>Ga0210096_1000005_pt1 | contig 191048 bp, 174 predicted proteins | sample China_Galinas_PW_4_FD_184864 | JGI IMG/M metagenome (GOLD analysis project Ga0210096, IMG submission 184864) | Wetland microbial communities from San Francisco Bay, California, USA, that impact long-term carbon sequestration - China_Galinas_PWA_D2... | ecosystem: Environmental > Aquatic >...
GTGGGTCAGGTGACTCTGTGAAAAAGGGTAGCGTACAAGTCTTCCGTAAAAGTAATAGAAAAATACAGCTATTACAAGATGTTAACGGATATTTTTCAGTTACTTTATATAAAGTGGGCAAGCGGGTGATTTAACTTCTTCTTTCAATCCAGGTTGTTTAAAAACGCACCGTTTTCGAAATAGCAAAAAATTTACCACTCCAGCAAAAGACTATCTTTAATATACTGCTGCATATGGCGCGACATAAGCAATATTGTTCCTGTGGCCGAATCAGTATCCCACTTTTAATAATCACTTTTTGTTTTACACGGCCTCGATCCTATTTCGAGTTCGGCCTTGTCGGGTGTCTTTACCCACTGAAATTGCGAATGGGCCGTGTGGGTCACGACTACTGGCACACACATCGTCGTCTTCCCGGGGAACGCGAAGGGGCACATAGCTGGACGGATGATAGCGGAAGCCGCTTGCTGTTGGGTGGCTGGGGACTCGTCGCCGCCAGTGATACCGCTGCAGAATTCACAGCACTGCTTGCATGGATATGCAGTGTCCATGCTACCCTTGTTTAAAAGCCAAGTAATCAACCTGATTATCAGTCAGGTTTCCAATAATAAACAGAACTGCCGGGTTGCCGGTTTCGAAACAGGTCGGGAATGGAAATAACGTCAGACCAGGAAGCGCGCATACGTCAGGCGACGGAAGATTTCCACAAGGCAATGGAAATCCGCAATGCGATGAGCGTGCGCGTAGCCAGACGGGTGACTGCTATCCTGCGCATCGGCATGGTAAGCCTCGGTGTGGTGACTATAATTCTCATGATGATGCTGTATGCGTTCACATCCAAGATGGGCGAGATGATCGTCGCCCTGAACACCATGAACACCGAGTTTTCCTCCATGGCACAGGACATGACGGCGATCAAGACAACGATCTATGACATGGAGCACGACATCGCCCATGTTCCCGCGATCACCCGGACGACCGCCGATATGACCGGCACCGTCGGCATCATGCGTAGCAGTGTCGAAACCATGCAGCAGACCATAGGCCGGCTCGATAACGAGGTACACGCCACGACCGGCCTGGTTGGCAGCATGACCTGGCATATCCGCACACTCGACCCCGCGGTTCAACACATGGGCAGGGATGTTAACCGCATGTCCGGGCCGATGCGGATGTTCAACATCATCAACCCGTTTAACTAGCCATGGCTAACGGTAACATTCAAACACCAGATGAAAAGCCGGTTGATGCCTTCAAGGCCATCGCCGACACCATGCTCGAATTCCGCAATGAGATGGAATACTACAACGGGATAGGTACAAGGATTGCCAGCAGAACCCGCTACATCATCAGAACCGTATTTGCCATCCTGATTGTCTCTTCCATCTATTTGCTTTACATGATCTTCCAGATGTCCAGCAACATGACCATCATGACCAACCACCTGGAAAGCATGTATGGCCGTTTCAATACCATGGCGGGGGACATGCAAGAGATCGCCAGCCTGGTCGACTCTATGGGCAAAAGCATCTCCGGGATCTCCACGATTGCCGATTCGATGACAGAAATGGATCAGCATGTCAGCGCAATGAGCGGTTCTGTGGACGGGATGAATACCAGCATGACCGCCATCGACAATGACATGACCTGGATCAACGGGAATATGAAGGAGATGACCGGCAGAATGGGCGGCATGAGCCGTGCGGTAAACTCCATGAGTTACGATGTAAATGAGATGGCCGAGCCGATGAACAGCGGACCGATGTCGGGGTTCTGGCCCAGGTAGAGCTCTGCACTTGCTACTCATTGAACCAATACTGTCGATTGGCAACGCGATAACTTGCCGTTCTCTGGTTCTTCGCGAAGGAAAAGCGTGGCCAGAATCGGTAGCACAGAATCCATGACGTGAACGGTAGGTTCTGCTGCACATGAGACCTTTGCAGTAGTCTGGGGAATTCCGTGTTCTGGCCGAGTGTATTCGTTTGCTGATGGTGGCTTATCAGCCATGAAAAAACGCTAGTAAGATGCAGAAGTAAAATGAATGTTCGATCATCAAACGCTTGTTTTATATAAGGAGGTTTAAATGGATACGGAAAACAATAATCGTGTAGTGATTATGGATGTAAAGATGCCGTTTATTTCTATGGTCGTATTCATGGTAAAAGCAGCTATAGCAGCCATACCGGCTATCATTATTCTGGCGATATTGGGAACAATAATCGCAGCAGTTATCGGCGGTATCGGGGTAATTGCTGGCGGCTGACCGTTGGCTCAATAGTGCGACGCACCTGCAGTATTTCGCAATCGTGCACGAGAACGATCTCAAAACATATTTTCTTCGGCAACGATCAAAGCAGAGCATTCTCGTGCGCGGTTGTTTTCACGGGGCAGGGTTTTCAACGCAATAGGCCGAAAACGGAAGATAAGAGTCAGTCACGCCAGTCACCACGCATGGTAGTTACTAAGGAGTACATTAGTAAGGGGGCAATTGTTACGAGCCTGATATTGTGTGGCTAAATTTTGAGGCGTGGGAATCGCTATCGTGGTTGCTGCGTGTCGCGACAGGAGTGCCAGGCGGATTTTGCATACTTACTGAGATTGATACCGCAAAGCGGAATAAAAAAAGTTCGTATAATGTATATTATGTTAAATAATAAAACTTCACGTATATTCGATATAATATCTGTAACTTATTGATTCCAAGTTTCACTGCCACACCCTCCTGCATCAGGACTGCAGCGGACAGTTGTTTTTACTTGCCCGCCGCCAGCGCCACAGATAGAGGCAGCAGATACCGGCGACGTTCGGATACCAGATCCAGGGACTGGTCCAGGGTATGCCGTCGACGGATACGTCGGACAATGGCCAAAGAAACCGGGTGGGAAAATACTCTTTCGCGTGAAACGGGATGTCCAGGATGATGTGAAACGGCCAGGCCAGCATGGTAAATGCCAGCCACCTGCAGCGTATCGCGGTTATTCCGATGACCGCCAGTGCGACAACGAAGCTGTGCAGCAAGTCATAGTTGAAGCTGACCCAGCCGGGAATCCTCTCCAGCGCCGGTGCCTCCAGGGCCAGGTTGCCATTCAGCATGTCGATGGGTAGCCATAAGCCGAAGGAAAACAGGTCCGGAAATGCACCGAAAAACAGCGCCCACCACAAGTGACCGCGGAATCCGTAAAGACCGCCGCCCCAAAGTGCATGACTGAGTGTGTCCAGGTTGCCGTCCCCTGATCGATTTGGACCGGGACCCGATTCAGATCGTGGTCGGTTGCCGTGTGTTTCCCGTTGTCTGCCGCATTTGTTGCAATGCCAGGCTTGCCACCAGGGCATCGATCAGCACGCGACCGGCCTCGTCCGCGTCCGGGCCGAACGCTACCATGCCATCCCGGTGGCCGCCCATGGCAAAGAGCCGTCCTTGCCTGACATTGGTTTCCCTGAACAGGCGTGCCACCTCGACTGCCATTTCCGGGGTACCATATGTAACCCTTGCATCCGTTACCGGGATTTCGGCTTCCGCAGCCGTCATCCAGATGTCCGGTGAGTGGACATGCAAGATGGCCCGTATCCCTTCATCCATGTTATAGATCATGCCGTGGGTCAATGATTCGGACGAAGGCGGCAACGCTCCTGTGGAGACGATCCGGTTTCTCGCCGGATCATACTCGTCGATAACGGTGTAATGTGTGTCGCCAAGTACTGCCAGAGCGCCGGTTTGTGTCGCGCTGATCAGAAAACGCCGCCGGTTCACCGGTGCATCAAACGGCACAAGCCGCAGACTGACGTTTCCGAAGCCGTAACCACCATAACGTTCCGGATCCTGCCCGACCAGGTGCAGCCGCCAGAGCATTTCCCGCCAGGCATTCAGTACGTGCAGGTTTTCCGGTGGAACCGCGGCGCGCGTATTACGGTGCCGAAGATCGAATTTGATAACGCCCTCTTCCGCCATTACCGGTTTGGATGCTGCTCGAAATGCCGGCGAATGCGTTCCATCCGGCGCCGGTTGACGCCGAAATCACTGTAGCCGGTTCGGGAGGCGGACCTGATGTGAATAAGCTTCTCGTCGGGGCGCAATACGAAATCCAGGTCATCCACAAAACGGAATAGAAAACTGCGGACTTCGGCGTGCAGCCTGTGGTCGGTCTCGGCTGTTATTGCCGTCCGCGGCTGGGCCTGTACAGCGGCCTTGAGGCGATCCCAGGCACGGTCCGGATCGTCATCGTAGGTCAAGGGCGCGATGCGGTGGCTGTCCGTGGCAAGACTGGATACGCAATTCGGGCTGGCGGGACAGGGCTGGAGACCGTCACCCTTCTCTGGTCCATTGTCCGGGTTTGCCACGGAAGTGAATATCAGCCCCGCTGCAACGACAATCAGTATCGGCGCTGTCGCGTTATTCGTGCGCAATCGTCTTGTCGGTGAACAAATAGTCTTTCAGTTCCTTCTCGAATGCGGCATCCTGCCGGCGTATCCACTCGAGCAACATGGAGGCATGCTCTTTTTCCTCATCCCGGTTATGTACAAGTATTGCCTTCAGCGCCTTATCCTTGCAGGCATCGGCGCGCTGGTTATACCAGTCCATCGCTTCCAGTTCTTCCATCAGGGAGACGATTGCCCGATGCATGTCACGCGTCTTATCCGATATTTCGCCGATGGGTTCGTGATAGCCTTCATTTGCCATAATATATCCTCTTGATACCGGGATTGATGCAAAACATGAACATGACTCGCTGTCTGATCCTGACAATGACAGTATTTCTGCTGGTGGCCTGCGCCGCTCCGCATGTCCAGACGACTTCCAATGTTACCCGCTTACCGGTACTGACTCCAGATCACGTGGTCATGGATGACGGCTATGTCCTGCCGCTCGGTGTCTGGCGACCCGAGGGGGAACCGCGGGCCGTCGTACTGGCGCTGCACGGCTTCAACGACTATCGCAATGCCTTCGGGGGCGTGGGACCGCGCCTGGCGACGGGCGGGATTGTCACCTATGCCTATGACCAGCGGGGTTTCGGTGAAACGGCGCAGCGGGGTGTCTGGCCGGGCAGCGACAGGCTGGTGTCCGATCTGGATGCGCTGAGCCGCCTGCTTTGTGCAGCGCATCCGGATCTTCCCCTGTACCTGCTGGGGGAAAGCATGGGTGCTGCGGTGATTCTTGAAGCGCTGCAGCAAATGGATGCCCGTTGCGTGAGCGGCGTGGTACTGATGGCCCCTGCGGTCTGGGGTTGGCGAACCATGCCCCTGTGGCAGCAGTCCGCGTTGTGGCTGGCCGCGCACATCGCCCCGGGCAGCAAGGTATCCGGTGAAGGTCTGGATATTATGGCTTCGGACAATATTGAAATGCTGCGTGCACTTGGTCGCGACCCGCTGGTGATCAAGCAATCGCGCATCGATACGATTTTCGGCCTGACCAACCTGATGGATGACGCGCTCATCGCCAGTTCGGGGTTAACGATACCGGGCCTGATACTCTATGGGGAAAAAGACGAAATCATCCCCGCACTTCCGGTCTGCCTGATGCTGAATACCCTGCCCGGCCCGCCCGCGGGCCAGTGGCGGTTTGTCCTTTATCCGCAGGGGTACCACATGCTGTCCCGGGATCTGCAATCAGATACGGTGCTTGATGATGTGCTTGCATGGCTGCTTGACCGCAACAAGCAGCTGCCATCGGGGTTTGAGGTCACGAAAGGCGATACACGCCTGCAGACCTTGTGTGAAGCACCTCCGGTTTCCGGTGATCGGCCTGCGGGAATGCACGCCCTCAGGACTTTTTGATGCCGACCTCCCCGATTTCGGCATCGGGATGGTGTGTGAGAATGAGTTCCTTGAATTTATCCACGTCGTGTCTTGGCACATCGGTCATCAGGAGAATCCTGCCACTGGCGATGTCCCGCTCGAAATTTTGCAGTTTCTTGTTATGCAGATCCTTGGACAGCAAGCCGTTGATAATGGCGCCCAGGCCGGCACCGCCGGCGCCGGTCATTAACAATATGGCCTCGCCGCTCAGGAGCAGCCCCGCGGGTGGAAAGGCGATGGTGAGCAGGCCGCCGAGCAGGCCGGCCACGCCGCCCATGGCAAGGCCTTTCTCGATACCGTGGGCCAGCTCGCTTTTCTCGACCAGGGAGGCCTCCGGCAGGCCATCGAGGGAAACGCTGTAGCCGGCCACGATGTGTATATGTCGTTCGGGAACCCCGTTATCCTCGAGTTCCCGGACGATGACCTCGCAGGTCTCCCTGTCAGGCAGTACAAAATACAGGCGTTTCATGAAGAACTCTATCCACAGGTATTTGATGCAGGAAGCCTGATCCTGAAATGGTCGGTGCGGGTTACCGCCGCTGCGCCTGCCCGCTTCAACCCTAAGGCATCCCGCCCCTTCTCCGCCGCCAGGTGATTCCCGGATGCCGGGCTGCCCACCAGTTACCTGATGTGATCGCCAGGTCTCCGGACTGGCTTCGGAGACCTGGCCGGGACATCGGTTCGGACCCTTCCAGGAACCGGAAGGTCTCTGCCGCGGGCGGGTCTACTCGGGCGTCTTGGGCGGTGGCGGCGAGGAGCTTCCCTGGTTGGGATTCACGACGATCGCGCCCGGATAGCCGCCGCCCCAGCCGTAGGGACCACCGCCCCAGCCACCGTAGGGACCACCCCAGCCACCGTAGGGACCGCCCCAACCACCACCGTAGGGACCGCCCCAACCACCACCGTAGGGACCATAGCCGCCATAATAACCCCGGTCATAATAGTCTCGGTCATGATTGCCACCGAACCAATCGCTCGGATTCATCATGTCGCCGAAATCAAAAGCCTGGGCGACATTCATGCCGATAGCCAGGGCCGTCAGAGCCATCAATGAGAGAATTGTTTTACACTTCACCGTACCGTTCCTCCGTTTTTTCTCGTATCTGGACGCATGTTGATACCAGGCTGTCAATACCCGGCGACTTGGGGAGCCGTGCTGTCCGGTCGCCACCATTTTCCAACGTCTACACCATTAAATTTAGCATAAACAGGTTTTTTCAGATGCGGGGTATCAACCTGACATGCCTTGCGGTAATTTATACAATCAAATTGGGTGATTTACAACTATACTGCTGATAATCTATGGAAAACGCGATGCCGGGAATCGCATTTGGTGTGGAAACGTTCGATATTCCGTCGGTGCCCTGTACAGGGTTTCAATATCAAGCCACATGATGGGGGGAAGAATGAAAAGCTTACTTGCTGTGCTTCTGATTGGTCTGTCGTTTAGCTGTATGGCCGAAGACTATCAATCCACGTTGCTGGTACAAACGGGCAAGTTGACCGAGAGTGATCTCATCGTCCGCACGGTGACGGATCTTGAAGACAGCAAGATCTGCCTCACTTTTTATATACGTACTTCGGGAACGAGTCCGGTCATGAGCTGTTATGACAGCAAGGCGGGATTCCGCACCGAGGTCAAACAGGTGGCGCATTTCAAGAAAAACAAGCTGATCGTCCGGAAGATCAAGGACGCAATCAATGATGTCTCCTGCCTGGTAGCCTATGTCAGCACGCCGGGCACCTCCCCTGCGATCAACTGCTATCAAAGTACGATAACGGCCAAGGACGAGATCAAACGCGACGGTCACCTGCGGGAGGGCGATCTCGAGATCGAACGGGTGGTCGATGCGGAAAGCACCAAGACCTGCCTGATCGCCTATGTCAGTGTTGGCAGCAATACGCCGACCCTGATCTGTTATGACGGTTCCAACGGTGGCAAGGGAGGCTTGACGCAGGTGGGCTACATGCGGGAAGGCGATCTGGTGGTCAGGAAAATCCTCGACGAGGCCAACAGAAGAGATTGCCTGATCACCTATGTCAGCACCGAGGGAACCTATCCCAATATTTACTGCTACAGTGAATCATCGGCCAGTGCCGCGGGCAAGGCTTCAGCCCCGGAAAAGGTGGACGTGCCGGCAACGGCCAATACCCCTGGAACCTGGCGACCCCGGCCGCTTGGTCAGTAGGCAGGGGGACGTTCGACTGTTGTGCGACAGGCGGGATACGACGGGTTCAGGGTCCGGGCCGTACGCCTCCTTTCGCTTGATCTAAATCAAGAAAAAGTCAATTAGTTACGAGCCCTCCCTGCATAATTGCGGTCAGGTCTATGAGTGGCGACATAATTTTGTCTATACTTTAATTACCTTTGCCGGCAGGGGTTTTGCCGGTGAATGGTAAAACGTTTAAACGTCTTTTGTGTATTGCTTAGGAGGATCTCCTTATGAAGAACTGTAGCAAGCTTGTTGCCGCTGCCATCGTTGCCGGTGCTGCCGCTCTTGGCGCCAGTACGGCCAATGCCTGGTGGGGTAATGACGACTATTGGGGCGGTCCGTGGGGCTATGGCGGCCCATGGGGTTATGGCGGTTATCCCTACTACGGCGGTTGGGGCGGTTATCCCTACGGTGGTGGTTGGGGTGGGTATCCCGGTTATGGCTGGGGTGGTTATGGCTGGGGTGGTTATCCCTACGGTGGCTGGGGTGGCTGGGGCGGTTATCCCGGTTATGGCTATGCCGCACCGGCTGCACCGGCAGCGCCGAAGAGCACCCCTGCCCAGTAGGCATTTGCAAGCCGATTCCGGGACTGCCTACAGCACCGGAATTCTTGCATAAACCTCAAAAGGCGCGTCCATCCGGGCGCGCCTTTTGTGTTTTTTTGACATCGCTATCGCCACTGTTTTGTCCACCACGACTGCGGTTAGCAGATATTAATAGGGCCTGGCAGCCGGGTAATTGCGAAACGGGGCATCCCCATAGAATTCCGGCGGCCGGCTGATCGGCCACGCCGCCAGGTCGGCCACGGAAGGCAGTTTGCCGTCCCGGTAGGCTGTCAGCGTCTTGTTCAAGCGCATCAGATCCGCCGCGTCGCCCGGCATGGACCAGGCGGCAATGGCCACCAGTCCCTCCTGGATCGCCGCCGCCTTCTCGAAGTCACCGGTCGCCGCCAGGGCCAGGGCCAGTACCTCCTGGTGAGGCGGAATACGCTGCTGTTCAACCAGCTGCCGGGCAATGTCGAGTGCTTCCTGCGGGTTGTTGATGTCGGTATCGGTGCTGGTGGCCAGCAACCTGATCTGCAGGGTGCGGAACACGGCGAATTCCGGAAATTGCCGGAGTGCCGCCATGAGGTGCGTCATGATCTCCGCGTCGGTGGCTCCCGTTACCCGCAGTGTGCCCATTAGCGCCATATAAGCCGCCCTGTTCTTCGGGTCGCCCTGGATGGCGGTGGCGTAATGGCTCGCCGCATCCGCATACCGGTCCTTGCGGTAATACTGGTTCGCCAGGTAAAAATTCGCGCCGGCGTGCGCGGGGTCATGCTGCAGTACCTGTCGGTAGTAATCCGCCGCGGTGTCGGGATCACCCGCTTCCTCGGTCAGGACGCCGAGCAGGAACAGGGCCAGGGTATTATCCGCCTGCCTGGCAAGCGCTTCCTCGAGTTCCCTGCGGGTCCCGGCCTTGTCGCCCGTGAGGTACAGGATGCGCGCATAGCTGATCCGTGCCAGGACGTTGTCCGGCGCCTGGGCCAGACCTTTGGCAAAGGCTGCTTTGGCGGCCTCGTTATCATGCTGCTTGATTGCCCGCATGGCGTGCAGGAAGTCGACGCCGGCACCGCCCTTGATGCCCTCGAGGCTGTCGATCTGCGGGTCCATGATGGTCGGCATTTCATCACCGCGTAGCGCCAGGTGCTGCCTGGCCTCATCGTTGCGTTTCACGGCGTGCAGTGCCTGGGCCAGGGGGTAATGGATGCGCGTTGCACCGGGCTCGATTTCCAGTGCCCGGCTAAAGTAATCAATGGCGCTATCGTAGTCGCGCTGCAGCAGGGCGACCTGCCCCAGACCATACAGCGAGGCCGCTTCCAGTCCGGCCTCGTTGACGGTATCCCGGTACAGCGCGACAGCCGTGTCCAGTTCGTTCAGGTCGCGGTGGACATCCGCCAGGCGTACATAGAGGGCCTTGTATCCGGGCCTGATTTCACTGGCCTTCCTGAAACGCGATACGGCCAGCCCGGCCTGCCCGGTTTCCGCAGCGAGATAGGCGGAGTAATAGGCCCAGCGGAAATTGCCGGGGTCCAGCCGCCGGGCGTTTTCATAACAGGCCTCCGCCGACTGGTATAAGTTGTAAACCTGATAGAGCCCGCCGAGTTCACCATAGATTTCCGCCAGGTCAGCGGGCGTGGCATTCTCCCGCAAGGCGGTATCGGCATTGGCCCGAACCCGAACAATGGTCGTCCGGGTATCCTCGGTCAGGCCGATCAGGCTGATCTCCGGCACCGGCCGCAGGGTGTCTTTCCAGTTATCGGGTAGATCCTGTAGCGCATCGGCTGAACATACCGCCGTCCAGGCAAGCAGGCAGACCAGTACTGCAACGCGTAGTCCTGCTGGATGGTTCATATGCAAATCAGCCTTCTTCAGCCTGGATGACTGTTATCGTGGTGTCCAGCCGGTTGACCGGAACGTCCTGTGTCTGGCCGCCCGGCCAGGTAACCATCAGGGATTCTATGCCGTCAGCATTGCCCAGTCCGAAAGTCACCGGCAATTCAACCTGGGACAGGTAGCTGCGTGCCGGCATCACCTGGCGACGCTGCGTTATGCCGCCGGCGGTCAATTCGATAATCGTGCCGATACCGCTGTGGTTGGCGCTCCGTCCCGCCGCTATCACCCGCAGCCAGTGATGACCTGTCTGCTGGTCGTTTCTGAACAGCATGGCCTGCCGCCCGTTCTGGGTAACCACCACATCCAGGTCGCCGTCATTGTCGATGTCGGCATAGGCGGCGCCGCGGCCGACCATGGGCGTTTTCAGGTCCCCGCTGTTTTCAACCAGGACAAAACGGTTGCGGCAGGCCTCCCCGCAGTTCCAGAACAGTTGGGCGGGCTGGGCGTAAAACTGGCTGGGCTGGACGACATTGATTTCGCTTTCCAGGTGGCCGTTGGCCAGAAACAGGTCCAGTCGCCCGTCGAGGTCATAGTCGAAGAAGAACAGGCCAAAGGTCAGCGCCAGACGGGAATCGGGTCCGAAACCTTCCAGCACGGCCTCGTCCGCAAATGGCGGCTGCCCATCCAGCGTGACATACAGGGAACTCATTTCATTCGCGAAGTTGCCAATACTGACACCGATATTGTCGTCGTTGCGGAAATAGGCCGCATCGATGCCCATGGCGCCCGTGGCCTTGCCGTTGCGGTCATAGGCAATCCCCTCGAGCGCACCGATTTCCTCGAAATGGCCGTTGCCCAGATTATGATAAAGAAAATTCCGGGCCGTATCATTGGCCACGAACAGGTCGATCCAGCCATCCCGGTCGTAGTCGACGGGCACGACCCCCAATGCCTTGCCTTCCGGCGCATCGTTTTCCTGTCCTTCGACTGCGATGCCCGAGGACTGCGAGACGTCCGAAAATATTCCGTCGCCTTCGTTTCGGAAGAGGTAGCTATTGGTGCCGTAATAATGGTTCGGCGCACCGATGGCGCGGCCCAGGCCGGTGAGACGGAAGTCGATTTCCATGTCGATATCGCGCGTCCAGCGCACATAATTGCCGACGTAGAGATCGAGGTCGCCGTCGTTGTCGAGGTCGATGAAGGCGGCCGATGTGCTGAAATCACCCTCGAGGCCGCTGGTTGCGGTGTCCGAGGTGACATCGACGAATTGGCCTTGCCGGTTCCGGAACAGGCGGTTTTCGCCCAGTGCGGTGACATACACGTCCGTCCAGTCATCGTTGTCGTAGTCACCGACGGCAACGCCCAGGCCATACAGGGTGATTGCCAGTCCGACCTGTTCCGTTACGTCCCGAAATCTGCCCGTGCCGTCGTTTTCATAAAAGTGAAGCGTCGGTGCGGTTTCCTGTTCATGTCCCTGAAACCAGGATGAATTGACCAGCAGGAGGTCCTGGTCGCCGTCATTGTCGTAGTCTAGGAATGCCGCCCCGCTGCCCATGGTCTCCGGTAACAGCTTGTCTCCATAGGCCCCCGAGGAGTGGACAAAGTCAATTCCCGCCTCCCGGGTAATGTCGGTAAACGCCGCCGCCGGCGGTGCCTGCGGCGCAGTCCCCTCTTCCATGGAAACCGGTCCTGACACCGGGGCATTGACAAGCGCTTCGGACGGTTGCCGGTCACGTTCCTGATACCAGTAAATGCCTGCGCCGATGGCGACGACAATCAGGAGCGTCGCAACCGAGCGGTAAAAGGCCCTGCGGATCATGGATTCACCGGCATTCGGCGGGCGCTGCTTATTAATGCTCTTTGTCATTTATTGCTTACAAACATATAATTAAGAAGATAATTAACATATTTCAGGGTATCCCGAACCTGTTTTTTTAATTTCAGCTCTGCTTCACACGGTGAGCGTCACGTTGGTCCGAGGGCTTGCGACAGAAGCGGTTCATACGGGCCAGCGTGGACAGGATCACCGGCACGCTTACCAACAGACCCGATTGCAGCAGAAACATCTGCAGGTAGAAATCATGCTGCTGTATTTTTTCGCTGATCTGCTCCAGCATGGACACCACCGCCAGATACATGGAATTGATGGACGGTCGCGAGAACAAAGGCAGACGATGCCAGGCAGATGTCCCAACCGGGTAAGCTGCAATAAAAGCCGGAATTATCACCTGTGATCTGATCACCGGTACTTGATATCGGTCAAATGCAGCCGGATTTATTAGTCGGCGGTGCCACGGATTGCCGGCAGGTTGTGGTATTTCGAAAACGCGCGAAGTGTTGCTCGGACAAGTCCGATCGTGCGGATGCCGGGTTGAGCGGACAATAAAGCGCCCCGGTCGTCGTGGCCAGGCTGGCGGCACTGCCCCGCCAAACAGAGGTTTGTCAGGACTACCTGACGCCTCTTGCCCGCCCGCACTTACCGGGGCGTCCAGGGAAAGAACTCATCGGCTCGCATCACACTGGATGCTGTTGGGCCTTTTCCCCCCTGTATTGATAGTATAGTCCCTGTTTGGAGGTCCGGGGTCCATCCGGACAGGGTTTGGCAGTTGCTTGACCTGTGTCAAATGTCCCCGGGAAATGCGCATATCCCGTCGTTTTACGCTGCGGGAATGAACATCATCGGGCGCATGCATTTGCTCAACAAGCCTTCTTCCGTGGTATCCGTCAGGGCGCCAAACAGCAGGTTGTGCCTGTGGCATCCCAGAATGATCAGGTCGACATCCAGCCGATTGGCCTCTTCCATGATCGAACCGGTCGTGGCGCCCTCAATGAGCAGTGCCTTCGCATCAATCTCCCTGTCCCGCAGGCATTGCGCTAGGTGCTGCAGAAAGTCATGTTCATGATGCAGTTGGGTGGCTGCCTCCCTGCGCAGTACCTCGCCGTCCACATTAAACGGGACGGGCCTCACACGCGAGACGACATGCAGCAGCCATACCTTGCTTGAGAATGCCCGCGCCTGCTCGATGACCCGCAATATCATGGGCGAGTTTACGGTGTTGGATTCAATGTCATCGATGGCGACCAGTATTTTTTTCACGAGCCCATGCCCCTCCTGATATTATCGTCTTCGGCGTCCCGGTCGATATCCGGGTGATGATTTTACCGTGCGGTGCCGTTTCCACGACCTGCCCGGCTGAAGCCGTACCCCCTGGAAAACCATTCTAGCAGTATTGCCGGACCGGCAGGTGGCAAGAATCCCTGCATCCCGATCAGGGCAGGCGGTGCGCAGCGTTGCGTTACCTGCCTCGCACCCGGCGCAGGCAGACATGTATGCTCCGGCAGGGCATCAATAATCGCGCTGCGCCCGGGAGGCGGAATCCGGGTACAACGGTGCAAGCACAGCCTTGCGGTCGTCAACGTTCGCTTCCCGTTTTGGCAGACGTCGCATAAGCTTCGCAAGCCGCGTTCCGTTCCAGGTACCGCCTGAGCTGCGGTAAAGGGCATGATCAAGTTCGGCAAGTGCGGCACGTGTTTCGGGATCTGGCAGATGCCGCGCCAGGTCCTCCAGCCCGCGCGGCGGATCGCTCCGCCAGTGCGCGGCGGCCCAGGCAAGCAGCGACCGGCGCGCGCTGATTGCATCTCCGGCGTGACAGGCGGCAAGAAATTGTTTGCGGGCGACGCCCGCCTCCGCCGGCCCTTTATCCGTCGCCGGCGCCTCGCGCACTGTGGCGCGTACTCCACGCCTGTGCCGCCACCAGAACACCAGTGTGAGCAACCAGCCGAGGGCCAATGCCGCACTGATCCAGGGCCATATAGCCGGTGCCGGTAGCCGAGCCGATATTCGAGGTGGTTGCGCTGCCACCTCCGGGGCGGCCACCGGTGTGGAAACATCCGGGACGGACTGATCAGGCCCTGCCTTGATCACAGGCCGGGTGGATGGCCGGGCCGCGGCGGGTGGTGACGACTGCCCCGGCAGCGGCTGCACCTGTAATATACGGCCCGGTAGCGTCGCGGTGCGCTCCCTGTCCGCCTGTGTGTCCCACCAGTGCACCGTTATGGCAGGCAGTGCCAGTTCACCGGCTTGCCGCGGTATGAAGGCGATCTTCTGGTTCATGCTGCCGGTCACGTCCGAATCGTTCGTTTCCGTTTTTCGCTGCGGTTGGTCGGGATAGACGTCGAATCCGTCCACGACATCCGGGGCGAGGTTCGGCAGCTGCCCGCCCGTCAGGCCCTGCGCCTCCAGATCGAGCATCAGGGTGACGGGTTCGCCCTGCCGGATCGTATCGGCGTCCGGTTGCCAGTCGCCGTTCAACACCAGGGTTTCCGCCGGCAACCATTGCTTGCCCCGTGCCGCGGCGGCGCGTGGCCGAACATCCAGTTCTGCCGGCTCGCCCCGTACCCGCACTCTCCGGGTCGGCGTCATCAGGTCGTCGAAGGGATCCGTACCGAAAAACGGGTCATTCCCGAAAAACCGCTTGAAGGGACTTGAGCGCCGCCGGCCCGCATCGGGTATCTCCCCGTCGAATACCGGTGCCGCCAGTTCGAGCCTGCCGCTGGCCTGTGGAAACAGCGCATAGCGGCGCTCGATCACCTGGTAGCGCCGACCCTGGCGGGTCACGCTGTATTCCCGGTCCTCACCCAGCCGCTGCACCAGTGCATTTTTCGGGGCGGGCTCACTGAGCTGACCGCCCGAGACCGGCACGGCGTGCAACAGTCGCAGGGTGTAGAGAGCCTGGCCCTGTACATAGGGCCGGCGGGGCGAGAGTTCGGTTTCGATCAGAATATCGGCGCCGCTGTCCGGAACCGGTGCCGGTGCGTCGGATACCGTCAGGGTCAGCGCGCGGCTTTGGCTTCCCGCAACCTGCAAGGCGGGAATGGTCAGCACCCCACTGTGTTTCGGGCTCAGTGTCAGCGTCCATGTCGTGCGGGCGTCCGTGCGGCCATTGACGATACTCACGCGGCTGCCCGTCGACATCCCGAGAACGTCAAAATCCTGTTCGAGCGGCGCAGTATCCGGCCGACCGTTCGTCTGACCGCGCGCCTCCAGCGTGAGTTGAACGGTATCACCCTCGGCCACCCGGTTCCGGTCCAGCCAGGCCTCCAGGTCTGCGGCCCAGGCGGCGTTCACCGCGGCAACCAGCACGGCCAGGGTCATGAAGCGCAGGCAGGCGGCGATCATGGCGTCTGTCGTCCTTTCTGCCGCAGCAGGTGTTCAAGCATGAACTTGCGCCGCAACAGGCCGGCGGGATCATCCGGCACCTGATGCAGCCACTGCTCGAGCGCGATATCCTGCTCACTCATTCGCTCCTCCTCGCCCGGCGCTGCGGTTTTCCCGTCGGCGGCGGATGCCACGTGCCGCGCCGGTGTGCCGGGGTTATCCGCCGACCCGGCGGCTGCGGCAGGCGCCACATCGGCCCGGGCCCGCTCGGCACTGTCATGCACCGCCGGGGCGGGTTCACCGGTGCCGGCTTCAGGCGCTGGGGGCTGAGCATTCGCCTGATGCCGTTGATCGTCGTCCGCAGTCTGACCCTGCTCGTCATCGGGGGCAGTCACGCGGGATTTTTCGGACCCCGCTGCACTATCGTGATTCCGGCTGTCCCGCTGGCCGCCCGGCGTGTCGTTTTGCTCCTGTCCGTCAGTGGCATTGGCGCTCTCACCTCCGGAGCGTGCCTGTTCACTGGCGGAATGTGTGGCATCCGGGTGTTCCGACGACTTGCCATTGCTGGCCCTGTCCTGCTGTGCACTCGCCTGGGCATTGTTGCTTTCCTGCCCGGCGGCGTTCGAATCGGCGCCGCGGCTCGCACCCCCCGCGGACTGATCGGCGCCGGTCTGCCCCTGGGCCTGTTGGGAACCTGCCTGCTCCGCACCGCCGGCCGGTTTCTGCTGCCGACGCAGCAGTTGCTCGACCAGGTCATGGTTGAAGCGGGCGTCAGCGTCTTCCGGATGCTGGGACAGCGCCGCCTCGTAGGCTGCCTTTGCCTCCTGCAGCCGGCCGGCCCGGGCCAGGGCATTACCGCGGTTGTAATTGGCATCTGCACCATTGGCGCCAAACCCCTTCGCGGCAGCCGCATAATCACCCGCCCGGTAGCGGGCCAGCGCACGCCAGTCGGAATCCTTGAAACGCTCGGCAGCAGCCGCGGCATCGCCTGTATCCAGCAACTGGCTGGCCTGCTGGTCGGGACGCAGCCACAAATCCTGCCAGCCGAACGCCCGGGCCTGCGGGGGTAAGACCAGAAACAGGACCAGGACACCCACCCAGCCGCGTCGAAACCCGCCGGCTGCGATCAGAATCAGGGGTAACAGCAGCCACGGCCCCTGCTCCACCCAGCGTTCCAGTCCCCGCTCGCCCGCGCGTGCCTGCCCGGGATCACGACCAACAGTTGTTTCCAGGAACGCGGGCAATCCTCCTTCATCCAGTCGCTGGTAGCGTCCACCACCCGCCTTTGCCAGTGCCGCCAGTCCGGCCTCATCAAGACGGGCAAGGCTGACATTCCCGTCCGGACCGGTTTCAAAACCGCCTCCCGGCGCGGGTACCGGTGCGCCGTTCGGGGTGCCCACGCCCAGCACCGACAGCGGCACACCCTGCCTGCGCAAGTCATGCACGGCCTCGATGCTGTCCGCCGGATCGGCGATCCCGTCGCTCAGCAGCAACACTTCACCGTGCGTGCTGCCGACACGCTGCAACAGTTCGCCGGCCGTGCGCAGTGCCGGTCCGGCGCGGTCGCCGGGTGCCGGAATAATGTCCACGGAAAGCGCCGGCAGCAACGCCTCGATGGTTGCCATGTCATCGGTCAGCGGTGCCACGACGTGCGGTTCGGCGCCAAAGACCACCAGTGCCGTGCGTCCCTCCCGGACCGTGGACAGCAGATCCCGGATCACATAGCGGGCCCGGGTCAATCGGTCCGGCCTGAGATCACCGGCCGCCATGGATGGTGACATGTCCAGGACGATCACGCGATCGAACGGGGCACGGTAGACCGGCTGGGGCTGGCGCTCCCAGACGGGGCCCGCCAGTGCCGTCACGGCGAGCAGCCAGCCCAGACCCAGCAATGCCAGCGGCAGGCGGCGCACGGGCCGGCCCGCCTCGAGCAGCAGGTGTGCCAGCAATGCCGGGGCCACGACACCACGCCACTCCGCACTCGGGGCGCGGCGTCGCCACAGCAGGATAAGGAACAGCAGTGCCGGGATGAGTGCCAGCAGCCAGGCCGAGCGCAGGAAATGAAATTCGCTCATGCGACTGACTCCCGGCGCAGTACCGGTGCTGCTGCGAGCAGCAGCGTGAGTACGAGCGCCGCGGCCAGCGGCCACGGATAAAACTCGCTGACCGGCCGCACCACCCGGTTTTTTCCCGCAACCGGTTCCAGTTCATCCAGCCGGGCATATACCGCTTCGAGGTCGTCCCGGTTGCGGGCGCGGAAATACTGTCCGCCGGTGGCCGTGGCGATCGCCTTGAGCGTCTCCTCGTCGAGGTCCGCGGACGGATTGACCAGGTGCGTCCCCAGCAGGCCCTGCACCCGCATCTGCCCGGCCCCGACGCCGATGGTATAGATGCGCAGTCCGCTCTGCGCCGCGAGTTGTGCTGCCTGGCGCGGCGGTACGGCACCGGCCGTATTCCGCCCGTCAGTCAGCAGGACCAGCACCGCCTCGCCGCCGGGTGCCGCCCGCAGGCGTTTCACGGCCAGTCCGATGGCATCGCCGATGGCGGTCTCGCGACCGGCCACGCCGATGACGGCTTCATCGAGAAAATGGCGCACGGTCACATGATCGAAGGTCAGCGGAGACTGCAGGTAGGCCTGGGTGCCGAACAGAATCAGTCCGACGCGGTCGCCTGTGCGCCGCTGCACGAATTCACCCGCCACCTGCTTGACCACCTCGAGGCGCGACGCCTGGCTGCCGTCGAGTGTGAGATCCGGAGTTTCCATACTGCCGGAAACGTCGATCGCGAGCATCAGGTTGCGCCCGCTCTCCGGTAGCATCACCGGTGAACCCAGCCACTGGGGCCTGGCGGCGGCCGCCAGCAGGCACAGCCAGGCGAGACCTGCCAGGATCAGCTGCCGGCGCATTCTGTTCGGGGGACGGGACCGCTCGCCGACGTCGCCGAGCCCGAGCACGAACGGCGCAAACAGGGCGCTGCCACCCGCCTTCGCCGGTGGCCACCAGCGTCGGACAACCCAGGGCAGGGGCAGCAACAGCAGCAGCCATGGCCAGGCCAGCCGGATCATGAGCGGCCCCGGGGCTGCCGGCGAATCCAGTCCCGCGCAAGCGCAAGCAAGGCCGTTCGATCCAGCGTGCAATGCGGTGTGTAGGGCGCCGTCAACAGCACCCGTCCGGGGCCCGAACAGAACCCCCTGCCCCCGGCCTGCTCGTCGAGAAACCGCAACCATGCCTCGCCCGTCAGCGCTGCGACCTGCCGGCGCGGGAAACAGGCCAGGGCAATGCGGCGCAACAGCCGGCTGATACCCGCCGCCAGGCGGGCATCATCCTGCACTTCCCGTTCCAGCTGCCGCAACTCGTCAAGCGCCGCACGCCGCAATGCCGTGTGCCGCCAGCGCCGCCACGCCAAACCACCCAGAACAGCCAGTACGACGACCAGTACCCACCATCCCGGTGCCGGCGGCCACCAGTCTATCGCCGGCGGCGGATGCAGCGGGCGCAGCGCCGCGAGCGGGTCGCTTCCCGGCATATTGTTCACGCGGCCCGCCCCTGACGCCGCAATCCACGCGCCAGCACGCTAACGGGTGCCGCATCGGTGGACAACGGAATCAGTGAACACCCCAGGCGTCGCGCGAGCTGCTCCAGCCGGGTGCGCCGGGTGAGGAATCGCTGCCGCCAGCGGGCCGCTGCCGCCCCGCTGTCGATGTCGACCAGCTGCCCGGGCACGCCGAGTCGGTAGCGGCGCGGGGGCGGTGGTTCGGCCTCCAGTGGATCGAAAATCCAGATCAGCAGCAGGTCGTTATGCTGCGCCAGTCGCTGCAGGGAGTGCTCGCCGTTGCCGTTCAGACTCTGGAAATCGCTCAACACCGGGATCAGGCTTCCTGGATGCGCGGTCCGCTCCAGGCGCGCGAGCCCGGCGTCAAGCAGGGCCGGCTGCGGCGTGGCCGGCGCGCGCGGCTGCAGCTGGGCCAGCGTCTTCAACAGGGCGAGTACCGCGGTGCGCCGCGGCCGGGCCGGTCTGGCGGTATGTCCGGTGGCTGCCACCGCCACGCCGCCGACGCGGTCGCCCGCCTGTTCGGCTGCCCAAGCCAGCAAGGCGGCCGCGTACAGCACCTGTGCGGATTTCAATCGCCGGCTGCCGAAGAACATGCCGGGATTCAGGTCGGCGAGCAGCAGTACCGGGCGCTCGCGCTCCTCGCGATAGAGTTTGGTGTGGGGTCGTCCCCGGCGTGCCGTGACGCGCCAGTCGATATCGCGTATCGCATCACCCGCCTGATAGACCCTGACTTCATCGAACTCCAGACCACGTCCCCGATAGACGGAACGATAACCGCCGGACTGCACCGACAGGGCCAGGCGGCGCGACCCCAGTTCCAGTCCGTGCGCGGCACCCCGCAGCGCAATCAGTTCGCCCAGGGACGGAAACACCGGCGTCTCGTCAGGGTGTGGGGACACGGGTCAGTAGCTCCTCGACAAAACGCTGGGCGGTGACGCCTTCGGCCTCGGCCTCGTAGTCGAGCAGAATACGATGGCGCAGGGCATCGGGCGCAATGGCCAGTACATCCTCGGGCGTCACGAAATCGCGTTCCGCGAGCCAGGCGTGTGCACGCGCGCCGCGCTCCAGGCTGATGGCGCCGCGCGGACTCGCGCCCCAGCGCACCCAGTCGGCCAGGTCGGCGCCGTAGGCGCCGGGGGTACGACTGGCTTCCACCAGTTCGACGATGTAATCCTCCACCGACTCGGCCAGGTGCAGACGAAACACCTCGCTGCGGGCGGCGAACACATCGGCCTGTGCGAGCGTCTCGATGGCGCCGTCCTGCACCGCCTCGCGCAGGATCTCGCTGCGCACCAGGCGGAGGATATCGCGGCTGGCTTCCCGTGCCGGGTAGCCTACCCGCACATGGAACAGGAAGCGGTCGAGCTGCGCCTCGGGCAGGGGGTAGGTGCCTTCCTGCTCGATAGGGTTCTGCGTCGCCATGACCAGAAACAGATGCGGCAGCGGGTAGCTTTTCGCGCCGACGGTGACCTGTCCTTCACCCATGGCCTCCAGTAATGCCGACTGGACCTTGGCCGGGGCCCGGTTGATCTCGTCGGCCAGCAGCAGATTGTGAAAAATGGGCCCCTTCTGAAACCGGAAGCTGCCGTCCTCGGGTCGAAAGACATCGCTGCCGGTGAGATCGGCCGGCAGCAGGTCGGGCGTGAACTGGATGCGGTGAAAGTCCGCCTCCAGTCCCGCGGCCAGCGCCTTGATCGCGCGTGTCTTGGCCAGCCCGGGCGCCCCTTCCACGAGTATGTGTCCACCCGTCAGCAGGGCGATTAGCAGGCGTTCGACGAGCGTCTGCTGGCCAATGATCTCCGCTAGCAGGTGTTCACGCAGGCGCTGGATGGCCGCATGGGCCGGGCCCGCTGTCCGCGGTGCCAGTGATGTGGTCGGCGGGTTCATGGGGCGCTCACCTCCTCAGTGGTATCCTGATCCGGGACGGTCTCCCCTGCCGGCGGCGCTGCCGCCACTGCCTCGCCCGCCGTTGCAGCGGCATGCGTCGCGCCCGGTGCGGCCACCAGCTGCGTCCGCGTGCCTGCCTTGATCAATGCATCGCCGGTAAACCCGGGAAGGCGGAAATACTCGGGCCGGCTGCTTGCCTTGATGACATAGTCGTTGTCCGCCTCGCGTTTGCCGAGACGGTATTCGACCGTCGTGCCGTCCGTGCGCTGTACGCCGAGCACCAATGCCGGCTTCTCCAGTCCGTATTCCGGTTTCATTTCCGTGCCGAGCACCGAATCGACAAGCAGGTCGGCCAGTTGCTGCGCGAAGGCATCCGCATCGGCCTGCTTGAGCACCTCGCCGTCCGCCAGGCCCGTGCCGCTCCAGGTCGTCTGGCCTGGTTTGCCGGTGTCGTCATCCGGCGGCGCGGCCTTGTCCGGCTGGCGGGTCAGCGTGAGTTCCGCCAGGGTGATCTTGCCGATGTCGTTGCGGGGGATTCGCAATACTGTTTTGTCTTCCCAGTCCATGGCCTTGACGGGCACTTCATAGGTGGCGAAATCCACCGCATAGACCGCTGTGTCATCACTCGTGCGCGCGTGCACCCGGTGCATGCCCGGGGAGGTGCCGAAATACAGCGTGGCCAGGTTCGTATCACCCCGGGCAAGCGTCACGCGGCGTTCAAAGTTGTCGTCACTGACCTTGAAGCGCTTTTGTGCCCCCGGGGTGGTGGCAACCGCCAGGCCGCGCTGCAGTCCCTTCAGTCGCTCGAGCAGGTGGTCAACCTTGTGCTTGTCGGCGGGAAAGTTCCCCGTCGCCGGCAGCACCCATCCATCGCCCTCCCGGGCCAGCACGATCTGGCCCTGGTCTGAATCCTCGATGACCAGCCGGTCCACTGCACCCTCGCCCGGTGCGAGCAGCGGCGTGTCCTCCCGGTGCGCCGCCAGGTTCGGTCCGGTGAAACTCATGCCCACGGCGAGCAGCAGTTGGGCGGCCAGCAGGACGGCAAGCATTCCGATTGTCTTTTGCATTGCCTAGACCTCCGCGAGTATCGAATGATAACGAAGCTGGTTCGTGCGGCGCACCCGGCGCCGCCAGAACCACACCGCCACGAGACCCAGCAGTGCCAGGCCGTAATTGAGGTATTCCCAGAACAGCTGGTCATTGCGTTCCATGGGCGCCAGTGTGCGCGCGAACTGTGCCCGGCTGCGGATGGCCAGCAGTCCGCGGTCCTCCAGGGACCAGTCGATGGCATTCTGCACGAACTCCACAGGCCGGGTGTACAGCGTGCCCAGTCCCTCGGAAGCCAGGTTCAGTACGTCATCGCTGGCAAAGGTATTCGAGGCGATGAGTATGATGCGGGCCGACTCGGGTGAGCGTTCGATCACGCCGGTAATGGATTCCGGCGCCGCCGGTGCGGTGGATGACTCCTTGTCCGGTTGCGCGCTTTCAGCGCTTTCCGGCTTTTCTTCGGGCGGCCTGGCCAGCGGCGAATCCTTGCCCTTGAAGTACGAATCGAATCGTCCTTCGACAGCGACGGCCAGCAGCCGGGCGCTGCGTTCGCCGGACGGCTCGAAGCCGCTCTCCGGCCAGGCGCGGTAGTCGGGAATGATATTCAGGTCATCGGATACCCAGCTTTGCGGGGAGGAACGCAGCAGCGGCGAGATACTGCGCAGCTTGTTTTTGTCCTCATCCACCGTGACGGGCGAGGCCCAGTTCAGGGTGACCTGCTCGAGTGCGGCCGTGATTGGATTGTCGGCATTGAGGCCCTCCCCGCGGATGTCGGGGAAATGCGGATAGGGAAGCATGCGGATCTCCTTGATCGCCAGGCCGCCGATGTTGCGTTGCACCGGCACCGGCAACGCCGCGTTTTGCGGGTCCAGTACCATGCTTTCCTCGATGGTGAGCCCCTGTTGCCGGAGCCAGTCCTCGAGTCCGGAACTGTTCCGGCTTGCTGTCAGGGTCTCGCCTGCCGCAACGTCGTACGGCGAGGTTGCCAGCACGATACTGCCGCCCTGCATCAGGAACTGGTCGATCGCAAACAGCTGCTTCTCGTCCAGCGCCTGCGGTGCCAGCACCAGCAACAGGTCCGCATCCGCCGGTACCCGGCCATCCTTGAGATCGGTCTCCTTGATGCGTGTGTTCTCGGAGAGTGTATCGGTGAGCGTCGTATAGCGCTTGGCCTCCGGGCCGGGCGCGGGCGGTTTCACCAGCGCCACCGTTTTGAGAAAGCCGGGTGCGAGCCGCTGCAATGCGGCCTCGAGCGAGCGTTTGAGCGCGCTGCGCGTCAGTTCACCGGGCAGCGGCACCTGCACCGTGTCGCCGTCGGACTCGAGCATCATGTAGAACCAGAATGGCCGGGTATCGAACAGGCTCGCGATCTGCGGCCCGAAACCGTATTTCTGGTTCAGTTCCCGGCCCAGCTTTCCGTCGCCGGCATCCGGATCCTCGAAACGCGCCTCGAGCTTGCCGCCGGACTCCTGCTTCAGGTCCGCAAGCACCGAGTCGAGATCATCGCGCAGCGCGCCCAGCTGCGCCGGCAGTTTATCCTTCGGCGACATGTAGCCCGTGAATCCGACCGTCCGGGTCAGGGTCTCGAAGGGGTTGCCACCCGCCTGGTAGGCGTTGAGCACCTTGCGTACCGAACGGGTGATCGCGTATTCCGGATTCTTGAGCACCACGTCGAGATCCCGCTCCCCGCGCACCTTTACCTCGATGAGGTCGCGGTAGTCGAGCGTCTCATACTGATCGCCGTAGGCCACCAGGATATCGAAGTAGGAACTGACCACCGAGGCCTGATACTTGCTCGCCACCTGGAAGGGCACCGGCTTGATGCCGTACTTCTCCGCCGCTTCCGCTTCCAGCGCCGGGTCTTCCTGCGGATCGACGAACTCCACCTGCACCCGGCCCTTGCCGGCGACGGCATACTCTTCCAGCAGGTCCTTGAGTTGCGGCACCAGCGGTGCGAGCAAGGGGTGGGTCTTGGCCGAGAAATAGCCGCGGATCAGCAGCGGTTCCTGCAGCCGGCCCAGATATTGCCGGGTTGCATCGGACAGTGAATAGATATTGCCCGCGGTGATGTCAGCGCGCGCCCATCCCACCGGGGCAAGCCACAGGTTGGCGGCGATGAAATTGGCCGCCGTGAGTCCGACCAGCCAGCCCCACTGGCGGTGCCGGCGAGTGACCGGATTGCCGGACCAGCGCAGCCGCTCCAGCGAAAAGAGATTCAGCGCCAGGAACACGCCCACGATGGAGAGGTAGTAGTACAGGTCACGCAGGTCCAGTACGCCGCGGGTGATGGAATCGAAGCGCGAACCGCTGCCGAGCAGCGCCATCAGGCTGCCGGCCTGACGGCCGAACAGCGTCGTCAGCATGGGCGAGCCCAGCAGGTAAAACAGCCCGCAGACGACCACGGTAAGGATCAGGGCGACGATGGGGTTGTCCGTCCGGGCGCTCATGTAGAGCCCGATCGCCACATAGGCCGCCGCCAGGAAAAGCGCCGCAACATAGCCGCCGATCACCGGGCCCCAGTCGAGCGGTCCGAGCAGCGCGACTGTCAGCGGCAGCGGCAGGGTCAGCAGCAGCGCGGTGCCGACCAGCAGGAGACCGGCCAGAAACTTACCGAGCACCAGCTGCAGCGGGCTGACCGGACTGGTCAACAGGGTCTCGAGGGTACCGGAGCGGCGTTCCTCGGACCAGGCGCGCATGGTCAACGCCGCTACCAGGAAGATCAGCAGCACCGGCATCCACTGGAACAGGGGACGTACGTCGGCGATGTTGCGCGCGAAAAAGGTTTCCACCCAGAAAAACACGAACAGGGTCACGGCCAGGAAGGCACCGAGAAACAGGAAGGCGGCCGGCGAGGCGAAGAAGCCGCCGAATTCCTTGCGGGTGATACGCCGTATTTCATCCATGGCTCACCTCCCCGGATGGTGCGATCTGGTTGACCTCGGCGAAAACCGCCTCCAGATCGCGCTGTTCCGGCTGCAGCTTGTAGAGCCGGTGGCCGGCGGCGGACAAGGCGGCTACCACTTGCGGCGCGACTTCGGCATCGGCGTCCAGTGTGTAGGTCCAGTGACCGTTGGACTTGCCGTGCATCGCCACACCGGCGACGCCTTCGATCCGGGTCAGGGATTCAGCGGCTTCGTCATCGACACTGACCAGCAGCCGGGTGCTCTGGCGCAGATCATCCAGGCGTGCGTCCACCACCAGACGGCCGGTGCGCAGAATCAGGACCCGGTCGCATACCGCCTGGACCTCCTGCAGGATGTGCGTCGAGACCATGACCGTCGCGGTCTGTGCCAGTTCACGGATCAGTTCCCGCATGTGCAGGATCTGGGTCGGGTCCAGTCCGTTGGTCGGTTCGTCCAGGATGACGATGTCCGGTTCGTGCAGGATGGCCTGCGCCACACCGACCCGCTGCCGGTAGCCGCGCGACAGTGTCTGGATGGTTTGGGTGGCTCTGTCAGCGAGCGCGGTGCGGCGAATCGCCTGCGCAATGGCGCGGGGACGCCGCTCGGCAGCCAGTCCGTGCAGGCTTGCCTGGTATTCCAGGTAGTCGATCACGCTCATCTCGGGATAGAGCGGGCAGTTCTCGGGCAGATAGCCGATACGTGCCTGGATAGCCCTGGTATCCCGGCCGATTTCGAGCTGGTCGACCCGGATGGACCCGGACGTCGGCTCAAGAAAACCGGTCAGCATCTTCATGATGGTCGTCTTGCCTGCGCCGTTGTGGCCCAGCAGTCCGACGATCTCGCCATGGCCGATATCGAACGACACATCGTCAACCGCGACGAGTTCGCCATAGCGGCGTGTCAGTTGTTCAACCTGGATCATTACTACCCCCTTGTCTGTCAAGTTACGCTGCCGGGGACGGGGCCGGCATGGAACACCGATTGCCGGACAGGCGCATGCTTCCCTGCCGGATTCCGCAGCCCGATGATTTGTCTGGACAGGATCGACTTGCAGTGAAGCCGGTATAAGCATTGGAGCTGTGACAAGGACGAGCGACGGACAGGGGCGTTGAAGTCCGTACGGTCGTTTTTCTCATACGCAGTGCCGATTCCTTAGCAAAGCAAATCATCTATGGGTATGGAACGTTGCAATAGATTTCCACCCCGCGCAAAAGTTCCCCGACCTGCGCCCGGACCGACTGACAGCACGGCCTGGCCGATGAAAGGTAACCGGGCGGCGGGTCGGCAGGGGCCGGAAACCGGTGTCGGTACCGGCCGTGAGCCTTTCGCGCCGAATCAGGGTATGCCGCCTGAAGGAGTGAGATTTATCTTGTGCGGGCAGCACGTCCGGACATCGGCTTCCATTTACGTGGGCACTGGCCGGCGCCGGACAGTCATGCGAAGTATGCGCAAAGCGTGACTGGTATCCCGGAATGGTTCCGGGGAGCGGCTACACTGGTTGTATGCCGCACGCCCCTGTCACCACGCCCGTTGCCCGGAACGGCGCCTGCATGCCGGCGCCAGGCTGGCGGCGATCCGTGCTGGAACTGATCGGGTCGGAACTCCAGTACCTGGAGGAATCCCGCCCGCGTGCCTGCGTGATGCTTGCAACCCTGTGCGCGGCTGCCGGTTATGCCTGCCTGCTGCTGTTTCCGGCGCTTGTGTTTGCCGGCATATCGGGTCTTGAGGAAGCCCTGCATGGATACGCGACGGTGAACTGGAGCCAGGTGCTGGCCTGGTCAGCCGTGGTTGCGGTCTCCGCACTGGTCAGCTATCGCGTTTTCAGTTTTACGCCGGCGCCACCCCTGGGCACCCCGCTCGTCAGGGAGGCGGCGCCTTCCCTGTTTGAACTGGTCGCCACCCTGGACAGACAATACCCCGGCATCAGGATCGATCGCATCGTGCTGTCCAACGGGTTCGAACTCCGTATCGTGAAGACTCCGCTATGGGGCCTGCCCGTGTGGTCATCGACCACCCTCGTCATTGGCCGGCCGTTGATCCAGTGTCTGTCGCCATCCCGGTTTCAATGCGCGCTGGCGCGCCGGCTGGGTCAATTCTCGAAACGCTACAACCGGCTGGGAAACTGGCTGTATCAGCTGCGTGAAATATGGCCGCGGTACTGCGACCGGGAGCACCCCCCCGCATTCGGGTTCCAGCCGGTCGCATGGATTTTTCGGATCTATGCACCGCTCTACGGCGTGGTCTCCCTGCCGGCGGCACGTCTTGACGAACTGGTCGCGGACAACTATGCAATGGAGTTATTCAGCGATGCCGAGGTGCTGGACACGATCACCACCGAGATGGTGTGCCGTATGTACCTCACGGAGAAATTCTGGCCCGTCATCCGCAAGATTGCCGCAAGCGAACGGCAGGCCATGACCGGTTTCCATACCGGCATGGCCTCGGTGCTGCGCACCGGCCTGCAGGACGAAAAGGCGGCCGGTTGGGTTGCGAAGACCCTGTCTGCCGATCCCCGGTGGGACGATCCCCTCCCCTCGCTGGCAAGACGTGTGGAGAATATCGGACATCTGCATGCCCGCATGGATGCAATAACCGGCGAGTCTGCCGCCGCGGTTTATCTTGGCACCGCCCCCGGCAGGAGGCAGGGATCGCAAGAAAGGGAGGAAGAAGCATCAGACGGGGTGGAATGGCCGCGCCATTGCTGGCTGCAGATCACACGACTTGCACAGCGGTTGGCAGACCGCCCGAAAAAGTCGCACGCTGATGCAGCGACGGTACGTGGCGATTAGCCTGTCGACTCAAGCATCAGCTGGAATGATGGACTAACCCTGGGCGGCAGCCACGAAGCAGCTTTTCTGTGTGCCTGGCGGGCAGATCAAGGATTGCTAACCGCCCGTCATCGACATGAAGCGCACCACCTGGCCCGGCTTGTCCAGGAACTCGTGACGTTCGGGTTTCAGCGCGATTGCCTCGATAATGGCGTCTTTCAATCCTGCATCACTGATGCCCTGCCTCAACAGCGGGCGTAATTGATATTTGTGGTCCTGCCCGAGGCACAGGTACAGGGTGCCGTCTGCGGACAGGCGCACACGGTTGCAGGTGGCGCAGAAGTGTTGTGACATGGGGGTGATAAACCCGATGCGCAGTTCGGTGTTGGCAACCCGCGCGTAATGTGCCGGTCCTCCGCCGGGCATGACGCCGGGGAGCAGTTCGAAACTTTGTTCCAGGCGTCGCCTGACGGTAGCCAGGTCAAGGTAATGCTGACAGGCATTTCGCCCGGTACTGCCCACCGGCATGGTCTCGATAAAGCGCAGTGTGAAGTCATGCTCGAGGCAGAATTCAATCATCGACTCGAACTCGTCATCATTAATGCCCTGCAGGGCGAGCATGTTGATCTTGATGGGTGAAAAACCGGCCGCCTTCGCCGCCATCAGACCGTCCAGCACCGCTTCCAGCCGGCCACCGGTGATCTCCCTGAAGCGTTCGGGGTGCAGCGAATCCAGACTGACATTGATGCGGGAAATGCCCGCGCTTTTCAGGGCCTGCGCATGTCGGGCAAGCAGGATGGCATTGGTGCTGAGGGACAGGTCGTCAATACCGGCCAGTTCGGCCAGCATTCCGGCCAGTACGGGTAAATTCCGTCGTACCAGCGGTTCACCACCGGTAATGCGTATCCGGTTGATGCCCAAATCGGCAAAGGCGCCGATCACGCGCGCGATTTCATCGAAACGCAGCCATTGATCGGGTTCCTCGAAACCCCGGAACCCCTCCGGCAGACAATAGAAGCAGCGCAGGTTGCACTTGTCGGTGACCGAGAGGCGCAGGTATTCCAGCTTCCGATCGAAGGGATCGATCAGCTGGTTCCTTGGCGGCGGGTTGCAGGGCATGACCCTATTATATAAGTAATTAGAACCTATCTCATAATCCCGCGCGAGCCGCGTTGCTGACCGAAATCCCTGCCTGCCAGGCGCACCGCGCAGCACAGTACTTGACGTACGGGCAAGCGGGGCAACGCAGCAGGCAGGGATTTCGGACGCAACCCCTTGGGGACCGGGCGATTTTGCCCCATGGCTTTGTTGCGGCTCGCTCATGTAGCATTGGCTACACCACGCTCACCGCGCCTGGCCATGAACCAAAATCGCCACGGTCGCGGCCGCGGGGGATTATGAGATAGGTTCTAATAGTTATCATGATGTTGCTATGTGTTACCTGAATATGCCTGGCGGGAAATGCGCATAATCAGGGCACATGCGAATACCCTCTCCGGTACCGGCTGCAAGGCATTCATCCTGCCGACGGACTGCTTTTTCCACCTTGCAGCGCATCGATTACTGGCGGGCCCGCAGGGTCTTTTGCATTGCATCCTGAAATGCCGCCATCAACGCGGCCGTGGACACGCCGATCATCAGTACGCCATTGATGGCTTCCAGGGGACCTAGGAGCCGGTATTTGCCGGACATGACGATGTCACCGTAGCCGAGTGTGGCGAAGTTGACCGCCGAGTGATAGAAGGCTGTGCTGAACTGGTCGAACTCCCCCAGAATTCGGAACAGCAGGGCCCAGATCGCCGTCTGGGCAAGGTTGCCGATGACCAGCAACAGCATCACACCAATGATCACGACCAGGCTGGATCCAAACGACGGGCTGTTCACCAGGTGTTCATGCCGGGAGTAATAGCGGACCGCCATGGCCAGTAGCAGTGACTGCAGCAACAGGCAAAGTGCCATGGTCGACAGGCCATAGAGAAGATTCATCAGCATGCGGGAGATTCCGTTTCGATTAGCGGGTGCGGGAGCCGGTCATGGCGGCGCATGCGCAGCCGCTCCCGGCGTGTCTGGTCCTGCTGGGCCTTCAGTTCGTTGGCCTGCGCCGCCCGCAGATTGGCCCGGGCCGATTCGACCGCCGCACTGCCGGCACCCACCTGGCGGCGGGCGTTCTCCAGGTCCGAGCGCGCCTTGTTCAGCGCGATCCGGTACTGGGAAGGGTCGATCGCGAGGGGCCCGCCCGCAGCGACCTCCTGGTTGCGGGTTTTCGTCAGGCTGATCTGCAGTTCGGGATTCGTGGCCAGGGTGGTACAGGCATTCAGTGTGAGCGCTGCGCAGATCAGGGGCATGTGCGACCTATTCGCCGCCAGGCGGTAACGGTTCAGCCGCCTCAGGCTGTCCCGGCTCCACCGCCGTGTCTTTTTCAGAGTCGCCTACCCATTCCATGAAAATCTGGTAACCGACCGCCAGCAATACCGCGCCGATAAACAGACCGATAATACCGCCGGATACCATGCCACCCAGCGCACCCAGCAGGATGACCGGCATGGGCATATCCACACCGCGGCCGAGTAACAGGGGTTTGAGCACGCTGTCGGCCATTCCGGCGACCAGCAGATAGACGGTGAAAACGATGTTGCTCGTGGTGGAGGCGTCGCCGAACCACCACAGATAGACAATCACGGGCAGGGAAACAATCAGCGCAGGCAGCTGCATGATGCCGATAAGCAGGACCAGGAAAGCCAGCACGCCGGCCCCCGGTATGCCGGCCAGGATAAAACCGATGCCCAGCAGCAGGGCCTGGATGAATGCCACGCCGATGACGCCCGTGGCGACCGAGCGGACGGTCGCGGTGGAGAGGCTGTGCAATCGCGGTCCTCTTGACGGCCCGGCCAGACGCTTGAGAATGCGTTGCATGGTCTGGCTTCCGGCCTCGCCGTAGGCCATCATGATCCCCGCGATAATCAGGGAACCCAGAAAAAGAAACACCGCGCCTGCCGTACTCGCCGCCGTTCGCAAGACATGTGTCGCGATATTCTCCAGCTGGGGTTGCAGCTTTTCCAGAAATGCGGGCAGGTCAGTGGCCGCAGAGCTCCAGGTACTGTAGAGCTCCTTGCCGACGAGCGGCCATTCCGCGACCGTGGGAGCGGGCTGACCGATCGTGATCGTGTTGTTCTCGAATGCGGTATATACCTCGTGGATACGGCCCGCGAAAGAGCTGCCGAGCATCACGGTGGGTGCCCCGATCAGCAGGAGCCCCGCCAGCACCAGCAGTGTTGCGGCGCGTCCTTGCCGCCCCCCAATGCGTTTTGCAAAGTGCTGCTGAAGCGGATAGAGCGCGACGGCCAGAATCAATGCCCAGAGCACAAGACCTGCAAACGGGGAAAAAATGCGCGCGCACATGATCAGGACGAAGGCGATGAGGCCAATGCGGATCATGACATCCATCAAGTCTTCGGACAGCAGCTTCCGAAAGGTCGCAGTATCTGGTTGCATCCGGTGTTACTCCTTTCCAGTGACCCACAATCACTTTATCGTCTTCGCCGATAATAGCAGCATGTCACTGCCTCAAGGAATCCACGGCATTTCTGCTTGCCCGCCTTGCGCTAGTGCCGGGCGCAGTGCCCGGGTATTCCACCCGCATGCAAGGCAGTAGCCCTCGATGTCCACGGGTCCCCGCTGTCGGCGCAGCCTCGAAAATGGTCGCCGACGTCATGCTCGATGATCATTGAATCAGGCTGGACTGCGCACCGCGCCGCTCATACTTTGCTGGCGACTTCCTCTGGCACGAATTCCCTGGCAACCCGCTTGGCCAGGGTGTAGATGCGCCGCAGGTGCTCCAGGATCTCCATTTCCATCTGCACCAGTTCCAGGTGCCCGGGCTCCCTGACCCCGATACGCTCTGACTGCCGTTGCAGGGCGGCATTGGACAGGCGCCGGATTTCATCCTTCAGTGCAATGACCTCGGCCGCGGCCTTTTCGTCATCTTCGCGAATCGCCCGAACGAGGTTGCCGACAGCCAGTATGACTTTCTCACCCAGTTCACGCAGCAGCAGCCGGGTGGTTTCGCTGGGTTGCAAGTTGGAGTCCAGGTAATCCCTGCCGATGCTCGACAGGTCTGTCTCGACGATGTCTGCCAGGTTTTCCAGATTGATGGCGGCGCTCATCAACGACTGGAATTCAGTGCTTTGCCGGTCAGTCAGGGTCTGCTGGCGGATCTCGCTCAGGTATTCCAGGATCGCCTCGTTGAGGATGTCCACCTTGTCATCCATCATGGTCACTTCTTCCAGCTTGTGCCTGTCGCGCTGCAGGAAGCCTTCTTCCAGGCGCACCAGCATCTCGCTGATGACCTCACCCATGTGCCCGATTTCGAAGCGCACCCGCTCCAGTGCCATGGAAGGGATCGCCAGCATTTCGCTGTCCAGGTACTTTGGCCGCACGATGATTTTCTCCACCGCCGGTTTTTCCGGCACCAGCCGTTCGACCAGGCGCGCGAAGGTTGTGGTGAAGCCGAGGAACAGCAGGGTGTTGGCGACATTGAACACGGTATGGGCATTGGCGATCTGGCGCGGGACTTCCGCCGCCATGCGCGCCTTGCCAGCCAGATTCGGGCTGACAGGCGAGATGGCAATAACGAAATCCGCCAGCTGTGGAATGAAGAGTATCCACACCAGTACGCCAGCGACATTGAACAGGATGTGCACCACGGCCGCGCGCACGGCATCGACGGGCTTGCCGATTGCGGCCAGCAGCGCTGTGACACAGGTGCCGATGTTCGCGCCGAAGGCCAGTGCGATACCGGCCGGCAGGGTGATCAGGCCGCCGGCCGCCATGACAATGGCGATGCCGGTGGTAGCTGCCGAGGACTGCACCAGACCGGTGAATACGGCACCCACCAGGATGCCGAGCAGCGGATTCTCCATACGGCCCATCAAGTCGATGAACGGCTGATAGGTGCGCAACGGGTTCATGGCATCGCCCATGACGCCCATGCCGTAGAACACCAGGCCAAGTCCCATGATCATGGCGCCGTAGTGCCGGGTCTTGTCCTGCTTCGAGGTGAACAGCATGAAGAAGCCTGCCGTGACCATGATAAGCGCGTACCGGGTCACGTTGAAGGCGACAATCTGGGCCGTGAAGGTGCTTCCGATGTTAGAACCCATGATGATCCCTACCGACTGCGACAGGCTCATGAAGCCGGCGGAGATAAAACCCACCACGAGAACCGTGGTCACCGAGGAGGAGTTGAGCACCGCGGTAACGAAGGCGCCCGTGACGGCGCCCATCACGCGGTTTTTCGTGAGACGCTCCAGCACGTCCTTGAGGGTGTTGCCGGCGGCGCCCTTCAGGCCCTCGGACATCTGCTCCATGCCGAACAGGAACATGGCAAGACCGCCGAATAGCCCCATCAACAGGGTCAACCAGTCGATGGCGGCAGGTTCTTCAGGTACCTGTGCAAGCGCAGGCAAGGCGTACAGCAGCGCCATGATCCAGAACAGGACGAGGGTATTGCGTGCTGTCTGTGACCTGTAGTGCAGTGTGGAGAATTTCATGCTGTGGCTCCCGGTTAGCGCGCGCCCGCTGCTCTGCTGGTTTTCACGCCGCCCCGAATGGGATGGCGAAGACGCTGGTGTATTGGTGAATAATAATCGTTTCTGTGATTTGCGAAAGGGGCGAGATATTTCCCGTGGATGATTCGTTCAGAGGTGATGAAACAGGCGTTTATTCGTCCTCTACTCATAGCCAGCTTCCCGACATGGCCAAGTGGATCCTGAGTTTGTGTACGATTGCCGGGCAGCTGGAATTCGATACCCTGCTGGTGATCTTCACCCGTCCGTTCTGGCAGTGGTGTCGTGATGTCGTCCCGGTTTGCGCGGACCTTTCCCTGAGGGTCACAGCTCAGCGCAGGTAGCGCTGTGCCGCCTTGAAGAAGTCGGGCCGCTCGGGCAGTTCCGCGCGCGGGATATACCCCGGCAGGACGATGCGCTGCTCGCCGCTGGCGGAGTACAACTCGATCAGATCGAGCGAATTAGACGCCTCCCGCGAGTTCTCCCCCACCCGGATGCCCATGTAATTCAGGCGCATGGTCGTCTCGCGCCGGGAGAGCCAGTGCGCCGGTTGTGCCAGCACCCCGGCCAGCTCGTCCAGGCTGCGCTGCAGGCTTTCGGTGTCACTGCCGAGCTCGAGCAATTCCTTTTCCACATTATCGATCTGCGCCTCCAGTGCGGCAGGATCCTTCGGTTCCGCCTCGCCAGGCGCGAACAGCCCCTCCAGACCCCAGTTCCCGGCCTTCATGGCCGCAAGCTTTTTATTCAGCAATTGCCGCTCACGTTTCATTTCCCGGCGTTTGCCGCGGGTCGAGAGGATGGTATTCAGGGCGATTTCGAGCAGGTAGTCATAACCGCGTTTTTTCAGTTCCCAGCGGGAATCGGCCTCGCTGCCGGCCGGGCCGCCAAAGCGGTGGTCGAAGAAGCTGACAACCACCTGCTTGACATCGCGGCGCAATATTTCCCCCTGCTGTTCCTTACCGAGCACCGTGCGCTCCTTCCATGCCAGGCTGAGCAGGCCGAAGATCGCATCGGGCAAGGGACCGGAGACACCCTGCAGGTAGTCCCGCACCGTCTTCATCCCGCCCAGGACTTCCTGCAGGTGCTCGGCGGAAACGAAAAAGGCGCGCAGGCGCGGGTCGGTGCCGTAGCAGCGCCGGGAGATCTCCACCGCCGGCGGCTGGCTGTCCACGAGGGCGATGATGTGACGGGCCGCCTGTTCGACCGGTTCGCGCAGCCGCTTGCGGTAGTTGCCGAGGGCGCGCAGGCGCGGGTCGGTGCCGTCGATGGCGCGTTCGGTCGCCGCCTCGATCAGGGCCTTGTCCGGAAACACGGCCTCGCCACCGGAGGCTTTGAACAGTGTACTGATGAAGTGCAGCATAAGCCGGCGTGAATCCTTGCGTTGCGGGGATATCAGCTTACTTGAAGTGTTTTCGCGTCGCCAATCATTGTCTGTGTGGCAGGATCTGCTAAGCTGGGGTCAATGGCTGGAGATTGCCGGTTCGGGTGACGCCCGGTGTTCCCGTTCCCATGTTATCGGACAACCAGCACACCAAATAGAGAGGTGGGCGATGGCACGAAAATCAAAGAAAGACAAGAAAGTCAGGGAGGCGGTACGGGCGCCGGGTGACAGGCCGGAAACGCTTTCCACGGGGAAACAGCAGAAGCTCTCCAACAAGGTTTTCAATGCCGAACTGAAGCGGATGCAGGGTGAACTGGTCAAGCTGCAGTACTGGGTGAAGGATAAGGGCCTGCGGGTTATCGTCGTATTCGAAGGCCGCGATGCGGCCGGCAAGGGCGGCATCATCAAGCGCATCACCGAGCGGGTCAGCCCCCGGGTATTTCGGGTCGTGGCCCTGCCGACCCCTTCCGAGCGCGAAAAGACCCAGATGTATATACAACGCTACATCGCCCATTTCCCGGCCGCCGGCGAGATCGTGCTATTCGACCGCAGCTGGTACAACCGCGCCGGCGTGGAACGGGTGATGGGCTTCTGCACCGAGGAGCAGTACCAGGGATTCCTGCATTACGCCCCGATCATCGAGAAGGCCATCACGGACGGCGGCATCCTGCTGGTCAAGTACTGGCTCGATGTCGGCATGAAAGAGCAGGAACGCCGTTTCCGGGACCGCATCAAGGACCCGCGAAAGACCTGGAAACTGAGTCCGATGGACACCGAGTCTTACAAGCGCTGGTATGAATACTCCCGGGCCCGGGATGCCATGTTTGCGGCCACCGACACGGAGTATGCACCCTGGTATATCGTGCCCTCGGACGACAAGAAACGGGCCCGCCTCAACTGTATTTCCCACCTCCTCAGCATGATACCCTACAAGGAACCACGGCTCGAGGAAGTGAAACTGGGCAGGCGCAATTCGAAAGGCAAGTACGACGACGAGACCTCGCTCAAGGGACGGCGCTTCATCCCCTTGAAGTACTGAGTTTCAGCAGGACACCACCGGGTTCCTGCGCAGACTTCCAGTGTGCCGGACAGGATGATTAACCATGGCGGTATGACGCTCAGGCCGGTTGAAAATCCGGGCGCGGCCGGTGGTGTCGCTTTTCGCCTTGACCATCATGGTATGCGCCTCGGCCATGTGCCCCTGGGCCTCGACCATTTTCGCCTCGAAGGTCCTCGGGTCGATGGTATACAGCATGGAACCCTTTGTGACCTCCCGACCTTTCTGAAAATCCATGTTCTCGAGATAGCCCTCGACCCGAGGTGCGTATCGGAATGTCAATGATGTATTCCCTGCTGATCATGCATGAAATCAACATGCTCGCGAATCTGTAGTTCCTCCCGGGCAACCTGATCATGTTGCCTCTTCCGAGTAGAAGGTCGCATACAGCACCGGGACGAAAATCATTGTCAGCAGTGTCGCGAACATCAGGCCAGCGATGATGGTAATCGCCATTGCAACAAAAAAGGCATCGAACAGTAGCGGGATCATCCCCAGTGCCGTGGTGGATGCCGCCATCCCCACCGGTCGCAGGCGGCTGGCACCCGAGTCAGTAATCGCCTGCAGCAGAGGCTTGCCTTCGGCGCGCTGCAGGTTGATTTCGTCAATCAGCACGATGGCATTCTTGATCAGCATCCCTGACAGGCTCAGGATACCCAGCAGGGACATGAAGCCGAACGGCTGGCCGGACAGCAGCAGACCGCAGGTCACACCGATAACCGCAAGCGGGACGGTTAACCAGATAATCAGCGGCTGCTTCAGCGAATTAAACAGCATGATGGTAATCAGCACCATGCCCAGGAAGAAGGCAGGCAGGCTTGCTGACAGTCCGGCCTGTGCATTCCGGGAATCCTCGTACTCACCCCCCCATTCCAGTTCATAGCCAGGTGGTAATTCAATGGCCTCGACCTGCGGTGCAACCCGGCTGAACAGGGATGTGGCCAGTCCCTCGTCGGGATCGGCATACACCGTGATGGTGGGCTTGCGATTGCGGCGTTCGATGATTTCATCCTCGAACACGGTCTCGAATCCGGAAACCACCTGGCGCAACGGGATCATGCCTTGTGCCGGGGGGCTCCAGATCTGCAGGTATTTGATGCTGTCGATATTGGTGCGTTCATCCTTTTCCGCGCGCATGATAACCGGCAGCAGCAGATCATTTTCACGGTAGACACCGACCTGCCTGCCCTGGAAGGCTTCCAGCAGGGTATTGGCGATATCAGGCCGGGTGATTCCGCTCAGGTTGGCCTGTTCCTCAGCCATCTGCGGTCGTATCAGTTTGACGCGTTCGCGCCAGTTGGTCCGGATACCTTTCGAATCCGGATCCGCCCGGTAGATGTCCATCACCTGTGATGCCAGTTCCCGCAGCACATCACGGTCCGGTCCACTGAGGCGCGCCTGGATCTTGCCGGTGCTGCCCGGCCCCAGCTGGAACTTCGAGGCGTAGGTCAGCATGTCGCCGTAATTGGCGTTCAGGTAGTTCTCGACCTCCTCGGTCAAGGCATCCAGCAACTCGGAAGACTCGACGTCCACCAGCAACTGGGCGTAGGCGCTGTTGGTTTTCTCCGGGGTATAGGTCAGCAGAAACCGCAGCCCCCCCTTGCCGACCAGCGAGGTGATATGCGTGACACCCTCGAGCCCCTGAATATATTGCTCCACAGCCTCCACCCGTTCGACGGTCTCTTCAATGTGTGTTCCCTGCGGCAGCCACATGTCCACCATAAACTGAGGCCGTGTCGACGGCGGGAAAAAGCTGTTGTCGACATAACCGAAGCCCCAGAGGGCACTTGCAAACATCCCTGCGACAAGTGCCAACGTCAGGTATTTCCTGCGGATGGCCGCAGTCAGCAATCGCTTGTAGCCGGAGTATAAGCCGCTTTCATGGGCAGATCCGGAGGTATCACCGGGCTTGTTCGCCGGCGGTTTCAGGAACATCACACACAACAGCGGTGTCACGGATACCGCAGTTATCCAGCTCAGCAGCAGGGATACCAGTACGACCTGGAACAGGGATTTGCAGAACTCACCGGTATTGTCGTTCGAAGTCCCGATAGCAGCGAAGGCGAGGATTGCGATCAGGGTTGCGCCGAGCAACGGAATTGCCGTCTGCCTGACCACGTCGATCGCACCCTGCTTCACATCGATGCCCTGCTCCAGTTTGACCAGCACGCCATCGACCACCACGATTGCGTTATCCACCAGCATGCCCAGCGCGATGATCAGGGCGCCCAGCGAGATGCGTTCCAGCGCGACCTCCATCGGCACCATGAAGATAAAGGTGCCTGCAATCGTCAGCACCAGGACAAACCCGATCAGCAGCCCGCTGCGCAGGCCCATGAAAAACAGCAGTACGATGATGACAATGACCACCGCCTCCAGCAGGCTGACGACGAAGCCCTTGATGGCGGTTGCCACCGCTTCTGACTGGATTGAAACCTTCCCGAATTCGATCCCGATCGGCACCTGCTGCTGCAGTTCCTCAAGACGCTTGCCCAGTGCCTCGCCCATCGTGACGACGTTACCACCCGAGACCGTCGAAATGCCGAGGCCGATCGCCGGCTTGCCGTCATAGCGCAGCAAGGCGCTCTGGGGTTCGACATAGCCGCGGCGGACATTGGCGACATCGCGCAGGAAGATTTGCTGTTCCCCTCCGCCACTGATCAGAATCGACTCAAAGTCCTCGACGGTTTGTATGCCGCCCGTCGGACTCAGGGTGATGAACTCAGGTCCCACCTTGACCTTGCCTGCGTTAGCAACGATGTTTTTCTGCCTGAGTTCGTTGACAATCACGTCATCGGATATCCCCATCTGCGACATGCGGTCCCGATTCAGCTCAACGTAGATGGCCTCGGTGCGTTCGCCGAAGGTGTCGATCTTGCCGACATCCTTGACCAGCAACAGCTCGGTACGCAGCATGTCGACAACGTTCTTGATTTCGGCGTAGCTGTACCCGTCTCCGTAGACAGCCACGAAGATCCCGTAGACATCACCGTAGTCATCCACCACGATCGACTCGCCGGCACCGGGCGGCAGGTCCTGCTGCACATCACCGATCTTGCGCCGCAGTTCATCCCACACCTGCTGCAGGTCTGCCTTTTTGTACTTGTCCTTGATGGTGACCGTGAGCGTTGAAAGGCCGCGGTCTGACTTCGAGACGACTCGCTTGAGCTGTCCCATTTGCTGCGCGGCCTTCTCCAGCCTGTCCGATACTTCTTTTTCGACCTCGGCGGCAGAGGCGCCCGGATAGGGCGTCACCACCAGCGCATCCTTGATGGTGAATTCAGGATCCTCGAGACGACTCAGCTTCTCATAACTCGACAGGCCGACGCCAAGCATCACGAAGGTCAGGACGAGCGTGATGACGCGCCTTTCAATGAAGAACTGTGCGATGTTCATTCAGGCTGGCCTGTTATTGCCCCAGCGGGCGCACTTGCGCACCCTCGTACAGGTAGGGGACGCCACTCACGGCAATCCGGTCACCCGCCTCCAGGCCATCGGTTACGACGATACCGGACTGGCTTATCTCTCCCAGCGTCACTGCAGCACGAGCCACACGCATGGTATCGGGATTGACGCGCCAGACATAGGGATTTCCCTGCTCATCACTTGCAACAGCGTTGACAGGCAGCATGACAGCCCCGGTTGGCGTGTATTTTTCAATTGTCTTTGCGTCCGGCTTGATAATCACACGAGCAGTCATACCCGGCAGGATGTTCACGTCTCCGGGCTGGTCAAACCGGAAGGTCGCCTTGTAGGTTCGGGTCACCGGATCAGCGGTTGCAGTGAAGGACTTGATGCGTGCCGGGAATCTGCGTTCCGGTATTGCGCTGATAACCACTTCCGGTCGCATGGTTTCCGTTCTTTCCTCCAATGTCTGGCCACGCTTCATGCGAATGAAATCACGCTCCGGAACGGAGACATCCATCTCCAGACTCGAGGTATCCTGGAAGATCAACACAGGTTCCTGGGGCTGAACGTTCTGGTAATTATCAGCGATCCTTTCTCCGACGACACCGGTATAGGGCGCCTTGAGCTCGGTATCATCCAGCGACTTCTGCGCCTGCCTGAGTTCCTGTTCGGCAACCTTGAGATCGCGCAGGGTCCTGTCGACTTCCGCCTGTGACCCTGCGCCCTGATCGAAAATATTCTTTGCCCGGACATAGGCGGAACGCGCGGCGCGCAGATTCGCCTGTGCCGAATCCCTGGCGGCCGCGTAGTCAGTCGGGTCCAACCGTCCCAGCAACGTACCTTCATCCACATTGAGGCCATCCTCGATAGGCAGTTCGATGATCTTGCCCGAGACCTCGAAACCGAGGCCGACGCTGCGGGCTGCCTTGATCTCACCGGGATATTCAAGGGACAGGCTTGCAGCTCCGCTGGTGATTGTCTGCATTTTGACGGGTCTGGCCGGCGCTTCCGTTACCGGTTCCGGCGCCTTGCTGCAGCCCGCAAGCAGGATGGCCGGCAGCAGGAAGAACAGCTGGTATTTGCGAAAACAGTTAATGGTTATGCTTTTCATTGTTGGCTTCCGGCTGGCGGGCCTCTTTCATCCGGCCCGGTTTTTATCCAGGAATATTGTATGTGATGCTCCCGGGTGCAGCGCTCATTCCGCCGCGGGTAACTGCTGCGGCCTGATTTCCAGCAGATCTCCCCAGTCTGTCCGCTGTTGCATGGCATCACGATTTTGCTGTGACACGAAGTCCTGTCCTTCACGAACTTCCCAGCCCCCGCCCAGTGCCTTGTACACCGAGATCATGCTCAGGGCAATTTGTCCCCGGCTCTCGGTCCAGAGATCCTGTTGATTGACCAGTGAACGCTCGGAGTCGATGACGCGCTGAAAATCGACCGCCCCTTCGCGATACTGGATGCGGGCGATATCGGTGGAACGTCTGGCCGCATCCGCCGCGGTTTTGCGGTAGCTGGTTTCCTGCCGGGACTCCACGAAAGCGATCATGGCGTCCTCGACTTCCTTGTAGGCGCCCAGCACGGTATTCTGGTAGTTGACGATGGCCTGTTGGTAACGGGCATCCTGTATCCGCACGTTGTTCTTGAGACGACCATAGTTAAAGATATTCCAGCTGAATCCCGGCCCGGCGGCAAACCTGAAACTGTCGGAATCGAACAGGTCTCCGGCGCTGCTGCCGCCGGTGTCACTGGTCTGGTAGCCAATCGAGCCTGTCAGGGTAAAACTCGGGTAAAGCTCGGATTCCGCGATACCAATGAGAGTGCTCTGCAGGGACGCCTGCAATTCCGCACTGCGTACATCGGGCCTGCGTCGCAACAACTCTGCCGGCACACCCACGGCGACATTTCCCGGGGCGACGGGAATTGTGCCGGCCGGACCCAGCATGTCCGCCAGGTCCGATGGCAGCATGCCCAGCAGTATACTGAGGGCGTTCTTGCCCTGGCGCAGGGACCGCTTGATAGCAGGCACCCTTGCCTGTGTTTCCGACAGGTTGGTCTGTGCCTGCTGTACATCCAGTTCCGTCGTAGCACCGTTTTTGAATCTGACTGTGGCAATGCGCAGGCTTTCCTGTTGCAGTCCGATATTGTTCAGAGCAATGGCAAGGCGCTCTTCCAGGGTGCGAATCGTGACGTAGGTTTGCGCCACCTCTGCCGTAAGACTGACCATGGCATTGTCATAATCAGCGACCGTAGCCGCCAGGTTGGCATCCGCAGCCTCGATGCCGCGCCGGAAGCGACCCCAGAAATCCAGCTCCCAGGCCGCATCGAAACCGGCCTGGTAGTCCATAAAGTTGTCCTCGAGCAGCGGATTGAAATTCGGGCTGTTCTTGCTGACTTGAACGGCCGTTGCGGAACCACTGGCCTGCTGGACCTGGGGATACTGTCTGCCGGTGGCAATGCCCAGCTCGGCACGTGCCTCGAGGATGCGCAGCCCCGCAATCTGTAATGGCAGATTCTGGGCGTAGGCTGTATCGACCAGCTGGTCCAGCACTGGATCGTCGAAGACCTTCCACCACTGGCTATGCACCAGCGGCGCAGTGCTGATCGCCTTATCCTGTGACTCTGCCCATTCATCAGGTTGTGCCACTTGCGGCTTGATAAAGTCCGGACCCAGAGTGGTGCAACCACTGGCCATGATGACCGCAATGGTACAGATGCCGCCTGCCGAGATGACTTTATAATTATCCATTACCCTTTGATTTCACTCGAATTCACCCAAAGAATATATTGTATCTTATTCATTTATTAATGCATGCGCCAGGCTGGCCTGGTCAGGCCGTGTCTGCCGCTGCTGGATGAGACTGCAAATACCTGTCATGCGGTCATCATGACATTACCCGTCGGGATCTTCGAGAGCAGCATTGAAGCGCCGCACAAACACAATAAAATCATCAGTCGGTAGGACTTTTAAATAATACCAGCTCTGCGCCTGGTCAACACACCTGTCGCGGAAACAGGAGACCTGCCCGGCGGATTCAAACCTTTCGCGATAACACGCAGATTGAGACGCATTGCCATGTCGATAATCGAGTCCACCAAATGCCTTGAGGGCATCGGTATCGATCGCGTCCTCACCAGCGGCAAGGGTGAGTTGCGCGGCAGTATAAATCTTTATGACTGGAAAATGAGAATTAATCAGAGGTTTTCAGTCTTGCTTTCTAAGGAGTACATTAGTAACCCGACATTCAACCGTCCGTCCCCGCCCTCTTTAAAGGGGCGGGACAGGTTGGGGGTAGAGTAATTACACTTTTTACTAATGGGAAACAAAGCTAGCGATGTCCGCTAGCTTTGTTTCCCATTAGTAATTGTCGCGCTTTGATCCCTGCTCGTTCTCCAGCGCCTTTGTGGTGATTTCATTGTACAGGCTGATCATGCGAGCGGCGAGTGGCTGCCAGGCCGGGTACTTGTCGAGCATGCCCTTGATCCTCTGGGTGTCTCTGAAGACATTTTCCAGGAAGGAGAGATCCAGGTCGTTCAGTGTCTCACCCCTATTCACCTTTTCCTGTAGTTGCAATGCCATTGGCAGTCTCAGTTTTTCCAGTCGGTCGACCATAGCCTGTATGATTCCCTGGTCTGCTGTTTCTTTCGACATGTTCGTTCCTCATGACAGGTTTTACCGACTTCCGGGGACAGTTTACCTTTTTCGCTGCAGCACATACTGAAATAGGTAAACTGTCCCCGGTATTCCAGATCTTATGGCGGAGAGGGAGGGATTCGAACCCCCGGACCCTTGCGGGTCAACGGTTTTCAAGACCGCCGCTTTCGACCACTCAGCCACCTCTCCAGGAAAAATCGATAACGTACTTCACTGCTGTCCCAATTAATCCCTTCTCCCCTTCAGGGGGAGAAGGTCAGGATGAGGGGTGAGAAACGAAGGTTCTTGACCACATGATTTTTCAGCCCTCACCCTGGCCCTCTCCCATTCACGGGAGAGGGGATACTCTCCCTGGAGTCACTGATAACCATCATGTCTCCGGTCCACTTACTGTCGCTGCAATCAAGCATATTCTGGCGCTTATGCAGGACTTAAACGAAACAGGTGGGACAGCAGTGAACGTACTTCCTGTAAACCACCATGCAATCCGACGGAGCGCGGCGGCTCCCGCCGCATTACTCGGGCATCCTCGGCATCTGCTCCCTGCGCTGCTCTAACTCCTGCATCCCTGCAGTCATATCCTCACCCATCCAGCGCTGCGCGCCGACGTTCATATACGCTCCCGACGTTTTTGCTGACCACTCAGCCACCTCTTCCGGCAATTTATCTTCTTTTTTCTGCCATATCCGCGCTTACTGACGATAATATCGCAAGAATACCGGAATCCGCCGATGCCTGACCAGATAAATGCCCTGGTTTTTTCCGGTTAATCAAGTTGCCGTTTACCACCGGGATGTTTATCCTTGGGGAACCCTATGGAAGCAGGGTTGTCTACTTCATCGATTGAACTTTTCAGGCAATCAGAGGATTTCCGAATATGAGTATGCTCGAAAAAACGGTAGTACGTTCCAGCGAGTCGGTCCTGGCGACCAACAAGGTATTGCGCAACACCTATACCCTGCTCTCCATGACGCTGCTGTTCAGCGCCCTGTGCGCCGGTATCGCCGTCCGGCTCAACATGCCGCCGATGGGCATGCTGATCACCCTGGTCGGCTATTTCGGACTGCTGTTCCTGACCACCCGGTTCCGCAACAGCGGACTGGGGCTGCTGTTTGTGTTCGCCCTTACCGGCTTCATGGGGCTGACGCTGGGACCGATAATCAGCATCTACCTGTCGATCCCGAACGGCGATCAGATCGTGATGACCGCCATGGGCGGCACCGGGGTCATCTTTCTGGGCCTGTCCGGCTATGCCCTGACGACCCGCAAGGACTTCAGCTTCATCGGCGGTTTCCTGATGGTGGGTATCCTGGTGGCGTTCCTGGCCGGTCTTGCCGCGGTCTTCCTCAGTATGCCGGGCCTGTCGCTGGCCGTGGCGGCCATGTTCGTGCTGCTGATGTCCGGTCTGATCCTGTTCCAGACCAGCCAGATCATCCACGGCGGCGAGACCAACTACATCATGGCGACGGTGACCCTGTACATTTCCATCTACAACCTGTTCCTCAGCCTGCTGCAACTGCTCGGGGCGTTCAGCAACGAATAGACGCCGGCTGATATCAGCCTGACTGACAAGCCCCGCGCCGCGGGGCTTTGTTTTTGGAGGCAAGCATGAGCGAAGAGACCTTCGAGATACGCAACGAGCTCGAGCAGAGCCTGCTCGCTGCGCAGGATGGCGACATGGTCGGCGATGAATTCATGCGCTACCTGATGGACACCCAGGTGTTTATGCCGGTCAAGGACGCCATCGGGATCGAGGGCTTTACCGGCAGCAGCAAGGCCGTGCCGATGACCCTGAAGACGGAGGATGCTGTCGAGATGCTGATCCTCTTTACCAGCCCGGAGCGGGCCAAGGATTTCGTCCGCGAATTTCCCGGTTATGAAGGCGGGCTGCTGGTCGAGTTCAAGTGGATTCTCGAGCGGACCGGCAGCGGCGTGGGCATCTCCATCAATCCGAACTGGCCCGTCGGCATGGACATGGAACCGGAGATGGTCCAGCAGTTGAAGAACAATTAAGCAGGAATTCCCGGCTTGTTCGATTCGCCCCTGAAACCCGCCGCGCGTTTCTGGCTGGATCCCCTGTTCTGGACGGCCATGGCGGCAGGTCCGGCCTGCTGGTTCGCCATTTATCTGTGGCAGCAGCCTGAACTCCAACCCGCCTGGCCGCTGGCCGCACCCCTGTTGTTTTTATCGCCGGTACTGCTCTACCCGGTGGTCGAGGAAATCATTTTCCGGGGACTGATCCAGGAACTCGTCGGCAGGTATGTCAGCGGCGGCTCAAGCGGGCCGTTCAGCAACGCCAACCTGTTGACCAGCCTCCTGTTCACGGGGATGCATTTTCTCGAGCATCCGCCCGTATGGGCGGCGCTGGTGCTGTTCCCTTCGCTGATATTCGGCTATTTCAAGGACAGCACCGGGCGGCTGGCGGCGCCCATCATCCTGCACGTGTTCTACAACGCCGGCTTCGTCTGGCTGTTTGCAGCACCTTCCTGAGCTGTGCGGCGCAATACACTGCGCTATCGCGCTACGACACCTGAACCTGTGCTGGCGTGTGTAGCCGATGCAGGGCGCAACAGGCGTTGTGTTGTGCTGTGCCACCCACTCAGACAAAGCCATACAAGGCACCGCCATAGGAGCGCTTTGCAAGCGCGATCAAATTGAGCACTGCGACGATATCGCGGCTGCGAGCCGCATCTACAAAGTGTTTAATGCCTGGGTGAAACAATCATAGCGTGCCGTCAGCGCCGCATCGGGCACGGGATCGAAGATCGTACCCTCCCCGTCCGGCAGCCAGCCGGACGGACAGCCGGCCGCCTGCCAGGCGATGCCGCGGGCCGTGGCCTCGACCTGAGGCGGACGCTGCACCGGCAGTCCGGACAGGGTGGCCAGTTTCCGGCACAGGCCGTCCAGCTTCGCCAGACCTCCGGTGATACGCAGGCGCTCGATGCGGGTGTTTCGCCGGCACATCAGGGCCACGTTGGCCTGGACGAGAAAGACGATGCTCTCGATGACAGCGGCCATGCCGGCCGCAGGCGGCGGCGTACCGCCGACGAAACGGGGCGCCGCTCCTGATCGCCACCACGGCGCGCCGAGGCCGCCCACGGTGTTGATGAACAGCGGTGGATCCCTGATCGCATCCAGCCAGTCGGGCAGCCGGTCTTCCCAGGCGGTTTCCCCGAACAGCCGTCCGGCCCAGTCGAGCGCGGCGGCGGCGCCGTTCACCGTGCCTTCCAGGTAGTAGCTGCCCGCTGCAGCGTCGCTCTGTGAAATCCCGGCCAGCAGGCCCGCCGGGCACGGTGCCGGCTCCTGCACGGGCAGCAGGACAAACGCCCCGGTACCGATGTTGACCAGAACGGTGTTATCGGGTGGCTTCCCCTGGGCATACAGGGCCGCGGTCTGGTCGCCGTTGACGGCCTGTAGCGGGATTGTGGCATGAACGGTTGTTCCGTAGTGAGCACAGATCGGGCGGCATTCCGGCAGGACGATTCGCGGGATGTCGAACAGGGCCAGCAGCTCGTCATTCCAGTCCCGTGTCCGCAGATCCCACAACAGGGTGCGTGAGGCGTTGGCATGGTCGACCAGCGCCGGCCGCTCGACCAGCAAATGCTGCACGAGGAAGCCGGCCAGCGGCCCCATGACCAGGGAGCCGTTCTCCCGTGCCGCGACAACGCCGGGTTCCCGCGCCAGCAGCCACTGCAGCTTGCCGGCGCCGTAATGCGGCGACAGGCGCAGCCCGGTCACTTCCCGGATGCGGGCCGCGTGCGCGGTCAGCGCGTCGAGCGCTGCGCCGCTGCGCCGGTCCTGCCAGCTGAGCACCGGACTCAGGGGAGCGCCGCTGTCCCGGTCCCAGGCCAGCACGCTGGATCGCTGGGTGGCCAGGCCGGCGGTACTGACCCGGCCGGTGGCGACCGCCGGCATCCCGAGCACCGTCTCGACCGCGGTCTGCGTGGAGTGCAGGATCTGTCGTGGCGATTGCTCGACCCTGTCCTCGCCGTGTCGCTGCAGGTCAACCGGGACACGGGCCTGGCCGATTTCCCTGCCCTGCCGATCGAAGACCAGTGCGCGGGTCGCATGCGTACCCTGGTCGATGGCCAGAATCAGATCGCCGGGCATGGTCAGCCGCTGATCTTCAGGCTGGCGGTATCGGCCACCGGGGTGCGCGCCGGCAGCGTGCGCTGCAGCTGGCGCAGGATCTTCAGCGCGGTGAGCCGGTAGCCGGTCAGTTTGCCACCGTAGATGGACACAACCCGGGGCTGATGCGGATTATTCACGGCCAGACGGATCTCGCGGGAGCGCCTGAAAACGGCGGATTCCGCGGCCGGCAATACGCGCAGCCCGGCGAAGCGGTCGACGATGACCCGGCGGCGGTGCGGAAAATAATGCGCCATGGCGGCGAGCAGATAGTCAACTTCACTGTCCAGCACCCTGACGTCTTCGGGTTCGCCGGTGAACAGGTTTTCCGTGGTGCCCAGCAGACTGTGTTCACCCCAGGGCAGCAGGAACACGCCGCGCCTGTCCGCCGGGACCTCCAGGTAATAGCAGCCGTGGTTCAGGCCGCCCTGCATGACCAGGTGGGCACCCTGGACGAGGTCGACCTGGAGGCGCGGTGGCTGCGGATCAATCCTGTCGGCGATGTGGTTGACCCAGGGACCGGCGGCATTGACCAGCACCCCGGCGCGGCAGGACTTGTCAGTGTCCGCATGCCGGTAGCGGATCTCGCAGCCGTCCGGACCGACATGCGCTGCCGTGAATTCCGCGGGGCAGTCGAGGACGGCGCCCAGAGCGATGGCCGAGCGCATGATGGCCCGCGTGAGTTCGGCATCGTTCGTTTGCGCGTCGTAGTAGCGATAAACGGCCTGCAGCCCCGCGGTCGTCAGGCCGTCGAGCTGGTCCCACTCGCGCCGCTTCAGCTTCCTGAAGCGATTGGTCTCGTGCAGGCCGCCCAGCAGCGCATACAGGCTCAGGCCGGCACGGATAGTCAGCGGGCGGCGCGAGGTGCCGCTGTAGACCGGGATGTGAAACGGCTGCAGTTGAACCAGATCCGGGGCGATCCGCCGCAGGATGGCGCGCTCCCGCAGGCTTTCGCGGACCAGGGCGAAATCGAGGCCCTCCAGGTAGCGCAGCCCGCCATGAATCAGCTTGCTGGAGCGGCTGGAGGTGCCGGCCGCCAGCCCGGTCTTCTCCAGCAGCAGGATGCTGTGGCCGGCGCAGGCGGCGGCCTGTGCGACGCCGACGCCATGGATGCCGCCGCCGATGACGACGATGTCGTAGCGTTCAGTCATGCGGCCCGACCCACAGCGGCGTCTCGAGCAGGGTGCTGATGGTATCGGTTTCGACCAGTTGCGCCCCGCGCGCGAGCATACGCCGGATCGCGTCCGGCTCGTTCAGGGCATAGACCACCCAGCACCAGGGCCCCTCCCAGAGCGGCGCCGGTTCGGATGGCAGGCGCGTGCGATTGCAGAACAGGTATTCCGGCGCCAGTGCCAGCGCCCGGTCGCGGCTTGTCTGCGACCATTCCGGCAATACCCAGCCCAGCGGCAGCTGACAGGCCTTGCGGCAATAATGCAGCGCCTGGTCCTCGAACGAAATGAGCGTGCACTGCCCGAGGACGTCGGCGAGTGTATCCAGGACGATGCTGACCACCCGCTCGGTCCCGAAGGCCCGGAGCGAGGCGTGTTTCAGTTCCACGAAGGCACGTGCCTCCGGCCAGCGCCGCAGCAGCCGGACGAAATCCGCCAGGTGCGAAATGCGCAGGTGCGCGAAGGCCGTGCCGAAACGCTCGGGGTAACCGGACGGCAGCGCGGCTATGTCCCTGTAGGCCGTCTCAGTGATCACCAGGTCCCGGCCGGTGATTTTCAGCAAGGAGGGGTCGTGACTGAGCACGGGAACGCCGTCAGCCGTTATCTGCACATCGGTCTCGAGGAAACGGGCACCGGCGCGCAGGACGGACTCGTAACCGGCGAGCGAATTCTCCGGCCAGGCGACGGGTTCACCGCGGTGCGCGATCAATACGGATTTCAAGCTATTCAGAACGACGCCAGCTGTTCATTGGTCGGTTCGGCGCAGCAGTACCAGTTCTCCGACAAACGGGGTACGGGTCCGCCCGCCTGCAGCTGCGGGAGGTCCGGTGCCGGCCGGCCGGTATGCCGGTGGGCGCGCTCCCAGGCGCCCCGGAAGATGGCCTGACGGCTCTGGCTGTTTTTCTCCGCCTGCATAACCCAGGCCTGTATTTCCCGTTGCAGCGCATCCACGCGGGGATCCGGATTCCGCCACAGATAACCGAGTGTCGCATGGTCGAAACCGTCGATACGCTCCTGCAGCTCCTCGAGATCGAGAAGCAGCGAGCCCTGCGGTATCAGCAGGCGTATGGACAACTGTACCGGTGCCACGCTGTCCACCAGACGCAGTTCGAGGATGTGCCGCAGCAGATCGATATAGCCCTCCAGGGTCGTCCACGGATTGAAGGCGACGAAGGTCGGCGCCAGGACGATCCCGGTCGTGCGCAGAAAGGCGAGTGCGGCGATGAAATCCTTGCGGGTATGGCCCTTGTCGAGGTATTCCAGGACAGCGTTGTCGACGGATTCCACGGCCGACACGATAAACAGGCAGCCGGTTGCCGCGAGTTCGCGGATTTCATCCGGGTATTTGACGATGTGTTCGATCTTGATGGTGGCGTCATAGCTCAGGTGCGGGAATTCACGGTGCAGTGCCCGGACGATCCTGAGTGCGTGTCCCGGCCCGTTGAAGAAGTCCGGATCGCCGAAGGAGATGTGCCCGGCGCCCCGGGCGACCTGTCCCCGGATGTCGTCGAGTACGATCTGTTCCGGGATGACCCGGAAGACACCGTGGTAGACCGGTGCGACCGGGCAGTGCCGGCACAGGTATTTGCAGCCGCGCGTGGTTTCCGCGAAACCGACGGTCTGGCGGCCGCCGTCGGGCAGGACGAGCTGTGCGTAGCGCGCCAGCGGCGGCAGCTTGTCCCGGTCGGGCGGCAGAAAGTCGATTTTGTCGAGGCAGACCGTCTTGACGGTCTGCGTATCGCCGGCACCGGATTTGAGGCGTTGCACCAGCGCGACCAGCCCCGGTTCGACCTCCCCGCCCAGGATGGTGGTCACGCCCAGCGATTCGAACAGTTCGGCGTTCATCGTCGCGTACAGGCCGAATATGCACAGGCTGGCGGCCGGTGCACAGGTCCTGATCTTCGGAATGGCCTCCATGGCGATGCGGGTGGCTGTGTGCATGGGAACGTACACGGCCACCAGGTCCGCGCTCGCCAGCAGCGCCGGGTCGAGCGCCTGGATCGACAAATCCAGGCAGTGTACCGTGCATCCTTCCCGTTCGAGCCAGGCGGCCGGTTGCGCCAGACCGAACGGCTGGCGGCCGATTTCATAGGGGTTGATGAGCACAACATTCATATTTTTAATCGCTGCTGTTCCGTCAACTTGAATTGAATTCCAGTAACATCCTAATACACGAAACTGATTACGGTGGTACTGGAATGTAGAACATGACGAATCACTCGTCGATGTAACAGTGCATTCCTTCTCCCGTCGGGAGAAACCAGGATGAGGGGATATTAAAGAAAGCAGTTATCCTGTTTCATCCCCTCTCCCCGATCCTCTCCCGGCGAGAGCGGGAGTTAACTGTAAATAGATTGATATAATACAGTAAGTTATAAAACTATTACAGAATATGATTTAATATGTAAGATCGCCGGGAAGCGCATCCGCCGCCACGTCAGGCGGTTGGACAACACCTGCCCCGTGTTATTCGCACCCGCGCTATGACGTCATTATAATCGTCGCCTGAATGCAAAAGGACAATCCCATGAAATCATACCGAGGCCTGACGTTGTCAGGGTTTCTGCTCCGGCTGGCGGCGGCCTTCACGCTGGTCTTCACTACCTACAACCCGTCCGGTACCTCCTATTTCCACTGGGTGCGGGACAACATTTTCAGCCCGACGCCGCTGATGGTGCTGCTTGGCATCGTCCTGCTGATCGGCTGGACCATTTATCTGCGTGCCACCATGAACTCGCTGGGTGCCTTTGGCCTGTTTCTGGCGGTGGCATTCTTCGGTGCCATCCTCTGGCTGGTCATCGACCGGGGCCTGGTGCCGGCGGACAGCGTCACGGCCATCACCTACATGATCCTGGTGATTATGTGCTTTATTCTCGCCGTCGGCATCTCCTGGTCGCACATCCGCCGCCGCATAACCGGACAGGTAGATGTCGATGAACTCGAAGGTGACCTCTGACTGACAAGCGCAGCCTGCCCGCCGCGGGGTGCGCCATGCGCACCGCTGATATTCAGGCCACTGTATGGATCCATGTCCGATTCGTGAACATGTATCGGGCGCACCCTGCCTGTCCCGTGTCTTGTAACGTGGCTTGTGAATGAATCAAAGATCAATAATGAATCCAAAAAACGCTATGCAATACATCGATGAGCCCGGGGCCCTGCAGGCTTTCTGCCGGCAGATCTCCACTGCCGGGTGGATCGCGCTCGATACCGAGTTCCTGAGGGAGAAGACCTACTATCCGAAACTGTGCCTGGTGCAGGTCGCCACCCCGGATACTGTTGCCTGCATCGACACCCTGGCACTCGCCGAACTCGCACCGCTGCTCGACGTGATCTTCGACACATCCGTCACCAAGGTCATGCACGCTGCCCGCCAGGATATGGAAATCTTCTACCATCTGCGCGGTGAGCCGCCTTCCCCGGTATTCGATACCCAGGTGGCCGCGCTGCTGCTGGGTTATTCCGACCAGATCGGTTATGCCAGCCTGGTCAGGGAGGTGCTCGGGGTTGCGCTCGACAAGCTCCATACCCGCGCCGACTGGTCCGAGCGGCCGTTGTCGCCGGAACAGCTGAAATATGCAGCCGATGACGTCGTCTATCTCGTCCAGGTCTACCAGTCGATGACACGGCGACTGGCAGAGCTTGGCCGGCTTGACTGGCTGGCGGAGGACTTCGTGCAACTGTCGAATCCCGACCTCTACAGCGCTCACCCGGAAGCGGCATGGCTCAGGGTGAAGGGTGTCAACCGCCTGAAAGGCGCCGCCCTGGCGGTGCTCCAGGCGCTGGCCGGCTGGCGCGAGGCCCTGGCGCAGGAAAAGGACAGGCCGCGGGGCTGGTTGCTGCGCGATGATGTCATGGTGGACATCGCGCGCCACAAACCGGCCACCCTGGCGGCGCTTGGCAAGATACGCGGTGTCAGCAAGGGGCTCCTGAACCGCGACGGCCGGCGGCTGCTGGACCTGATCGCCGCGGCCGTGCAACAGCCGCCCGCCCCCCTCTCGCGGAGCACTGTGCCGCCGCGCCTGAACGCATCCCAGGATGCCCTGGTCGACGTGCTGACGGCCGTGGTGCGCATGAGCGGTGCGGCGAACTCGCTGAACCCGGCGGTGCTGGCGGGCAGGAAGGATCTGGAACGGCTGGTGGCCGGAAACGGCGACTGTGCGGTGCTGCACGGCTGGCGTCGCGGCCTTGTCGGCAATCAGCTGCAGGCGCTGCTTGACGGGGAACTGGACCTTTCCGTGCGGGACGGCAAGCTGGTTTTTCAGGCTGCGGGCACCGGGAAATAAAGAATGTCTGAATCCGGGTTGCACAGGCATATTCGTGCAGGATCAGCACTCGCGGGGAAACCATTCCCGGCCGGGGGCCGGTCCTGCGGTACCTGACATGCCCGTTTAACCGGCAGGACCCGCGCCCTCGCGTGGAATATCATTCCCGGCCGGGAGGCCGGTCGTGCGGTAAATTCCGTGCATGCCCATGCGCTGGATCAGGTCCGTATCCCGTGTCCTTTGCGCAGCAGGTAGATGCTCAGCGCATAAAGTGCCAGTATAAAGCCGATACTGATGCTGTAGGAGGCCGCGAGGCTGATATCCGACACCCCGAGAAAGCCATAGCGGAAGGCATTGATCATGTACAGGATGGGATTGACCAGCGAGACCTTTTGCCAGAAGTCGGGCAGCATGGTGATGGAGTAGAAGATGCCGCCAAGGTAAGTCAGCGGGGTCAGCACGAACGTCGGGATGATGGAAATGTCATCAAAGGTCCTGGCGTATACACCGTTGATGAGCCCGGCGAGTGAGAACAGGATCGCCGTCAGCAGGATCATGGAAAGCATCACCGGCAGGCTGTGAATGTTCAACGGACTGAAGACCAGCGACACGGCCGTCACGGCGAGCCCGCAGGTGAGGCCGCGTGTTACGCCGCCGGATATGAAGCCGAGGACGATGACGTAGTACGGCACCGGTGCGACCAGCATTTCCTCGATATGGCGCTGGAACTTGGAGCCGTAAAAAGAGGATACCACGTTGGCATAGGAATTGGTGATGACCGCCATCATGATCAGGCCGGGAATGATGAATTCCATGTAGCGGAAACCTTCCATGTCCCCGATGCGGGGGCCGATCAGGTTGCCGAAAATGACGAAATACAGTGCCGTGGTGATCATGGGCGGCAGCACCGTCTGTATCCAGATGCGCGCGAAGCGCAGGATCTCCTTGGTCACGATGGTGCGTAACGCGGTGAATTTTTCGCGCGTATTCATGCCGCCGTTGCGTTCCGGTCGTTGCCCTCGACCAGCCGGACGAACAGCTGCTCCAGTCGGTTGGTCTTGTTGCGCATGCTGAGCACATGGATGTCATGGGCGGACAGGTCCTCGAACAGGCGGTTGATGGAACGGTCCCGGGAGATTTCCGCCTCCAGCGTGCACTCATCCACCAGGCTCAGGGTATGTCCGGGCATGTCGGGCAGCACACGCAGCGGCTCCTTGATATCGAGGATGAACGTTTCCGTCTGCAGGGTGTTCAGGAGCGAGCGGGTACTGGTGTTTTCGATGAGTTCGCCTTCATCGATGATGGCGACGTTGCGGCACAGGCTCTCGGCCTCCTCCAGGTAGTGCGTGGTCAGGATGATGGTCGTGCCCGCCGCGTTGATTTCACGCAGGAACGCCCACATGGAGCGCCGGATCTCGATGTCGACCCCGGCGGTCGGTTCGTCCAGGATCAGCAGGCGGGGTTCATGCACCAGCGCGCGGGCGATCATCAGGCGCCGCTTCATCCCCCCGGACAGTTCGCGCGCCATGCCGAGACGTTTCTCCCAAAGCCCCAGGCGCTTGAGATAGATCTCCGCACGGGCCCTGGCCGCGTGTCGTTCGATGCCGTAATAACCTGCCTGATTGGCGACGATCTCGCCCACCGGCTCGAACTGGTTGAAATTGAATTCCTGCGGCACCAGCCCCAGGCAGGACTTGGCGGCGGCCGTGTCGGTCTCGAGGTCATGGCCGAAAATGGACACCACTCCGGCGCTCTTGTTGATCAGCGAGGCGATGATCCCGATGGTGGTCGACTTGCCGGCGCCGTTCGGACCCAGCAGGGCGAAAAAATCCCCTTCCGCGACGTCCATGCTGATGCCCTTCAGGGCGACGTGGCCGTTTCGGTAGGTCTTTTCCAGGTTGCGAATGGAAAGCGCGGTGGTCATTTCCTCAGATCATCTTGATCAGAAAGAGCACAAACAGGATCACGATGGCCAGCGGGATCAGCACGCCGCGCCAGTCGCGTTCCTTTGCCTGGCGGCTCTGTTCGAAGGTTGCCTTGATCCCGGGCCCCATCCAGAACAGCACCAGAACGACCAGGACGCCGAGCAGGAGCATTTCCCATGTGGACATTTCTTTCATTTCGATAGCCTGGTTCCAGTCTGAAGCGGTCACAGTTTTACGTTATGATATCGCAGGAGTCAAAGCCCGGATGCCTTATTGACATGAAACCCGACGTCAGCGTCGCCAGCCGGACCCGCGATTCATGAGCAAGTGGATCGAGGGCAAGGTCGTCAGGCTCCGGCAGTGGACGGACGAGCTGTATTCGATCCAGGTCGAGGCCGACATCCCCCCCTTCACCGCCGGCCAGTTCACGCGGCTGGCACTGGAGTTCGACGGTGAGATGGTGGCCCGCCCCTACTCCTTCATCAATGGTCCGGACAATCCGGTTTGCGAGTTCTACTTCATTATTGTCCCGGACGGCCCGCTTACCCATCACCTGATCAGGCTCAAGCAAGGCGACAAGGTTTTTGTTGCCAACCGGGCCGCCGGTTTTCTGGTCCTGAGTGAGCTGCCGGATGCGGCTTATCTGTGGCTGCTCTCGAGCGGAACCGGGATTGGACCGTTCCTGTCCATCCTGAATGACGGGGAAGTCTGGCAGCGCTTCGAGAAGGTCGTGCTGGTGCATTCCGTGCGTACTGCGGCGGAACTCACCTATCGCGAGGAAATCGGGCAGCTGCTGGCGCGGCATCCGGAACAGCTGCAATACATACCCTTCATCAGCCGCGAACAGAGCGATTTCGCACTCGCGGGACGCGTGCCGGCGGCCATTGAGGACGGACGGCTCGAGACGCGCGCGGGCCTGGTGCTCGATGCACAGACCTCACAGGTGATGATTTGCGGTAATCCCTACATGGTGCACGACACCCAGGCCGTGCTCGAGGCGCGCGGCCTGAAGAAGAACAAGCGCCGGGAACCCGGCCAGATAACGGTGGAACAATACTGGAAGGAATCGGATTAAGTCGGCAACGGGAAAGGATTCGCCGGATGCGCCCTGCGCACCGTTAGCCGTCGGCAGGCAAGCGTATACCGCAGGATGCGCCCTGCGCAGCGTACAGGTTATCCGGTTATTCGTGATCAGGTGCGGACCTTGTGAAATGTGGCAGGACCGGCGCCGCGCCGGGAACCCCCCGGGTTTTATGCCTGACGGGTTCCCCGCAAGGCGCGGGTCCTGCCCGGCAGTATCATGCTCAGCACGAGAATATGCATTTTGAGATAGGTGCTATTCATTGAAAGCGGATCAGAGGAGACGGTTGTGAAGAAGATCAGGAATGAGGCGGCCTTGCTGAAGGAGGCCATTCGCGCCGGGGTCGAGTACGGCGAGCGGCGCGGGGTGGTGCAATTCGAGGCCACCGACTCCCATAACGAGAAAATCGAATACATCTACCGGCTGCTGGTCCACGACAAGGTCATCCAGCCGCTCGCCAATGAGCAGCTGTCGCTCGCCAACATGAAACACAAGCTCGCGCTCTGGATCTCGCGGCAGCTGCCGCCCGATCATCCGCTGCTAAAATAACAACTGAACCCTTGAATAGCCCGCTTCCCGAGGCCCGGGAAGGAGGAAAGCCGATGTACAGCTACCTGATGCGACTGCTACTTGCCCTGTTGATCATCACGAGCCCGGCGCTGTCCGTTCCCGCGGCGGCGCTCGCCGCCGGGACTGACGGCGACGACGGTGTGGCGAAGGTCGTTTACCATGCCGACTTCGGCGATCCCAGGCGCTTCAGTGCCATGCTGACCAGCATCAACAACATGGTCACCTGGTACCAGAACGAGTTGCGCGACTACGATGTCAGGATCGTGTTCGTGGCGCACGGCATCCGGTTCCTGACCGATGACGGGCTGGAAGGCACCCCGTTCGCAGCCGATGCCGCACTGGAGGAACGGCGCAGCAACCTGCATGGCCGGTTGAGCGCGCTGAACGCGGTGCAGGGCGTCAAGCTCGAGCTCTGTGACATCACACGCTCCCGGATCAATCTCGCCAGGGACAAGCTCTACAACGGGGTCGAAATCGTCCCGTCCGGTGTGGTCCGGCTGGCGGAACTGCAAAGCCGGGGCTTCGCCTACATCAAGATCGAGTGATGCTCAGGCCTTCAGCAGCGTCCAGATGCCAATGCCGATAAAACCGGCTGCGGCGATGTAATGGAGGTGTTTTTCGCTGATGTACTGCGAAATGATGCCCCCGGCCAGAACACCGATGGCGGAGGTCACGATCAGCGCCAGCGAGGCCCCGAAAAACACGGTGAGCTTGCTGACCTCCTTGTCGGCGGCGAACAGCAGGGTCGCCAGCTGGGTCTTGTCGCCCAGTTCCGCGATGAAAACGGCGGTGAACACCGTCAACAGGATTTTGTAGTCCAACTGTAACCTCCTTTGATTCAGCGTTCCATGGTCCTCCCGATCGCCTGCGACGATGGGGGGCAACCCGCATCATGGCGGGATGACTGGCCGCATTCAAGATTCCAGAAAGGGGTAATCGGTATAGCCGTGCCCGCCGCTCCACACCATCGAACCCGGCTGCGCGCGCGTTACGTGCCGCTTGCGCGCAGGGTGTTGGAAGCCGTCAAAGCCGATAGGCGGGATCGGTCTCGATCAGGTACTTCAAGCGGTAATTCCGGATGATCACGATGGCCGTACCCAGCGCCAGTAACAGAATGATCGCGGCGGGTATGGCATATCTGCGCAGTTTTTTCCGGCGCACCATGCCGGCATGCTGCCGCGCCATCGCGGCGCTGAAGCCGGCATCGCCGAACGTGCCGAGCACGGTACCGTCATGCGAAACACGCTGGATCGACGGGTAACCGGTCTCTGCGATCAGGATGTCATCGCGCCGAACCAGCAGCGCAATGGGGTCCGCCCCCGCGTCGAGTGCCACCCTGGCGGGATAATTGAGCGGGTTGGCCGTATCGAACCGGAGCACGTCGCCGTGCTGCATATTGTCGCCGCCATTGACGACCCAGAGCGCATTGCCTTTGCCCGCTGCAAGCACGAACGGCCAGACCCTTCCCTGGCGCGACGTGCTGAACGGCACCGGATTCTGACCGCGCAGGCGGAGCCTTTCCTTCGCGAAATATTCCTGGCCCCGGTTTTCGCTGCCGTCGGGACATACGATAATGTCCCTGCCCCGCTTGACGGTCAGGATTTCCATCGCCGGGACGAATCTGTCCGGTTCCTTCAGGTTCCATACCAGCAGCGTGTGATGATTGGTATTGGCCACGTACAGCCGGTCGCCGATGAGCATCGGGTCGTTCGGAAAACAGAGCAGGTCCGAGCCGGCGATTTCCCCCAGAAACCCGCCCTGGCTGTCCAGTTCCACCAGTCGGTGACGGGACGTGTCCGCCACGTAGATGCGTGAACGCACGGCGTCGACGGCGAACTGGAAGGAACGCAGGAACGCATCCGTCCCGGACGAGTGCGGCAACGGCGCGCATTCGTTGTTGTCCAGATCGCAGGCCTTGATCAGGCCGGCGGCGCTGTCGCCCACGAGCATCCGGCCGTCGCCCGCACGCTGGATATCGCTGATGCCGCCGTGGATGCCCAGTTCATCCAGCGGCCGGCTGTCCAGCAGTGTCCCGTCTTGCGCGAAGCGGTACAGGGTCTTCCGGCTGGCGACGATCACCCGCGCGTCCGCATCCGTACCGAGTACCATGGGTGTATGTACCAGCGCCGGATTCCAGCTGGTCCAGACCGCCAGGCCACTCGCCAGCATCAGCAGCAATGCCGCCCCGCCAAGCAGCCAGCGGAAATGCCTGAAGTGGTGCGTCGCGGCTGAATGGTTGTGATTAACCAGGGTGGCGAGGTGCTCGTGGATCGAACGGGTTTTCCTCCCGGCCTGCAGGGTGATTCTGTTGATGCTGAAACAGTAATGGCTGCGGCCGTTTTCATGCAGCCGGATCATCGACGGCAGCAGGCTGCCGAGGGGTTCATTGCGGATGTAGGCCAGTTCCGTTCGATCGGCCCGCAGACACAGGTGCAGGTGCTTGCGCCACGGTGACAGGACGAATATTTCGATAAAACCTTTCCGATTGGCAGCCAGCAGCGCACGTTTTGCGATCAAGGGGCCAAACCGTCTGCCAGCCAGATCCGATTCGCTGCAGTAGCCGACGGGGTATGTCTGCTTGTCGCGCAGCTGCTTGCGGTGTTTGCGGATAAAGCGCCGGAACCGGTAGAGACGCAACACCAGGAAGGACAGCAATGCGACGGCCAGCGCGAGCAGGAGAACGAACCAGCGATCCGCGGGGTTCGTCAACCAGCCGGATGCGAGGCTAGCGGGATCCATTGCGTCGTCGTTCCATACAGGCGGTTTCGGGGGTGTTAATGATGCTGTATCGGCGAGCGTCCGGGCCCCTGTAATCCCTGCCCGTGATCTTCACCCCGGCAGGAGCCCTACCGTTGTCCCGGCCGTCTGCTTGTCGATGTCCAGCCGGACTTCACAATACTCCGTGCATTCACCGCTCGGCGTCGGGTCGTCCGCGCAGCTGCAGCCGGCGATAACCGCGCTATAGTGTATCCCGACCTTCACATGAATAAAGTCCGCGCTTTCCGCTACGCTGATGATGCTCACGCCGAGCCTGTCATCCAGGGCGTAGCTGCCCCGGGACAGTCCCTGCTGCAAGGGCAGGGTCGCGGCATCCAGGTTTGCAATCGCTTCCTTCAGGACGTCGCCGAAAGCAGGGGTATTCCAGGCCTGCAGCACGCCGGCCAGTTTAAGCACCGCTTGCTGCCCCTGGCGGATACCGCGATGGGCGCCGGTACAGGCATCTGTGATACGCTCTTTCGTGACACAGGGCAGCTGCGTCGTGTATGGCCTGATTGTCGATACATTCTGTTCGCACTGCAAAGCGCCATTCCGGGATTCGTGGTCAACAGGCTGCCATTCTACCTGATACTGCTGCTGACCATCGGCATCATGCTGGCAGCCTTCAGCCAGCTGGAAATCATCTCCATTGCGTTCCAGAAGCTCGGCCTGTCGCCCCGTGGGCACTGCTTCTGATGCTGGGTGTACTGTTCGGCAGCATCGTCAATATCCCGGTCGGCACGCTGGCCGGCAACCCCGCAGCGGAACCGGAGCCGGAAACTCCCCGCCTGCGTCGTCTCAGCTTGCCCGCCATGCCGCCCCGCCCTTCCCCGGGCGTTATGACCGCCCGGCAGCCGCGTCAATCCACCACGTGGTGCTTGCCCACCGGTGTGACGCTGCTGGCCTGGGGACCCCGCTCGTCCGGATCATCTGCGCCTGCCCCGGTCGATGAATCCACTGTCGAGGCCGAACCAGAAGGCATCCGCGCCGGCATCGTAGTACATGTGCCGCACGGCGCCGCCGCCGGGAACCTCGTCGGCGCTGATAAACACATCCCGCGCGGTATCAAAGCCAATCAGCCGGTTCGGATAGGGACCGGTCTCGCCAATCCACAGTATGCCGCCGGCGTCCAGGGCCGTACCATACGGGCGGCTGTCCGTCCCGCCGGGCATTTGCCAGTACGCGAAAGACTGTGCGGCGGGGTCGTAGCGGCCGAGCCGGCCGCCGGCATAATCGACGAACCAGATGATGTCGCTGCGATCGATTTCCAGCCGCCGCGGGCGCATGTCCGCTTCGGGCAGCGGGATTTCCCGCAACGCGAATGACACCGGATCGACCGTTGCCAGGCGGTTCGTGCCCAGCAGGACAATCCAGGGCCGGTTCCGGCTGTCGATCTTGATGCCATAGGGCCGCGCTCCCGGCGACGGCACCATGACAATCCGGATCTGCCCGCTTGCCGTGTCCAGGCGGCCGACGGCGTTGCTCTGCTGCGCCGTGAACCAGATGTTGCCCTGCCGGTCGAAAACCAGGGTATGGGGGTCGGTGACCGGCTCCGGCATGGGAAAGGCCTCGATGGCGCCGCTGGCGGGGTCCAGCTTGCCGATGTGGGCATTGCGGTTGCCGGCGTACCAGACAAATCCCCCGGCATCGACGATCAGGTTGTGCGGGTGCGTCCCGTCCGGGACTTCGTAGCGCTTGAACTTGCCGGTGACGGGGTCCAGGCGGCCGATGTAGTTGCCCTCCTGGCCGCAAAACCAGACAGCGCCGCTCGCGTCCACGTAGGGATCGCGCGGACGGCCGCCCCAGGGCACCGGCCACTCCGTGACGACCAGCAGGCCGGGCAGATCCGGGGCGGGTGCCGTACCTCCTGCCAGTGCCGGGAACACGCCGAACCCGCAGAGCAGCAGACCTGTCAGCAAGCGGGACACGACTGTCTCCGGTTCATGCTGCGGGCCGCGGTTCAGCGCCGCTGCCAGCTGCCGTCCGGCTGCCGGCAGGCCTGCCCGTAGAGTTGCTCCGAGCTTCCGCCGACGGTTGCCCGGGTGGTGTATTCGCGGCAGTAGCGCCCGTCGGGATTGCGCCAGGTGTTCACCGGGGTGACCGTGTAGCCCATCCCGTTGTCTGGATCCCGCCAGCTTACCGGGACCTGGTCCGGCATGTATTCCAGGGCCTGCCCGGTGCATTGCTGGTCGATGGCATCCATGTACCGGCCGATGGACTGCCCCACCAGATAGCCGATCACCGTGCCCGCCACGGTGGCCACGGTCTTGCCCGAGCCGCCGCCGATCTGCGAGCCCGCGGCGCCACCGATCACGCCGCCCAGGAGCGCGCCGATCTTGTCGCGGTTGCAGCGCCCGCCGCTGATGTAGGGCGGCGCATAACCGCTGCGCTGCCAGGGCAGCAGCACCGGGGCGTTGTCAGTGGAATAATTGTAATCGTGATGCTTTTGGCGGTAGCCATATGCCGGTGCCCAGGGCGGCGGCGTCGCCATGGCCGATCCGGCCAACAGCAGCGTGAGTAGCGGGACCCGCGCAAACTTCCCGGCGGATTTTCGGTACGGTTGGTTCATCGATACATGCCTCCAGTCAACGGTTTCCGGAACCAGCTTGCTTCAAATTGTAGCAAGCCTCCGGGTTGCTTATCGTTCAAAAACGGGTCAGCGGATAATCCACCATACACTGGCATGCACCGCAAGGGTGCAATGAGCACAACGGCTTTTCCGACAAATCCCTTGTATTCCAGCGTCCTTTGCGTCGTTGCGGCAAATCATGATTAATCAGGACATCCTCGATAATTCCCTGTAATCCATCGGTAAACGGGTGCCGGCTCACATTTTCGGCTAGTATTGGGCCCAGTTGGACCAACGTGTCCTGTCCCGGGAGGAACCATGCTGCGCATCATTTCAGGTGTCTTACTGCTTCTGGCCGGCCTGTGCGCGCAGGCGGCTATCGTCGGCGAGGAAGTCAGCTACCGGGCCGGCGACACCCTGCTGAAGGGTTATCTGGCCTATGACGATGCCGTGCAGGGCAAGCGCCCCGGCATCCTCGTGGTGCACGAGTGGTGGGGGCACAACGCCTATGCGCGCAAGCGGGCCGAGATGCTGGCTGGCCTCGGCTACACCGCGCTGGCGGTGGATATGTACGGCGATGGCAAGACCGCCGACCACCCCGAGGATGCCGGCAAGTTCTCGGGTGCCGTGCGTCGCAACCTGCCCCTGATGAAGGCCCGCTTCGATGCGGCACGCGCGTTTCTTAATACGCAGGCCGGCGTGGACCCCGGGAAGAATGCCGCGATCGGTTACTGTTTCGGCGGCAGCGTGGTGCTGGAGATGGCGCGTGCGGGCGAGGATCTGGACGGTGTGGTGAGCTTCCACGGCAGCCTCGGCGGTCTGAGCCCGGTGACGGGAACGGTCAAGGCACGCATACTGGTCCTCAACGGAGCGGACGATCCGTTCACGAGCGCGGAGCAGATTGACGTATTCAGGGACGACATGGATGCCGCCGGTGCGGACTACATCTTTATCAACTATCCGGGGGCCAAACACAGCTTCACCAATCCGGATGCGGATACCTTCGGCAGGCAGTTCGGACTGCCGCTGGCCTATAACGCCGATGCCGATGCGGCTTCCTGGCAGGCGATGCAGGACTTCTTCAATGAAATCTTCTGATTTCCCGACCGACCACGATCTGGAAATCCTTGCCTCCGGCGGCCCGATGCCGTTTAATAGCAGGGCGACTTCCGAAGGCGTCTTGCAGTAACAGACAGCCTCCCCGAATGTTCAAGTCCGTACAGGGCGCTCAGGTTCAATCCAGCCGCTGCGACTGACCAGGTGTCAGCCGGCATACCGCCACCCCGGTGGCGGCATTGCATGGATTTGTCCGCAGCATGATCACTGCGGCGCTGCCGGTGCCCGGTAATTCGCACCGGGAAGGCAGGCATCGGAATGCGCATGCCGGTGAGCGCTCGGGGAGGGATCCAATACGGGTTTATCAATGAATTTACGTACCATCTTTCCCTTTCTGGGCTGGTTCCGGCTGGTCTCTAGGGACTCGGTAAAGGCCGATTTCATGGCCGGTCTGACCGGTGCCGTGATCGTGCTGCCCCAGGGTGTTGCCTTTGCGACCATCGCGGGCCTGCCGCCGGAGTACGGCCTCTATACCGCCATGGTGACGCCGATTATCGCGGCGCTCTTCGGCTCCTCTCATCACCTGGTCTCCGGTCCGACGACGGCGATTTCCATCGTCGTTTTCGCGACCATCAGTCGCCACGCGGCGCCGGGCTCGCCGGAGTTCGTTGCCCTGGCGTTGACGCTCACCTTCCTTGCCGGCATCTACCAGCTCGCCTTCGGGCTGGCGCGGCTCGGCGTACTGGTCAACTTCGTGTCACACACCGTCGTGATCGGGTTTACCGCCGGCGCCGCCATCCTGATCGCGACCAGCCAGATGAAACACATACTGGGGATCCATGTGCCCAAGGGGGAGACCTTTCTGCACACCTGGGCGGATATCTACTATGGCGCCGGCGGCATTAACTACTACCTCCTGGCGATCGCCTTGACCACCCTGCTGACGGCCATTCTGGTCAGGCGCTACTCACCCCGTGCGCCGAACCTGCTGGCGGGGATGGTTGCCGGCAGCGTGCTGGCCTTTTTCCTGGCGCATTTCAATGACGGCATCCAGCTGGTCGGCAAATTGCCGGCGCATCTGCCGCCGCTGTCCTCACCGGTTTTCTCCATGATGACGATCAAGCAGCTTGCGCCGGAAGCCTTCGCCGTGGCGCTGCTGGGGTTGATCGAGGCGGTGTCCATCAGCCGCGCCGTGGCGACGAAATCCAGCCAGCGAATCGATGCCGACCAGGAATTCATCGGCCAGGGGCTGTCGAATATCGTCGGCAGCTTCTTTTCCAGCTATGCCGGCTCCGGTTCCTTCACGCGTTCCGGCATCAATTACGCAGCAGGTGCGAAGACGCCGCTTTCCGCGATCTTCGCGGCGCTTATCCTGATGGTCATCCTGCTCCTGATCGCTCCCCTGACCGCCTACCTGCCGGTGGCCGCCATGGGCGGCGTCATTCTGCTGGTGGCCTACAACCTGATCGATTTTCACCACATCAAGAGCATTCTGACGCTGAGCAAGTCGGAATCGAGCATCCTGCTCATCACCTTCGGCGCCACGCTGTTCCTGGAGCTGGAATTCGCCATCTACATCGGTGTGCTGCTATCGCTGGTGTTTTTCCTTGCCAAGACATCCACGCCGCGGATACCCACGTTGACCGTGGATGACACGCCGGGCAGGAAACTGATCAACATCCGGGCAAAACCGCTGAAGCAGTGCCCGCAGCTGAAGATCATCCGGATCGACATGTCCATCTATTTCGGGTCCATCAACCATATCCAGAACCGCATCAGCCACATCATGGAGAACGAACGGATCTATCATGTGCTGATCGTCGCCAGCGGTGTGAACTTCATCGACCTGGCGGGCGCGGAAGGCCTGGCAGCGGAAAACCAGAAACTCGCCCGGATGAACGGCGGGCTTTATTTCGTCGACCTGAACTCCTCGGTGTATGAATTCGTCGCCAGGTCGGGCTTTATCAAGCGCATCGGTGCAAATCACTTTTTCGACAGCAAGACGGAAGCCATCCACCACATCTATCAGCACCTGGACCGGGAGATCTGCAAGACCTGCCAGTCGCTGATATTCAGGGAATGCCAGTAAGTACGAAATCCCGGTGCAACTGACGGCCCGCCCGGGCGCGATGGCGGGATAGCGATTCCCGCCTCCCGGCCCGGCTTGTTCAGACGAACAGGGTCAGTACACCGGTATAGCCGTACAGGCGATTATGGGAGATTTCCCCGTTGGCGAAAAAACCGACCAGCGGGAAGTCGCCAAGTTCGTCGCGGATCAGACGCAGTTCCTCGGAATTCTCGCCGAACTGGTAGCGTCCGCGCCCGAGGCAGGTATAGTACACGCCGCCCCTGATCCGCCCGCCGGCGCGCTTGCGCAGATCGCTGAGCATCCGCAGCATGTCTTCCCGGGCACTGTCGCCGTCCCGGCGGCAGAACATGACGCTGTCGTCCCGCTCGATGATTTCGCCGATGGCGATCAGCTTTTCATCCGGGTCGATGCCGACCAGATTGCGCACCAGGTAGTCCCCGGTATCCGAGCCCGGAACGGGCAGACCGGCGAAGATATAGCCGGCGACCCGTTTCAGGTCATGTGAGAGCACCTCGCCGATATCCTCGCGGAAGACATCCAGGGCCGGGCGCCCGTCCAGCTCGACCAGGACATTGCGCTCGCAGCGGGTGATGACATGCCTGCCGGCCAGGGGGGTACAGCCCTGCGTCAGGCCGCTGACGACCGGCACTGCAGCGGACAGCAAAACGCCTGAGAGGCCCTGTTCGCACGGCGCGCCGGCAATCTGCGCCGGGTAGCCGCTCTCCTCGGCCGATGACAGGCCACCAACCAGGAATCCGGGGTCCAGGTGATGCGAGAGGGACTCGATGATCTGGGGAACGCGGTTGTCGCGCGGGTCGCCGTGAACGATCGCGAAATGCGCCGCATTCCGGGCGATCCACCCACGGTTTGTCTCCAGCACGTCGGTCAATTCCGCGATCCCGCCCGGGAGCAGGCGAAAGCAGTCATCCGGCAGCGTCGCCAGCATGAGGGTGGCGGCGGGTTCATCGTAGATCTCCTGCGCGGTGGTGCAGATGCCCGCACCGGCGGCGCCGACCCAGTCATCGACGCCTGTGCCGCGGCGCAGGTAGTCATGCAGTTCACCCAGATGCGGCAGCAGCGGCGCGGTGACATACAGCAGGCCGAGGCTGGCCGACTGCGGGCCGGGTTCCAGCGCCTGCAGGCAGCGGTCGGCGATGGTCTTCCAGTCCCCGCCTGCGGCAGCGGCACTGGTAAAATGGGAGGTCGTCATGCGGTGCCAGGGGTTGGTGGACGTCTTCCATTATACAAGATTGCCGTCAGTGCACATTGTTGCCGGTGGATTGCCGGTTTTTGAATGGCGGCAAGTCCTGTCTGCAGACTCGCCCGGCCGGGAGGCGATCCGGATCCGGCTTGCGATCAGTCAGCGGTAATCCGGGTTCGGAAAATCCGCGCGGCAACCGGCATCCCATTTCGACCTTTGGTTCCCGTGCGCCGGGATACCGCCGGCATCCTTGATCATGCGTGCCAGATGCATGAGATTCCAGGTCATGAATGTCGTGTTGCGATTCGTGAAATCATTCTCCGGTCCGCCGGAATCCGGGTCCAGATACGAGGGTCCCGGTCCCGCCTCCCCCACCCAGGCGGCATCGGCTTGCGGGGGAATCACGTAACCCAGATGCTGCAGCGAGTAGAGGATGTTCATGGCGCAGTGCTTTGCGCCGTCCTCGTTGCCCGTGACCAGGCAGCCTCCCACGCGGCCATAGTAGGCATACTGCCCTGCGGCGTTGAGGTCTCCGGAGCTCGAATAGAGCCGCTCGATGGTCTGCGTGCAGACCGAGGACTTTTCCCCCAGCCAGACGGGCGAGGTGATCACGAGTATGTCGGCCGCCTTGACCAGTCGATACATGACCGGCCACTCGTCTGTTTCCCGGCCGTGCTGCGTCATATCCGAGTACACGCCGGTGGCGATATCGTGGTCGACGGGACGCAGTACCGTGACGGAAACCCCGTTCTTTTCCATGATCGTCCGGGATATGTCGATCAGCCCGCCGGTATGGGACAATTCCGGCGTGCGCTTCAGTGTACAGTTCAGATACAGGGCTTTCAGATCGCTGAAATTCCATTTGCTGGATGTGCACTGTTCCAGTTGCCTTTCAGACAGGTTCATGTCCTTCTCCTCGATTATGCATTGTCAGGGATGCGTCCCGGAGGTCGCTTGCCGCGCCGGCACGGGGTCCCGGTGGATGCACGGGTGGACCTCGACGGTGACGTGCACCAGACCAAGATCCGGGGGGATCAGTGTCTTGTAGTAATCAGGCGCCTGCGGGTCGTGCGCCACCACGGAGATAATCGCGCCGTAGATATTCGGACCGATCGACCAGAGGTGCAGGTCGGTAATGCGATTGTCGTCAACCTCGATGGCGTCCCTGATACCCGTGCGGATGGTCTCGGGACCCTGTTCGTCGAGCAGTACGGCGCTCGTTGTGCGCAACAGCCCCAGTGACCAGCGCGCGACCAGGAAGGCGCCGACGATTCCCATGAGCGGGTCCATCCAGACGAGACCGGCGTATTTGGCCGTCAGCAGCGCAAATATGGCGAGTAGCGACGTCAGCGCATCGGCCAGAACGTGAAGATACGCAGCCCGCAGGTTATGGTCGTGATGGTGATGCGCGTGGTCGTGATCGTGCGGGTGATGGCCATGCGCATCCTCCTCGTGCCGGTGTCCCAGGATGAAGACCGAAGCCCCGTTGACGATCAGGCCGATGACCGCTACGAAAATGGCCTGGTTTAACGCGATGGTTACCGGGAAAACGAACCGCCCGGCGCTCTCCGCCGCCATCAGTAGCGCAAACAGCGCCAGCAATACCGCACCGCTGTATCCCCCCAGGGCGTTGACCTTGCCGGTGCCGAAACTGAATTTCGTGTTGTGGGCGTTGCGGCGGGCGTAGACGTAGGCGAAGGCGTTGATGCTGAGGGCAACCGCGTGCGAGGCCATGTGCAGGCCGTCGGCGAGCAGTGCCATCGATCCGAAAACGATGCCCGCGGTGATCTCGACAACCATCATGACGGCGGTAATCGCGATCACGATGATTGTGCGCGCCTCGCCGGGACGCTTCAGGTCCTGACCGAATGCATGGGTATGCTGCCAGCGCTGAAGGTTGTCGTGGTGCATTTTCAAACACGGGATCCGTCAGGCCATACTGCCAGCTCTCTTGCGGTATTGCCAGTTCCCCCAGCCGTTCAGGCGATCGCCCGGCACCGGGTGTGCGCAGGACAGGACATCGTCCGGCTCCGGCATCCGGGGTGCCTCGGCCTCTCCCCTGCACCTGTCGACGCGGCTAATCCGACAGGTAGTACTCCACGGTGGATACGACACGGATCTTCTTGAGATGGGGGTTGTTCTTGTCCCTTGGACTGATGGAAAACTGCCCCTGGGATGCCCGCTTTATCTTGCCCAGCCGGCTGTTCGAATCCTGGGCGAATTTCATGGCGACCTCGCGTGCCTTGGCGGTCGCCTCCTGGATCATTTCCGGCTTGATGTCATTCAGGCCGGTGAAAAGATATTCGACCGGGTTCTGGTAGTCCCCGCCCGAGAAGGCGATGCCGCTCTTCCCCAGTTCGGCCAGTTCACCCATTGCCTTGCGGATCAGGTCGACGCGCCTTGAGTAGACGGTCACCGTCTGGACGGCCGCATAGCGGAATTCGGGCTTCTGGGCGCCGCCGTACTGCTGGGCGGACTTGTCGTTGATCGAGGGCAGGGAATGCGAGATTTCGCCCGCCTCGATACCCCTGGCAACCAGGAAGGCTTCGATCTTCTTTTTGCTGGCATCGATAGAGGCGTACAGCGCACCGAGGTCGTTACCGGCATCGGTGTAGACAATCGGCCAGATGACCGTGTCCGCCGGCACTTCCCGCTCGGACAGGCCCTTGACGGTGACGCTGCGCTCGTACTGCTTGACCTGAATCGCCGCCTTGCCCAGCAGGTAACCCAGACCGGTCAAACCGAGAAAGATCGCTGCGCCCAGGATCAGGGCGTTTACCCTGTTTGCTTTATGCATTGTCTGCTCCCGGAAATCGGGGTCCGTCCCCGGTTGTCGATGATGTGTTTCAGTGCACCGGGATAAGTGTACTCCAACACGCGTTTCCCGTGGCTACAGGAGAAACACCACGCCGGCAGCCGTCGCCAGCGTGGCCAGCAAGCCGGGCAGGATGACCTTGCGCAGCGCCATCGAGCCCATCGCGAGCACGATGGCGCCCTTGACGAGGGTGTTCGAGACGGCCGCCAGGACGATTCCGCGCGCCGCCGTATCCAGGTCCAGTTCCCGGGTGTTGCGGCTCAGGTCAGACAGCGACAGGGTGATCGCATCGACGTCGGCAAGGCCGGAGGCGATACTGGACAGATAAATCCCGGTGTTGCCGAAATAGAGTCTCGCGGTGTTGGCCGCGAGCAGAATCACCGCATAGATCAGTCCGAAGGTAAGCGCCGGTCCGAGCTCGAACGGATTCGTGAATTTGTCCTGTTCCTCCTGCTTGCCGAGGGACTGCGCCCGATAGAGATAAACACAATAGGCGGTGCTTACGGCCAGCGCCGCCGTCATCGGAATCCACACCACGCCGAGCAGCGCCTGGTTGATTACCGCCACTTCCAGCATGACGCGCGCAAACATGATGCTCCAGGCCAGCAGGATCGCCATGGCGAACGGCCGCTCGAGCCCCCTGATATCACGGCTGCGCTGTGCGAAACTGAGCGTGACGGCCGTGCTGGAGGCCAGCCCGCCCAGCAGTCCGGTCAGGCCGACCCCGCGACGCGCGCCGACGATCTTGATCAGCAGGTAGCCCAGAAAGCTGATGCCCGAGATGAACACGACCATCAACCAGATCTTGTAGGGTACCAGGACATCGAAGGGCGGCGGTCCGTAACTGCGTGTAGGAAGAACGGGCAGGATGATCAGCGTGATCACGGCGAAGGTCAGCGTGGCATAGACATCCGCCTGCGTGATATTGCGCGCGAGCGTTCGTGTCTGCAGTTTGAGCGCCAGCATTACAGTCATTGCCACGCCCACCGCGGCCGCGATGGCCAGTTCGCCATGAAAACAGAGCGCCCCGACCAGCAGCGTGACCATGGCCGCCGTCTCCGTCGTCATGCCGATCTCGCCGCGGCGGACGGTGGCGGCATAGGCAATCATGATCAGCCCGCCGATGACACCGACGATGGCAACGAAGGCCCATGCCGACTGCAGCCGCTCGGCCAGGAAGGCGGCCGTGCACCCGAGCAGACCCAGCAAGGCGAAGGTGCGCGTACCGCCAAAGGATTTTTCTTCCCGCTTCTGCTGCAGGTGCACGTATTCGCGCTGCAGCCCCACCAGCAGGCCGATAAGCAGCGCCGTGCCGAAACGGTAGAAAAGATCGATATGCTCAAGCCCGGTTGCCATTGCCTGCCACCCTCCCCAATTAATCCGACGCAGCCCGTTTTGCCCGCCCGGTACCGGCTGTCTGCTGCGGGTCCGCCCTGGCAAGCAGGAACGCCTCGAAATCCTCCAGGGCCGCCGGCGGCCCTGCCAGCACCAGCATGTCCCGGGGCCGAAACGCAGTGTCCATGCCGATTTCCGGCACACGGATGCCGGCACGGCGCAACGCCACCACCGTGATACCGCGGGACTGCGGATCGATGTCCTTGAGTGTCAATCCGACCACCCGGCAGCCGTCGGTGACGCGGACGGCGCGCAGCGTCTCCGGGCATTCGTTGGCGCTGCCCGGGCCGGTGCTCGTCAGACAGCCGCGCAGCAGGCGGTACTGGTCGCCACGCACCGTATCCATGTGCTCCTCCACCCGCGAGTGCGGGACACCCAGTATCAGCAACAGCTGGGCCGCAAGCTGGATGCTCGCCTCCAGCGCCTCCGGCAATACATCGCTGGCACCGGCCGACTCCAGATCGTCCAGATCGGATACATCGGCCGCCCGCACCAGAATCGGCAGGTCCGGCAGTTGTGGCCGGACCTGCTGGATGATTTTGAGCGCCATGTCGGGTTCGTCGAAGGTGATGGCGAGCGCACGCGCCCGCCCGATGCCGACGGCTTCGAGCAGCGTGTAGCGTCCGGCATTGCCGTACAGAACGCGCTTGTGGGCCACCCTGGCCCGGCGGACGCTGTCCGCATCGGTGTCCAGGGCGATGTAGGGCACGCCTTCGAGTTCGAGGAACCGGACCAGGTGCCTGCCGTAATTGCCGTACCCGCAGACGATGACGTGATCCGCCAGTTCTTCGGTGATGCGCGCCGCGCGCACTTCCTGGCGTTCCAGGTTGTCGCGGTAGCCGAGGAAATTCCAGCGCTTTACCCCCACCCCGTTCCAGCGGATGGCCAGGGGGGCCAGCATCATGGACACGACCATGGCTGCAAGGACCGGCTGTCCCGGCGATACGCCGATCAACCCATGGCCCAGGGCGAAGCTGGTGATGAGCAGGCCGAATTCGCCGACATGCCCCAGACTGATACCCGTGCGGAAGACCACGCCGGGGTGGGTGTTCCCGAGCGGGGTGAGTGCCAGGATCAGAAGCGGCTTGCCCAGTGCGATGGCCATGAGCAGCAGGGTGACCGTCTCCCACGAGGCGACAATGACCGGCAGGTCGAGCTGCATGCCGATGGTCACGAAGAACAGCCCCAGCAGCACGTCCCGGAACGGCCGGATCTCTTCCTCGACATAGTTTTTGAAGGGTGTCTCGCCCACGACCATGCCGGCAAGGAATGCGCCGATTGCGAGCGAAAGCCCGGCGAAGTCGGCCGCCGCCGCGGCGGCAAGGATCAACAGCAGGGTCGCGAGCACGAAAAAGTCCGTGGAATTGGTGCGCGCTACCCAGTGGATGACCGGGCTGACCAGCAGTCGCCCGGCGATCAACATCGCCACGAACACCAGGGCGGACTTGACGAGTGCAAGCAGCAGCGCCAGGGGCATGCCACCGCCACCGCCGGCAAGCACGGGGATCGCGACGAGAAACGGCAGCACCGCAAGGTCCTGGAACAGCAGCACGGACACCGCAAGCCGGCCATGACGGGTTGCCAGCTCCCCCTGCTCGGTGAGTTGCCGCAACACGATGGCCGTGGAGGACATCGCAAGTGCACCGCCCGCCACGATCGCGGCAGGCAGGGGAAGACCGATGGCAAAGGCCAGTGCCGCCGCCAGCCCCCCCGTCAGCAGTACCTGTGCTCCCCCGAAACCGAAAATGGCGGCACGCGAGGCAGCCATCACCGGCAGCGAGAATTCGAGTCCGACCATGAACATGAGGAACACCACGCCCAGTTCCGCCATGAAATGGATTTCCTCGGCGTCCGTCAACCAGGAGAGCGCGTTGGGTCCGATGAGTACACCGACGGCGAGATAGCCGATAATGGCGGGAATTCGCAAGCGCTGGAAAAGGCCCACGACCAGGACCGTCACGGCGAGCAACAGCAGGATGTCAATGAGTATTTCGTGATCCATCAAGTGGCGCTGCTTTCACCGGGGGCGCAGGCGGCCGGGTGATCGCTGTGATCGTTCCCGCCTGTGCCGTTGTTGCCTCACTATGGGTCTTCCGCGCCGTTTCGGCAAGCACTCACGCCCGGTCGGACCCGGCAGGTTGTATGCGCGCCTGCCGCCGGATGCAAAATGCGGAGACCGCGCTTATTATCGGATACGGGGTCGGTGTCTTTTTTCCAGTAGTATCCGGCCTGTCTCGGAGAAGACACCGACCCTATTTTATTAGAACCTATCTCATAATCCCGCGCGAGCCGCGTTGCTGACCGAAATCCCTGCCTGCCAGGCGCACCGCGCAGCACAGTACTTGATGTACGGGCAAGCGGGGCAACACAGCAGGCAGGGATTTCGGACGCAACCCCTTGGGACCGGGCGATTTTGCCCCATGGCTTTGTTGCGGCTCGCTCATGTAGCATTGGCTACACCACGCTCACCGCGCCTGGCCATGAACCAAAATCGCCACGGTCGCGGCCGCGGGGGATTATGAGATAGGTTCTACTGCAGGCGGGAATGATACATGCCAAATACCGGAAAACGCTGTTCACTGGTTCTGCTCATCGCGCTGGGCATGTCGACCCTGTTGATGCACCCGCCAATCCGCGCCGAGGACGGCGGGACGGCAGCGGCGGATGTGCACCAGCAGGAGACCATCGGCACACTCAACTCTCTCCTGAAATTGAAGTCCGAGCTGCGTGGCGACATTGAAATACTCAATCGCCGGCTTGACGAGGCTTCCTCGCAAGCCGAGAAGGCGGACATCCAGGCGCAGCTGGAAAAACTCGATGCCGACCTGCAGACAACGTCCAGAAACCTGAGCGAGATTGCGGCCGGGGTGGATATCTCCGGCGTACGGACGGCGGAAGAGAAGCCTTTCAACTTCCAGGAGGAGCTGCTGTCCCTGCTCAAACCGGCGCTGAAGGAAATGAAGGACATGACCAGCCATGTCCGCCTGAAGTCCGAACTGAAGGACAAGATCGCCTATTACGAGGACAGACTGCCGCTCATGGAGCTGGCGGTGGCCAATATTACCGGCCTGCTGAACAGCACCGCGGACGAATCCCTGCGCAAATACCTGCAGGGAATACTGGCGGACTCGAAGAAGCGGCTGACGTTCATGCAGAGCGAATTGCAGTCCGCCGAGCTGCAACTGGACAAGCTGGAACGCTCGGAGGCCTCGCTGGCGGAGGCTTCGCAGAGCTATTTCAAAGCCTTTTTCCAGCAGCGGGGTCTATACCTCATGCAGGCGCTGCTGGTCGTGCTCGGTGTGCTGCTGCTTTCCCGGCTGAGCTACCGGGCGATGGTCAGGCTGATACCGGGCTACCGGAAGGAGCACCGCAGCTTCCGCCTGCGCCTGCTCGACCTGGCGCACCGCATCATCACCATACTGCTGACCATCATCGGTCCCATGGTGGTGTTCTATCTCGCCGAGGACTGGTTGCTGTTCAGCCTCGGCATCCTGCTGCTGCTGGGGATCGGGCTGACGCTCCGGCAGGCACTGCCGCGCTACTGGCAGCAGATCCAGCTGTTTCTCAATATCGGTTCCGTGCGGGAAGGCGAACGGATCTTTCTGGACGGACTCCCATGGCGTGTTCGTCTGATCAACTTCTACAGCCTGCTCGAGAATCCCGTGGCCGATATCACACAGCGGGTGCCGATCGACGAACTGGTGGACCTGAAGTCGCGTCCGGGCAGAAAGGACGATCCGTGGTTTCCTTGCATGCGTGGTGACTGGGTCCTGTTGAGCGACGGGATGCGCGGCAAGGTCACGGGAATATCCCAGGAGCTGGTGCGGCTGGTTGACAGGGGCGGGACGCACCGCACCTATCCGACCGCGGATTTCCTGGCCCTGTCGCCGCTCAACCTGAGCACCAACTTCCGCCTCAAGGAAACGATCGGCATCAGCTACGGACTGCAGGCCGAGAGCGTCACGAGCATACCGGACATCCTCAGGGAGCATATCGAGCGGCGCATCGCCGAGGAGGGCTACGCCGACCGGCTGCTCAACCTGCGCGTCGAGTTTCAGGAGGCGAACACCTCCTCGCTGGACCTGGTCGTCATCGCAGATTTCAGCGGCGAACTGGCGGATCTCTACAACCGCCTGAGGCGCGCTCTGCAGCGCTGGTGCGTCGAGGCCTGCACGGAAAACAACTGGGAAATTCCGTTCACACAGCTGACGCTGCACCAGGCGGAAGCGGCGAACTGAAATAACTGACAACGGCGACCGGCGTATGGAAAATGGGTATGTCGGCATCATGTCTTCCAGAATTCGACACCGGCCCACTGTTACGCTTGACTTCTTCTCTCCTTCAAGGGGAGAAGGTCAGGGTGAGGGGTGAGAAACGAAGCTTCTTGACCACATGATTTATCAGCCCTCACCCTGGCCCTCTCCCAGGCATGGGAGAGGGAATACGCTACCTGATCTCACCGATAACCTTGATGACTCCAACTCCGCTTTCTGTCGCTCTAACCCGGCATAGTCTGACGCTTGTGCAGGACTGATACGAGACAAGTGGGACAGCAGTGGGACCGACCCATTTATCCAGGCGTCGGACAATAATGCCATTTCAGTACTTATTCCAGCACCCTGTAGCGCCCTACCGGGAGGTCTTCCAGTGTCCAGTCGCCGATCCGGTAGCGGATCAGGCGCAGTGCGGGAAAGCCGATGTGCGCCGTCATCCGGCGCACCTGCCGGTTGCGGCCCTCCGTGATGGTCAGGTCCAGCCAGCTGGTCGGGATTTGCCGGCGCACCCGGATGGGCGGATAGCGCGGCCACACGGCGGGCGGCGCGATCGCTTCGACCCGGGCGGGACGCGTCATCCCGTCCCTGAGTGCGACACCCTGGCGCAGCTTGTCCAGGTCGCTCCCGGCCGGCACTCCCTCGACCTGCACCCAATAGCCCTTCTCCTTGCCGTATTTCGGATCGGCGATGCGCTGCTGCAGGCGGCCGTCATCCGTCAGGATGAGCAGGCCCTCGCTGTCGCAGTCCAGCCGGCCGGCGCAGTACACCCCGGGAATGTCGATGTAGTCCGCCAGTACAGCCTTGTCATCCGCGGTGGTGAACTGCGACAGGACCCGGAAGGGTTTGTTGAACAGGATGATCAAGACAGCCAGGCGGGGTCAGGTCGGGGAATTGTTCACCACTTTATGTCCAGGTCCGGCATCCTTGCCAATGAGCGCACCTGTTCCAAAAATTTACCTGTGACAGGAATAAATGTGTCCTGACACGAATGGCGCTTACTTAAGTTGCAATGCAGGGTGGATTAGTGTTTTTTGCGTAACCCACCAGGCGTTGCATAGCACTTCGGTGAGTTACGGCGCAAACGACGCGCCTGACCCACCCTACATCGATGATGAAACGGCTTAAGTAAGTGTCATTCTGTCCTGACACCACTATTGACGCTTCCGCAGGGAGTCGATCTCACCGTTCAGACCGACATCCGTTACTTCAACAGTACCGTTATCGTATCTGAGGAAGTCATACCTGCCGTCGAAATCCTCGTCGACAAGGGTCAGCACGACCGGTGCGCCGTACTCGGAGGCAATGGACAGCGTCCTGCCCGTTTCAATATCGTTGAAGAATGCGACCGGTTTGCCATCCCTTTCCAGAATAACCGCCTTGCCCGCCTGCCCGCTATACAGTCTCCAGTTGTCCTGCACGGCAAACTGGAATTCCGCCTCCTCGCCTGTTGCGGGGTCGACGAAAACCCGTTTGTTGTCCTCGGTAGAACAGCCCAGGACAAAAACAAGAATCGCAAATGGCAGTTTTCTGATCACTGTTCTCGCTCGTTTGCCTGTCGCGTCGGTTTGATTTCTGCTGTTGTGTGAACGGGTGGCCAGGAGCCGGCACCGTTCGGGGCTGTATCAAGCCGCCTGTTCAACCCGCTTTAATCACGCGATGAATACCTTCCCTGCCATTGTTTCCGCTCCGTAGTCCGCGCTTTGATCCTGGCGGAATATTATTGATCAATATATTATAATACATATCGTTACATATAATACTTAAAGCTGTATCAGGATTCAATTCCGGCATGATGCCGGTGTGCCACAATTCCTGACAGCATCCTGGCTCGATAACGCTCATCCTGTGAAATTTTGCGATGCCTGCCTGAATTGTAGTCCCCATTTATCGAAATCACGATGACCGTCCGTAGCAATCAAAAGGGTCGGTGACAAAACGCAATTATTACCATGGGTCACCGACCCCCTTCGACCAGGTTTGCGAAGTCATTAAATGCGGTCTCCGCTGCCTTTCCTTCTGAACCATCCAGATAATCCCTGCCGAAAGAATGCCGCTCCGATGCCACCAGCGCTTTTAATTTATCGATTGATCGGTCTTTTTCCAGCGCCGCATACATCAGCGCGGCCGCCGCAAGATGTTGCTGGTACCGGCCGCGATCTTCAGCCCGATGGGTATTCGCAGCGCTCGTATCGAGCACCGCGATATAGTCGGCTAACGCGCGCTTGACATGTTCCATTGGTTAATTCAATGCGTAGCGATGGAATTCAGCGGCGGGTTTGACGACGAACTGGGGTGGTCTGTCAGGTTTCAGCATTATTTCCTGTCGCTAATATGTTTAAAGAGTAGTCCCAGGCCATACCCGATGATGCAGTACATTAGGGTGCCAAGTACAACGAACCAGAAGAAATTGAAAGGCACGCTGTTCAGCAGCAATCTGGGGAAAGCAAGTTCTGCTGCAAGGTAGAGAGGGAAATCTGCGAACAGAATCCGATATCCGATTGCCTCGCCCCCTCCCCCCGACTGAACAAATGGTATGCCGACCAGAACAATATGAATGATTCACAGTGTCGTGCAAACGATGACTGGTAGTTTGCGGTTCATTAGAATATTTCCGGTGCAAGCCTTCTCATTTCATCTGGGCATAAGGTCTCGTGTTTCTGCTGCGTGGCCACCATGTCACCCCGCCGTGTGAACTGCAAGGCAAACGCTGTGGCGCTGCCCGGCAACCCGCCTCAGCAGCAATGGATTCCTGCAGCCGAAACCGGGATCTGACCCGAATGGCACTTACTTAGCGCCGAATGTAGGGTGGGTTAGCGCTCTTTGCGTAACCCACCAGGCGTTGCGCAGCAACACAACGCCTTTCTTTGATGAGTCCCTGGCGGCACAGCCTGGCGGGTTACGGCACACATGGTGTGCCTAACCCACCCTGCATCAATCGTACAGCAGCTTAAGTAAGCGCCATTCGGATCTGACCCCTGATTTACTGGTTGATGCGCGGCATACACATTGCTGTCTCATTGTCCAGCCTGAATAAGCGCGCAGTTCGCGCTTTGATATTTATTTTTTGCTCTGATGATCCTGAGTTCGTTGTCCGCCCACTTCGAAGGATCGAAGATTAATAATCCCGCACTGTTTTCTTTCACTACTTTGGCATATGCATCCTCTGTTGCGCTCTCAAAGATGCGGCCAATGATGAAGTCTGTTGTCGGGCCACTCATGAGCATCAGGACTCCAAGTGGGGCATCTTTTGTTTCCGTCTCCGTAATCGTCTTGTTTTTGAAGCCGTCGACGAAGGTACATCCGGCGTTATAGCCAACCTCGAATAGCCGCTCCTGCTCTTGCTTGTTACCTGAAATCTCTGCGTACGTAGCACAGGAAAAAGCGGACCACATTAGGAGGGCTGGATTGGGTTTATTGTCCGCGCCAGCACCCTCGGCCAAAAGCGTTTGCGTCGCGAGAACCAGAAAAATTGCTAATAAGCCTTGTTTGATCACCCTTACCTCCCTTATTGACGGTTATGCACCGCAGTGTGACTTGTCACCCCGTCGCACCGCCCAATGTCGCAATTCACCTGCGGCAATCCCAAAGCGATGTGGCGGGTTTGACGTCCGGCTGGAATTTCTTGTCAGATCATAACTCACCAGTATTACACCCTTTCTGAAAGCAGCTCCTGTAGCTCTGCAGGCAATATTTTCCTGACTCTCGTGGTAATCATTACCTCATTACTTTGCCAAATTACACCTAGATATACAATTAACAGCCCGATTACTGTCAGCGCTATCGGGAATAGCCAGCTGTCTTCAAATATAGATGAAGCCAAGTGCTCAAAATATCCTGCGCACCCCAGTGCACCGAAAACAACAAACACTCTTCTATTAAGCACTGCTCCGAATCCGATCAGCCCAAGATTTATGCAGAAATACATGAATTTTCCAAGCTCACTATCTGAGCGCTGCATTGTCAAGCCGCTCCAGAAGGCAATGACGCCAAATAGATACAACCAGAATGCGTAATCCGCGGTATTTCTGGAACGTACATCTACCCAGAAGGCAAGAAATATGGTCAGCAAACCAAACCACATTGAGAAAAATGCACGAAATTCATAATCATATTCACCGCCTGTCAGCATTACTGCAATGTCCATTGACATATACCAGAGTGTTACGGCAACAGGCATTACCAGGAAAGGATATCTGTACTTCCATGCCATAATGGCGCCAACTATCAGCGTCCCTAACTCCAGATAAATCCAGTGCCATTTAATTTATTCATGGTACTCATGGTAGCTTGTATCATCCGGCCACCATCCCATACCTTGCTGGAAACCATATATTGCAAGCGGGGCTATCGCCACAACAAAAGTTGCACATATACCTGCAGGAATTGCATGTCCTGCCCGTTGAAATCTACCGGTAAGAACAAGACCAATAGCCGCATAACCTATCGAGATAAATAAAATCCCCCATCCACCGAATTCCTCCCACCCCAGATTCATAAAGAGCGTCATAGCGCCTATTGCCACCAGACCACCGAAATAGTAAAGAATATTTGTGAAACTAAAGGAGGGGCCTGTGTCAGGCTGTTTCATAAGATAGGTATAAACGGAATTATGTAGCAGTTACACAAAGCAGAATCATCTGTCTCACCGATAACACCACTTACCATCATCATCTCGCTCAGCCGGTAACGGCTCTCCGCTTGCTACTGAGATACCGCGCCCTGATTTACTCGCTGTATAGATGCCCCTCGTTCTGCCTGAATAGCTGCATTCCACAACCAAACGCGGATTCGCCCTCTTCCTGCTGTAATGATCCCTTCTGCAGCAGCATTTCTTAGTTGTTCCCTGGATATCTTCATATATACGCCCCGTGTTCTTACTATTCTGGTATCTAACCGTTAGCGATGAGCCGCGCTGGATGATGACCAAACAGTGCGACAGCGAAGGGCGGGAGCGGTCAGGCGTCGGACTCCATCGCCCTTGTTGGGCGGTTGTCGAACACTCAATTCGTTCATGAAGCTTACAGCCTTATCTCTCTAATATACGCCGTGTGCGATGCAGCATTACTAACCCATAGACAGTGAAAACCGCGCTAACCATAAATAGGAAAAGAAGCATTTCCACAGCCGTATCCCCGAACACCGGATCGTGCCCGGGACGAATCGACACGAGTCCATATATCCAGAACTGCACCGTCCCAACAACGCATCCAAGTAATCCGATAATCCCGATCGCCAAGGCCCACTGTCCCCGGCTCCGTATACGAGACGCTTTCGCACTCCATAGAATGGTCGAATCGGTTTTCACGTAGATCGCCTCAACCCGTCCAACGCTACACATCACCGGCTGCAAAAAGCATAACGACGAAGTAGCGGCGCTTTTGCAGTTCGAGTGTATGTGATTGTCAGGCAAATATTATTTAGCTGTACCACTTTAATAAGAGCCATAAAAGGGCGGCGGAATTCATGATTGTAACAAGTGATGAAAACAATATCGGACGCTCTTTTCGAAATAACGATATGCATCCCAATATCAACCCTAGCAAAAGAAAACCGCCGAAACCGGCCAGCGCAGCGCCAATACCTCCATAACCCAGAAGATCATCGGGTGGAGCAAAAAGAGACGCACAGATTCGGCCAAATGGAAAAGCTACTAACAAACAAACTAATCCTGCGAAAGCATAAAACGGTTTCTTCAAATAAATGATTGCTTGCTCACCACTTTTTCTTAACGACAGCCATCACTCGACGCGGAAGGAGCGCAGCGACTGTAGCGGACGGGTGCATGGCATTATTATACGCTTACTGCCAACCGCTTACATTTTTGAAAGTTTCGTAATCTGTAGGAGATACATACTCCCACTCTTTATCGTTTTTCTGTTCATACGCCTCTTGTGCAACATATAAGATGGCCTCGAACTCCATATCCTTGGGGAAATTACCCGGATTCCTCAAGACATGATCGAAAAGTTCCTTGCCGTTGGCAACAACTAAGCACCTAGAATAGAGAAAGCCATCGACAGAGAAATATGTCTCATCATCAACATAGGCATCCTCACCTATTTCTTTAGCATGCTCTTTAGTGTCAAGCGCATGAAGTTTTTGAGCTAATAGCTCTTCAAACTGAAAGATTTCTGCGTCGGCCTTCTTTGAAAGATAATTAACAACAGGCTTGACGACTGCCTCATCTTCACCGGTCTCATCCCAATCGAGCATGCCAATAATGCTCCAAAATTCGATTTCGTTCATGTCTCTCCTTGCGTATAACAACAATTCGAGGGCCTAAAAGTCGTCATTATCTTACGACTTTTAGGCCATATTTAAAAAGCCGCTATCCTGCAATTCAATAACATGGCCTTATATTATACGGCCGAATTGAAACCGCGAATCTGGCGCGATTACAAAGGATCGCTCGTTTGGGAAGGTAGCTGGTGTCGGAGTACATTTTTATGAATATATGCAGAAAATGTGTTGGCACCATTTATTTTGTGCTTTACCCCGGTTTTCAGTCGGCAGTCCTGATCTGCAGCTCGCTCCCGTGCCACATGGACAGTTTTTCACCCAGCCATTTCAGGATGTCATACGGCTGATCCCCGATCAGGTTGTGCTTCCTGTCCGTGGTTACCGCCAGGTTCCACATTCCGTCATCGCCGGGCTTGTACAGCAATATTCCCGTTATGTCCCTGTGCCTGTAGATACGCCGGGAATGGTGCCTCAACAACCGGCTTTCCAGCCTTATTCTCTCGGAATCCAGGATGAACGTCCGGGTTGAAAAGGCCATGTAAAGAACCTTCCACAATGCAAGAAACCAGAAACCCCAGAACAGCAGGACAAACCATACGGGTGCCTCGGGGGCCCTGCTTCCTTCCGTAACCAGACCAACCAGGAGCCAGACGCAGGCAATCGTCCAGCCACCCAGCCACAGGGTGCCGAAGAGTATCTGGTCCATCTCCCCTGTCCGGCGATGCGAGATCCTCACGGTGCCATCGGGCCTGGCGGTAATCGTCATCCCCTGTTTTAATTCTGCGGATTCCTGCTGCTTGCGGTAGAAATGCGTGTAGCGGTCGATTCCGTCGGTGCGGCTGTATCGTGCGGGCGCGTCGCTTTGCCTGTGAGTCGACATGTCTGGCTAGAAGCTATCTTCCAGTAAAATTGTTATCCGTGTAGCCGGGATCATTTGCAGGCCTTATGCGTTGTGGTAGGACCAGCGCCGCGCCGGGAAAAATCGGGGTTTTGTACCCAATGGGTTCCCCGCGGGGCGCGGGTCCTACTGTAACCTCGTGCAACTGACAGCACGCGCTTTCAGGGCTTTCAAACCTCATACCCCAGTACCGGCGCGAGCCAGCGCGCGGTCTCCTCGATGCTCATGCCCTTGCGCCTGGCATAATCCTCGACCTGGTCGCGGCCGATCTTGCCGGTGCCGAAGTAGCGGGATTCGGGGTGTGAGAAATAGAAGCCCGAGACCGCGGCGGTCGGCAGCATGGCGTAGCTCTCGGTGAGGGTGATGCCGGCGTTGCCGGCGGGGTCGATGAGTTCCCAGAGGATGCCCTTCTCGGTGTGGTCCGGGCAGGCTGGGTAGCCGGGCGCCGGGCGGATGCCGCGGTATTCCTCCCTGAGCAGTTCCTCGTTGCTGAGACTCTCGCCGGGAGCATAGCCCCAGAACTCCTGGCGCACCCGCTCGTGCAGGCGCTCGGCGAAGGCCTCGGCCAGGCGGTCGGCCAGGGCCTTGAGCAGGATGGCGTGGTAGTCGTCGTGGTCGGCCTCGAACTCGGCCAGCTTGCGCTCGATGCCGATGCCGGCGGTGACGGCGAACACGCCGAGGTAGTCCGCCACCCCGCTCTCCTTCGAAGCGATAAAGTCGGCCAGACAGAAGTTGGGCGCCTCGCGACGCCGGCTCATCTGCTGGCGCAGAAAGTGGAAGGTCGTCAGCACCTCGCTGCGTGCATCGTCGGTGTAGAGTTCGACATCATCGAAATTGACGCTGTTGGCCGGGTAGAAGCCGATGACGGCCCTGGCCGTCAGCCACTTCTCCTGGATGATCCGGCGCAGCATGGCGGTGGCGTCGTCGAACAGCTTGCGCGCTTCCGTGCCTACGACTTCGTCCTCGAGGATCTGCGGGAAGCGGCCGGCCAGCTCCCAGGCCTTGAAGAACGGCCCCCAGTCGATGCGCGTGGCCAGTTCGGCCAGCGGGTACTCGTTGAAGACCTTCGTACCCAGGAACGCCGGCGTGACGGCCTGGTAGTTGTCCCAGTCGGTTTTGAGCCGGTTGGCACGCGCCTCGCTGAGGCCGGTAAACGTGCGCGCCCGCTGCTGGCCCTCGCGCTGCTCGCGCAGCTCGCGGTATTTTTCCTTGATGCCGGCGATGTAGGTCGTGCGGTTCTGCTCGCTCAGGAGGCTGCTGGCGACCCCGACGGCGCGCGAGGCGTCCGGCACGTACACCACGGCGTTTTCGTACTGCGGATCGATCTTCACCGAGGTGTGGATCTGCGAGGTGGTGGCGCCGCCAATCAGCAGCGGCAGCGAGAAGCCGAGGCGCTGCATCTCCCGGCCGATGTGCACCATTTCATCCAGCGACGGTGTGATCAGCCCCGACAGGCCGATGATGTCGACGTTCTCCTCGCGCGCGGTCCGGAGGATGGTCTCGGCCGGGACCATCACGCCGAGGTCGATGACGTGGTAGTTGTTGCACTGCAGCACCACACCGACGATGTTCTTGCCGATGTCGTGCACGTCGCCCTTGACAGTCGCGAGCAGGATGCGGCCGTTGTTCTGCGAAGCGGCGTTCTTTGTCTCCTCCATGTACGGCATCAGCCAGGCCACGGCCTTTTTCATGACGCGTGCCGACTTCACCACTTGCGGCAGAAACATCTTGCCGGCACCGAACAGGTCGCCGACCACGTTCATGCCGTCCATCAGCGGACCCTCGATGACATGCAGTGGCTGCTCGGCCGCCTGGCGCGCCTCCTCGGTATCCACCTCGATGAAGTCGGCGATGCCTTTCACCAGCGCGTGTTCGAGCCGCCTGTTGACCGGCCAGCTGCGCCATTCGAGATCCGCGGTTTTGTCGATCGTCTTGCCGTCGCCACGGTAGTCCTCGGCGATCTCCAGCAGGCGCTCGGTGGCGTCCGCCCGGCGGTTGAGGATGACGTCCTCGACCCGCTCGCGCAGATCCGCCGGGATCTCCTCGTAGATGGCGAGCTGGCCGGCGTTGACGATGCCCATGTCCAGGCCGGCCTGGATGGCGTGGTAGAGGAACACGGCGTGGATCGCCTCGCGCACCGGGTTGTTGCCTCGGAACGAGAACGAGACGTTGGAAACGCCGCCCGAGACCAGCGCATGCGGCAGGGTCTGCTTGATAGCGCGTGCGGCCTCGATGAAGTCATGCCCGTAGTTGTTGTGCTCCTCGATGCCCGTGGCGACGGCAAAGATGTTGGGGTCGAAGATGATGTCCTCCGGCGCGAAGCCGGCCTTCTCGGTCAGCACCTTGTAGGCACGGGTGCAGATCTCGACCTTGCGTGCCGCGGAATCCGCCTGGCCCTGCTCGTCGAAGGCCATGACGATGGCGGCGGCCCCGTAGCGCTGCACCAGCCGCGACTGGCGGATGAACGCCTCCTCGCCTTCCTTGAGGCTGATGGAGTTCACCACGCCCTTGCCCTGGATGCACTTCAGCCCGGCTTCGATGACCTCCCACTTGGAGGAGTCGATCATGACCGGCACGCGTGCGATGTCCGGCTCCGCCGAACACAGGTTCAGGAAGCGCACCATGGCGGCCTTCGAATCCAGCATGGCCTCGTCCATGTTGACATCGATCATCTGCGCGCCGTTCTCGACCTGCTGGCGCGCCACCTCGAGCGCCGTCTCGTAGTCCTCTTCCATGATCAGGCGCTTGAAGCGGGCCGAGCCGGTGACGTTGGTGCGCTCGCCGATGTTGACGAACAGTGAGTCCTTGCCGATGTTGCAGGGCTCCAGGCCCGACAACCGGCACTGGACCGGCAGTTCGGGAATCCGGCGCGGCGGATGCTGGCCGACGGCCTCGACGATGGCGCGGATGTGGTCGGGGGTGGTGCCGCAACAGCCGCCGACGATGTTGATGAAACCGTTTGCGGCCCAGTCGGCGAGTTCCGCGGCGATCTGCTCCGGGGTCTCGTCGTATTCGCCAAACTCGTTCGGCAGGCCGGCGTTGGGGTGCGCGGAGACCAGGGTGTCCGCCGTGCGCGCCAGCTCCTCCACGTAGGGGCGCAGCTGCGTGGCGCCCAGCGCGCAGTTCAGTCCGATGGACAGCGGCCTGGCGTGGCGCAGGGAATTCAGGAACGCCCCGGTGACCTGCCCGGTCAGGGTGCGGCCCGAGGCGTCCGTGATGGTGCCGGAGATCATCACCGGCAGCCGGGTGTCGCTGGCATCGAAAAATTGCTCGACGGCGAATACGGCCGCCTTGGCATTGAGGGTGTCGAAGATGGTCTCGATCAGCAGGATGTCCACCCCGCCCTCGACCAGCCCGCGCACCGATTCGTCGTAGGCCTCGACCAGCGCGTCGAAGTCGATGTTGCGGAAACCGGGATCGTTGACGTCCGGCGAGATGGAAGCCGTGCGGTTGGTCGGCCCCAGCACGCCGGCGACGAAGCGCGGCTTCTCCGGGGTGGCGGCGCTGGCGGCGTCGGCCGCCTCGCGCGCCAGTCTTGCCGCGGCGATGTTGATTTCCGCTGCCAGCGCCTCCATGCCGTAGTCGGCCATGGCGACGCGCGTGGCATTGAAGGTATTGGTCTCGATGATATCCGCGCCGGCCGCGAGGTACTGGGCATGGATGTCGCGGATGATATCCGGCTGCGTCAGCACCAGCAGGTCATTGTTGCCCTTGAGGTCGCTCGGCCAGTCGGCGAAGCGTTGCCCGCGGTAGTCCCCTTCGGCCAGTTGGTGGCGCTGGATCATGGTGCCCATGGCGCCATCCAGGAACAAAATGCGTTCTTCGAGTAGTTTGGTTAGTTTCTGCATTAGTTTCAGGGAAATAGACATGAACAATGGAGTCTAGCACGAGCTTTCCCGGATGCCGTCATGATTGGCAAAGGGAATTCACGTATGGTCGCATCTCACACCGCGTACCACCTTGCCTTTCTTTAGTACAATATATTGTATGTTCATTAATATACTGCCACTATATGTTATGTCGGCAGTTTACCAGTAATAGCATCCAAAGTTTCCTACACTTGGGGTAGAGATTGGCAAAACACGCATCCGTCATGAAACATACACGCGCCATTCTGGTTCTCGTCTGTGCCCTCGCCCTGCCGGCGCGCGCACCGGCCGACGACTTCGGCGACATGTTCAGCGTCATGTTCCGCATGATGCTGACCATGATGAATGTCATGTCCAGCGCCATGGACAACGATGGCTGGGGGAACAGCTGGGGTGGTAACAACTGGAACAACTGGGGTAACTGGGGCGGCATGTCCGGGATGGGCGGCTGGCCCGGCATGAGTCCCTGGTCGGGCATGGGCGGCTGGCCCGGTATGAGTCCCTGGTCGGGCATGAGCGGCCTGCCCGGCATGAGTCCCTGGTCGGGGATGGGCGGCTGGCCCGGTATGAGTCCCTGGTCGAGCATGGGCGGCTGGCCGCTGAATGCCGGGGGAATCTCGCCGTGGTCCGGACTGCCGGGCGGCAATACCTGGAACACCCCGTTCGCGGGCGGACCGTTCACGAGTGCCTACAGCCCCGCCGGGATGTACGGTTATGGGCTGCCGGGCGGCTGGGACAGCGGCCCGGGTGCGTCGCCACTGGACGGCCGCTGGTACGGAAGCAGCGGGGAAATTCTCGAAATCCGGGGCAACAGCTTCCGGCTGCAGAATGCCGTGACTTCCCTCGACGGGACCTTGCAGATCTCGAACAACCTCATCAATCTGTACAGCCCACAGACCGGCACCATGACGCAGTACACGTTTGCCGGCAACGGGGCCGACCTGCTGCTGCAGGATGTCTCCGGTCAGGTGATCAGTTTTCACAAAAACCCGGTCGGGAGCTCCCTGAACGTTTTCTGATTCTCCTGTCCCTCAGCGACAGGTTATTGTATCGCCGGGCAGGGGCAAGGTGCCCCTGAGATACCTGTGTCCTGCCCTGTCTCCCGGGTTTTGTTATTCTCCCATTACAAACACGGAATCCTGTCATGAGTAAGGAGAGTAACATGCGCATCCGCGCCGCCCTGATCGCCGTCATTCTGTTGCTGGTCACTGCCGCGCCGGCCGCACCGGGTGCTGACACGCCGGAGTACCGCCAGTGGATCGAGACGATGAAGGGCCGCGAGCGCGGGCCCTTCAAGCAGCTGCGCTGGTTCTGCAACGACGGCACCGTGCATCCGCCCAAGCCCTATCCCTGCCAGGAGCGCGACGGCGGCTATCAGCATGGAGAATGGAGCGAGCAGACCATCGCCCTGCGCGAGGCGGGCTACAAGATCGCCAATATCTTCGCGGGCTACGATCCACAGGCCAATATCCGGCTGCCGGACTTCATCGATACCTATAACCAGATTCTGATCGAGAAGTTTCTCATCACGGCCGACGACGGCTGGATTCTGCGCCACGCCCAGTTCTATCGCGGGGCCCTGCAGGAGGAAGATGAACGCGAGGGCGCGCGCGGCCTGCTGCTTGCCCTCTGCGCCGATCCGGACTGGATCGGCTACCGCTATCCGGCCCTGCGCCTGGGCGCCACCCTGCTGCCGCACGGTGCGAACACGGCCTCGGTGCAGAAGGTCAGGCAGCTGTCCGCCGCACTGTCCGACCTGGACCCGGGCTTCAAGGAGCTGCGCGGCAAGATTCACGGAACACCCGAGGCCGCCGACGCCCGCCGGGTGCGCGACTACGCGGCCACGGTCGCGGACCCCGAACTCCGGGAAAAATACGAACACCTGGCGGCCGAAATCGATCTCGTCTACCAGGCGGTGCCGCTGCCGGAGAAGCTGAACGAGGCGGCCGCGATTTTTTCCCGCGGTCCCTGGCTGCAGGAAATCCTGCGCTCGGCTGCGGCGGACCTGCAGCGCGACAGTGACCCGGAGCACCAGTATCAGGTCACGGCGCGGCTGCTGGCGGATCTGCGTGATGCCCTGCCCCGGATCGTCAGCACCTCCGCCCGCCTGCGGGTACTGGACCTGAGCCTGGCCGTCGAGACCGCGAACTTCAGCGCCAGCGTCAAGCTGCGCGAACAGTTGCCGCGGGCCAGCCGGCGCCGGCGCATCGACTGGCTGGCGGCTGCCATCGACGCGGCCTACGGCACGGGCATGATCAATGCGCGCGGTCGCCGGGAAGTGGAGGCGGTGATCGGCGGCATGAGCGGTGAAGAGATTTCACTCACCGCCTACATGGATGCGCTGAGCTACCTGGGGCGCGTGCCCGGCTGGGGGACCCAGGAACTGCGCTTCCAGTTCTACGATTCCATGCAGAAGCTCGCCGAAATCGAACCGCTGGCGCTGCTGTTCATTCAGGATGAGCTGCGCGGCAGCCCCCTGCTGTTCTACTCGCAGGTCCTCGACGGCCTGCTGCAGGATGCCAACCGGCTCGCCGGCGTGCGCCACAAGCTGTTCGGCCGGGAAATCGGCGTGGGCTTCCGCGCACTCAACCCGGGTCTGGCGAAGGGCGTGCTGCACGCCAGTCCCGATCTGGATGCCCACGCCTCCTTTCGGGCGGACGGTATCTACCTGCTGCCCGAAACCATTTCCGACCTGCCGCCTGTCGCGGGCATCATGACGGCGGGTGAAGGCAATCCACTGTCCCATGTGCAACTGCTGGCGCGCAATCTCGGCATACCCAATGTCGGTGTGGACGAAGGGCTGCTGGATGCGATCCGTGCGCATGACGGCGAGACAGTGGTGCTGGCCGTGAGTCCAGCGGGCCTGGTCGAGCTGGCGCCGTATGGCCCGCGCTGGGAGGCGATCTTCGGCGTGGCCCGACCGGACATGGATGCCGTGATCCGTCCGGACCTGGACAAGCTGGATCTCTCGGTGAAGCGGTTTTTGAGTCTCGATGAACTGCGCGCCAGCGACTCCGGGCGCGTGGTGGGTCCGAAGGCGGCCAAGCTGGGTGAACTGCGGCACAGCTTCCCGGAGGCGGTCGCCCCCGGGCTCGCCATACCCTTCGGTGTCTTCCGCGAGACAGTGCTGGACAAGCCCTACAAGGACTCCGGCCAGACCGTGTTCGAATGGATGGTCGCGCAGTACCGGCACATGCAGTCCCTGCCGGAGGGTTCCGCGACGCGTGAACGATTCACCGACGATTTCCGCGCCGAGGTCTACGACCTGATTGCCGGTGCGCGACTGGACAGGCAGTTTGTCGAACAATTGCGCCAGGCCATGGTGGCGACCTTCGGCTCGCTCGAGGGCTATGGCGTGTTCGTGCGCTCCGACACCAATGTCGAGGATCTGCCCGGCTTCACGGGGGCCGGGCTTAACCTGACCCTGCCGAACGTGACCGGGTTCGACAACGTGCTCGCGGCCATCCCGCGGGTCTGGGCCTCGCCGTTCACGGCACGGGCGTTCGCCTGGCGGCAGTCGCACATGGAAACGCCCGAACATGTCTACCCTGCCGTGCTGCTGCTGCGCTCGGTGCCGAACGACAAGTCCGGCGTCATGGTCACCCAGGACATCGACACCGGCGACCGCGAAACCCTCTCGGTTGCGGTCAACGAAGGCGTGGGCGGCGCCGTGGACGGCCAGTCGGCCGAGTCCCTGCGCATCGACATGCGCGACGGTTCGGTCCGGGTGCTGGCCATGGCCACGGCGCCCTGGCGGCGCAATCCCGCGCCCGGCGGCGGTATCGAGAAGGTCCCTGCCAGCGGCAGTGATACGGTACTGCAGCCGGATGAAATCCGGCAGCTGATCGTATTCGCCCGGGAACTGCCGCAACGCTTCCCCTCGGTCACGGATGCCGCGGGCAACCCGGCGCCCGCCGATGTCGAGTTCGGATTCCTTGACGGCAGGCTGCAGCTGTTCCAGCTGCGACCCTTCCTGGAAAGCCGCAGGGCCCGCGGCAGCGATGTGCTGAACGCCATGGACAAGTCGTTGAGCGGTCGGCTCGAGCGGCGCGTGAACCTGCTGGAAATACCCGGGTGATCCGGCAACTGGTCCTGGCGTGCTGCACGCTGCTTGTGCCGTCGCTCGCCGGCGCCTACCCCCTGGACGGCTATCCGGAGACGGGCATCCGGCGGGTGGAAGGTGCGCGCCTGGCCAATGAGGGCATTATTCCGGGAAGGCGGCAACCGGACGGCGCCCAGTTGTCGACGGCGCAGGTGGATCTGCGGCTGCTGGATTACAGGGACCTGAATCTGCCGGCACCGGACCCGGCGTTCACCGCCCGGGTCCGGGAGCTGCTGGGAGAGGATGCCGATCGCTACGGCATCGCCGTTCTGGATCTGAGCGATCCGGAAAAGCCCCACTACGCCGAGTACCGCGGCCGCTACAAGCAGAACATCAGCAGCGTCGGCAAGCTGGTGGTGGCACTGGGCCTGTTCCAGGCGTTGGCCGACGCCTGGCCGGACGATCTGGAACAACGGCGCCGGATCCTGAAAAACACCATCATCACCGCGGACGAGTTCTGCCACTGGGACGAACACAAGGTCCGTTTTTTCGATGTGCAGAAACGGGAGTTGACCCGGCGCCCCCTGCAGGACGGCGACCGCGGCTCGCTGTGGGAATACCTGGACTGGACCCTCTCGGCCAGCTCCAATGCGGCGGCGGCCATGGTCATGCGGGACGCTATGCTGCTGCGTCAGTATGGCAGCAGCTACCCGCCGCCCGAGGACGAGATCCGGCGTTTTTTCCGGGAAGCACCGCCGCAGGCACTGACGGCATTGTTCCAGCGGACATTCTTTGACGCGGTCACCCGCAACGGTCTGGACATCGGACAGTTGCGCCAGGGCAGTTTCTTTACCCGCGTCGGCAAACAAAAGGTGTCCGGCGGCGGCAACAGCTACGGCACGGTCCGGGCACTGATGGAGTACGCCCTGCGCATGGAACAGGGCCGCCTGGTGGATGAATTCTCCAGTCGTGAAATCAAGCGTCTGCTGTACGTGACGGAGCGCCGCATTCGCTATGCCGCCTCTCCGGCGCTGCGCGATTCCGCAGTCTACTTCAAGTCGGGCTCCCTCTTCAGCTGTGCGGAGGAGCCGGGCTACCGCTGCGTCAGGTACCTGGGTAATGAAAAGAACTACATGAACTCGGTGGCCATTGTCGAGACGTCGACCGACAAGCACCAGCTGCACTACATTGTGACCCTGATATCCGACGTCCTGCGCAAGAATTCCGTGGTGGACCACCAGAATCTGGCAACGCAGATCCACCGGATGCTGGAGAAGGCCCATCCGGCGCCGCCACCGTCGGCAACCTCCGCGCCGGCGGCCGCTGAAGTCCGGCCGTCTCCGTAGCGCCCCCCTTTTCGAATTGCAATTACCCCTATTCCGCGACGAGCAGTTCGCGGTAGCGGGAGAACAGGTAGCGCACCTTGTTGTACTCGAACGGCGAACCCAGCTCACCGTACCTGAAAGGAATGTTATCCCGAATGTTGAGTGCATCGAAGGCAAACAGGGTCCAGCCGTTTCTGTTGTCTTCCCACTCGGCGCCCTTGACACCGAGGAAGTCGATCTCCTGCTGCAAGAACCAGTCGGCGGCGATACCGCTAGCGTCACGGATATTGGACGGCCCAGCGAACGGGATGACCAGGTAGGCGCCCTGTCCGAGTCCCCAGTAGCCGAGGGTCTGGCCGAAGTCCTCGTGGACACGCTTGAGCCCCAACCAGCGCGTTGCCGGGTCCCAGAGACCGCCAATGCCCAGCGTCGTGTTGACGAGCAGGCGCCCGGTGCTGACGGCGGTTTTTCCGATCTTCAGTTGCAGCAGGGAGTTGTAGATGTTCGGCACTTCACCGATGTTGTCCCAGAAATCACTGAAGCGCTCGCGGATGAATGCCGGAAAGATAAAGCGGTAGCCCCTCAATGCCGGCAGGAAGACATGTTCGTCGAACAAGCGGTTGAATGCGTAGATGCGCTTGTTCAGCGGGGCCAGGGGATCGTAGACGTCGAGAAAGTCGAGCGAATCGCCCTGCTTCGTGCTTTCGACGTAGAACCCGGGATCGCGCAGCCTGCCGATATCGCCCAGGCCGGTGGAATCCGCATCCGCGCACAGGGCGGGTGGTGCAGCCGTACACAGGAGAACGGCAAGGAGGAGTCGCCGCACGGCATTGTTGCAGAAAACCATCACCGGTCCCGATCCGAAAAATTGTTATTTTGCGAAAAAATCCAGCATGGCGGCAACATTGTCCCTGTATTCCAGGTTGCCGCAATGCCCGCCGTGCGGATAGATCACGGCGCGCTCGCCCATGACGGTCTCGAAGTATTCGATATCGCCCGGCGCCAGGGTGATGTCATCCCGGTTGTGCATGACACCGATTGAGGCGTCGTCGCGCAGGTATTCCTCGATGGCGTAAAGGCTGGTCTTGTAGATGATATCCTCCCGGGTGTCGCCCGGATGCTGCGCCTGCCACCAGGGCACGATCATCCTGTCGAAATAGGTCAGGAAGTTCCAGTGCAGCGAGCGCTTGTACCAGTAGTTCAGGTCGCCGGACAGCGGGCTATAGAACTCCTGCGCCGGGATGATCCAGCCTGTATGATTCAGTGCGTCCGCGGTGAAGGCAAAATCCGCCGAGGAAAACAGGAAGGAGATGCCGACCAGCAGCTTGATATCCTTAATCGGCAGTGCCTGGTTGCTTTTCTGGATGTCGTACACGGTTTCAGGACCGAATGTGACGCCGCCAGTGTCCTTGAAATAACCCGCCAGCCGGTTGAATATGAAATCGAAGACCTTCTCGCCGGTAGCATCAGGATGCGCCTGCCGGTAATTCGGAATGATGCTGTCGAGGATGGACATCGAGGTATAGGGATTGACCGGCGGATTGATCATCAGCACCTTGCGGAAATTGATTTCCCGACGCTGTCGGTCCAGGTTCCCGACAAAAGCGGCGTCGAGGCCGCCCAGGCTGTAGCCGGTGAGATCGACGGCCGTGATCTCGGTATCACCAGCGATGGTTTCCAGGGCTTTCTGCATGACCCGGTAAAGGTCCTCGGCGTCCTGCTGTGTCACGCCCGGCAGGTTGTTCGTCGATGCCGCCGCGATGAACGGCGGCTTGGTCGGCGATGATATTGTGATGACGTGATAACCCGCCTGGTAAAAGGTATCCATCAGGAAGACGGTTTTTGGCGAGTCGTAGGCCGCGCCCGTTCCTGCAATGACGAAGACCAGCGGCGCCGGCCCGTCCTGACGGGCGAAATAAAGGTTAAGGTCGGCGATCCCGAAGATCTGCGCGAGGGGGATCCAGCTCAGGTCCTTGCCAAAGTTCAATGTCAGTATCCGCGGCCTGGCATCGCGGGGCACTTCCCATTGATAACGATTCTCGAGCGGTGTGCCGATGACGGTGGCTTCGTAGGGATTCTCGACGGGGTAGTCGTAGGCAGCTACGGCACTCGCCACGAACAGTGAGAAAGAAAGCAGACCGGCGATAGCGGTGGTCAGAAATAACAGTCTTGTCGGCATTGCGTGTATTTCGGTAACAGGATGGATGCGGGGCTGCGCGTTCGCTCCCGTCAATCACGTTTCATTGCAGCGTGCCATTGCGCCCGTCACGGCGGGCGGATCGGCATGCCGGTTACTGCTTGCCATGACACTCCCGGAGAGGACCGGCGGCCGCCCGGCTGGGTGCATTCACGAGGGCATCATACGTGGCCTCTGTCGCGGCCTCCTGCAGCAGTGAATTTTTTCACCACCAGGACCTCGTCGGTCTCCTGCCGGGCGCCCCCCGATCACACGAAAACAGCTCAGATGATAATACGATTCCGTGTGGAAATCCTGTCATTCCGGTTCATTGGCATGCATAACGGACTTCAGCTCCCTGATGACCTCCCTGAGAGTGCGGCCGCCACGGCCGATCTCTTCGCCTCTGGCGATGTGGCCGGCCAGGTTATTGTACAGGTCGGCCGGTAGTACGTTTTCCAGATACTCGAGGGCGGTGCCGCGCAGGTTGATATCTTCGCTGAATGCCGCCTTCATGGACAGGCGCACCGCATCCGGATCCAGCGTCAGGGTCAGCAGGGTGAAGACATGCTCGATGCTGTAGTTGACCGGGGGCAGGTTGGCTTCCTCGCCGCGGTTGTCCTCGAGCATCAGGTCAAGGCTGTGCGAATCCCACTCCTCCTGCGAGGAAGCGAGTTCACTGCGGATGGCGGCAAAGATCCGCTCTCTGGATATCTTCAGGCGTTTGTTGCGCACGCGCATGCGCGCAAGCGCCCGCACGCTGCTGAAACGTACATTGAAGCAGCCGTCGCTCATGCCCTGCAGCAGGCCGTCGATGGCGCGTGGATTATGGCTGGCCTCGAGCACCCCCGGCAGTCGCTGTCTGGCCTTCACCGTCAGATCCGGGTCCAGCATGGCATCGGTCAGTTGTCCGATGATGCGCGGCACAAGCCAGCGCAGTTCGGTGCGGATATCGTCGGCAACCGCATCGTTGGCGAGCAGCGGGATCATCCAGGGCGTGAGTTGCAGATCCATTACCGAGCGGTCCAGCGCATGCTGTATGCGGGCGGGATCGTTCGAACGCAGGTCCGCTACGGTCCTGGCGAAATGCACTGCTTCGCCGCCCGGCGCGGTATCAACGTCGGCGTCGTTCGCGGCCCTGCGCTCCCGCATCGCGGTTATCTTTGTCTGCAGGTAATCCTTTTCCGACAGGGTATCGGCCTCCGCCAGTATCTGCCGGGTAGTGGCGTCGACGATGTCGTTTTCCTCGATCCGGACCACACCCTTGCGCAGGCTCCGCGCCAGCTGGTTGATGTAACCCTGGTTCAGCCGGGAGATGACGAACATGACCAGGCCCGCGATGCCGACAGCGAACGCAACGATAACGGCGGTTGGCAGGCCCGGTATCAGAAACAGCAGCAGCAGTATCAGCCCGCTTCCCAGCAGGTCGCCGGCCCTGTCGCTGGCCACGTCGATGATGGTTTTGGTGGGGCGCTTCTTGTGCGGCGGTATCGGTGTGTACAGCAGTTCGAAGGCGGAGCGGAACAGCGAATTGGCGAAGATGGCCTGGCTACCGCGCAGCAGGACCATGGACCAGAGGTGGGTAAACAGGACCCCGATGGTGCCGAACAGGACAATGACACCCGGCAGAATGGTGATGGTGGCGCCGATGCCGAACTTTTGCAGGATGCTGCGTCCCAGCAGTGTCTGTAGCGCGAACCCGAGCACGCCGACGGTCGCATAGAAGGTTGCAAAAAAAGACACCAGCGATTCGCTGTCCTGGTAGCGTGCCGAAGCCGCCGCCTTGAAGGAGTAATCGAGCAGTGCCGCCATGATCGCAATCAGCACCATCAGGGCCGCCATCCACTGCAGGTAGGGGGTATGCCGGATGACGGTGAACGCGGAGCTGGTCCGGATGGCGGTGTCAACCGGCACCGGACGCGCCGGTGTACCGATACCCCTGACCGCCAGCAGGCACACGAGGTGCAAGCCGCTCAGGAACAGGAGCATGGAGCGCACGTCCAGCAGGAAGCTGACCCGGTTCGCGAGCACCCCGCCGATGACCCCGCCCAGTGCCGCGGCGGCGGCAATGCGCGCCACCCGCTGCTTGGCGGAGTGCGGGTCGAAGCGCTCGTTGATGATGGACCAGAAGCCGCTGATCAGGATGGCGCCGAATACCGCCATGTGCAGGTAAAGGGCCACGGAGACAGCACCCGGAAACCGGTCCAGCAGTGACCACTCCACGACGAACAGCACGGCGCTGAGTCCGAAAACGGCCGGCACCAGGGTGATCGGGTTGATGCGCGACAGCAGGTACGACATGAGCAATACACCGGCCATGGAGGCGATGGCGGCGGCGCTGACCACCTTGGGCAGGTCGGTGATGTCGAAATTCGACAGGAACAGGGCATCGCGCATTGCCTTGCCGGCCACCTGCTGCGCGATCATGACGGTTGCGGCAAACAGGGCGAGCAGCAGTGCCCTGAAGTCAGCGTTGCCAATCCTTGCCATCAGGCAGCGGCGGGTTGGTGCCTGACGAAGGCATGGTATTCACGTGCCAGTAATGCCAGCACGATGGCCCAGGCCGAGCAGATCAGCAGCGTCAACCAACCCAGGTTCAGGGCATTTTCACCCAGCGGCAACACTTGCGCGAGGACCAGAATCAGCGCCGAGCCGAGCACCTTGAACAGGCGATATCCCAGCATGTCGATCCAGGCCTTGGCCTGGTAGGTATGCACCGGATCGACCGGAATATAGAGCTGTTCCTTGGAGGCCCGGTTGATGGAATAAGACAGGCCGCGGTCGCAGATCTTCATCACGGAGGCGGCCGGCAATACGGGTTGCGCCATGAAGAATACCGAGCTGCACGCCAGCAGCAGCGGCTGGGTCAGCATGCCCCACATCACCCCGAGGTAGCGGTGTATCACCGGTGTGACCAGCAGGTTGATCCCGATCGAGACCAGCCCCAGGACACTGAAAAAACCGGAGATGAATTCCGTGCGGGTATCGAGTTCCCGGTAGGTGGCCTCGACGGCCATCATGAACTGGTATTCCACGACCGGCTGCGCGAGCTGCGAGCACAACAGCGCCAGCGCGATCAGGATCAGGTAACGGCTCTTCAGCAGCATGCGCCAGCCGCCCGCGGCGATGACCTTCGGTCCTGTCGTCTTGACCTCCTCATACAGCCCCAGGCGCCCCATGACGAGATTCAGGAACAGGGTCAGTATCAGGATGGCCGCGCAGCTAAGCAGCAGGTCGGGCGTCTGCAGGGGCGTGAATTCCAGCAGGGCCGCCGATGTCACTCCGCCCAGTACGCCGCCGAGCAACCCCCCTGTCCCGATGAACCAGTAGGATTTGCGACCCGCCGCGGCTTCGGTGATGGTATCGGTCAGGCTCCAGAACTGCTCGACCAGGATGACGCTGAAGATATCGACGAAGATGTAGAAGCTGATGGCGGCGGCGGCCCCGTGCCAGCCGAGGGCCGCGCGGAAACCCGCGAGCAGGCCGATGAACAGGAGCAAACTGCCAAGGACGACCGACAGGCGGCTGTAGCGCTCAACCAGACGGTGATAGAAGCCGATAAAACTGCCAAGGACCAGCGCCGAGGCGATCCAGACCCAGGGGAAATTCGCCGATCCCCAGTATTCGATCAGCAGGGAACGACTGGCTGATTTGACCTGGTAATAAGCCAGAATGATCAGGAAAAAGTTGCAAAAAAGCAACAGAGCGCGTTTTTTCAAGCCGCCTGGCATGGTAACTTCTTGATTTGTGTGATCTGAGTCCATCTGTATTAAAAGGAACTTATTTTTTTGATTAATGTTGGAAAGCTGATACAATGCTACCTTATATGTGGAATTTACGCGCCCTTCTTTTTTCCATTTTAACCCTCTTCATCCCGCTCCAGGCACTGGCTGACGGGATGGACGACTATCCCTCCCTCTGGGAAAGTCACGATGCCAGGCTCCAGCGCAAGCTGGAAGGAATCCTGGCGGACCAGGGTCTCGACCAGGCTGTCAGGGACAAGATCCTGAGTGTCACACTGGTCGATATTACCGACCTCGAGGAACCCCTGGTCGCCTCCGTCAACGGCGACAACATGCTTTACGCAGCCAGCCTGCCCAAGATCGCCATTCTGCTGGGCGCCTTCGTTGAAATCGAGCAGGGCGAGATGCGGCTGGACAAGGATACCCGCGAATCACTGACACGCATGATCCGGGTGTCATCCAATGCCGATGCAACCCGGATGCTGAACAAGGTCGGCAAGGACCGGCTGCTGGAAATCCTGCAGGACGATTATTACGACCTGTATGACCCGCGGGTCAACGGCGGTTTGTGGGTCGGCAAGGAATACGGCAAATCCCCCGCCTACAAGCGCGACCCCCTGCACCACCTCTCCCACGGTGCCACCTCCATGCAGGTGGCGCGATTCTATTACCTTCTGGAAACCGGTCGCCTGGTTAACGCCCGGCTGACGAAAGAGATGAAGTCCATGCTGGGTAACCCCGGCATCAATCACAAGTTCGTCAAGGGCCTGTCCGGCTACCCGGACATCAAGATCTACCGCAAGTCCGGCTCATGGAATCGCTGGCATGCCGACAGTGCCATCGTGGAGGCCGGCGACGGCCACCGGTACATCATCGTCGGTCTGGTCGAAAACCCCAGTGGTGGTCTGTGGCTGAGCCGGATGATCAAACCGATCCACGAAATGATGGTTCCCCAGCGGCTGGCCAGCAATACCCACTGATGTTTCTCGCCTGCACACGCAGGCATACTCCCCCGCAGTAATGATGTAGGATGGGCAAGGGCCGAAGGCCGTACCCGTCGTGTGCAGGTTGCGTTCGCACACGCAAGTTCGCCTCGGCATCCTGTCCAGGGTCGCTATGATCCCCGGGCCGACCCGCGCTGCCCAGGCGGCGCATGCGCATTGACCGGGCGGATAGTACATGCACAACAAAACGCCTCTATGCCCCGGACTGCCGATCATGGTATTGGCCGGTACCCTGCTGGGCTGCAGCACGGCGACCCGGACGGAAACCCATGAAATGCTCAATGCCACGCTGTGGCAGCAGACTTCCGGCGAGTACGCGGCCATCACCCGGCAGATCTTCCGGCAGGCGGGCGAGAGTATCGACGCGGCGCTGGCCGACCCCGGCTGGACGGCGGCACTGGAGCAGACCGGCGAGTTCACGACCCTCCCCCCCGCCATCATCGCTGACCTGGATGAGACGATTCTGGATAACACCCGCTACGAGGCACGGATCATCAAACAGTTGGGTCGCTTCACACCGCAAAGCTTCGCTGCCTGGTGCCGGGAGGAGAATGCCGGACCGGTTCCGGGTGCCAGGAACTTTCTGGAGTATGCGGCCGGGCGCGGTGTTGCGATCTTCTATTACAGTGCACGCCGGGAACACCTGCGCGAATGTACGTCGAGAAATCTGCGCGCGATCGGCATGCCCTACACCGGCGAAGACCACCTGCTGCTGGATGACGGGCGTACGAAGTCACAACGCCGCGCCGCCGTCGCCAGGCAGTACCGCATCCTGCTGCTGGTGGGTGACAACCTCGAGGATTTCATCGATAGTTCAGGGGTTGATCCCGCCGCGCGCCGTGAACTGGCAGAGCGCTATGCAGGTCGCTGGGGCAGTGAGTGGATCATGCTGCCCAACCCGATTTACGGTCACTGGGAATCTTCCTTTTATGGCTTCGATTACCGGATGCCCAGGGAGGAACAGCAGCAACGCAAGCTGCAGGGACTCCAGCAGTAAGCGGGGTTTTCAAAATATCAGGTCGATTTTCCACGGTTATCAAATAGCTGATAGTGGCTAGCCCATGCATGTCTGTTTCCGTAGCCTGCCAGTGAAAACCCTCCCGAATCCCGATGATGCTGAAGCTGGCAACGGGGAAGTCGGCCAGCACTCACCCTTCCCGGGCGACTAACAAACGGCAACTCTGCAGCAACTACGGATGTCCGCATTTCTCCAGCACACTTCGCCAACCCGGCCTAATTCAGACTTCTCCTCGTGCAGGTAACGTGTAAACAAAACCTGCCCCGTCAGGCAGTGACAGGAAGTCAAAGCGGATCTGCATTGACTTGGTTGCAGCTGATTGCCAAAATTATAATGCGTCCTGTGTGGCGAAACCCCCTTGATGCGACTCTGAAAACAGATGGCTCCCGGAGGCCCGTCATGCGCGACTTGCACCGAATTAGTCTGGCACTCATCACGACACTTGCCCTTGTTCAGCCGGCATTCGCCGCCGAGGTAAGCTACGGGGAAATGGCGGCGGCCATTCGCAGCGCCGACTACCCCTGCCAGCACGTACTGCAACTGCAAACCACCGGCGATAACGACTGGCTTGTCCAGTGCAACTCGGGCACGTACCAGGTCGCCCGGGACGCGAACGGACAGTTCAGCGTCGTCAAGGCCAACTGACCCGCTGGACAGTGCGCTGCAGGACCACGCGTTGCACAGCCGGGATCGACGGGTTCCTTGGGAAGACTGCGGGTTGCTTATTGCCTGCCTGGTGAATTCGCCGCCCGGTGATTGTTAATATCAGCATCGACTAAACGGCCTGGTTCGGCCAGAAAGCCACATTCCCCGGATTGCTGCGAATGTCTCAAGGACAAGAACTGGTCAATTCCATCAAGCGTACAGCTTCTATTGTTCTGATTAGGCCGCATTGCAACCGAGTGGCTTCAAGGGATACGGCAACCCAGTGAATACTCCACCGGCTAAAAGCCGGATCAGAAAGTGTAATTACACTACCTCCACCCTGTCCCGCCCCCTTCAAAGGGGGCGGGGACGGACGGTTGAATGTCGGCTTACTAATGTACTCCTTAGTAACCCCCTCTCCCACCGGGACGCCGACAGGGATGTCGGCGGTACGAGTCCAGGGACGGACTCGTTATAGCGAAGCAGGATGCCAGAGCCGAGAGTAACGCAGGACGCAGTTGCCGAGAGGATTGGGGTGAGGGGATCAATACAACAAACCTACCCTTGATTTATATCCCCTCATCCTGCCCTTCTCCCGAAGGGAGAAGGAACCCTTCTTTACGCAGCGGACCCATGTCCTGCTAAACACCATTTGCATACCGGCTGATCCATCGCCTGAAGGCGAGGGGTTTACTGATACCCTATGGAGGACTCTAAATGGAATAAAGTTTCTTCCAGAAATTAAGCTGTATTCTTCCCCCGAATGAAGATAGGGGCAATAAATCTGATTGTTTCCTGAGCCAGCTCATCAAGTCTTTTCTGCAGCTTCCTTTTGCGCATCGTGACGTTTTCTGTATTCTTCTTCTATAGCACCTAGATGCCCCACGACATTTTCAAGTGTTTCCTGTTTTGATTCATCCTGAGCCTCTTCCAGCCATTGTTCCATTTCTTCGCGGATCAGGCTTACCATATCAATGGCTCCGAGAAGCCGGTTTAAGTCATCACGATTTTTACCTTGCATTGTAGTCACCATTCTACCCATTAGTTACACAGCCAATTCCAGGTTTGCAAAAAAGCAGGATGATAGCTCATTCTTGTCATATTAGACTCCGGAGCCGGATACATGCGGTAGTATGGCAGTGTGGATTAGACCTGTGCAACTTTATGCAGCGCAACTATGACTTACGGGAACGGCCTGAAACGGACACTCCCAGAAGCTGTGAATGACAGACAAAGTCAGTAAGCGTATTTGTCAGCCTGCCACGCTGTTGTCTTGGGTCATTCCTGTTCGACTTATCCGCGGGTCACGCGACATTCAATCAACCAGCTGCGGCGACGGCGGTGTCCAGTTGCCCTCGATGACCTGCCAGCCCGGCAGATAGCAGCGAACGACGTAGTTCCAGCCGTCAGTAATCGGCAGGTAGTTGGTCGCTGCCGCGTCACCGCCGAAGTGGATCGTCACCTTTCCGTCGTCATTACGCCTGGCGGTTTTGCCATTGAATGAATAGGCATTGAGATTATTGGGCGTAAAGAAGCCATCCTTGTTGTAGACGGTGACCGACCAGAATGCCTGGACGGGGACTTCCTTGGGCATGGTGAGGGTGTAGGCGGACTTGCCGTCGTTCTTTTCTGGCACGACATTGAAGTACATCGCCCCGCGCTGTGGGTTACCGCCCCAGCCGTACGCGGCGGCAACGAGGTGCTGGGTCGGATCGACGCCGCCCCTGGGTCCGAAGCCCTGTGGAACTCCGTCGATCTTTGCAGACAGTTCGTTGAGGGTCTTGCGGGTCGCCACCAGCGACTCCATGTCCCAGTCCGGCAGCTCGAGTTTGCCTGGCGAAGCCTGCCTGATCTGGATCGCATCCTGCAACGCGTGCGCTTTTTTCATGTCCTCCGGGCTGTTCGGATCACAGAATGTGCGAAAAAGCACCATCACGTACTGCGTGCCGACGCTGTCGATCGTCAGCGTCACCTCACCCGCGCCGTTCTTGAGCACGGGGTTGTACATATCCTGATCGATCACCAGCAGCGACTGGAAACGATCCGGCGAGGCCGGCTTGACGATCGTCACCGGGCTGGTCAGGTCATACACCCCGACCGAGTACAGTGTGTCCCGGTTGCCGCGGATCGTTGTCTGGTCCTTGACTGAGTACACCTCGCGCAAATTCATTAGCTTGCCCACCCCGCCGGCTTTGGCAGCGTAGCCCTTGAACTGCATGTCGCTTTCGGCGCGTACATAGTTCAGCGCGTTGACTGGCTCGCCGGCGAGAAGAGCGGTCGAGATGAGACAGAGAATCAGAGCAGTTACAAGTCGTCCAGTGGCCATTGGAACCTCTCGAAAGAAAGAATGCTTCGGTGCATGGAGAAATCAGGAAGCCTATGTTTAGCCGACTGAAAAGTGGCGAGCCAGTTAATCAATTGGCCGCTGGTTATTTGCTGTAGGTGCCCACGAGTTCGGCCCCGGCGATGATATGCCCCGCCATGGCCGCCTCCACCTCCGCCTTGGTCGGCGTATGCAGACCCTCGAGCACCGTGTCCAGGGCATAGAGTTTGTGAAAATAGCGGTGGCGGCCGACGGGTGGGCACGGTCCGCCGTAACCGGTGCGTTTCCAATTATTCAGGCCCTGTCCCGTGCCCGGCGGCAGGTCTGATGGTGCAATGTTCTCGGGCAGGCGCCGGATATCCGGTGGTATGTTGAACAGCACCCAGTGGACCCAGGTCATCTTCGGGGCCTGTGGGTCCGGCGCATCCGGATCGTCGACGATCAGCACCAGGCTGCGGGCCGTATCCGGTATGCCCTCCCATGTCAGGGGCGGCGAGACATCCTCGCCCTGGCAGGTATAACGGGAAGGGATTGCTGCGCCATCCTCGAAGGCATCGGACTTGAGTGTCAGTGTCATGGCTTCCTCACCTCGCAAATCACCGGCGGCAAGGCTAATGATGCCGCTGCAGATCAGCAGCACTGCAGCCCGGTTAGTTCCTGCATCGCAACAGCTGCTCCGCCTTGCCTGTCGTTTCATGAAAATATCGCTCCCGTTTGCGGACTTTCCTCTTCAGTGTAGCCGTCCCGGCTTCGCGCCGGGTGCTTCCGATATACGAATAAGGTGCAATGCAGTATTTTTCACGGTCCTGGCGGGGCATCGGCGGCGGAAAACCCGCCGCCCACGGTATCCAACGGCGCTCCGGGTTCCGCGTTTCCGGTGGCCTTGCCCTAGGTTTCAACCGTGAAATCCCGCGTCTTGTCCCACGCCTCGCCGGAGACTTCACGGGTCTTGTCCCAGGCCCTGGCAGTGCCATCCTTCGTGGCCTCCCACGCCTTGCCGGAGGCTTCTTTGGTTGCCGCCCAGGCCTTGCCGGTATCCTCCCTGGTGGCCTCCCACAAATTACCAGCCGCACTGCCGGCCTCGTCGCCCGCCTCTTCCCAGTGGACGGAGGCGGCCTGCGCCGGCAGCATGACGGCGGCGGACAGGAAAAGCGCGTATTTCCCGCGTCCCCTCAGCCAGTTCCAATGTTTCATCTTTTCCTCCCGAAATACCGGTCAACCACCGGCAGGTTTCGGTTTCAGCGTGCCACGGGCATGATTCAATCCTGCGTAATTTCCGCCGTTCCACCCATGTAGTCCACCAGGACTTCCGGCACCCTGATGGTACCTTCCGCCTGCTGGTAATTCTCCATGATCGCGACCAGGGTGCGCCCCACGGCCAGTCCGGAACCGTTCAGGGTATGCACCGGCTCCGGCTTGCCCGTTGCCGGGTTGCGCCAGCGTGCCTGCATCCTGCGCGCCTGGAAGGCCTCGAAATTGCTGCAGGAGGAGATTTCCCGGTATTTCCGCTGGCCCGGCAGCCAGACTTCCAGATCATAGGTCTTGGCGGCGGAAAAGCCGATGTCGCCGGTGCACAGGGACACGACCCGGTAGGGTAGTTCCAGCTGCTGCAGAATGACTTCTGCGTGCCCGGTGAGGTCCTCCAGGGCATCCCAGGAATCTTCCGGGCGCACGATCTGGACCAGCTCGACCTTCTCGAACTGGTGCTGGCGAATCATGCCGCGCGTATCCTTGCCGTAGGAACCGGCTTCCGAGCGGAAGCACGGGGTATGGGCGACATAGCGGAGCGGCAATGCAGCCGCCTCCAGAATGGTGTCCCGCGCCAGGTTCGTGACCGGCACCTCGGCCGTCGGGATCAGGTAGAAAGCCAGTTCGCCGGCGGTTCTGAACAGATCTGCCTCGAATTTCGGCAGCTGGCCTGTGCCGCGCAGGCTGTCGGCATTGACCAGATAGGGGACATAGACCTCGCGGTAACCGTGTTCGCGGGTATGGGTATCCACCATGAACTGGATCAGGGCGCGATGCAGCCGGGCCAGCGAACCGCTCATCACGCTGAAGCGCGAGCCCGTGAGTTTGGCGGCCGCTTCGAAGTCCAGCTGGCCGAGCCGCTCGCCCAGATCGACATGGTCCCGTACCTCGAAATCGAACGTTGGCGGCTCTCCCCAGCGCCGGATTTCCGGATTGTCCTCCTCGCCCCTGCCTTCCGGTACCGACGGATGCGGGATATTGGGGATCCCCATCAGAATGTCGTCCAGTTCTACCTGCAGCGCTGCCAGGTCTGCCTCGTTCTTCCCGAGCTGCTCGCCCAGCCCTGCGACTTCCCTGAGCAGCGGGGCGATATCCTCGCCGGCCGTCTTGGCCCTGCCGATGCTTTTGGATCGCGCGTTGCGCTCGGCCTGCAGTTCCTGGGTCCAGGTCTGGAGGCGCTTGCGCTTTTCTTCCAGTTCCCTGAGCTTGCCGGTGTCCAGCACAAACCCGCGACACGCCAGTTGCCGCGCTATTGATTCAGGATCGCTACGGAGCAGTTTCGGATCGAGCATGGTTTTCCTTGGATCGGATTGATTTACCGCAGAGGCGCAAAGAACGCAGAGAAAGACAAGGAAAAAACGTTAATTCTGTGTCCCGTGCCCAGCCGCGATAAAACAGGGAAAATACTGTTGTACACGGTGGAGATGCAAGGCCCACAAGGATTAAAAATCTGTTTGTCTCAGTGTCCCCTGCGTCTCTGCGATGAATGCCTGTTCAAACAATCAGCGTTCCCGGCCAGCTGACGATGTGCCCGGGCTCGATGTCCTTGCTGAGATGTTCCAGGATCTTGTCCACCTTCTGCGGGACGTCGAAGAATTCGATTACCAGCGGCAGGTCGAGCGACATGTCCAGCAGGGAGGAGGAATGCAGCCTGCCCGACTTGCCGAACCCGCTGATGCCGCGGAACACCGTGACGCCCTTTACCTTTTCCTCATCGTGCAGGCGCTGCAGCAGGCCTTCCATGCGTCCCTCCCCCTCGGTCAGGTAGATGCGTACCAATACGACGTCCAGCTTGTTCATAGTTGCCTCGCTGCGAAAACGCCCAGACCGGCGGCTGTGATACAGATAATGACACTGGCAAGAATGTTGACGGCGGCCTTGCCGAGATGGCCGGATTCCACCAGATTCAGGGTTTCCATCGAAAAGGTGGAGAAGGTGGTAAAGGCCCCCAGCATGCCGATCATCAGGAATGCGCGCATCGCAGGACCGGCCGTCAACCGTTCGAGCAGCCAGATGTACAGGAAACCCATCAGCAGGCTGCCCAGCACATTGACCGTCAGCGTACCCCAGGGGAACGCCTGACCCAGCCGGCCGTGCACCGCCGTCGAGGTCCAGTAGCGGAGCAGCGCACCGAGGGCGCCGCCCGCGGCGATGGCCAGCACCTGGGTCATCCGGGTCCCCTGTCAGTCATGGGGTGTAATGGTACACGTCGCATACACTGTTCGCATCTGCGCTGGATTGTGGATGTAACCGTTCCTGCAGCGAATATTGCGAGCAGGATGCAATAGCGCAGCGTATGGCACAGGCTCAAGTCTTATCTGCTGGCGGCGCAATACGGCTGACGCCTGTTGCGCCCTACCCTTACTGGTGCGTTTCTGGACAAGGTATTGAATTATTTTCCGGCCTTCTTCCTGTCCAGCTCGCGCAGGTGGGCCAGCTTTTCAGCTATCCTGATCTCCAGCCCGCGCGGAACCGGCCGGTAGTATTCCGGTGCCCGCATACCGTCGGGAAAGTATTGTTCCCCGGCGGCGTAGGCCTCCAGCTCATCGTGCGCATAGCGATAAGCCCTGCCGTAGCCCAGCTCCTTCATCAGCTTCGTGGGGGCGTTGCGCAGATGGATCGGCACCTCAAGCGATCCGGTCTGCGTGACATCGGCACGGGCGGCGTGGTAGGCCGTGTATACCGCGTTGCTCTTGGCCGCGCAGGCGAGATAGATCACGGCCTGCGCCAGGGCCAGCTCTCCTTCGGGACTGCCGAGCCGCTCCTGCACGTCCCAGGCATTCAGGCACAGCGTCAATGCCCGCGGATCAGCGTTGCCGATATCCTCGGATGCCATGCGCACCACGCGCCGGGCAATATAGAGGGGATCGCAGCCGCCGTCGAGCATGCGTACCAGCCAGTACAGCGCCGCATCGGGTGAGGAACCCCGCACGGATTTATGCAGTGCCGAGATCTGGTCGTAGAAATCGTCGCCGCCCTTGTCGAAACGGCGCGCGCCGCCCGCAACGACTTCATTGAAAACGGATTCCGGGATGACCTGCACGCCATCCCGGTCTTCCGCCAGATCGGCGGCGATCTCCAGCAGGTTCAGGGCTCGCCGGGCATCTCCGTCCGCGGCCTGCACCAGCTTGTCCCGCAGGGAGTCCGCCAGATCAAGGCCGCGATCACCCAGTCCGTGTTCGGGATCGCTCAGGGCCGCGTCGATGATTTCCCTGAGTGCTTCCGGTTCGAGCCGCTTGAGTACATAGGTGCGCACCCGCGACAGCAGGGCGCTGTTGAGTTCAAACGAGGGATTTTCGGTGGTCGCGCCAATGAAGATGACCGTACCGTCCTCGACATAGGGCAGAAAGGCGTCCTGCTGGGCCTTGTTGAAACGGTGCGCCTCGTCGATGAAGAGAATCGTCAGACGCGATTCGTTATCCCGTATGCGGTGGGCCGTTGCGACGGCCTGGCGGATATCCTTCACCCCCGCCAGCACGGCGGACAGGGTCAGAAACTCGGCATGGGTCTGCTCGGCCAGCAGCTTCGCCAGTGTGGTCTTGCCGCTCCCTGGCGGTCCCCACAGGACCATGGAATGCAGGTTGCCCTCCTCGATGGCGCGCCGCAGCGGCTTGCCTTCGCCAAGGATATGCGCCTGGCCGGCGAACGCCGCCAGGGATCGCGGCCGCATGCGGTCGGCTAGCGGGCGCCAGGCATCGACGGCGTGTGTCACGGAGGCCATTCCATGATGGCCGGTCAGTTTGCATCTCCGATGAGATCGGCACCGGCGGGGGTGACAAACCGGAAAATATCGGCGGCCAGTTCGGGATTCCTCTCCAGGTTCGTGAAGGAAAAAATCGTGGTATTGCCGAAGCTGTCCCGGGCCTCGATCCGGCTGATGGAGCCGGACGCGAACACCAGCTTGAGGGCAGTGAGATTGCTGTCGTCGGTTTTCGGCAGCAGTCTGACGGACTGCTCCCCGGGGGCGGTTCCGGCTTCCTCCACGACGAAGACCTCTTCCAGGGGCCGCTCCCCGCTGAGCAGCATGGCTGGCGTGGCCGTCAGGACCTCGGCGGCCGGCTGGACGGTGACCTGCTCGAGATCCTCATCGTAGGACCAGAGCCGTTCCCCGTCCGCGACCAGTTGCTGGCGGTAGGGGGCCTCGTAATCCCAGCGGAACCGGCCCGGGCGCATGATCCACATGTGGCCCCGGGACGACTGGATCAGGTGCCTGTCGCTGTCGATGACCTGCTGGTCGAAATCCGCCTGCAGCGTCTTCAGGCCGTGGAAAAAGTCCTGCACGTAATCGGGCACGGCAGTGCCCGCACCGGCGGTGGTCGCAGTCAGGCACAGCAACAGGCAGCGGGTGAACGGCGCGAAAGACACAGGACTCATGCGTCGGGCGGCGGGGGCGCCAGCACCTCCCGATTGCCGTTGGACCCCATCGGGCTGACGATGCCGGTTTCCTCCATCTGCTCGATCATGCGCGCGGCGCGGTTGTAGCCGATTTTGAGACGCCGCTGGACGCCGGATATGGAGGCGCGGCGCGTCTGGGTCACGATGGAAACGGCCTGGTCATACAGCGGATCGGATTCCGCATCACCGCCATCGATGTAACCCCCGTTTGCCGCCGACAGGCCGGGGACCGGTTCCGTGGACATTTCCAGGATCTCGCTCATGTATTCCGGCTCGGACTTGCCCTTCAGATGGGCCACCACCTTGTGGACCTCGGTATCGGAGACGAACGCGCCGTGAACGCGCACCGGGATGGCCGTCCCCGGCGGCAGGTAGAGCATGTCGCCGTGCCCCAGCAGCTGTTCGGCGCCCATCTGGTCGAGAATGGTGCGCGAATCCACCTTGGAGGAGACCTGGAAGCCAATCCGGGTCGGGATGTTGGCCTTGATCAGGCCGGTGATGACGTCGACCGACGGCCGCTGGGTAGCGAGAATCAGGTGTACGCCGGCCGCCCGGGCCTTCTGGGCGAGCCGGGCGATCAGTTCCTCCACTTTCTTGCCGACCACCATCATCATATCCGCCAGCTCATCGATGATGATGACAATGAACGGCAACTGCCGCAGCACGGGATGCTCGGTACCCGCCAGTACCTCCTCGGGATTGAACAGCGGATCGGGAATCGGCTCTCCCGCCTCCTCCGCTTCCCTGACCCTGCGGTTGTAGCTGGCGATGTTGCGTACCCCGAGCGCGGCCATCAGCCGGTAGCGGCGTTCCATTTCAGCGACGCACCAGCGCAGGGCGTTGGCCGCCTCGTTCATGTCGGTCACCACGGGTGTCAACAGGTGCGGGATACCTTCGTAAACCGACAGCTCCAGCATCTTGGGATCGATCATAATGAGCCGCACGTCCTTGGGCAGGGTCTTGTAGAGCAGGCTCAGTACCATGGCATTGACCGCCACGGATTTGCCCGACCCGGTGGTGCCTGCGACCAGCAGGTGCGGCATTTTCGCCAGGTCCGCCACCACCGGCTGGCCGCCGATATCCTTGCCCAGCGCCAGGGTCAGGGGAGACAGGGACTCATCGAACTCCTGCGTGTTCAGGATTTCCCCGAAACTGACGATTTCACGGTATTCGTTGGGGATCTCCAGCCCGATGACGGACTTTCCAGGGATGACCTCGACGACGCGTACACTGATGGCAGACAGTGCCCGGGCGATGTCCTTGGCGAGATTGGTGATCTGGCTGACCTTGACGCCCGCGCCGAGATCCAGCTCGAAGCGGGTGATGACCGGGCCGGGATGCACTGCGACCACTTCGACTTCGATGTTGAAATCCAGCAGTTTCATCTCGACCAGCCGGGACATGGCCTCCAGCGCGGCCTCCGAAAAACCTTCTTCCGACGGATGCGGCTCATCCAGCAGCGAGAGCGGCGGCAGTTCGGTATTCGGCGGCGGATCAAACAGCGGTACCTGGCGTTCACGCTCCTTGCGCTCACTCGGCACGGGCTTCTGAATGACCGGTTCGATACGCATCGGCTTGCGCCGGGCTTCTTTCTCCATGCCGGCCTTGATGACCTCTTCGCGCTCGCTGCGGGCACGACGCGCCGCGAGGTAGTCGGGCAGCCGGGCAGCCATTGCCAGCAGGTAATCGGCCAGCCACAGGGAATACCTGCCGATGAAGTCCATCACCACCAGCCAGGAGATCCCCGTGAACAGGGTGGCGCCGGTCAGAAACAGGGCCAGCAGAAACAGCGTCGCGCCCACCGGACTGACAACGCCGACGAGGCTGTTCGCGACGATATTGCCGAGGACGCCACCGCTGCCGGCGGGCAGCAGGCCGGAGGCCTGCGCCGACTCCAGTGCGACCAGGCCGCAACCGGCGCCGAGGGTCAGGAGAAATCCGGACCAGCGCACGGCAAGCACATGCAGGTCGATGCCGCCACCGGCTGTGCGGCCACGATAAACCAGCCAGCCGCTGTAGCCGACCATGATCGGGAACAGATAGGCGAGATAGCCCATCAGGTAAAGCAGCACATCCGCCAGCCAGGCGCCGATGAGGCCGCCGGCATTCCGGATTTGCGCCACGGCACCGCTGTTTGACCAGCCGGGATCCGCGGGGTTGTAGCTCGCCAGTGACACCAGCAGGAAGATGGCGATGGCGCCCAGGATCAGCAAGGCCCCCTCGCGCAATCCCCGGGTTACCTGATGGGTGAATCCTGCTGCCGCCGTTTTATTCCGTCGTGCCTGGGCCAAAATAATCCTCTTTCACAAGTTATTTCTCCAATTGCTCGATTTTATTCGATATTATTTTTCAAGCAAGTGATTATTTCAGGAGCGGTCTGCGGACGGGGTCTCGCGTTCCGGCGGCTTTACCCTCACAGCCAAGTTCCGTAACATTCGTCACGCCCCAGCCACGCTCCCTGCCGTCGGGCACCGCAAAACCTGCGCCTGGAAGACACCCAAAGCGCCATCCGGTGTGTCTACACGTAAATTTGGAGTCATTATACATGAGTGAAATCAAGCATTGCCGCCTCCTGATCCTGGGATCCGGTCCGGCCGGATATACCGCCGCCGTGTACGCGGCGCGGGCCAATCTCGACCCGGTCCTGATCACCGGGCTGGAACAGGGCGGGCAGTTGATGACAACCACGGATGTCGAGAACTGGCCCGGCGGCACCGAGGATCTGCAGGGGCCGGCGCTGATGGAAGACATGCGTGCGCATGCGGAACGTTTCGACACCGAGATCATTTTCGACCACATTCATACCGCCGTCCTCGATCAGCGGCCCTTTCGGCTGGAAGGCGATGCCGGCGTCTACACCTGCGATGCCCTGATCATCGCCACGGGTGCCTCGGCCATGTATCTGGGGATACCCTCCGAGGAGACGTTCAGGGGCAAGGGTGTCTCCGCCTGCGCCACCTGCGACGGCTTCTTCTACAAGGGTCAGCCGGTCGCCGTGATCGGCGGCGGCAACACGGCCGTGGAAGAGGCCCTGTATCTCGCCAACATCGCATCGCATGTGACCCTGGTACACCGGCGCGACGAACTGCGGGCGGAAAAGATACTCCAGGACCGCCTGTTCAAGAAGGTGAACGAGGGCGTCGTGACCATCGCCTGGGACAGCGTGCTGGACGAGGTGCTGGGCGACGACAGCGGCGTCACCGGCATGCGCATTCGCAACGTCAAGGATGACACCGGCAGTGATATCGAATTGCAGGGAGTTTTCGTGGCGATCGGCCACAAGCCGAACACCGGGATATTCGAGGGCCAGCTGGATATGCACAACGGCTACCTGACAGTCAACAGCGGCACGCGCGGCAATGCCACGGCGACCAGTGTCGCCGGGGTGTTTGCGGCCGGTGATGTCAGCGATCACGTGTACCGCCAGGCGGTTACCTCGGCCGGCACGGGTTGCATGGCGGCGCTCGATGCCGAGGCCTATCTGGACGACCTCGAGCATCACAAGCCGCGTATTGACTAGGACCTGTCTCAAAATTGTTATCCGGGTATCCGTGATCAGGTGCGGACCTTGTGATGTTTGGCAGGACCGGCGCCACGCCGGGAACCCCCCGGGTTTTGTGCCTGACGGGTTCCCCGCGGGGCGCGGGTCCTGCTTGGCAGTATGATGCTCAGCATGAGAATATAAATTTTGAGATAGGTTCCAGGTACAACCGGTTACAGTCGAGGTTGGCGAAGATGACGGGAGGCGCCTGATATCCGTACAACAGTCCTCGAACGCATCAGTGACATTCCGGCGGCTGACTGGAACCGCGTGTCAGGTACCGGCAGTCCGTGTGTGCGTCACGAGTTCCTGGTCGCGCTTGAGCGGCATGGCTGCGTCGGCGAGACCTACGGCTGGCTGCCACGGCATCTCGTAGCCTATGACGAAACCGGTCGCCCGGCCGGGGTCGTTCCCCTCTATCTCAAGAACAATTCCTACGGCGAGTTCGTCTTCGACTGGTCCTGGGCCGAGGCATTTCAACGTGCCGGCATGGCGTATTACCCGAAACTGGTCGCCGCCATCCCCTACACACCGATTACCGGCCCGCGGCTGCTGGTTCATCCGGACGCCGACCGCAAGCCGGTTGTCCGGGCCCTGATCGACAGGGCCCTTACGCTGACTGAACAGAGCGGTTTCTCCTCCCTGCACTGGCTGTTTACCGACACGCAGGATACCGGGATGCTGGTAGAACAAGGCTTCATGCGGCGCACCGGCTGTCATTTCCACTGGCACAACGCGGGCTATACCTCGTTCGATGATTTTCTCGGGCACCTGAATTCGCGCAAGCGCAAGAAAATCCGGCGCGAGCGGCGTTTTGTCCGGGAAGCCGGAATCCGGATGGAGGTCATAGCGGGCAATGAAAGCACCGAGGCGCAGTGGCGGGTCATGCACCAGTTCTATCGCTCGACATTCGACAGGAAGTCCGGCATCCCGACACTGACACCGGGCTTTTTCCTGGAAATCGGCCGGACCATGGGAGAGCAGGTATTACTGGTATTCGCCGTTCACCAGGGCAAGCCGGTGGCCGGTGCCATCATGCTGCGGGGCGACGATGCCCTGTACGGGCGTCACTGGGGCTGCAGCCGGGAGTTTCACAGCCTGCACTTTGAAACCTGCTATTACCAGGGGATTGAATACTGCATCGATCACGGGCTCATGCTGTTTGAGCCCGGTGCCCAGGGGGAACATAAAATCAGCCGCGGGTTTCTGCCGACACTGACCTGGTCAGCGCATTGGGTCAGGGATGAACGCTTCGGTGCGGCCATCAATCGCTTCCTGACACATGAACACGACATGGTTGTCGATTATTATCAGGAGATGCAGCGTTACTCGCCCTTCAGGCAGGACAGCCGGACAGGTCCCGCCGAGCCGGGAAAACCCGCATGAGCAGACAGCATAATACGGCACCCTGCTGGCTGGAGCCCGACAGTCCGGCCTCGGCATTCCCGGATGTCGAGCTGGCATTGCACGAACCGGACGGTCTCCTGGCCATCGGGGGCGATCTTTCGAAGCCGCGACTGCTGGAGGCCTACCGCCGCGGCATCTTTCCCTGGTACAGCGACGACCAGCCGATACTGTGGTGGTCGCCGGACCCCCGGCTGGTGCTCGCACCGGCCGGTATTCGCGTATCACGCAGTCTCGCGAAAACACTGCGCCGGGAGAAATTCACGCTGACCATGGACCGTGCCTTCAACGAGGTGATCCAGGCCTGTGCCGAACCACGCCCCGACCAGTCCGGAACGTGGATAACCGCCGATATGATGGCCGCCTACACGGGTCTGCACGCCGATGGCTATGCGCATTCGGTGGAATGCTGGTATCGGGGTGAGCTCGCGGGCGGGCTTTACGGCATCTCGCTGGGACGCGTTTTCTTCGGTGAATCAATGTTTAGCCGCGTGGCTGATGCATCGAAAGTCGCTCTGGTTTGCCTGGCGCGCCAGCTGGCACGCTGGGAATTCCCCCTGATTGACTGCCAGGTCCGCACCGGCCATCTGGAAAGACTGGGTGCGGCCCCCATTTCGCGAACGGCGTTTGCCCGCATCCTGGCACGGGAGACCGCCCAGGCTCCCCCACCACCGAAGACCTGGCGATTCGATGCGGACCCTGACATTCTCCGGTGAGGGCCTGAATGACCCCGAAACGGCACGTTTTTCACCGCAAAGGCGCAAAGGACGCCAGGTAAAACACGAGGATAATGCTATTGTCCGGAGGACGCTTTGCGCCCTTCGCGCCTGTGCGGTAAATCACCCTTGACTGGCATTTGCCCGGCTGCTTTCCCGGTAAGGATTTTCATGCGGGTCAATTCGGGTATAATGCTGCGCCATTGTGAACTGAAGTGCTGCGGGATATATGGCAAAGGAAGAACATATCGAAATGGAGGGAACGGTCATCGAGACCCTTCCCAATACCATGTTCCGGGTTGAACTCGACAACGGGCATGTGGTGACCGCCCACATTTCCGGAAAAATGCGCAAGCACTACATCAGGATCCTGCGTGGTGACAAGGTGACGGTCGAGCTGACACCCTATGATCTGAGCAAGGGACGCATTACCTACCGCGCCCGCTAGTGTCTGCCATCAATGGGCAGGCAGCCTTTCCCGGATCTCGAATGCCAGTTCGCCGTTTTCAAGATGCACTTTCAGATGGCCGCCATGCGCCAGTCTGCCAAACAGCAGTTCCTCGGCCAGCGGCTTCTTGATGTACTGCTGGATGATGCGCGCCATCGGGCGCGCGCCCATCTTCGGGTCATGACCATGCTCGGCCAGCCAGATACGTGCGGCGTCGTTCACTTCCAGCGTCACCTGCTGTTCCTGCAGCTGGGCCTCCAGCTCGAAAATGAACTTGTCCACGACCTGGGTAATCACGGTCGGGTGAAGGGAATTGAACTGGACAATGGCATCGAGGCGATTCCTGAACTCCGGGGTAAACATCCGCTTGATGACTTCCATGGCATCCGATGAATGGTCCTGGTGGGTAAAGCCGATCGATGGACGGCTCATTTCCTGGGCCCCGGCATTGGTTGTCATGACCAGCACCACGTTGCGAAAATCGGCCTTGCGTCCGTTGTTGTCGGTAAGCGTGCCATGGTCCATGACCTGCAACAACAGGTTGAAGACATCCGGATGCGCCTTTTCGATTTCATCCAGCAGCAGTACGACATGCGGGTTCCTGGTGATGGCCTCGGTGAGCAGCCCCCCCTGATCGAACCCCACGTAGCCGGGCGGCGCACCGATCAGGCGGGAAACCGTGTGCCGCTCCATGTACTCCGACATGTCAAAGCGCACCAGCTCCAGATCCATGATTCGGGCCAGCTGGCGGGTCACCTCCGTCTTGCCGACACCGGTCGGACCGGCAAACAGAAACGAGCCGATCGGCCGGTGATCACTGCCAAGGCCTGAACGCGACATCTTGATGGCGGCGGCCAGGGTATCGATGGCGTCATCCTGGCCGTAGACCACCATCTTGAGATCGCGTTCGAGTGTCCGCAGCGTTTCCTTGTCCGAGGCGGAAACCGTTTTTTCCGGGATGCGCGCCATCTGTGCAATCACATGTTCGATATCATTCACGCCGATTATCTTCCTGCGCTTCGACGGTGGCTTCAGCCGCTGCCCGGCACCGGCCTCGTCGATGACGTCCACGGCCTTGTCCGGCAGGTGCCGGTCGTTGATATAGCGGTCCGACAGTTCGGCTGCGGCGCGCAGGGCGCGCGGTGAGAATTTCACTGTGTGATGCTCTTCAAAGCGCGACTTCAGTCCCTTGAGGATGGCGACGGTCTCCTCGACGCTGGGTTCGCTGATGTCGATTTTCTGGAAACGCCTGGACAGTGCATGGTCCTTTTCGAATATGCCGCGGAATTCCTGGAACGTGGTCGAGCCGATGCACTTCAGCTCCCCGGAAGCGAGCATCGGTTTCATCAGGTTGGAAGCATCCATGACCCCGCCGGATGCCGCACCGGCGCCGATGATGGTATGAATTTCATCGATGAACAGTATCGCGCCCGTCTCATTTTTCAGCTGGCTCAGGACGGCCTTGAAGCGTTTCTCGAAATCACCGCGGTACTTGGTGCCGGCAACCAGCGACCCGAGGTCCAGTGAGTAGATGGTGCTGTTGAGCAGGATATCGGGAACATCGCCCTCGACGATCTTCTTTGCCAGGCCTTCGGCGAGCGCCGTTTTGCCAACGCCCGCCTCGCCGACGAACAGGGGGTTGTTCTTGCGGCGCCGGCACAGCACCTGAACGGTCCGCTGCACTTCTGCCTGCCTGCCGATCAGAGGATCAATGCGGCCTTGCGCGGCCAGTTCATTGAGATTGGCCGCAAACCGCTCCAGAGGTTGCCTGGCGGTCTGATCGCTTACTTCACCCTCCCCCGTGCTGCCGCCACTTTCCTCGGGCTGGTCATGGACCTTTGAAATGCCATGGGAGATATAGTTGACGACATCAAGGCGCGTGATGCCCTGTTTGTTGAGGAAGTAGACGGCCTGGGATTCCTGTTCGCTGAATATCGCGACCAGGACATTGGCCCCGGAGACTTCCTTCTTGTCGGACGACTGGACATGAAACACCGCACGCTGCAGGACGCGCTGGAAACCCAGCGTGGGCTGGGTTTCCCGCGTGTCTTCAGGAGCGAGTTTCGGCGTGGTCTCGTCGAGGAAAGTGCCGATCTCCTGCCGGAGTACATCGATATCCGCCCCGCATGCCCGCAAGACCTCGACCGCCGAAGGATTGCCCAGCAGGGCAAACAGCAGGTGCTCGACCGTCATGAACTCATGACTGTTTTCCCGCGCCTCCTTGAAGGCGAGGTTCAGGGTAAATTCGAGTTCCTTACTCAGCATCGCGTGCCTCCCGGGTCAGGCTTCCTCCATACTGCACAGCAGCGGATGCTGATGTCGCTGTGAATACTCATTCACCTGTGCCACCTTGGTTTCCGCGATTTCGTAGGTATAGATTCCGCATACACCTTTACCCTGGGTGTGTATCACCAGCATGATCCGGGTCGCCTTTTCACGATCCATCCCGAAGAGCCTTTCCAGCAGGGTGACAACGAATTCCATGGGCGTGTAGTCATCATTCAGCAGTATGACCTTGTACAAGGCCGGCTCTTTGAGCTTCGGTCTGGCCTCCTTGAGTGCCAGGCCTTCGTCACCGCGATGTTCCCGTCCTTCGCTCATCTCTCCTGCATAAACCCCGTAGATACTCTATACATACCATTTATAGAGGTATTTTACCATCTGTCACACGTCATCTGTAGTTTCCTGACGCTGCACGGGAGCGGGTCGGTTTCATGAATTTCAATGGATTTCAGTACCTGGCGCGCACCGGCTTCACGGTATGCAGCACACAGGGCGTTATGTGCCGCTTTCCCGTCTAAATCGGCATTATCAGGGCATACTTGACTCCGCCCGAACGGGGAATATATGGTACGCCTGTAACCGGCCTGCCGGTTACAGGGGGAGGATCAGCCGGACGGCGGCAGCGCGGCTTTCCGGTGAGGCCTGTGTAAAAACAGCGGGTGCATTCCGTGCAAGAGCAAGATTCAGGACGGTTGATATGTCAGTTGGAACAGTGAAGTGGTTCAGCAATTCCAAGGGTTACGGTTTTATTTCTCCGGAAGAAGGGGGCGAGGATGTTTTTGCGCATTTCTCCGCCATCCAGATGGACGGCTACAAAACCCTGAATGAAGGCCAGAGGGTGCAGTTTGATATAACTGACGGACCCAAGGGTCTGCAGGCCTCGAATATCAAGGCTGCCGAATAGCCTGAAATTTCACGGAGTCGAAACCGGGCAGACAGAACAAAGCCGCACAAATCGACGTGCGGCTTTTTTTATAGGACTGTTCAGGAACTGGCGATAATCGCCAGGCCAAATCCTGAACAGCTGACCTCGTTCGCACCATCCATTAAACGGGCCAGATCATAGGTAACCGTTGCGGACGCTATTGCGCCCGACAGTCCCGCAATGATCCTGTCAGCAGCCTCGTTCCAGCCGATGTGCCGCAGCATCATTTCCGCTGAAAGTATCAGCGAACTTGGATTGACCTTGTTCATGCCGGCATACTTCGGTGCCGTACCGTGGGTGGCTTCAAACAGTCCGATGGTGTCGGAAATATTGGCGCCCGGGGCCATGCCGATACCACCGACCTGGGCGGCAAGGGCATCCGATATGTAGTCACCATTCAGGTTCAGGGTGGCAATAACGCTGTATTGAGCCGGGCGCAGGAGGATCTGCTGCAGGAAGTTGTCTGCGATCACATCCTTGACGGTAATATCTTTCCCGCTCACTGGGTTCCTGATTCGGCACCAGGGGCCGCCATCGATCTCTGTGGCGCCGAACTCGTCTTTCGCAAGCTCATAACCCCAGTTCTTGAAGGCACCTTCCGTGAACTTCATGATGTTTCCCTTGTGTACCAGGGTGACGGAATCGCGGTCCTGGTCGATCGCATACTGCAGCGCCTTGCGCACCAGGCGCTTGGTGCCCTGCTCGGATACCGGCTTGATGCCGATCCCGGCGGTATCCGGAAAGCGGATCTTCGTGACGCCCATTTCATTCTGCAGGAAGCGGATGATCTTTTTTGCCTCCGCGGTACCAGCCTGCCACTCGATGCCCGCATAAATGTCTTCCGAGTTTTCACGGAAGATGACCATGTCCGTATTCTCCGGCGCTTTCAGCGGACTGGGAGTACCGGTGAAATAACGCACCGGACGCTGGCACAGGTACAGATCCAGCTCCTGGCGCAGCTTGACGTTCAGCGAGCGGATGCCACCGCCTACGGGAGTAGTCAGCGGCCCCTTGATGGCGATGGCGAATTCCCTGATGGCATCCAGCGTTTCATCCGGCAGCCAGGTATTCGGGCCATATACTTTGTTGGCTTTCTCTCCCGCGTAGATTTCCATCCAGGCAATCGCGCGCCTGCCGTTGTAGGCGGCCTCCACCACGGCGTCCACGACCTGGCGCATGACCGGCGTGATGTCCACACCGATGCCGTCACCTTCAATGAACGGGATGACCGGCCGGTCAGGCACGTCGAGAGTACTGTCCGGATTCACCCGGATCTTCTCTCCGGCCTCCGGAACCTTGATATGTTGATAAGCCATGGTACTTCCCTGGTTGCCAGCGCGAGGTTGCCGAATGATACCCGAAAAAAAGCCCCTGCATCCGCAGAGGCTCGTTTTCCAGCTATTGTCTGCTGTCAGGGCGTCATGCGACCTCTTACGGTGTTTCGCCGGATGCCTGGATCAGGGCTTCCTCAATGGCGCCCGGGGCGCACATGATGCTGAAGAAGGTCGCGCCGCTCTCGCTGGCGACCATTGGCAGATGCGGCCAATTGATGGCGATGCGGAAACGGGCATACAGGGCATAGGCCGTACCGTCGGAGACCACGATTTCATACGGCAGGTGCGCCGTGTGCCGCGGGGTGCTCTTGTCGATGCGGCTCATGATGTATTCATCACCACTGCAGTCATCGGCATCCACACCCTTCAGGGCGACACCGAACACAGTCTCGTCCTTGCCGGGTATATCGATGCGGTAGACCTTGGAGGTACCCCCGAGTCCGGCGGCCAGGGAATCCTCAACGGCTTTCACGGCTTCTTCCTGGCTGTCATATTCCGCCAGCTCGCTGGGGTCGTCAAAGTATTCCATCATGACGGTATAGTGGTATTCCCGCAGGTCCTCGGCGGTCAGGTTCTTTTCCGATCCGAAATCCTGCTTGGCGCCCAGTGCGCCTTCCATCTGCGCGCGGATATCGGAAAGATCGCTGGCCATACGGTAGGCGGCGGCCATGTAAACCGGATTGGTATAGGCCACTTCGGTCGTGTCGCCGTTCTTGGTCACGGAAACGCGCACCATCGCGCCGTAGGCGCCGAAGTCGGACTTCGCGGCATGGGCCTTGAGCGCGTCGTTGGTGACGACAATGACGTCGGCGCCTGCATAGGGCGAATATTCACCCACAACCTCGAATCCGGCGGCGGTCAGCTTGGATTTGACCTCCGCCGAGACTGACGCGACATCACCGCTTGACGTACCAGCAAGAACGAACGGCATCAGTACGTCATCAGCCAGGGCAGTTCCCGCGGCAAGCATGAATACGAAACCAGCAAATACTGTTTTTCTTAGCAAGGTTATCATTACCTGTCTCCTCCTGATGCTTTTGTTAAAAAGTTCATGTTTGTATATCGTTACGGGGATGCTATGAGGTATTGCCTGAGGCAGGCGGGATAACTCCAGCATGGCCAACGAATAACGGAGTATATGGGAATCATGCAGGCAGTGCGAGCGCCAATTTATACGCTTCCACAGTCCCGAACGGGCCGCTGTCCGGTGTTGAATCGGTTATATAATCGGCGGCGCAGACTGCCTGGATAGCGGCGCCACCCGGGTATGGTGTCAAATAAGCGACTGAAACTCCTATGTTATGACCTGGAAGCCACATGTAACCGTCGCCGCTGTCCTGGAAAACGCGGGGCGCTTCCTGCTGGTGCAGGAACGGGCTGCCGGCAGTTCCGTCTACAACCAGCCGGCCGGTCATCTGGAGGACGGAGAGAGCCTGGTCCAGGCCGTGATCCGCGAGACACTGGAGGAAACCGCCTGGCATTTTGACCCCGAGGCCGTGACCGGCATCTACCGGTGGCGGCAACCGGACAGGCAGCGGACCTTTCTGCGCGTCACCTTCTCCGGCAGGGCCCGCTATCATGACCCGGACATCGGGCTGGACCCGTGCATCGAGCGTACCCTGTGGCTGACTGCCGCGGAAATCCGGGCATGCGCGCCCCGATTGCGCAGTCCATTGGTGTTGCGTTCGATCGACGACTATCTGTCCGGCCGGGCCTGGCCCCTGTCCCTGCTGGTCGATATCGACCAGGCGGAAGAATGACAGGGGCACCCGCCGTGAATCTCAAGCCAGACAGTCGACAGACGGCGTGTCTTCGGGCGCTGTCTGTCCCGTTGCGAGATGCAGACTAGAGGATGTTTCCTCCCCGCCTGCGCCCTGCTGGCGGCCTTCCGGGCGGTCACGGCCCAGCCATTCGTGCGCGGCGACATCATCACCGATCCGGAACCCGAGAGGTTTTCCGTGTGTTTTGATCACACTTGCCGCAGCGTGGCGCGCGAATCGCTGAGCGGCGCGGAATGGGATGCCGTGACCGCGCCCCTGAATTCTTGCTGCACGACCGGCGCGGCCGAACGCGCCGCCATCGCCGAGGCCGTCGCCATCATGGAAAAGATCGTCGGTGAACATACCGGCACCAGCCGTGACAAGGGCGGTAACATCAAGGGATTCGGACAACCGGGCCAGATGGACTGCATCGACGAATCGACCAATACCCATACCTACCTCTACATGCTGGAAAAGGCCGGCTACCTCAGGCACCACCGGCTGGTTGACCGGGTGACACGGTTTGGTCTGTTCATCGGGGTGCCGCATACCACGGCGGTCATCCAGGATCTCGAAACCGGCACCCGCTATGCCGTCGACACCTGGTTCTTCGATAATGGCCAGGCACCGCCCGTAGTCGAGCTTTCGGCCTGGAAATCGGGTTGGCGTCCCGGCAGCCGGCAGCCATGAGCAGAATTGTTGCCGGACTGTCCGGCGGGGTTGATTCCGCCGTCGCCGCACTGATGCTGCAGCGCCAGGGTCATGATGTCAGCGCGGTGTTCATGAAGAACTGGGACGAGGACGATACCGAGGACTATTGTCCGGCGGCCAGGGACCTGGCGGATGCGCGCGCCGTCGCCGACCGGCTCGGCATGAATCTTGAGACTGTCAGCTTCTCGGCCGAGTACTGGAACCGGGTATTTGCGCACTTCCTGGCTGAATACCGCACCGGACGTACACCGAGCCCCGATATCGTCTGCAACCGGGAAATCAAGTTCCGTGCCTTCCTGGATTACGCCCTTGAATCGGGCGCCGAACGGATTGCGACGGGGCACTATGCACGCATCGACAGGATCCCTGAAATACGCTTGCTTAAAGGTGTTGATGAACGCAAGGACCAGACCTACTTCCTGCACACCCTCACCCGCGAACAGCTCGGGAAAAGTCTGTTTCCGCTCGGCGGTCTGCTCAAGAACGAGGTGCGCGGGCTGGCGCGGAAGGCGGGTTTGCCGGTGCATGACAAGAAGGACAGCACCGGTATCTGCTTTATCGGGGAGCGCCGCTTCAGCGAGTTTCTGGCGCGCTATCTGGAAAGGACACCCGGCGAAATCCGCACCCTCGATGATGCGGTTGTCGGGGAGCACGATGGCCTGATGTTCTATACCATCGGACAACGCCAGGGTCTGGGTATCGGCGGACGGCGCGGTGCCGGGAATGCGCCCTGGTATGTCGCCGGCAAGGACATGGAGCACAACATCCTGCGCGTAGTCCAGGGGCGGGATTATCCCGCACTGTTCAGTCAGGGGCTGCGGGTATCCCGGGTGCACTGGATAGGCGGGCAGCCCCCGACGCTGCCGTTTCGGTGCACTGCACGCATCCGCCACCAGCAGCCGGTGCAGGCCTGTAACGTCTCCGGTGAAAACCCGGATGACTGCTCGGTCGCTTTTGCCGTCCCGCAGCGTGCCGTCACACCCGGCCAGTCCGTGGTGTTCTACACGGACGATATCTGTCTGGGTGGCGGCATCATCGAAACCGCCCTGGCGACGAGCGGGTGATTGGTATGAATCCGGTGCTCCGCCATCGCACCATCGCGCTTGCCGGACTCTTCCAGGCGGCCCGCCTGGTACAACAAACGGCAACCGGGGCGGACCGGGAGGAAGCCGCCACGACAGCCAGCCTGAAAAGCATCTTCAACACCGACCCTGAATCGGTCGCGGCGGTATACGGTGATTGCGGCAATCTCGTGACCGGCCTTGAAATCCTGGCGACACAGCTGGGCGGCCGGCGGCGCGATCTGGAATTGACCCGCCATGTCCTCCTGCTGTTGCACCTGGAGCGCAAACTGAAAAGCAATGCGGCGCTGCTCGAACAGATCCGCGCCGGAATTGACGCCGCAAGAGAACAGGCCGACATGTCAGACCTGCTCCATCCCGCCGTCATTGCGGCGCTGGCCGGTGTGTACAGGAACACCATCAGCACCCTGCAGCCCAGGATCATGGTCCATGGTGAGCCGGGCGTGCTGGCCGATCCGCAGAGCAAGGATATGATCCGCGCCCTGCTGCTGGCCGGGATGCGCGCCGCCGTACTCTGGCGCCAGTGCGGCGGTAGTATCCCGAGTCTGCTTTTCCAGCGCAGGTCCCTGCTTGAATGCGGCCGCAAGCTGCTGGCGGAAGCCGTGGAAACGGCTGGCGCCCGAGGTGGTGGTGCTGGTGTATAATTTGCGCCTTTCACTGGCAGGCGGCTGCCAACGCCAGTACCCGGTTAGCAGGAGACCCCATGGATAACAGCTTCAAAACCCGTGACACGCTCTCTGTAGGAGACACGGCATATGAAATTTACAGTTTACGCAGGCTGGACGGGCAACAGGCTGTCGCGAAGCTGCCCTGCACCCTCAAGATCCTGCTGGAAAATCTGCTGCGGCACGAAGACGGCAACACGGTTACCCGCGAGGATATCGAAGCGCTCACAGGCTGGAATCCGCAGGCGGAGCCGGACTGTGAAATTGCCTTCCGTCCCGCCAGGGTGCTGATGCAGGATTTCACCGGGGTGCCGGCCATTGTGGACCTGGCGGCCATGCGCGATGCCATGAGTCGACTGGGTGGTGACCCCGAGCGGATCAATCCGCTGCAGCCGGCCGAACTCGTCATCGACCATTCCGTTCAGGTCGACCGGTTCGGATCCATCGATGCCATTGACCTAAACAATGATCTTGAATACCGGCGCAACCAGGAGCGCTACAGTTTCCTCAAGTGGGGCCAGAAGGCCTTCTCCAACTTCAGTGTGGTCCCGCCCGATACCGGCATCGTCCACCAGGTCAACCTCGAATACCTGGCGCGGGTCGTATTTGAAAAGGAGGTGGACGGCGGGCTGCAGGCCTACCCCGATACCCTGGTCGGCACCGACTCCCATACCACCATGATCAACGCCCTGGGTGTGCTGGGCTGGGGTGTGGGCGGCATCGAGGCAGAGGCCGCGATGCTGGGCCAGCCGGTGTCGATGCTGATACCCCAGGTTGTCGGCTTCCGCCTCACCGGCGAGCTGCCGGAAGGCGCGACGGCCACGGACCTCGTCCTGACTATCGTGGAGCAGCTGCGCCGTGAGGATGTGGTCGGCAAGTTCGTGGAATTCTTCGGTTCCGGCCTCGATCACCTGTCACTGGCGGATCGTGCTACGATCGCCAATATGGCGCCCGAATACGGGGCGACCTGCGGCTTCTTCCCGGTGGATGTGGAAACGCTCGCCTATCTCCGCCTCAGCGGTCGCAGCGAGGCACGGATCGCCCTGGTCGAGGCCTATGCCCGCGAACAGATGATGTTCCGGGAGGCGGACACGCCGGAAGCCGACTATACCCGGGTCGTGGAACTGGATCTCGACACTGTCGAACCGAGTCTTGCCGGCCCCATGCGCCCCCAGGACCGGGTACCGCTCAGGGATATCAAGCCGCGCTTCCGGGAGGCGCTGGCGGCACTGAAGCGGGAGCGGAATATCCACAGTACCCCGGTCAGGACCGAGATCGATGGCAGGGCCGTGGAACTCACTGACGGGGCAGTCGTCATCGCCGCGATCACCTCCTGTACCAATACCTCCAATCCGACAGTCATGATCGGCGCCGGACTGGTTGCCAGAAAGGCCGTGGATCTCGGACTGTCGGTCAAGCCCTGGGTCAAGACGTCACTGGCACCCGGCTCCCGGGTCGTCACCGACTACCTGGAACAGGCGGGCCTCATGCAGGCCCTGCAATCGCTTGGCTTTCACACCGTCGGTTATGGCTGCACCACCTGTATCGGCAACTCGGGGCCGCTGCCGGAGGCCGTTTCGAAGGCCATCCGCGACGGCAACCTGAGCGTGGCTGCCGTACTCTCGGGTAACCGCAATTTCGAGGGGCGGGTGCATGCCGAGGTACGGATGAACTACCTGGCTTCCCCGCCGCTGGTGGTGGCCTATGCCATCGCCGGCCATATGGATATCGACCTGCAGACCGAACCCCTGGGCCAGGGAACCGACGGAACGCCGGTTTTTCTGAAGGATATCTGGCCTGCGCAGGAAGAGATCCGGGCGGCAATCCTCGCCAGTGTCGACGCCGGGAAGTACCGCAGCGTCTACCGGGACGTGTTCGCCGGTGAAAGCCGCTGGAACCGGCTGGAACCACCGCCGGGCAAGCTGTATGAATGGCAGGCCGACTCCACCTATATCCGCAAGCCGCCCTATTTCGAGGGCATGAGCAGGCAGCCGGAGGCGCCCGGTGCCATTCAGGGGGCGCGGGTGCTGGCGCTGCTGGGGGACTCCGTGACCACCGACCATATCTCGCCGGCAGGCGCCATCAAGGCCGACAGTCCGGCGGGTGAATACCTGAAATCCCTGGGCGTGGATGTGGCCGATTTCAATTCCCTGGGTTCGCGGCGCGGCAACCATGAAGTCATGATGCGCGGAACATTCGCGAACATCCGCCTGCGCAACCGGCTGGCGCCGGGTACGGAGGGCGGCATCACCGTCCATCAACCCGGAGGCGAGCAAATGAGCATTTTCGCCGCTGCCCGCCGTTATGCCGGGGAATCCGTGCCGTTGATCATCCTCGCCGGCAAGGAATACGGCTCAGGTTCATCGCGTGACTGGGCCGCCAAGGGCCCCCGGCTGCTGGGCGTGCGGGCGGTAATCGCCGAAAGCTATGAGCGTATACACCGTTCCAATCTGGTGGGCATGGGGATACTTCCCCTGCAGTTCCCGCCCGGCAAATCGCCCGCGAGCCTGGCGCTCAGCGGCCGGGAAAGTTTCGATATCGCCGCCCTGCCGGACGGGCTGACCGAGACCGTGCAGGTAACGGCAACGGCCGCGGACGGGACCCCGAACGTCTTTGAGGCCCGGGTCCGGATCGATACCCCGCAGGAGTACGAATACTATCGTCACGGCGGCATCCTGCATTATGTGCTGCGGCAGTTGGCTGCGGCTGCCTGAGCATTGCCGATTGCCGGATTGACAGGTACGCTGCATCCTGCCCAACTCACTGTCGAGGTATTGCATGGAGTTTTCGGAACTCACCGCCGTTTCACCTGTCGATGGCCGCTATGGCTCAAAAACACAGGCACTGCGTCCCATCTTCAGCGAGTATGGCTTGATACATCACCGGGTGCTTGTGGAGGTGCGCTGGCTGCAGGCTCTGGCGGCCCATGAGGGTATTCGGGAAGTGCCCGCATTGAGTACGCACGCGCGGCATGTTCTGGATGACATCGTGGAAAAATTCAGTGAACAGGATGCCCGGCGGGTCAAGAATATCGAGCGCACCACCAACCATGACGTCAAGGCCGTCGAATATTTCCTCAAGGAAAAAATCACCGGCAATGAAGAGCTGGAGGCCTGTAGCGAATTCATCCATTTTGCCTGTACCTCGGAAGATATCAATAATCTGGCTTATGGCCTGATGCTGCGGGAAGCGCGCAACCAGGCGCTGCTGCCGCTCATGGATGACATGATCCAGGCAATTGCCGGACTTGCCCGGGAATATGCCGATGCGCCCATGCTGTCGCGCACCCATGGGCAGACGGCATCACCAACGACCGTCGGCAAGGAGATGGCCAACGTGACGGCACGACTGCGGCGACAACGCGAACAGTATGCGGACGTGCCCGTGCTGGGCAAGATCAACGGCGCCGTCGGCAATTACAATGCCCACCTCGTCGCCTACCCGGATATCGACTGGCCTGCATTTTCAGCGTCGTTTATCAAGGACCTGGGCCTGCAAATGAATCCGTATACCACCCAGATCGAGCCGCACGACTACATGGCGGAACTGTTTGATGCCACGGCACGATTCAACACCGTGTTGATTGATTTCTGCCGTGACATCTGGAGCTACATATCCCTGGGATATTTCACGCAGAAGACCGTGGCCGGTGAGGTCGGCTCATCCACCATGCCGCACAAGGTCAACCCGATCGATTTCGAAAACAGCGAGGGTAATCTCGGCATCGCCAATGCCCTGCTTTCCCACTTCAGCGCCAAACTGCCCGTTTCCCGCTGGCAGCGTGACCTCAGTGACTCAACCGTCCTGCGCAATACCGGTGCGGCCGTCGCTCACTGCGTTATCGCCTATGAATCCTGCCTGAAGGGCATCGGCAAGCTGCAACTGAACGAGCGGCGCACCCGGGAAGACCTTGCCGGCAGCTGGGAAGTGCTGGCGGAAGCCCTGCAGACCGTCATGCGCCGTCATGGCATAGAAAGACCCTACGAGAAGCTGAAAGACCTGACCCGCGACCAGGCGGTGGACCGGGAAACGATCCGGGCGTTTATCGAGGCGCTGGCGCTTCCTGATGAAGTCAAGCAGGACCTTGCCAGACTGTCGCCGGCTGACTACACCGGCAACGCCGCTGCGCAGGCGCGCTCGATCTAGCCTGCCGGTATACGGGGACGGCGGCGGGCGACAGGCGGGCCTAGCTGCGGCAACGCCTGCTGAAGACCTGGCGGATGAGGGGGTACAGGCCGATATGTTCCAGGGGAATCCATTCAATGACGATACTGTTCAGCCGACGGTCGGGACGGTGACGCCGGTTGCACTGGTAGGATTGTTCCTTCCGGTGATCATTGACGCGTCGGTCATGGATCTTCCTGCGATTTCTTGCCTTCTTCATCGATTCGGTTCTCCGGTGTCGCTCGACAGAGTCTCCGGCATTTGGCCTGATTTTCCTATTGGACGAAGGTCCTAGCACTGCAGGACACTGGTAAATCCGTCTCCCGGTAACGATACTGAAGACAAGAACCTCAAGTTCCGGGAGAATAAAGATGCAGACAATGACCGGTACACCCGTGACTGCGGGACAGCTCGATATCGGCGCACAGCAATTGGGCCGGGACAACAGGGAATTTGTTCTCGCGTCCCGGGAGGACGTATGTTCCGTAGCCGTGGCACTGGCGAGCCAGGCACAACACAGCCTGCTGCTGGTGACCAGAAATCTGGAACCCGCCATTTTCGATCGCCAGCCCCTGCTGGATGCCGTCAGTGGTCTCGCCCGCCTTTACCGCGATTCGCATTTCTGGATCCTGCTGCAGGACGGGCGCACGGCAATCAGTAACGGACACCGCCTGATCGAGTTGTCGCGGCGGCTGAGTACGCATATCCAGATCCGGCGCCCGGCCCCGCACCATCGCAGTGATCCCCGGACGTTTCTGCTTTCCGATAGCGCCGGATATCTCAATCGCCCGCTGGCCGATCGTTATGAAGGGACCGCGAATTTCAACGACCCGGGTACGGTCAGGGTCCTGAGAAAACACTTTATGGAAGTCTGGGAGCAGGCGGTCCCGGATGAGGAAATGCGACGGCTGTATCTCTAAAAGACGCTGTAAAACCCTTACATTCCGGTTTGCACCACAAAATACGCAAAGATCGCCGGGGAATATCCGGATATGTTTCCCGGATTTTCCCCTCGCGTCCTTCGCGACTTTGCGGTTAAGCGCCTTTATCCGGTGTCTTCCCGGATTCAGGCCTGGCGAGCGTACCGGTTACGGGAATGCCGGAATGACCGGTTCGGTTCCCTCGATATGCGCCTCCGGGTGATGTTGCTTGACCGTTTCGGTGATTTCACCGACCCGCGCCTTGGGGACGTCCACCATCATCAGCAGCTGCCCCTCTGCAATGGCGGCCTCGAACTCCTTCAGTCTTGAACTAGGCGCAGAAATACCGATCATGCCGGAAATCCATGCACCGACACCGGCGCCTGCCAGACCGATACCGAGAATAGCGCCACCGCCCAGCACAAGGCCTGCGCCCGGGATGGCAACGGCCGCGATGCCGGCAAGAATGCCGGTTGCACCGCCAATCGCCAGACCCCGTTCCACTGCCGGGACAAAGTCACTCTCCTGCAGCAGGTTGGCTTCCGGGAGGTTGGCGTCGGTCAGGCTGTGGTGGTCTGCCGCGGCGATGTGGATGTGACGGGCCTCGATGCGCGCAAGCAGCAGTTCGTCAACGATGGTCTTGGCGCTATCGACACTCGGTATGAGGAAGTAGAGTCTTCTCATGGGTTACCCTCTTGCAGTTGGTAAAGTGTGTATAAGTGCTTTGTTTTTCGGGAAACATTTATAAGTCTACCTATAGATTACATTAGCAGATTATGCCAGCTCCCGGAAATAATTACCGCCTCGCAAACCGTTTTATTCCATTGGCCGCAGCGGCGTGTATGGTAAAATCGGCCGGCGTGTCCATGTCGCGGCGAACCGCCGCCAGGCAATGCCAGGCAATCCCTTGCCGTTGCAGGCGCTGCAGGGTGATTTCCAGGACCCTGGATGTACCCCAGGGCATGTCCCCGAAGATGAGCAGGTGCGGCTGGCGCATGCCGACCAGGTAGTAGCCGCCATCGGCTGCCGGGCCAAGTACGACCTCGGCATCGCGAGACAGGGCTGTCAGCGCCTCTTCAATATCCGCCGCCTCCAGTGCAGGGCAGTCTGCACCGATCAGAACCGCCGGAGCACCGCCAGTCACGGTCTCACCCAGTGCAGCGGCCATGCGCTGTCCGAGATTACCGTTGCCCTGCTGTCTGATCACCACGCTGAAACGTTCCCTGCATTGCTGAAAGAAGGGGTGATCGACACTCGGACTGCACCACAGCTCCACCGGGCACAGATCGGCGGCGGTGACCCGCCGCAGACAGTCATCCAGCATGGCGGCATACAGCACGGCCGCCCCTTCCCTGCCCAGTAGTGGAACCAGGCGCGTTTTGACCCGTCCGGGATCCGGGGCCTTGCTGAAGACCAGCAGCCGGGAATCGGGGTATTTCATGAATAGAACCGCGTCAGCCGTTCGGGACTGGCGCCGCAATAATAGGCCAGCCGCAACCCCCACATCCGCAGGACGGTGCGCACGACTCCCTGCGACAACCAGCGGCGTGCCGAGGTTTCCAGTTTCTGATGCAGGATGGCGGGCCGGCCATGCCGCTTGAGGGCACGACTGAAGGCAATGTCTTCCATCAGCGCGATGGCCGGGATGCCGCCCACCTGCGCATACAACCGGCGCGTCACGAAAATGCCCTGATCGCCGGTGGCGATACCGGTGATTCGGGAGCGTGCGTTCATCAGACCGGCAATACAACCCAGCAGCCAGCACCGCTCAGGGAAGCGCACATCAAAGCGCCCCCATTCGCGAGTCCCGCCCGCCAGTGCCGCATGGATGTACTGATCCGCCCCGGCCGGTGCCAGCGTGTCGGCATGGAGAAACCAGAATATGTCGCCGCGGGCGAGTGCCGCTCCGGCCCGCATCTGGCGGGCCCGACCACGGGCGCTGTTAATAACCCGGTCGGCCTGTCCATGGCAGCAGGCCAGCGTGTTATCACTACTGCCACCATCAACGACGATCACTTCGTGACCGTGCCGCCGCAGTGTCTGCAGCGCCGCCAGCGTGGCGCCAAGCCTGTCCGCCTCGTTCAGGGTCGGGATGATCACCGACAGCCGGCGTGTGTCAGCTGCAGCAGCCACCATGACCGGGATCCGGCTTGCGGGCAGGCCGCAGCGCATCATCTGCCGGCTTGCAGCAGAGCGTATGGTTATGAAGCGGTGCCGTGGTGTCGATAAATGCATCCGCATAAACCGTGTTCACCAACAATTCCCGCGCTTCCCGGCAGACCCGGATGCGTTGTCCGCGCCGATAGCGGTTGCCGGTATCATCCATGACATCCGCGCATATTGTATTCAGATTTCAAGCGCACCACCGCAGCTCGATCCCTGTCCGGCCGTACAGCCGTAGCAATGGTCCGCTACCCTGACGGGATTGTTGCACAGATCGTCATCCGCCAGATCGGCAATGTGCAGCCGGGGTCGATGGTCGATTCGCAGCGGCATTCCAAGCATCTGGTTGAAGTCACAGTCGTACACATACCCGCGCCAGTCGATGCTCACCAGGGATCGGCACATGACGCCGGCGAGGTTTTCGTCACGGTGTGCAGCCCTGAGCAAGGCCATGTAGCCGGCGAACTGTCCCTTGCTGACCAGCGTGCTGCCGAAGCGCTTGATGGGCATGTTGACCAGGGTGAGCAGCCGATTGAACACCACGCCGTATTCAGCGTCGAGATGGCGCCGGTATTCCTGCTCCAGGGCCAGTTGCGGCGGTGGCAGCGCGGGACCCTGGGGGTTGAACACCAGGTCGAGCTGCAGTGCGGAGTCCGGCTGCCCGTAACCCAGCCGGTTGAGTCGTTGCAGCGCCTCGAGGCTGGTCGCGAAGACACCGTCACCACGCTGCTTGTCAACATTATTTTTTATATAACAAGGCAGTGAAGCAACTATCTTAACCTGATTCCTTGACAGAAATTCGGCTGTCTCCTCCTGGCCGGGTTCCAGCAGTACCGTGAGATTGCAGCGATCGATCACCTCAATACCGCGCGCGCGTCCGGCCGCGACCAGGGTTCTGAAACGGGGATTGAGCTCCGGTGCACCGCCGGTCAGATCCAGTGTCCGGATGCGGCTCGAATCAAGAAAGTGGATGACGGCCGCGACCGTTGCCGCGGACATCACCTCCTTGCGACCGGGACCGGCATTCACATGGCAATGAAGACAGGACTGGTTGCAACGGTACCCCAGGTTGACCTGCAGGGTCTCCAGCGGTCCACGCTGCACTACCGGGAACTCCGTCTCCAGCAATAATGGCAGGGTTGCGTGCATAGGCGGAAATCAGGGGATCAATCGTTGCAGCAGCCAGACGAGCAAGCGGACCCGCCTGGTCTGCAGCAACGGCGCCTGGCTGTTGATAATGGCACGTCGGTTAATCTGCGCATAGGTCGGGTAGGCGTGCACCAGTTCGGTAATCTCCCTCACTTTTGCATTGACACGCATTGCCAGGGCAAGTTCGTGGATCAGTTCACCGGCGTGCGGTCCGATCAGACTGGCCCCGCATATCCGTCCCTTGCTGACGAGAATCTTGACAAACCCGGCCCTGGCATCATCCGTAATCGCGCGATCAACCCGGCTCATGGGAAACCGGACAATATCATAAGTGATTCCCTGCCTGTCCGCCGCCGCTTGCGTCAGGCCCACGGCGGCAGTCTCGGGATCCGAATAGACAACCCGCGGCACGACCCGGTAATCCGCCTTCCGGGGCACCCGGAATACGCTATTCGCCAGTGCAATGCCGGCCTGGTATTCGGCCATGTGGGTCAAGCGGTACGGACCGCAGACGTCGCCGATCGCGAAGATGTGTTTTTGCGTGGTGCGCAGGCGCGCGTCAACGCTGATTCCGGCGGCGCCAAACTCGACGCCCGCCGATTCCAGACCCAGTCCGTGTGCTGCCGGGCGTCTGCCGGCGGCGACCAGGATGCGATCGCACTCCACCGTTCCCTTGTCCTCCAGCATGAGCTGGCGGCTCTCTCCCGCGCGGTGGACCATCGTTATCCGCGCCCCGGTGATAATCCGAATGCCGTCCTGTTCCAGCAGGGTGCGGAGTTCCGCGGAGACATCCGGGTCCTCGCCGGCAAGCAGCCGTTCGCCCATTTCAACCAGTGTCACCCGGCTGCCGAAACGCGCGAAGGCCTGGGCGAGTTCGACGCCGACGGGACCCCCGCCGATGACCGCCAGCTGCCGCGGCAGGTCCCGCCGGCTGAAAATCGTGTCGCTGGTTTCGAAACCGGCCTCCTCGAGGCCCGGTATTGGCGGGACCGCCGGCCAGGAGCCGGTGGCAATGACAAACCGCCTCCCCGTAATGACTTCTTCATCCACCGACACGGTTTGCGATGTCGTGAACTTTGCCTTGCCGAAACGGACATCACAACCGTAGCCGCGGAAACGTTCCGGATCATCGTGAGCCTGGATTGTTTCAATCGCCCGGTTCACGGTGTCGATGGCGGCGCTGAAGTCGATGCCGGGCATGGCATCCAGCAGACCCTCCCGGAATCCGGTACGTGCCGCATTGACTGTGCGGGCGGCATGAATCAGGGTCTTGCTGGGGATGCAGCCGGTATGCAGGCAATCACCGCCAAGACGTTGCGATTTTTCCACCAGGGTGACCCTGAGCCCGGTTTGTGCGGCGACGCTGGCAACCACCAGCCCCCCCGGCCCGCCGCCGATAACGACAAGATCCTGTTTGCCGGCCGTCTGTTTCATGGTGTCCTGTTCCGGCGCCGCATGAGCACCTGATGCACTTCAGTACTCATAGCGTGAGGCCAGTCGCGCTGTGCCGGCGGCATGCAGCGTTGCCGCCAGTGCCGTGTGGATGACCGCGATGCCGGCGCCCGGCTTCGGACCCTCGTCACTCAGGTGCCGCCGCCAGCGGCGGGCGCCAGGCACTCCACGGAACAGCCCCAGCATGTGTCGCGTAATATGTTTGAGCGGTGTTCCCGTGCACAGTTCCCCTTCGATGTAGGGTATCATCCGTTCGACGATCTCCGCGCGCGTCGGGAGCGGATGTGGATCATTGAAGAACCGGGCGTCGACGCCGGCAAGTAGCCAGGGCTGGTGGTAGACCGTCCGGCCCAGCATGACACCGTCGACGACTTCCAGGTGGGCAGCGGCCGCCTCCAGACCGGTAATACCGCCGTTCATGATAATGCGCAGTCCGGGAAACTGCCGTTTTACCCGCTGGACGTCAGCATATCTCAGGGGTGGAATCGTCCGGTTCTCCTCCGGGCTGAGGCCTTTCAGCCAGGCATTGCGCGCATGGATGATAAACGTCCCGCAGCCGGCCCGGCTGACTGTCCGGACAAACCGAAACAGGTCCTCAATACCATCACGAGCGTCTATGCCGGTGCGGGTCTTGACCGTCACGGGTATCGCAACCGCGCTTTGCATGGCCGAGATGCATTCGGCAACCTGATCGGGCTCGGCCATCAGGCAGGCACCGAAACGGCCCGACCGGACCCGGTCGCTCGGGCAGCCCACATTCAGATTGATTTCGTCGTAACCGCGGTCGGCACCGATGCGTGCGCAGACGGCGAGGGTGCGTGGATCACCGCCGCCCAGCTGCAGGGCAACGGGGTGTTCAGCGGGATCGAATTTCAGCCAGCGGTCACGGTCACCGCGCAGGATGGCGCCGGTGGTGACCATTTCCGTGTACAGCAGGGCATGTCGCGTGAGCAGGCGCAGCAGGTAGCGGCAATGCCGGTCGGTCCACTCGAGCATCGGCGCTACGGAAAATCGGGCCGGGGGCACGGTCGTGGCGGGTTCTATGCCTGTGTCCATGATGGTGATTGCGGTCACATTATATGAATAAGCGCTGTTGTATTTTCTCTGCGGGTGCTATAGTCTTTGAAAATCACAATCGCTTACAATTTTGCATGTTTCCCAAGGAGTTAGCCATGGATAGTATCCGTTCGGTGTTAATTGCCCTGACATTTGCCATGCTTGCATCCAGCACCGCGAGCGCCGATGTTCTGCTGCTCGAGAGCATCGAGTCTGCACCGGCCATCCCGACTCCCCACCGCGGGCTCAGCATGACCGATGTCCGCCAGCAGTATGGTGATCCCGTCACCGAGTATCCTACCGTCTCCGCCAACGGTGGTCCCTATCAACCGCCGATTACCCGCTGGGACTATGACAAGTACTCGGTATTCTTCGAGCGTGACGTGGTGATCGATGCCGTAGTGCACCACCCGGTCAACAACTAACCTGCTGGCTTCCCCGACCGCTGATAGCCGGCCAAAACGGCTGGCCGTCAGGATGATCGAATCCCGGCTGCTACCCGAATTTGCCCCGCAGTCCGGCGTGCTGCTGACCTGGCCGCATGCCCGCACCGACTGGTCCGGCATGCTGCAAGCGGTTGAAGCCGTTTACACGGAAATCGCCCTTGCCATCAGCAGCCGTGAGCCGGCGCTGATCATTTGCCATGACGAAATCCTGCAGCAACGGGTATCCGGAATCCTGGCGCGGGCAGGAATATCGCCTGCCACTGTACAATATGCGATTGCCGCTTCCAATGACACCTGGATACGGGACTATGGTCCGCTGGGTGTGCTGGAGGACGGCAAACCCGCCCTGCTGGATTTCACCTTCGATGGCTGGGGCGGGAAGCACCCCGCCGGACTGGACAATACCATCACGAAACGACTGTGCACCGAGGGCCGGTTCGGAGCAACCCCCTGCTCATCACAGCCGGAGGTGCTGGAAGGCGGCAGCATCGACACCGACGGACGGGGTACCCTGCTGACCACTACCCGCTGCCTGCTCGGGTCGCAACGCAACCCCGGTTATGACAGGCAGGCACTGCAGTCCCTGTGCCAGTCACGCCTGGGGACTCGCCAGATCCTCTGGCTGGAACACGGTTATCTTGCGGGGGATGACACCGACGGACATATCGACATGCTGGCCCGTTTCTGTTCGCCTGATACACTCGTCTATACATGCTGCGAGGATTCTGGAGATGAACACTATCGGGAACATCAGGCTATGGAGCGGCAACTGAGCGGTTTCCGCAACAGCGCCGGCGAGCCTTACCATTGCATGCCGCTGCCCCTGCCGCCGGCGGTGTACGCTGCAGGCGGCCAGCGGCTGCCGGCAAGTTATGCCAATTTCCTGATCATCAATGCCGCCGTGCTGGTTCCGGTCTATGCCGCCCCGACCGATGAGCGCGCCTGCCGTGTGCTGGCAGACTGTTTCCCGGAGCGCGAGATCGTCCCGGTGAACTGTCTGCCGCTGATACAGCAGTTCGGCAGCCTGCACTGCGCGACGATGCAGCTTGCCGAAGGCATACTGGCTCCTGGTCCGCTGCTGTGCGAAGCGGATGAACGGCAGCAGGAACCGGGGCGATGAAAATCAAGCCGGACAGGCGACACACAGGGTATTGCCGGATGCAACCCGTACCTGTGCCGGCGGGATAGGCGGATTAAATGAGCGCATCTGTACACCACAAGCCGTTGACCGTGGCACTCGTCCAGCAGGCCGCTACCGACCGGCGCGCGGAGAATCTGGAGCAGAGCCTGGCGGGTATTGAATCCGCCGCAGGCCAGGGTGCGCGCCTTGTCCTGCTGCAGGAGCTTCATGCCAGCCTGTATTTCTGCCAGGCGGAGACGGCGGAAAATTTTGCCCTGGCCGAGCCGGTGCCCGGCGAAACGACCGGCCTGCTGGGTGACCTCGCACGACGGCTCGGTATCGTGATCGTGGGATCGGTATTCGAGCGACGGGCTGCGGGGATCTACCACAATACGGCCGTGGTTCTGGACAGCGACGGGCGACTGGCGGGTCGTTACCGCAAAATGCATATTCCGGATGATCCCGGTTATTACGAAAAATACTATTTCACCCCCGGCGATCTCGGCTTTACACCCATCGACACGGCCGTTGGCCGGCTGGGTGTACTGGTATGCTGGGATCAATGGTATCCGGAAGCCGCCCGATTGATGGCACTGGCCGGTGCCGATATCCTGTTGTATCCCACCGCCATCGGCTGGGATGAGCGTGATACCGCCGCCGAGCAGCAGCGTCAGCTCGATGCCTGGCTGACGGTGCAGCGCAGCCATGCGATCGCCAACTGTCTGCCGCTGATGAGCTGCAACCGTACCGGTTTCGAACCGGACCCGGCGGGCGCATCAGCGGGTATCCGCTTCTGGGGCAACAGCTGCATCGTCGGCCAGCAGGGCGAATACCTGGCCCGGGCGAGCAGTGAAGCCGCGCAGGTCCTGGTCGTTACGATCGATCCTGGCCGGACTGAAGCCCTGCGACAGAGCTGGCCCTTTTTCCGCGACCGGCGCATTGATGCCTACGGGGAACTGCTGAAAAGGTTGCGCGATTGAGCAGGCACAGGATACTTATTTGTGGATAATCTATCTGTTGAAGTTGAAATCCCGCTGGAATGTCAGGAATGATTCTCATATTACAACCCGATACCGACAAGGACAGCGCGACGTATCGGCAATTGCGGGAGTATCTGTCGAACCTGAGCAACATTCAGGCAAGGGTGCACGACGAAGTGGGTACCCTGCACACGCTCACCGAGATTTACCTCGTGGGTGATACCGCCGGCCTGCAAATCGAGGACATGGAAAGCCTGCCCTGCGTGGAACGCGTGGTGCGCGTATCCGAGGAATATCGGGTGCTTGGCCGGCACCACGACGATTCCCGCCCGACCCACTTCGAATACAACGGCGTACGCTTCGGCCAGGACAACCTGAATGTGTTCGCCGGCCTGTGCGCGGTGGACATCCCCGAACACGCCGAGACCATGATGCGTGCACTGCAGGAACATGGACTGCCCTGCACCCGCATGGGCGCCTACAAGCCACGGACCAATCCCTACTCCTTCCAGGGCCATGGAAAGTCCTGCCTTCCCTGGGTGTTCGAGCTGGCCGGCGAGTACGGTATCAGGGTCATTGCCATGGAGGTCACACACGATGCCCATGTGCGCGAAATCCACGCGGCACTGGAACTCACCGGGCACCCGACCGGCGTGATGCTCCAGATCGGTACGCGCAATACCCAGAATTTCGAACTGCTCAAGGCCGTGGGCCGCGAGCGGGAATTCCCGGTCCTGCTGAAACGCGGATTCGGAATCACCCTGGAAGAATCCCTGAACGCAGCCGAGTATCTCGCCAGCGAGGGAAACCGGCGCGTTGTGTTCGGCCTGCGCGGGATGAAGACCAATATGGGCGATCCACACCGCAACTTCATCGACTTTGCGCATGTTCCGGTTGTCAGAAGGCTGACCCGCATGCCGGTCTGTATCGATCCCTCACACTCTGTCGGCAGCCGCGATGCCACACCGGACGGCATCCTCGATATCTTTCATGTGACGGCCCAGGGTGTGATTGCCGGGGCCAACATGATTCTGGTGGATTTTCACCCGGCGCCCAGCAAGGCGCTCGTGGACGGGCCCCAGGCGCTGCATATGGACGAACTCGGGTATTTCCTCGAGGATATCCGCATCGCCCGGGAAGCCTACGAAAAGCGCACAACACTTGCCGGCAAGCGCCGGGCCGGGGTGATTGCATGATTTCCGTGCCCGGTGAGAAATGTGGGCTAGAACTCGTACTCCAGCAATACCTTGAAAGTCTCATCGGGAGTCGAGCTGTCCAGTCCCAGTATCACTCCTCCCTCCCAGTAGAACTGTCGGCCGCCGCCCAGCCGCCGGCTCCCCGTGAAGACGGGACCCAGCCCCAGTGTGTCCTCACCCGCGTATAATTCAACGGCGGGTTCAAGCGCCCTGGTATAGCGATAGCGCGCCTGTAATCCCAGCGCGGTATCAAACTCGTTCGCAATATCACCGCCGAACTCGTAGATACCGTAAAGATTCATGGTACCCGTCCAGCGCCGCCACTCCTTTTCCGCCAGCAGCGCCGTGGAAATCTCCATGCTGTCCCTTGTGCGCAACTTCTCCGCTTCGACCAGCAGCCCCCAGTCAGCGAAGTATTCTCCCTGCTCGGTGATCTGCCAGAGCGTTTCGAGTTCGTAGGCATCAAGCCTGAGTCCGTGATCATCGTTCTTCTCTCCGATCAGGTAGATTTCCCCTGACCAGCGCTCGTTCAGGGATTGTCCGTAGCCGAGTCGGTATATCCGCCGCTCGCCCATGGCAGTTTGACTGTTGTTTTCAGCCATGGCCCGGAATTCGATTTCCCGTTCCAGGGGCTGCACGTAGGGGTGGTATATCTTGTCAATGACGAAACCGTCTGCACACGCATCTGGCTGGTGGCAAACACACAGCAACGCGAAAACCAGGATGATCGGGCGGCGGGAATAATTCATTGTTCCCGGCGTCTTTCAGTCGTGCGGTTGCCCGGGTCTGCCGGCAAGCGCCGCCATGATCATCAGCAACAGCAGGCTGCCGAAATAGGACACCGCCTGGATTGCGGTCGGTGTCGCCTCATAGCCCACCAGTGCATACAGCAGCTGACCGGTCACCGAGTTTTCCGGCAACCACCCGGTGGTGTCCCACAACGGGTATTGTGAAGGCAGCCAGTCCGCCTGGGTCAGGAGAAGAATCGCCTGTGAAATCATGCTGGCGCCTATCAGGGCCAGCAGGCAGATGTCGGCAACCAGCGCATGCCTGTATGCCATGTTTGCGAGAAGATAGTAAAGCAATGCACCGATGCTGATTCCAATGCCCGCGCCAATGACGGCCCCCATCATTATACTGAGGAATTGCTGCAAAATGCCGGAAAAACCGTAGATGTATACCAGCACCTCAAAACCTTCCCGCGTGACTGCAAGGGAGACCGCGCTCGCCATGAACAAGACTGCCAGTCTCCCGTACTTTCCCCGGATGTCCGCACCTCCGGCGACCAGCAGCGTCGTCGCCAGCAACAGCAGATACAGCATGCATTGCATGGCGGCGCTGGTAATTTCCTGGCCGACACCGTCAAACAGGTCGGTTATCGTGTTAATCCCGAGGCTGTAGAGAAGCGCACCCGCCATGCCGATGCACAGTGACCAGCCCACCCAGCGTCGGGAAAGGCCGAGCGTGCCGGAAAGCGCTGACAGGATGCTGATCAGCAATGCAGCCTCCAGGACTTCACGCAACACAATGATGACTGAGTTCAGCAGCATATTCCGCCCTTCATTCCACGATCACCTTTCCCTGCGCAGTCTCGGGATGGAATTCCCCGAAAAAAGGGTATTCGCCGGTCAACAGCGGTCCGATGAAAATGACCGCCTTGCGATTGCCCATGATCACCTTCTCTCGATTCAGTTCATAACTCTCGAACTCCTCGGGAGACGGGTCGCGATTGTAAATCAGCAGCCTGATCTTCTCATTGCCCGGCACCACCACTTCCGGGGGCAGAAACAGATGGTCACGAATCTCGATAACGAACTCCGGCCTGTCCGCCTGCGCAGGGCAGGTGTAGAGCGAACATAGAAGCAGTGCAGTGCCTGCCAGAAGCGTGGGGGATCGTGGCATGGATTCATCCGGTCCTGTCAACCGCCCTCCTTCCTTCCGGGCATGGAAACCGGGAAATAAACGGATACCGACAAACCTGTTTCGAAGCCTGATTTGTGCAATTCTATCGAGGCGCCATGCAGATCCGCGATATGCCTGACGATTGCCAGTCCCAGTCCACAGCCGATAACACCGGATTCGTGCTGGTCGCCGCCCACCCGGTAGAAGCGATCAAAAATACGCTGATACTGGTCTTCCGGCACACCCGGACCGGAGTCTTCAATGCGCAGCAATACCCCCGTATCGTGTCCTGATACGGCGACATGGACGTAGCCACCCGCCGGCGTGTATTTGCAGGCATTATCAAGCAGATTCATCACCAGGGCCTCCAGTGCAAACCGGTCGCCGTAGATGCGGGCGCTGTCTCCCGCCAGTTCCAGCTGGATATGCTTCTGCTCGAATTCGGTGTACATGGATACAATGGTCTGCTGAACCAGCGAATAAAGGTCGAGTTCCCTGAACCGGGCCATAAACTGGTCAGGCGCGGTACGGTACAGGGCGAGTATCTTGTCGACCAGATTTCCCATGCGGTCTACAGCCGCCTCCAGCCGCACAAGGTCATGATCACCCGCAGGCAGCCCCTGCGAGATATTGTGCAGGTGGACCTTCAGTGCACTGAGGGGCGTTCGCAATTCATGTGCGGCGTCGGATGCGAAGCGTTTCTCGCGGGCGAAGGATGCCGCCAGCCGGCCCAGGAGGTCATTGGTCGAACCGACAACCTGCAACAGCTCCACCGGCTGCCGCTCCAGCGGCAAGGGACTGAGGTCATCCGCACGTCGTGTGCGCAAATGGCTGGCCAGTCTGCGCAAGGGTGAAAGTCCGAAGCCGACCACGAACCAGATCAACAGGCCGGCAACGGGCAGCGCGATCACCACGGGCAGGACGGACTCCAGTATGATGTTATCCGCCAGGGTAATTCTTGTGTCGATTCTCTCAGCCACGACGGCCCATCGATTGTGCGCGCTGTCATGCAAGGAAAATGTGCGCCAGCGGTAACCGTTGAAATTCATATCCTGGAAACCCGCTTTCAGCTCCGCGATCGCCGTGGACGGCATGTTATGCGAGTGTTGCGCGATTTTACCGTTTTGCCATACCTGAAATGCATGCTGCTCCGCGACATCCGATACTGTATTGGCCGGCGACCGGTTGTTCCAGGCAATTGCGAGCAAGTGCGCGCTTTCCGCCAGCTTCGAGTCGAACAGACGCTGCACTTCCGCCATGCTTGACCGGTATCCGTGCAGCGCTGATAGAAATACGACCAGTGTCATCGATGCCAGCAATGTTACAACCAGGAAAATCCGGATTGATTTCACGTCTTGCTTACCGTATAGCCCACTCCACGTATCGTTTTGATGAAACCTGCAGGAATCTTTTTCCTGAGGTGGTGGACATGCACCTCTATTGAATTGCTGGCAAGTTCCTCTCCCCAGCCATAGAGTTTTGTCTCAAGACTGTCTTTCGAGAGCACCCTGCCCGGGTTTTCCATCAGCGCCTTCAACAGCATGTATTCCCGGCGCGGAAGCTCATAGGTATCGCCATTGACACTAACCCGGTGCGACAGGGTGTCGAGAACAACCCGGCCTACGGATATTTCACTGGTCTGCGCCGCGCTTATCCGGCGTTCAAGCGCCCTGAGCCTTGCCAGAAGCTCGGGCATCTCGAAAGGTTTCGCCAGGTAGTCATCGGCCCCACGGTCCAGACCGTAAACCTTGTCTTCAGTCGTATCGCGCGCCGTCAGTACAATGACCAGCGGTCCGCTGTCAGTGGCGCGCAGACGCTGCAGCACATCGAGGCCATCCATGTCCGGCAGCCCGAGATCGAGTATCACCAGATCGGGCGCGTCCGCCTGCAGGGCGTGCAGCGCCGCCTTCCCCGCTGCAACGTGATTTACGGCAAAACCCTCCCGCCTGAGAGCGGTCTGCAGGCCGTCTGCCAGCGAGACGTCGTCCTCAACCAGTAGTATCCGCATCAGCCGCTATTTTCAGCATGCCGGCGTGCCCTGATGTTTTGCTTGCGCACTGCCCTGTCAACCAGACCCGGCATGATGGAATTGATACGTACAAAGAGGGATTCGGGAAACCCGATATAGCGCTCTTTCTCACGTCGGCGAATACTCCTGATAATATTCCCTGCCACCTTTTCCGGTTCATCCATGCTCATCTTTACTTCCGCGGCCATGGCATAGACATGGCGCGAGTTGATCGCGGTCCTGACCGCCCTGGGTGCAATATATGTCACTTCGATGCCGGTGTCAGCCAGTTCCCTTCGCAGTGACTGGGAGAAGCCCCGCAGGGCGAACTTGCTTGCGGAATAGGCTGAAAACCACGCAAATCCGATACTACCAAAGGTTGAGCCGATATTAACTATCTGGCCGCTGTTTTGCTCGAGCATCAAGGGTAAAACGGCACGGGCAAGCAGCATGGGACCGATGGTATTGATTTCAATCGTCCATTGAATCATGGCGGCATCCTGTGCCGCGAAAACACCGAAGGGATTGACACCGGCGGCATTGATCAGGATATCGATGCCACCGAGCGCGCGCTGTGCCTCGGTCATGATTTTGTCGCGGTCGTTTGCAACGATGATGTTTGCCGCTACGGCGTGAACGCTACCGGCCGGATGTGCCTGCCGTTCCTGCTGCAGCGCCTGTTCATTGATATCCGTCAGGCAGAGCCTGGCGCCTTCAGCCGACAGCCTCCGGGCCAGACAGCTCCCGATACCTCCCGCGGCACCGGTCAGGAGAATGCGTTTGCCTTTCATTTCAGTCGCTCCGAGGCGTCCGGGCTAGAGTTTCCTGCGCGCTTGCTGCAGTTTCAGGTCGATTTCCGCATGCCGGCCCTTGTCGGCAAGCGGCCGTTGCGGTCGTGGTGCCGCCGCCCTGGCCTTCTCGAGAAATCTCACGGCCGCGGCGTAGTTGCCCTCCTCGAGCATGAAATCGCCATAAAAGTAGTTGGGGTCGATGCCGTCAGGGTTGATTGACAGGGCCTTGTTCAGGTAATACCCGGCCTTCTTCCAGTCACCAAACCCGATAGGCCAGCCCGGCACCTGATAGTACAGCGATCCCAGAGACGTATAAATCGAACCATCCAGTGCGTCGGGATTTATCCTTTCCGCCGCCTCCAGGAGTTTGCGTGCCTCCTTGACCTTGCCGAGCGCTCCCAATCCCCCGTTCACGCCGGCATCCGTGCCGAGAATGATTGCCAGCCATATTCGGGGTTCGGCCGATTCCGGATTGCGCGCAACCAGCTTCCGTGCGTCTGCAACCAGTTCCCCGAAGACCTTCTCCTGTTCGCTCGCGGGCGTCTCGTAATTGGCTCTGGCCCAGCGCTGCTGGATTTCAAGGATATCGCCGTTGATATCGGCCACGGCCGCCGTTGCGGCCAGCAGCAGCGCACAAAATATACCTGACAGAGTGTTTTTCATCCTGACTACCTCTTTACTCGTCGAGTGGAAGACTCCTGTACACATCGCCGTACAAACGGTACATCATGTTTGCCACGTGCGTGACCGCCTGCTGGTCATCCCGGTTTTCCAGGCGGTCCATCAATGCCTCGAAATTTTTCATATGGTCTATGTCAAGCAAGCCATGCGAGCTCAGATAGCTGAATGCCGCATCCGGCAGACCCAGTGACAACTGTATTGCCCTTGCGGCATCGGTGGCGAGCCGGGTGCTGGTACCTTCCAGCACCAGCACCATACCGAAAAATCCGACGGGGTTTCCGCGGTTGATCGTGTCATAGGCATAGGCGACCATGAGCTCCGTCTCGGGATTCGGCCGTCCGTTACGACAACTTCCGGCAGCGCCGCCGCAGGCACTGATATCGTTCAGTATCCATTCCTGATGGCCGCTCTCCTCACTGATGTATTCCGCGATTGCGGCACGCAACCATTCCTGTTCCATGGAAATCCGGCTGCCGCACGCCATCAACAGCGGTACGGTGTGCCTGACATGATGATAGGCCTGCTCCAGAAAGGCGAGATAGCTTTCAAGCGAGATTTCTCCACGCGCACCCCGTGCCAGCTGTTCAATACGGAGAAAGGATTCGCGCGCCGCCCGGGTATCCGACTGCAGGCGCTCAAAAAAGCTGCCCACAACCGTTTTCCATAACATTCCTGATCTGCGTCGCATAACGTTCCTCGATCGCACTGCGACAGGGGCTCCCGCTGACAGTCAGTTCGCCTGCTTCTACGCTGAACGGGGATTCCGCAATGATGAAATCCCTGATGCGGGCATAATCGGGCAACCTGATGTTGACCTCCTGAATGCCCCGATGGATCGAAGCCCGTGACCCTGCCTGGGTCCCGCGCGCTGTCGGAACGAGAACAGCCGTGAGGTATGGCATGTCATTCCCGAAAACCACGACCTGTTCGATCAACGGGTGCGACAACAGCTCCGACTCCACCCACTCGGGAGAGATATTGCGACCGTAACCGGTAATGATGACATCACAACGTCTTCCGGTTATATGCAGATAGCCGTCTTCGTCCAGATAACCCAGATCACCCGTGGCCAGTTCACATTCCGGATTTCTGCGGGGCCCGTTCAGATAGCCGTCATGGGTTTTTCCAAGGATCATGATCTCGCCCTCCGTGCTGATCCGCACCCTGTTGTGCGGCAGGGGCCTGCCTGCCGATCCCAGGCGATTGCTGCTTGTGGTGTTGACCGACACCACGGAACAGGCCTCGGAAAGCCCGTAACCCTGGTATACGGGAAGACCCAGCGCCCGTGCCTCGTCCAGCAGGGCGATACCGGCCGGCGCTCCCCCGACGGCGATGTACCTGAATGAATCCGGCAGCATTTGCTGCCTTGCCAGGGTAATGAACAGTTTCAACAGCTGCGGAGGCAGAATCAGTGTTGTCGGCCTTATTCGATGCAACGCGACAGACAGCTTGACGGCATCGATGCGGCTGGAGCCGTTGAGCCCCAGTTCCTCCGGGTCGGGCACGATAATTTCCGCACCTGCGAGAAGGGGCGCATACACCGAGCCGATATTTTCCAGCAGGATTGACAGCGGCAGCAGAACCAGTGCGCGATCCCTGTGGCTTGCCTCGGCGGCACCGGCCAGGGAGGCGGCAACGGTTTCGATGGCATGAAGTGAAAGCCGCACGCCGCGGGGTGTGCCGCTGGTACCGGATGTATAGGTTACCTTTGCTATCCCGCGATGCCCGACACTGAATCCGCCTCCGTCGAGGAACAGCAGCGTGGACTGCCGGCCGGCGATTTCGATACTCACCCTGCCGGCGACGCACGCCAATGTCTCTATCCTGCCGGGATCATCCGTAATGACGGTATCGATATGCGCGTCCTGCAAGGCATGACGCAATTGTTCATCGCTGAAGAACGCCGGTAATGGCACACTCATGACCCCAGCCTGGAGCGCGGAAAGGTCGGCAACTATCCAGGCAGGCGAGTTTTTCATCAATATGCCGAGCGCGGCGGCATCCCGCAGCGCCGGCGCAAATCCCGCTACTTCCTCACGCAGCTGTCGCCAGTTCAGCGCAAGCCGACTAGCGGTAATGACCGTCCTTTCCGGTACCGTGCCCGAGCCGTGTTCAAGCGAATGGATGATCTTGCTCATCGGTACCGGAAGCATGGTTGTTCGCGAATCCCTGGCCGGCGGCAAGGGCGCGCCGGTAGATATCATCCAGATACAGTGACTTTTCCAGGACATGACGAAATGCACGGTCGCCAACCCGGATATCGCCGCTGTAGACAGCCGGCCTGCTCTCATAGTACGCGCCCCAGTTCCCCTGTTGCGCATCCGGCAGCCTTTCGCGCAGGGCATCGGCATGCTTCGCGAGCGGCAGTCCCATGCGGGTGAAGGCATTGTGCATGCGCGGAACCGCGGTGAAGACGACGCGGGTGAATCCGGCTCCTGTCAGAAACGCAGTCAGGGTACTGATAAGCCAGCGTGCCTGGCCGGCGCTGGCCGATGCCAGATTGCCGATTTCCACAATCCGCCGGCGCTCGGTACCCAGCAGCCTTTCGATGGGTTCATCAAGATAATGCTCTGAAAACAGGGTTTCACCGCCCGCCGGCCGGACTCCGGCCACGGCGGCATACTCACCATCCGGATTCGCTATACTTACCAGCAAGGGATAGAAGGTGTTCAGTCGGGCACGGTATGCCTTGAAGAATACCGCCTGGACGAAGGCTTCTGCGTTGATACGGCGGGGATGAAGCGGTTCCATCAGCGTCAGGTCGAGGCGCCTTGACTGCCGCGGACCGAAGCCAGGGCAGACTGGAGATTTACAACGCAAGCTGATGATTTCATTTTGCATCGACACAGTTCCGCAAATGGGGCTAGCGACATTGTGCCGTGCACACCTTATGGGAATATTAAGGTTTGCCGCCAAGGTCCTTCGGTGAGGGAGATTTTTGAATCAAAGCACAAAAACCGCCGGCGATGTCCCGGCAGGACAATCGGCCGGGCGGATTCCCGGCTTGCGGGAAGCAGGCCGTATCCCGCCCGACGAGACCATGACTACTCACGTCATGATCCGGCAAGGAGCAGCCTCATGAAACGCTTGCTGATCGTTTTCGCTTTGCTGTTCGCGCCAATGGCCGGAATACAGGCTGAAGATACCGGTTCCCGCAAAGTCCAGACCCCTTACACCGAACAGAAAGTCGTGTTCGACTTCTATTTCGACGAACCGGAAAAGATCAATTCCGCCCTCTACTGGATCCGCGCGCTGATCAATCCACTCATGGATGATCCCTATGGTTTTGCACCCGAGTTCCTGGACATAAAGGTAGTCATTCACGGGACCGAGATCGTCACGGTTGCCCGGAAAAACTATACACGATACCGGGATGCGGTCGAGCGTATGCGCTACTACTCAAGCCTGGGAGTGGAATTCAAGGTCTGTGGCCTGGCCGCAGCGGATTACGGTTACCGCACCGACGCCTTCCATGAATTCATCGATGTCGTGCCGTCGGCGATTACCGAGCTTGCACACTGGCAACTGCAGGGCTATGCCCTGATAACACCTGTTGTGATGGCCAAGAAATACGCTATTGAGGAGATCCGGTAGCCGTTTCCTGGCGGTCAACCCGCATCAGCAGCGGCGGCAGGAACAGGAAATCCGCCAGCAGTGCGAATGCAATGGTAACCGCCGTCAACAGGCCCATGTCCGAATTGAGCTTGAATGCCGAATTCGCCAGGACCATAAACCCGACGATCAGCACGACCGTCGTTACAACCAGGGCAATACCGACCGTATGAAAGGCGTAGCGCACGGCATCCTGCGAACTGAGTCCCTGTTCACGCCGTGCCCGCAGGTACTTGCTCAGGAAATGCACCGTATCATCCACAACGATACCCAGGGTCAGACCCGCCACCACCGACAATCCCAGACCCACCTGGCCTACCAGCAGACCCCATAAACCGTAACCCATTGCCGCCGGAGCCAGGTTTGGAACCAGACTGACCAGGCCGATCTTTACCGAGCGCAACGCAAGGATCAGGACCATTGAAATCAGCACAAGGGCGACACTTGTCCCGATGAGCATGCTGTGAATATTTCGCTTGCCGATGTAGGCGAACATCATGGCCGGACTGGCACCACTGGTCTGCAATTGCGGTGCATTCTCCCTCAGCCATGCCTGGGCGTTCGCCTCCATGGCCAGAAATTCGTTGCTGGAGATGCCTTCAAGGGACACTGTCATGCGGGTTGCGGACTTGCCGATGTCGATCTGGTTATTGAGATCCAGGCCGTAGGGCAGAGACATCTCGTAGAGCAGCAGGTACTGTGCGGCAAGCTCACGCTCGTCGGGCAGTCGATACCATTCCGGATCATCACCGTGCATGTTCTTGCTCAGCCGCTTCATGATGTCCGTGATGGTATTCACATGCAGCACGCCGGGCTGGGTTCGGTACCAGTTGGCAAAACGCTCGACGTCGTGCAGAAAGCCCGGTTCATTTATACCGCCGCTGCTTCCGGTGCCCAGCGAATAGTCGATGGTATATATTCCGGTCAGGTGCGTTATCGCGAATTCGGTATCCGCCCTGAAAGGAATGGATTCATCGAAATACTTGATGAATTGATCGTTCAGTTCGTTCCGGGGAAGAAAGGCTACCAGCGTGACGGCAGTGATCCCCATCCCCCAGAACAGGTAGTTCCTGCGGGCAACGACGAATTCCGCGAGCCGGTCCACCAGTTCAACACGACGTGCGGATGCTTCCCTGGCCTTGACCGGCAGCACCGTCATCAATGCCGGCAGGAAGGTGACGGAATAAACGAACGCGGCGGCAACGCCCATCGCAACGATGTTGCCCAGGTCCCTGAATGGTGGTGCATCACTGAAATTCATACTCATGAAGCCGATGATGGTCGTGAGGGAAGTCAGGAATACCGGCTGCAGGTTGATCCGCAGGCTGTCCACTATGGCACTGGTCCTGATGTGCCCCCGGTGCATGGCCTGCAGGAAACTCACCAGGATATGTACGCAGTCTGCAACCGCAAGCGTCAGGATGATGGTCGGGGAAGAGGCCGAGGGCGGTGTCAGGGCAATCCCCATCCAGCCCGTCAGACCCATGGCTGTGAGAATACTGAAGAGGATGACCAGAAAGGTAACCAGCATCGCAGTCATCGAGCGCAACAACAGAAAAAGGGTCAGCAGGACAAAGGCGAACATGACCGGGATCAGCGTCATCTGGTCATGCAGACTGACTTCCGGGAACGTGTTGTTCATGATGACCATGCCGGTGAGATAGACATCAAGATTCGGATTCCCTGCCTCGACCTCCCTGACCAGGTTGCGCGCGAAAGCGGTAATTTCGGGAACCTCCTTGCCGCTGCCTTCATCCGGCAGCTGAATGGTCACGTTAACGCCGGTAACCCGGCCGTCCGGGGAAATCAGCCGGTTGACAAGCAGCGGCTCGTTGACTGCGATTTCACGGATATCCTGAAGTCGTGCTTCAGTGAGTTCCCCCGTATCCGGAACGAGATCCTCCACGATCAGATCATCCCCTTCAGCGCGGGTGTGCTGGAAATTGGTGATCGAATCGACGCGCAGCGAGTAGGGAATCTGCCAGGCGGCTTCCGTCAGGCGCATGACACTTGCCAGCGCATCCCTGCTGAATCCCGCACCGTCCCTGGGTGCCAGTACGAACAGGACGTTATCCGTCTTGGTATAGGTATTCTGCAGCTGCTCGAAGGCCTGCAACTGCGGGTTGTCCTCGCTGAAAAAGGCGCGATAGTCCGTCTTGAAGGTGATGAACCTCAGACCACCGGCTGCCGCGGCGACCAGAGTGATTGTGGCGGCCAGGATCAGGTAGCGCCACCGGATCACCCACTCGCCGTATGATTTTGCCATGTTGTTCCTTTTTGTATTGTTCTGCTTGCAAGCACTGCGGCATAATATGCCAGCCTGTGAAAGCGGCCAGTAAGCGTTGGCCGTATTCTATTGCAGGTACCGATAACGCACAAAACTTTTGTGACAACGGGAGATTGACGCATGAGTGCTATCAGAATGCTGTTTCTGTTCGTAGCCGCCCTCATACTGGTCGGCATCTGGCTCACCGGTTTCAACAACGTCCACTGGCTGCTGTATATCCCGCCAGCCGCCCTCATATTCGCCGGCGTCACCGGAATCTGCCCCGGTTATCTACTGTTCCGGAAACTCGGTTTCAGTGGCATATCAACGGGGAACAAAATCTAGGTCAGGCCTGATATTTCCGTAGTGTTGTTTCCGGGCGCAAATGCACAAGGGATTTCACGACAAGCCATCATGGCTGTCTTTGCGTTCCGGGCGTCTCAGCGGTAAATCATTATTAACGATAAATTCCCTGCCCGCATCCACGGTGCCATCCTGATACACGGAATACCGTGGATATCGCTAACGGGCATTTTATACTCCGCAAACTGAATGCCTCACCCCGCCAGCGTCGCAAAATCCAGGGCAAACATACTGCAGCCACCACTGCCCGGCAGGGGTGAGAAAATCACCTGGACCGGTCTGGCGGGAGACAGTCTGCCGCTTGCCATCGCCAATGCGGTCAGCTGCAGCAGCGGGCCACTGGTCATGATAGCCGCTGACATGCAGTCGGCCGAGTTACTGCATGAACAGTATGAATACTTTGCCGCCGCAGACAGCGCTCCGGTCATCACCTTTCCGGACTGGGAAACCCTGCCCTACGACAGTTTCTCACCACACCCGGACATCATTTCAGAGCGACTGGCGACATTGTACCGGCTGCCCGGGCTGCAGCGCGGGTTGTTGATTGTATCGGTCCCCACGCTGCTGCAGCGGCTCGTACCCCGCGATTATATCGACAGGCACAGTCTGCTGCTCAAGACCGGTGACCAGCTCGACCTCGAAGCGATGCGGACACGCCTCGATAATGCCGGTTATCACTGCGTCTCGCAGGTTATGGAGCACGGCGAATTTGCCGTCAGGGGTTCACTGCTCGATCTCTATCCCATGGGCAGTTCACTGCCTCTGCGTATCGACCTGCTTGACCGGGACATCGATTCCATTCGGAGTTTTGACCCGGAAACCCAGCGCACCATCGCGAGTCAGGACAGTGTTCACCTGCTGCCTGCCCGTGAGTTTCCCCTTGACGATGCCGGCATCCGCGCTTTCCGCCAGCGATTCCGGGCCAGTTTTGAAGGTGATCCACAGACCTGCGGCATCTATCGCGATGTCAGCAGGGGCATCGCCCCCGGGGGCATCGAGTACTACCTGCCGCTGTTCTTCGAGCAGACCACGACCCTGTTCGACTACCTTCCGGAATCGGCCTGCATCATCAGGCCGGATTCGGCATGGAATGCATGCGCGGCATTCCGGGAACAGTATCTGGAGCGCTATGAAGCGCACCGCCGCGATACTGCAAGACCGCTCGTCCCGCCCGAACAACTGTACCTGGGCATGGACGAACTCCGGGACAGCCTGAATGAGTATCGACAGGTTGATATCGCTTCGTTCAGGAGCACACCGGACGGGACCCCGGGTATCGAATTCGCCGTCCGCAGCCCGGCCGGTCTGGCAATCAGGTCCCGCAGCGAGGAGCCCGCCGCCGCCCTGAAAGGATTTCTGGAAAACTTTCCGGGCCGGGTGCTGCTGACGGCTGAATCAACAGGGCGTCGTGAGAGCCTGCTGGAGCAGTTGCACGGGTTCGGAATTCGCCCTCAACCGGCAAGCAGCTGGCAGTCCTTCATGGCATCCGGCAGCGGGCTGTCGCTGGCAGTCGCCCCCCTGGAACAGGGGCTGGTCAGCGACTCGCCGGCACTTGCCATCATCACCGAATCGGCGCTGTACGGCGAGCGTGCACGGCAGGCAAGGCGACGCAAGCCGGTGCGCGACCCGGCCGCTATTATTCGCAATCTGACCGACCTCGACATCAATGCCCCGGTTGTCCATGAGGAGCACGGCGTAGGCCGGTTTCTGGGGCTCGAAACCCTGCAGGCTGGCGCTGCCGTGAACGAGTACCTTGCCATCGGTTATGCCGGTGGAGACAAGCTGTACGTACCGGTCGCATCACTGGATCTGATCAGTCGCTACACCGGCGCAGCACCGGAATCGGCGCCACTGCACAAACTCGGCAGCGATCAGTGGCGCAAGGCGCGCCGCAAGGCGGCACAACGAATCCGCGACGTCGCCGCGGAACTGCTGGATATCCATGCACGCCGGGCGGCGCGACAGGGGTATGCCTGCAGCCCGCCCGGCGATGAATACGCCGCCTTCGCCGCGACCTTTCCATTCGAGGAAACACCCGATCAGGAACAGGCCATCAACGCGGTGCTCGCCGACATGCAATCCGGCATGCCCATGGATCGTCTGGTCTGCGGCGACGTCGGGTTCGGCAAGACCGAGGTGGCAATGCGCGCGGCGTTTCTCGCCGTCCAGAGCGGCAAGCAGGTCGCCGTGCTGGTCCCGACGACCCTGCTGGCCCAGCAGCACTTCCAGAATTTCCGCGACCGCTTCTCTGAATGGCCGGTGCATATCGAAATGCTTTCGCGTTTCCGCACCCACAGGCAACAGGACGCTATCCTTGGCTCCCTGCTGGACGGAACGGCGGACATCGTCATCGGCACGCACAAGCTGCTGCAGCCCGCGGTCAGGTTCAAGCGGCTGGGCCTGCTGATTATCGATGAAGAACATCGCTTCGGCGTCCGCCACAAGGAACGCATCAAGAGCCTGCGCGCCGATATCGACATCCTGACCCTGACGGCCACGCCGATTCCGCGCACCCTGAACATGTCGCTCTCGGGCATGCGCGACATGTCCATCATCGGTACACCGCCGGAGAACAGGCTTGCCGTGAAGACTTTCGTATGCGAATGGGACAGGACCATTATCAGGGAAGCCTGCCAGCGTGAAATAAAACGTGGCGGCCAGGTTTATTTCCTGCATAACGATGTCGATTCCATCGAACGCATGCATGCCGAGCTGGCCGGTATCGTTCCGGAGGCAGGGATAGAAATCGCGCACGGGCAGATGCGGGAACTGGCGCTTGAAAGGGTGATGCTGGATTTCTATCACCGGCGCTTCAATATCCTGATCTGCAGCACCATTATCGAAAGCGGTATCGATGTGCCCACGGCAAACACCATCATCATGAACCGGGCAGACAGGCTGGGGCTCGCCCAGTTGCACCAGTTGCGTGGCCGTGTCGGACGCTCGCATCATCGTGCCTATGCCTACCTCATCATCCCGCCCCACCGGGCCCTGACCGCGGATGCCGTGAAGCGCCTCGCCGCCGTAGAATCCATGGATGAACTCGGTGCCGGCTTCACCCTGGCAACCCATGACCTGGAAATCCGTGGCGCCGGCGAACTGCTTGGCGAGGACCAGAGCGGGCAAATCCATGAAATCGGCTTCTCGCTCTACACCGACCTGCTGGAGCGCGCGGTCAGGGCATTGAAGGAAGGCCGCGTACCCGAACTCGACAAACCCCTGCACCGGGGCCCTGAAATCGACCTGTCTCTGCCCTCGCTGCTGCCGGACAGTTATATCGATGACGTCCATACACGGCTGGTCCTGTACAAGCGCATTGCCGGCGCAGAAACGGCGCAGGAACTGCGGGATCTGCAGGTGGAGATGATTGACCGTTTCGGCCTGCTCCCGGACGCGGCCAGGAATCTCTTCAGGATGGCCGAACTCAAGCTCCTGGCCGCACCCCTCGGGATTGCCAAAATCGAACTGGGTGGCACGGAAGGCCGCATCCTGTTTGGCCAGGCTCCGAATATCGACACCGGTATTCTGGTCGATCTGATTCAGAAAAACCCGCAGGGCTTCCGCTTTGACGGCGCCAGCAAACTGCGCATCTTTGGCGATTACCCCACGGAAGGTAGCCGACTTGCGGCAATTTCTGATATTCTTCATATGTTATCTGTCAAAATTTCGACGGAATGAGATAAAACAATACGGAATACGAGAGGAATAACATGTTAAAATATATAGTTACTGGCATCTGCCTGCTGCTGGAAACATTCACCTGCCAACCCCTGCTGGCTTCCATCCCCCCGATCTATGATGTCGAGGTCATCGTTTTCCTGAACAATGATCCGCATGACGACGGTGAGTCCTGGCCCCGCCCGGCGCAAGCGGCCGTGTTCAACGCGGCCTTCCCCGAGGGGGAATTTACCGAGCTGGGCAAATCCCTCTACGCGCTGAACAACGTCAGTTATGCCCTGGACCATTCACGGAGCTATTCCGTGCTGTTCCACCGGGCGTGGCGGCAACTCGCCTATGACCGCAACGAGGCCGTGGCATACCCGGTGCATTCGATCGTCGAGAACGGCCGGAACAGCGTCGAAGGGACGGTGAAACTCCTGCGGGAGCGTTATCTGCATCTGGATATGGATCTCTTTGTGATGTCCTCGAACGGGGACTCGAAGATCCTCTACTCGGACGACGCGGGCAATGTCCCGGTTTTCGAACTCCGGGAAAAACGCCGCATCAAGAGCACCGAACTGCAGTATTTCGACCACCCGCGTTTTGGCGTGATTGCCAGGGTCACACCCTACATAGCGCCGAGCGCCGATGACGATGCCATTGATATCGGCTCCAGCGACAGGCAGACAGTCGACGACAGCCCGTTGCTTTCCAACCCGGCCGCGGAAGAAGACCAGCTGACTCGCTAGCCCGCCTGTTGCAGGCATTAGCTTGCTGTTGTAATGGCCTGCTCCAGTATGGCCCGCACCTTCTCCATGCCCCGCTCCAGGTTGACCTTGATTTCCCCCATCCTGATGGGTCCCGTGCCGCGCCCGGCGGCATGATTGGCGCATACCGCACAGGCGGCATAACACAGATCCAGTTCCCTTGCCAGGGCCGCTTCCGGCATGCCGGTCATGCCGACCATGTCACAGCCGTCCCTTTCCATGCGGTTGATTTCAGCCGCGGTCTCCAGTCGCGGTCCCTGGTTTGCCCCGTAGGTACCCGAGACGATAACCTCGACGCCGGCCTTCGCGGCCGCGGCTATCAGTCTTTCGCGCATCTCCCGGCAATAGGGTTCGGTAAAGTCGATATGAACCACCTTGCTCAGGTCTTTTTCGAAAAGCGTGTGTTCGCGCGACCAGGTATAGTCGATTATCTGGTCAGGGATAATGATGCTCCCCGGTTCGATATCCTTCCGGATTCCACCCACGGAACATACGGAGATGACCTTGTCGATACCCTTGTTCCTGAGTGACCACAGATTGGCCCGGTAATTGACCATGTGAGGGGGGATGGTGTGGCCGTAGCCGTGGCGTGCCAGAAATACGACCTCCGTGCCGCACAGACTGCCGTAAGTCAGCGCGCCCGAAGGTTCCCCGTAAGGGGTGTGCATGACCTCCCGCCGCTCGATCTCCAGGTTCTTCAGACTGGTCAACCCGGTACCGCCGATGATCGCAAGTTCCGCCATATTCGCTTCCTAACCCTTCTCCGGGCCCAGTGCAAAAATCCCGTTCAGGTTTCGTAAATAACCCTTGTAGTCCATGCCGAAACCGAAAACATAGTGGTCAGCGACTTCCAGACCGTAAAAATCCGCCTTGATGCCTTCGATGCGCCGGTCGTGTCGTTTGTCGATCAGGACTGCACTGTAGATGGCGGCGGCACCCGATTCCCGGCAGAAATCGAGCACGCCGGCCAGGGTATGACCTTCATCCAGAATGTCATCGATGACCAGAACGGTCCTTCCCTGCAGGGAAATGTCCGGTCTGCACACCCACTGGATGTCAGCACCGCTGGTCTGGCGGCGATAGCGGGTCGCGTGCAGGTAATCGATCTCCAGGGGAAAAGACAGGCGCGTCAGCAGGTGACCAGTCGGGATGATGCCGCCGGTCAGGATGCACAGCACCACCGGCAGCTTGTCGGCAAGCAGTACGCTGATTTCGGCCGCCATCCGGTCGAGCGCCCGGTCTACCGCCTCCGGACCATGCAGCATGATGGCATTGCGCCGGATGGTTTCGAGTTCAGACTGACTGAGTGGCATGCGCGCTCAATCGTTCCGGTCAAGGCACAGGGATGAGTGCTCAGCACTGTCAGCGATACTTTTATTCATATTTCGATTTAAATATATATGATATTTTATTGATTATTATACCTATAGTATCAATTTCCAGTTATTCCACTCACCGGACACGGGATGTCGAAGCCGCGGCGGGTAGTTGCAGGGCCGGATTCTCCGCTGCCTGTTATTCCAGATCCAGTTCCGGGTTTTCCTCGTATCCCTTCACGGCCGCCACCGCCTGCACCCAGCGCGGCGCCGCCTGCAGTTCCGCCAGCGATGGCGCCTGCCGACCGTGCATGCGTACCATGCGACTGTAGGTAACGGGGTTGGTGTAATCAACCAGCGCCTCGGCCACCCTGCCGGCCTGCTCGCGCTCATTACAGACCAGCACCATATCACAACCCGCCTCCAGTGCGGCATGGGCGCGCGCCACATGGTCGCCGGCACAGGCCGCGCCCTGCATGCTGAGGTCATCGCTGAATACCAGACCCTGGAAACCAAGCCGCTTGCGCAGGATTTCGCCGATCCAGTACCGGGAAAAACCGGCAGGCAGGCTATCCACCTGCGGATAGACCACATGCGCCATCATGACGGCAGCCAGGCCATAGTGGATCATGCGCCGGAATGGCAGCATGTCCCACTGTTCAATATCCTCAAAACGACGCTCATCGACCGGTAGCGCCACATGCGAATCGGCTGTTACCGCCCCGTGTCCGGGAAAATGCTTGCCGGTGGCCGCCATGCCGGCTTCGTGCATGCCGTTCTGGTAGGCATGTGCCAGTTCCGCAACCACCTCCGGACGTGGGTGCAGGGCGCGGTTGCCGATAATCGCCGATACCCCGTAGTCAAGATCGAGCACGGGCGCGAAACTGATATCGACGCCGGCTGCGCGCAACTCAGCCGCCATCAACCAGCCGGTTAATCTTGCCAGATGCCTGGCACGCGATTTGTCGGTCTCGTAAATCTTGCCGAGACAGGCCATGGGCGGCAGATGCGTGAAGCCCTCCCGGAAGCGTTGTACACGACCGCCTTCCTGGTCGACCGCGACCAGCAGGTGCGGATCACGCAGGCGGTGAACGGCATTCACCAGCGCCCCGAGCTGTTCGGGTGATGCGTAGTTGCGGGTGAACAGTATGACACCGCCTACCGCCGGGTGTGCGAGCAGTTCACGATCCTCCCCCGTCAGGGCGACGCCTTCCACGTCGAGCATCAACGGCCCAAGGGTCATGCTGAATGCCGCGTGCCGAGCGTGCTGCGCCTACCCAGCCGGTCACGCAGTCGGTCGCCCAGCAGGTTGACGGACAGCACCACCGCAAAGATCGCCGCACCGGGCGCCAGCACCATGTGCGGGGCGACCAGCATATAGCGGGTTCCGTCGCGAATCATGGCGCCCCAGGAGGCCTGGGGGGGTTGTACGCCCAGACCGAGGAAAGACAGACCGGCCTCGGCGACGACCACGGCCGCAATGCCAAAGGTGGCCTCGACGATCAGCGGTGCAGCCATCAGCGGCAGCAGGTGCCGCCGCATGATGCGCCAGCTGCCGCTGCCCAGTGCAACGGCGGCCTGGACATGTTCCCGGTGCTTCAACGACAGGACCTGGGCACGTGCAAGACGTGCGTAACCCACCCACCCCACCGCCGTCAGGGCGATCACCACGTTGCCGATGCCCGGTCCGAGCAGGCCTGCCAGTGCGATCGCCAGCAGGATGCCGGGGAATGCGAGAAAGATATCCACCAGCAGCATGGCAACCCTGTCCCACCAACCGCCATGATAGGCCGCCGTCGTGCCCAGCACCGTCCCGACGAGCAGCGACAGGCCGACGACCCAGATGGAGACCAGGAACGATGTGCGTGCGCCGACCAGCAGGCGGTCCCCGATATCACGCCCCAGGTCATCGAAGCCCAGCCATGCACCGTCGCCGGGTGCGGCCAGAATTCGCTCCAGATGGATCTGATTGGGATCCAGGGAATAAAAAGCGGCGCCGAAGGCCAGAACGCCCCATGCGGCAAGCACGGTAACGGGAAGCCAGCTCCAGCAGCGCATCAGTTGCCGCCCCCGAGTCGGATGCGCGGATCGACCCAGGCATAGGCCAGATCGGTAATCAGGTTCACGACAACGTAGGCCAGACTGATGATCAGTACACAGGCCTGCACCACCGGGTAGTCGCGTGACTGGATCGACTCGATGGTCAGCAGGCCGACGCCCGGCCAGGAAAACACGGTTTCGGTGATTACCGCACCGGCCAACAGTGCCCCGAGCTGTAATCCCAGCAGGGTGATGACGGGCAGCAGGGCATTACGCAGGCCGTGATGCAGGACAATACGATGCGGCGGCATCCCCTTGGCCCGGGCCGTTCGCATGTAATCCTCTCCCAGCACTTCCAGCATGCTGCTGCGCAGCATACGCGAGAGCACGGCAACGAGACCGGTACCGAGTGTCAGAGCCGGCAGCACCACCGAGGCGAACCCCTGATATCCGCTGACCGGGAACCAGCCGAGCCACAGTGCAAATACCAGGATCAGCAGCGGCCCCAGCCAGAAATTGGGAATGGAAACCCCGAGCATGGAAAATGCCATCGCGGCGCTGTCCCAGGGTGAGTCGCGCCGTATCGCGGCCAGCAGACCGAGCGGTACCGCCATCAGCAGGGTCACCACCAGCGTCACGGCCGCCAGCAGACCCGTCGCCGGCAGGCGTTCCATCAGCAGCTCAGCAACCGGGCGCCGCGAGTGTATGGACGTTCCGAGATCAAGGTGCAGCAGCCCACCCAGGTAATCGAGAAACTGCGCCGCAAGCGGCTGGTGCAATCCGAGCGAAATTCGCAGGGCCTGACGGTCGGCCGTGGACGCAGACTCTCCCAGCATCACCGCCACCGGGTCCCCCGGCACCAGATGAATGAGCAGAAACACAACGCTCACCACACCCAGGACGACCAGGAACGCAGCTGCCAGGCGCTGGGCAAGAAAACTCAGCATACCCGGTATTCCCTGCCGGGAACAGCGATCCGCCGGGCGTTGGTCCCGCTACAGCGAAAACGCGGCCCTTCTCCAGGTAAAAGTCCGGCCCCGGGATGGATCATTTGCCTATAGTAGTAATAAATGAATTCCGAGACCATTTTTCCGCCCGCTGCCGGCAAGGGCCGATGTCGCTGAACAGCCTGATTACCTTCCTGCTGGCCATTACGCTGGCTTACTGCGTGCTGGCACTCGCTATCTTTATCATGCAGCCCCGTCTGCTCTACTACCCCGATATGCCATCGCGCACCATCGAGGCAACGCCAGACAGCGTCGGCCTGAAGCATGAAACGGTCCTGTTCACCACCGCAGACGGCGTTCGGCTGCACGGCTGGTTTGTCCCGGCACGGCAGTCCCGTGCCACCCTGCTCTTCTGCCACGGCAATGCGGGCAACATCTCCCACCGGCTGGATTCCATTCGTCTGTTTCACGATCTCGGGCTGAACGTCCTGATCTTTGACTACCGCGGCTACGGCCAAAGTGACGGCAGCCCCTCGGAAAATGGCAGCTACCGTGACGCGGATGCCGCCTGGGACTATCTGGTCAACAGACGCCATACCGAACCAGGCCGGATTGTGATCTTCGGGCGTTCACTGGGCGCCGCCATTGCCGCTGATCTCGCCAGCCGGACAACGCCGGCGGTCGTGATCCTGGAGGCGGCCTTTACCTCGATCCCCGAAATGGCAGCCGCGCTCTATCCCTGGTTGCCGGTACGCATCCTGAGCATGTACCAGTATGACAACAAGACGAAAATCAGCCGCATCCGCTCGCCGCTGCTCCTCGTGCACAGCCGGGATGATGAAATCATTCCGTTTCAGCAGGGCAGGCAATTGTTCACGCTCGCCAACGACCCGAAACACTTCCTGACGCTGAATGGCGGGCATAACGATGCTCATCAGGCCAGCCGGTTGTATGTGCAGGAGTTGCAGGCATTTCTCGCACGCTACCTGCCGCGCGGCTGAACCGCATCGCGAAACCGGCGTCACGGGACAATCCTCCGGATGCCGGCGGCCGGTTTCCGGAATCCATCTCGCCGCCGATCTGCTACTATTAATTGAGTAGGAATACGGCAACGCGTTCGATGGGGCGGCATGCAAGGCGGATGATACGAGCACAACAAGGCTGGTGGTTGATAACGGCAATCCTGACCCTGTTGCTGCTGCCAGGCAGTGCGAATCGGGGTGCCGCCGCCACGTTCCCTCCCACGCCACATCCCGGCGGCAACGCCCTGGAGCCGGCACCGGGCAGGTTCCTGGTGGCACAGCGCGGCCTGTATGGTCCCTACTTCAGCAGGACCGTGATCTACCTGCTGCAGCACGATGCCGAAGGATCGCTCGGCCTGGTGGTCAACCGGCCAATCAATTACCACGCATCCGATGTGCTGCCCGAGCTCGAGGGAACGCAGGTCGGTTCCTATCCCCTGTTTAACGGCGGTCCCGTCGGGGTACACATGATGATCATGCTGGTGAAGGATATCCCCGACACCGAGCTGGCGCTGAAAATCATCGACGGGGTGTATGCCAGCAACAACCAGGAGCTTTTGGACCGGATGGTCGCGAAGCAAAAGCCCGCCTCCGAATTGCGCCTGTACATCGGTCATGCCGGCTGGCTGCCGGGGCAACTGGAGCGGGAGCTGCGTGAGAACTCCTGGTACGTGACGGACGGGGATCCGGCGGCCGTCTTTTCAGATGAGGCCGGCGACCTCTGGGGGAGCCTGATCGACCGGATCGACCCGACGGGTATCTTGGTGTCGCGCTAGGCACCTGTCCGGGCTGCCTGAATCGGCGCCGGATCGCCGCCTTGCGATCAGGCTTTACAGCGCTGCCTCCTGGATCAGGACCCGGGTACCCACGGGGACGCGGTCAAACAGCTCGATGACATCGCTGTTGCGCATTTTCACGCAACCGTGGGAGGAGGCAACACCCATGGGATCTGCTTCCGGGCAGCCGTGAATGTAGATGTAGCGGCGCATGGAATCGACCTCGCCAAAACGGTTTCTTCCGGGCTCCAGACCGCACAGCCAGAGAATACGCGTCAGTATCCAGTCGCGGTCGGGCTGTGCGACCTTCAGCGCTGGCGTGTAAATTTCCCCGCTGGGGCGGCGGCCGACGAATACCGTATTGGCCACACAACCGGCCCCGATCTTTGCGCGAATCCTGTGCCAGCCGCGCGGGGTGCATTCGCTGTGCATGATTTCCCCGGGTCCATTGGCGGCGGTGGACACGGCAGCATCCATGACGATCCGATTGTCATCAAGCAGCTGGAGGCGCTGTTCATCGATACTGACCTTGATGTGGCGGGGTGCGGTTGGCATCGGTTGATTATACAGACCACAGGCTGCGCACTGCGGTACGGGGACCTCAGCGCACGCCGCTGCCCTGGCGGCCCTTCGTGATATAGGCCAAGCCGTCATAATTGCCGTCTGTCGCCAGGCGATAGCCGTTGATTCCCCGGCGGATGGCCGCCACATGATCCTCGTACCAGAGTGGCACGCAGGGCAATTGCGCCAGTAGCCGGGCCTGTACCTGGCGATAGCGTTGCGCCTGTTGCTCCAGCGTCGCGCCCTGCTCTGCCGCCTCGATCAGCCGATCGAGTACGACATCCGTGAGCCGTCCCCGATTGGCGCCCTCCGGTGGCAGTGATCCGCTGTGAAAGGCATAACGGAAGATATCCGGCGTATTAATGCCCACCCACATCAGGCTGTACATCTGGAAGCGGCCGGCCTTTATATCACCGAAGAAAGTCCCCCAGTCGTAGCTGGAGAGCTTCATCACGATGCCGACGTCAGCCAGCTGTTGCTGTATGACCGTCGCGATTCGCAGGCGTACCGGATCCGTCGAGGTCTTGAAGTGCAGCACAAGCGGATGGGTACTGTTATACCCTTCAGCCCGCAACAGGGCGCGTGATTCGGCCGGATCGTAGGGAATTTGCGGCAATGCCGGATTCCCGGCCCAGTGCCCCGGCTGCAGCAGTGCGGCAGCCGGACGGGCGGCACCACCCAGCAAATGACGGATAATGGCTCCCCGGTCGATGGCATGTGCAATTGCACGGCGCACAGCCAGTTTTCCGGTCAAGGGGTCCGCCAGATTGAATCCGAGATAGGCGAAGTTGCTGCCCGGTGCACGTATCACATCGATATCCGTCTGCTCCTCCAGGTAACCCAGCAGTTCCGCGGGCAGATCATTTTGCAGCAGGTCGATCTCACCGCGCCGCAGCTTGAGTACCCGGACAGTCGGATCGCCGATATGCAGGAACTCGATACGCTGTCCGTCGGCGAGACGTTCCAGCTGCAAGCGCCCCGGTTCCGGCCAGTCCGCGAACCGGAAAGGCCCGCTACCCAGCGGCCGTTCGTGAAACGGGTATCCCGCCGCGATCCCCCGGGCCGGCAGAATCCCGATGACCAGGTAACCCGGAAACAGCGGATCGGTACGGTCGATGTGAAAGTCCAGTGTATCGGCATCGAGAACATCGATTGTCTCAATCATCCGCAGCATGCCGGCATGGGGCGAGGCAGTTGCCGGGTCCAGAATCGAGCGGTAGGTGGCCGCGACGTCACGGGCTGTCAGGGGCGTCCCGTCGTGAAATGGCGGCCGTTCCGGCTGCAGGTGGAAGCGGTAGTGGCGCGGTGCCAGCCGTTCCCAGCTGGCCAGCGACGCAACCGGCCGGCCGTGTTCATCGAATTCCACCAGACGCTGGTAGAGCAGGCGATTGATGCGCACGGAGGTTGCATCGATCGCATAACGGGGATCGAGGTTGACGGGTCTGGTGGCCAGCCCGAACCGGATGCTGCCATCGGGCGGGACGGTGCAGGCACCGATGCATAACCACAACAGGATCGGGAGAATCCGTCTTATCCGGTGCATACGTTACCTGGAGAAGTCCTGGGTTTCAGCAAATACTCCTCACCGCAAAGACGCAAGGGGCGCAAGGAATTCCCCTGAATACGACTTCATTCTTTGCGTACTTCGCGCCTTTGCGGTTAATCATCCTGCCTGGCTCAATTCTATCTTCAGACGCACCCGCAATTGCCTGAACCGGTCCCGGTCCAGCATGTCCGGTAACAGCACCAGAAATCGCGCTCTTCGCGCGGGACCCGAAAAGCGCATGATTGTCAGCCAGGGCAGTACGACGGCCTGCGGCACCAGCACTGCCTCGACTTCCCGATCTCCCGCCAGTGTGAGGCGGCAGCGCCGGCCCCCCGCCCAGTGCAGGGCCTGTACGGCTTGCGGGTGGCTGCGTTCCACATGCAGACGCCAGCCATGCATCAGGCTGCAGAGAATTGCCACGGCAGGCGGCAGCAACAGCCAGCCCGATAACGGCAGCAGCGGCAGCAGCAGTAACGCACTCGTGTGTGTGAGCAACAACCAGCCGCCCAGCAGTCGTGATTGCCGCACTTCAAATTCGAGCGGTATGGCGTATTTCCCTGACAACTTCGGCGACTTCCCTGTCCGCAGGCGTCATGCGACCCATGAGCATTTCCAGCAGCACGGCATCCGGATATTCCAGCAATTTTGCGAACGTGTTTATTCGCGCCGGGTCCAGTGTCTCATATCGATGCCGTAAAAACCCGTTCAGCAACTCGTCCAGCTCGCGCATACCGCGGCGGCATTGCCAGGCAAGGCGGCGGCGCGATGCTGCGATACTGTCAGGAACCGGCCGGGAATCCATCACAGCGACCGCTTGATCATCATTTCCTTGATGCGTCCGATGGCGCGGGTCGGGTTCAGGCCCTTGGGACAGGCTTCGACGCAATTCATGATATTGTGGCAGCGAAACAGTTTGAACGGCCCGTCCAGATTCCCCAGCCGTTCATCGGTGGCCTGGTCCCGGGTGTCCGCCAGAAAGCGCCAGGCCTGCAGCAGGGCCGCGGGCCCCAGGAACTTGCCAGGATTCCACCAGAACGAGGGACAGGCCGTCGTGCAGCAGGCGCACAGAATGCACTCATACAGGCCGTCAAGCCGCTCACGCTCAGCCGGTGACTGGCGCCGTTCCACTTCCGGGACCGGATCGTTGTTGATCAGGTAGGGACTGACGGCCCGGTATTGACGGTAAAAGGGCTCCATGTCCACGATCAGGTCACGCTCCACGGGCAGCCCCGGCAGGGGCCGTACCTCAACCGGCGTCTTCAGGCCGGCGAGCGGCGTGATGCAGGCCAGACCGTTGCGGCCGTTGATGTTCATGCCGTCCGAACCGCACACGCCCTCGCCGCAGGAACACCTGAAGCACAGGGTTTCGTCCTGTACCTTGAGCTGCAACAGGGCATCCAGCAGCATCATGCCCGGCCTGAGTCCGGCGTCATCCAGTTCCATGGCCTGCATGTAGGGTTTCTCGTCCCGTTCCGGGCTGTAGCGGTAGATGGAGAATTTCATCGCCAGGAGCCTGTGCGAGTAACGGGGGCCGTCGCGAGAAAGTGGCACGGCGAGGACAGGTGTACGCAAATTCGAGGAGAACAGCGGGTACTGTTTGACGAGGATTTGCGTGCAGATGCACCGTCGTGGCGCTTTCGTAGTAAGTTCAGCATTACTCGGACAGGCTCCTAATACACCCGTTCCTTCGGCGGAAAGGTCTCGACGCTTATCGGCCGGGTGCGTACCGGCTTGTAATCGACACGCCGGGTGTCCCCGTAATAGAGACTGTGGCGCAGCCAGTGTACGTCATCCCGCTCGGGATAATCGATGCGGGAGTGTGCCCCGCGGCTTTCCCTGCGCTCATGCGCGGACTTGACGGTGGCCAGGGCGACGGCCATCAGGTTTTCAAGCTCCATGGCCTCGATGCGGGCGGTGTTGAAGATACGGCTGTGGTCCTTGAGGCGGGCATTTTCCAGGCGCGCCGCCAGGGATTCTATTTTATCAACACCCGCCTGCAGGACTTCCTCGCTGCGGAATACGCCGCAGTCCTCCTCCATCACCTGCTGCATTTCCATGCGCAGCCCGGCGACGGATTCGCCCTCCCCCTGCCGCTCCCAGCGGGACAGGCGCGCAAGGCCCGGTTCCAGTCCGGCTTGCCGGAACGGCCGGTGATAGCGGTTCTCCGCCAGGTATCCGATGATGTGGTTGGCGGCCGCACGGCCGAATACCAGGATATCCAGCAGCGAGTTGCCGCCCAGACGGTTGGCGCCGTGCACCGAGACACAGGCGCATTCACCGGCCGCATACAATCCGGGTACCGGCTCTTCCGGCCCCTGTCGTACCGGCACCGTCACCTGGCCAAAGCGGTTGGTCGGTATACCACCCATGGTGTAGTGCGCCGTGGGTGCGACCGGAATGGGCGTTTCCGCCGGATCGGTACCCAGAAAGGTCTGCACCATGTCGCAAATGCCCGGCAGGCGCTTGTGAACGGTTGCCGCGCCAAGGTGATCCAGCTTGAGCAGAACATGATCCCGGTTGTCGCCGCAGCCGCGGCCTGCGCGGATCTCAACGGCAATGGCGCGGCTGACCACATCCCGGCTTGCCAGGTCCCTGGCAGTGGGTGCATAGCGCTCCATGAAGCGTTCGCCGTCGGCATTGACCAGGTAGCCGCCCTCCCCGCGGACGGCTTCGGTGATCAGCATCCCCTTGCCGGCAATGCCGGTTGGATGAAACTGGAAGAATTCCATGTCCTGCAGCGGAATGCCGGCACGCAGCACCATCCCCATCCCGTCGCCGGTATTGATCAGGGCATTGGTGTTGGTGCGGTATAGCTGTCCGGCGCCGCCGGTTGCCAGCAAGGTGGTCTTGGCCTCGATAACCTGCAGTTCGCCGCTGGCGATTTCCAGCATCAACGCACCCAGGATGCAGCCTTCGGCGTCGCGAATCAGATCGATGGCAAAGTATTCATCGAAAAAATGGGTCCTGGCGCGGATATTCTGCTGATAAAGGGAATGCAGGATGGCATGGCCGGTACGGTCGGCCGCAGCGCAGGTGCGCGCCGCCTGGTCGCCGCCGAAGTTCATGCTCTGGCCGCCGAACGGACGCTGGTAAATGCGCCCGTCATCGAGCCGCGAGAAAGGGACGCCGAAATGTTCCAGCTCGTACACGGCCTTCGCCGCCGCCCGACACATGTATTCGATGGCATCCTGGTCGCCTAGGTAGTCACTGCCCTTGACGGTATCGAACATGTGCCAGTGCCAGTTGTCATCGCGCACGTTGGCGAGAGCGGCATTGACACCGCCCTGCGCCGCCACGGTATGCGAGCGGGTTGGAAACACCTTGGAGACCACGGCAACATGGGCTTCGGCCCGGGAGAGTTGCAGGGCCGCGCGCAGCCCGCCGCCGCCGGCGCCGATGATCAGGGTATCGAATCTGCGCCGGGGCAACGCCATGGATCAGGCCGCCGCCAGCACCAGGATTTGCAGGCCCCAGAGAGCACAGCCGCCGAGCACCAGGCCCACGAGGGAAAGCGCCACCAGTCGCGGGCCGAGCGGGCGGATGTAATCCAGCATGATGTCGCGCATACCCACCCAGCCGTGGACGAGTACGGCCAGGAGGAATCCCGCCGTGGCAACCCGTACGGCAGGCCGGCTCAGCCAGGTGTGCCACCCTTCATAGTCATGCACCGGCTGGAGGAAAAAATGCACCATGATATAGCCGAGATAACAGGCCAGATACACGGCGCCGGCACGCTGCAGCAGCCAGTCGCGCAAACCATGCGTGGGGCGGCTCACAACACCCACCCGAGCCAGACAAGGGCCATCAGGATGCCGGCGATATTGACCGTCCAGGCGCTCCGGCGGGCCTGCCTGAGGGTCACGCCGGTTCCGGTGTCGATCAGCAGGAAACGCACCCCGGAGAACAGGTGATGAAACAGCGACCAGGCAATGGCGGCGGATCCCAGCCGGATCCAGCACGTCTGCAGGTATTCGATCGCCCGGGCAAATCCGGCGGGTCCCTGGAGTGAAAGGTCCAGCAGGTAGATCAAGAACGGAAATGTCAGGAACAGAACAACACCCGAGAGGCGGTGCGCGATCGAGGTCAGCGCGCCCACCGGGAAGCGTATCCGGAAAAGGTCAAGAAAGACGGGCGCGGGACGCTGGGTAACCATGGTTCTGGGAATATATACCATCGGTGCTGATGGAACGCCAGCGAGAGGAACATTGTTTCGTGCCCGGCGCTTCGTCTAGAATTTATACTCTCGAGTAACGCCGGCATCCTGATGAAACCTGAATGGAAAGACTTCCTGGCCGACGCGGGTGCGGAGATTGAAAACGGCACCGTGGCCCATTACGGCAATCCTGTGCGGGAACAGGAGGTCGCGCTGACCGGCATGGTGTTTGCCGACCTGGGTTATCAGGGCGTGATCGCCGTCCACGGCGGGGATGCCGCCGATTTCCTGCAGTCCCAGTTGACCAACGACGCCAGCCGGGTCGGCGGGGACAGCCACCAGCTGAGCGCTTTCTGCACACCCAAGGGCCGCATCCTGGGTTTGATGCGAGTCTTCATGCAGGGTGACGCCTGGTATCTGCGCCTGCCGGGGGACACCCTGGAGCCGGTGTTACAGCGCTTGCGGATGTACGTCCTGCGTTCCGCCGTGAGCCTGGAAGATGCCAGCGAGAATTTTCTGCGCATCGGCGTGTCCGGCGCGGCCGCACCCGCTGAAATGCTGCAGGTGGCCGGGAGAATTCCGGAACGTCCGGGTCAGACCGTAACGGCGGGCGACCTGATCATTCTGCGCGTACCGGGTATTCAGCCGCGCTTCGAGGTCTATGCCGGTTCGCTGGATGCCGCACAGTCACTCTGGGATGGACTCAACGTGCGCGGTGCCCCCGTCGGCAATTCCGCCTGGCGGCTGCTGGAAATCCTTGCCGGCCTGCCGAATATCTTTGCCGCGACGGCCGAGATGTTCGTACCCCAGATGACCAACCTGCAACTGGTTGACGGGGTCAGTTTCAGGAAGGGCTGCTACCCGGGGCAGGAAATCGTGGCCCGCATGCAGTACCTCGGGACCCTCAAGCGACGCATGTACCTGGGTACACTGAAAACGGACACCGTCGCTGTGCCGGGAGATCCACTGTTCTCCTCTGCGGACAATGAACAACCGGTCGGCAGGATGGTCGATGCCCAGCCGCACCCGGATGGCGGGCAGGTCGGGCTTGCAGTCATCCAGATCAAGTTCGCGGAAGCGGATGATGTCCATCTTGGCGCCGGCAACGGACCCGCGTTCAACAGCCAGCCCCTGCCCTATGCCTTCGAGGAGTAGACCGGGCCAGCATGCGCCAGTACCCGGTCAAGGGCGCGGAAAGAGCGGCCCTGCGACAGCAGAAAGCCGGGGCTGGCATACCTGCAGTTCGACATTATAAACACAAGATTACCTCTTGTTTTTTAAATTGATTATTAAATAACCACCCGATGGGCGGAACTCGAATACAATGGCCGCAGTCGTATAATTATCCGACTTGTCCCTTGCTCCGACCGAGAATCCTTATGAATCGAAAGCCGCTTGCAGTGATTGCCGGGGTGGCCACCCTCGCTATCCTGGCCGTGCAGGCAACAATCGTCGCCGAGGAAACCGAACCGGTGAATACGCAGGAACCGGTAGGTCAGTCCGCCACTGTGGAGGAAGGCAGCTACACCCTGCCGCCTGAAGAAGAGCTGCACCGGCAGCTGACGCCCCTGCAGTACGAGGTGACGCAGAACGAAGGCACCGAGCAGGCGTTCGCCAACGAATACTGGGACAACAAGCGGGAAGGCATCTATGTCGACATCGTCTCCGGTCAGCCCCTGTTCAGTTCCACCGACAAGTACAAGTCCGGCACCGGCTGGCCCAGTTTCACCCGGCCGATCACGGAGGATGCGATCCTCACCCGTGACGACACCCGTTTTTTCATGAAGCGCACGGAGCTCAAGAGCAGCCTCGCCGGATCCCACCTGGGCCACGTATTCGATGACGGCCCCGAGCCAACCGGCCTGCGCTACTGCATCAATTCCGCCTCGTTGCGGTTTATTCCCAGGGAGGAACTGGAGGAACAGGGCTACGGCGAATACCTGTACCTGTTCGAGCAGCCGGCAGCGAAGGACGCGGAGTGATGCGGCGCTGATTTCAAGGACTGCCGGATAGTAATTGACCCCGGCGATGTCTTGCTCATACAGCGTCAGCCGTTATACAGTTCCTCGAAGCGCCGAATACTGAAGCCGTTCATGCGCTGCCTGCCGATCAGGATGACGGGCACGCCCGTTCCACCCAGACGCCTGAAGTCTTTCCTGCCCCTGGCCGTTTTCTCGACATCGAATTCCCTGTAGGGGATGCCCTGCCGCTGCATATACGCCCGGGCCTGCTTGCAGACACCGCACCAGCCGGCGCTGTACAGGATGACCGTTGAAGTCGAGGCATCCCGGTCAGACAGCGTGGCAACCGATACGCTTTTTATCGTGTTGATGGCTCGCAGGTCGACCTGTTCGGCACCCGTACCGGAAGGAGCACGGTCGCTGAACTGGGGATTGCCGTCTGCATCGATCCACTTGTAGATTTCGGCAACGACCGATGACGAAAACACCAGCAGAAGCATCACGGGAATGGCGAAGATGGGCAGCCGCAAACGATTGCGCGGGGAAGCATCTCCGGCGGAAACAAGACATGACCGGCGGCACCGGCGTAGTGGTGTGAACACGAGTGCCTGTAACTGCCGCTCGAATCCTGCTGCCGGTGTTGCTGTCGCTGGCATCGGGCCGGCGGGGAAATGCGTGCGCCTGTTGTGTCCGGGACAGGCTCCTAGTCGGCGGTGACGTCACCGCAACCGTAATAGCCGATACCGTCGTAGGCCACGATGACGGTCGTTTCATACAGCTTGCCGGTAACAGAGTCCTGGCAGGCAATGCCCTTGACGAACACCCTGATGGCATGCTCGTCATTGGGCACGTTGAAGAGCGTGGTTTTTTTCTCCCGGTACAGGCTGGGGCCCAGTGATGCGTATTGATAGTCCGCCGCCACCTCAGCGGCTTGAAAGTTTATCCTGTGATCCTTTTTAACGATTTCGAGTGTCCAGTCTGGCGCATTCCCGTGGGCGGTGAGATCGATGTATTCGCCTTCGTCACCTGCCTGAACAGCCCGCGAGGATACGGCCAGGCAGAGCACTGCAAGAAATAAAGCCGGGTTCCCGATCAATACTCTCATCGTTGTCGCTCCTTTCAGGTTCGATAGATCCCTAGTCATAGACGGCCCTTGCCGCATCCACTGCCACACCCGGGGCAATGGGCGCCTTCATCCCGCTGAGTACCGCATCAAGTGCACCCAGACAGAATAGAACATTGGTAGCATTGCTGGCAAACCCCATCAGGCCGATACGCCATATTTTACCGGCCATGGCACCCAGGCCGGCCCCGATTTCAAGGTTGTATTCATCGAGCAGCGCACGCCTGACGGCGGCTTCATCGACACCCTGGGGGATGGAAACGGCATTCAGCTGCGGCAGCCGCTGTCCGTCCGGTACCACGAACTCGAGGCCCATGGCCTCGATCCCGGCCTTGAGGGCGGCGTGGTTACGCTGGTGCCGCGCCCAGGAATTTTCGATGCCCTCCTCCTGAAGAATCACAAGTGCCTCATGCAGGGCATACAGGGTATTGATCGGTGCGGTATGGTGATAGGCCCGCTTGCCGCCGCCACCCCAGTAGCCCAGTACCAGGTTGAGGTCCAGGAACCAGCTTTGCACTTTTGTCTTGCGGGTGGTCACCACCTCGACCGCCCGCCGGTTGAAGGTCACCGGCGAGAGTCCCGGCACGCAGGAAAGACACTTCTGGCTTCCTGAATAAACGGCATCCAGTTGCCAGTCGTCCACCAGCAACGGCGAACCAGCCAGGGAAGTCACCGTATCGACGATGACCAGGCAGTCATGGGTGTGGGCAAGCTGTGTCAGCGTTTTCGCATCCGAGATCGCGCCAGTGGAAGTCTCGGCATGCACGAAGGCGAGGATTTTGGCGTCCGGGTGGGCTTTCAGGGCTGCCTCGACCTTCTCCGGGTCAACGGCCACGCCCCAGGCGTCCTCCACCATCACCGCCGTCGCGCCGCAGCGTTCGACATTCTCCTTCATGCGGCCGCCGAAGACGCCATTCTGGCAGACGATCACCTTGTCGCCGGGCTCAACCAGATTGACGAAACACAGCTCCATACCGGCGGAGCCGGGCGCGGAAACCGGCATGGTGAGCTCGTTGCCGGTACGGAAGGCATAGCGCAGCAGCTCCTTCATCTGGTCCATCATGGCAATGAACACGGGATCGAGATGGCCGATGGTCGGGCGCGACATGGCCTCCAGAATTCGCGGATTGACGTCGGAGGGCCCGGGACCCAGCAGGGTGCGGACCGGCGGATGGAAGGACTGGATACTCATGCAGCGCCTCTTGAAATCACTCTCGGGTTGATCAAACACAAAGCGGGAATTCTAGCACCATCGGGGGGATTTCACCCGCACAAATGCGCCATGCGGGTGTGGACCAGCCGGCATCCGGCTTGCCGGCAGACTCCGTGATGGTGCATCAGGAATACAGAAAGCAACGCACCCGGTGATCCGCCGTACCGGACTCTTCCGGGTAGCGCTGCCGGCACTGCGGCATGGCCTGCGGGCAGCGCGGATGGAAATGACAGCCCGCGGGGGGAGCGGATGGCGACGGCAGGTCGCCCGTCAGCCGGATAACCTCGCGCTGCGATTGCGTCTCGATCTGCGGTACCGCCGATAACAGCGCCCGGGTGTAGGGATGACGCGGCGTATCCAGCACGCCGGCGACGGGCCCCTCCTCCACGATGCGGCCGAGGTACATGACGGCAATCCGGTCGGCGAGGTAGGAGACGACCGACAGGTTGTGGGTGATGAACAGATAGGAAAGGCCGAGTTCGTTTTGCAGCTGCTTCAGCAGGTTCAGGATCTGTGCCTGCACGGAAACGTCCAGGGCGCTGGTCGGCTCGTCGCAGATAACCAGCCTGGGGTCCACGGCCAGCGCACGGGCGATGCAGATGCGCTGCCGTTGCCCGCCGGAAAACTCGTGCGGGTAGCGCTGCAGCTGGGCGGTTGACAGGCCCACCTGGTCGAACAACGCCGCCACCCGCCGGCGCCGTTGCCGGCGGTTCCCGCCAATGCCCTGTGCGATCATGCCTTCCTCGACGATATCCCCGACCATCATGCGCGGATTCATGGAGGAGTAGGGGTCCTGAAAAATGAACTGAAAGTCGGCGCGTCGGCGTCGCAGGCGCTCGCCCCTGAGCGCAGTCAGCTCCGTACCGTCAAAACGCACACTGCCCTGAGTCGGGCGTATCAGCTGCAGGATGCCCTTCCCGACCGTGGTCTTGCCGCAGCCCGATTCGCCGACCAGTGCCTGTGTGCAGCCCATCGGGACCTGAAGCGATATGCCATCAACGGCATATACATGGCCGACCACCCGCTTAAGGACGCCGCGGTGGATTGGAAAGTGCACCTTGAGATCAGTGACCTCAAGCAGCGGTCCGTCCGCCGCCACCCCTCCGCCAGCAAGCGACGGCCGCCTGGATGCGCCCGTGACAGCGGCGGCCGGCGGCGTTATGTTGACGTCAGCGAGATGGCAGCGGGCATGATGTCCGCCGGCGACACGGTTCCAGGCAGGCACCTGCGAACGACAAAGGTCCCAGGCATGCTCGCAGCGTTCCGCGAAGCGGCAACCGCTGAAGACGTGATCAAGTGCCGGCACCATGCCGGGAATGGTGTCCAGGGCCTGCTGGCGCTTCTGTACGGCCGGCAGCGCCTGAAACAGCTTGCCACTGTAGGGATGGGATGCCTGTGCGAAGAACTGGTCGCGGCCCGCCTCCTCCACCAGTTGACCCGCGTACATGACGGCAACCCGGTCGGCCATACCCGCCACGATGCCCAGGTCATGCGTAATCAGCAGGACCGCCATGTGCATGTCCTGTTGCAGCTTCTGCAGCAGTTCCAGTACCTGTGCCTGGATTGTGACATCGAGTGCCGTCGTGGGCTCATCGGCAATCAGCAGGTCAGGTTCTCCGGCCAGTGCGATGGAGATCATGACCCGCTGTTTCATGCCCCCGGAAAGCTGGTGCGGATATTCACCGTAGCGGCGCCTGACATCCGGGATACCGACGGCATCGAGCAGTTCCAGCACCCTGTCTTTCGCGGTGCGCCCCTTCATGCCATGATGCTGGCGCAGGACCTCGCCGATCTGGTTCCCGATGCTCAGCACCGGATTGAGCGATGTCATCGGTTCCTGGAAGATCATCGCGATCCGGCGGCCGCGCACCTGCCGCATCTCGCGCTCCGGGATGAGGGTCAGGTCACGGCCTTCCAGCAGGATGCGGCCGTCGGTGATACGCCCGATCGGTTGCGGCAGCAGCCGCAGTATCGACAATGCCGTCATCGATTTCCCGCAGCCCGATTCACCCAGCAATGCAAATGTCTCGCCACGGTGTATTTCCAGACTGACCTCATCGACCGGACAAATGGCGTGTTCCCCGTTGCCGAGCTGCACCCTGAGCTTATCCAGTTTGAGTAATGCCGGGGTCATCTGTTATCGCCTTGTCGTATCAGTTTCGCCGCAAGCGCGGATCGAAGGCGTCGCGGACGGCATCGGAAAACAGGTTCGCCGCAAGTACCAGGACAAACATGAACAGGAAGGCCGACAGCAGCGACCACCACACGACAGGTTCACGGGCCATCTCCAGGCGTGCGCTGTTGATCATGTTGCCCCAGCTGTTCGTGGTTGAGTCCACGCCCACGCCGACATAGGACAGCACGGCCTCCGCCAGTACCAGGCCGCTGAAATCCAGCACCACGGTTATCAGTACGATGTGCATGACATTGGGCAGTATGTGGCGGCTGATGATCCTGGTGTGCGGTACGCCGAATGCGACGGCAGCCTGGATATAGTCGGCCTCGCGCAGCTTCAACGACTCACCTCGCAACAGCCGGCACAGGCCGGACCAGCTGGTTATTCCCAATATAATACAGAGAAACAACAATCTGATGTCTGCTCTTTCTAATGTTGTTTCGAAATATTCCGGGTGGTTGGCGATATAGACCTGAAGCATCAATATCGCGGCGGCGATCAGCAGGACGTGGGGAATGGAATTCAGCGTGGTGTAGACGTACTGCACCACGTCATCGATCCAGCCACGGGCATAACCGGCCACGATTCCCAGGAATATGGCGAATGGCAGCATTACCAGCGTCGTCAGCGTTCCGATAAGCAGCCCGGTGCGGATGCTTTTCAGAGACAGGTAGAAAACATCCTGCCCGACCTTGTCGGTTCCCAGCACATGATAGGCCGGTGCCAGATTGACGGCCAGCATGACAAGCAACAACAGGACGAACACCGTACCCAGGATAGCGCGCCAGGGTGCTGCGGTCCGGGAAAACAGCATGGCCATCAGCATGCCGTTGATGCCGGCAGGTTCCCGGCGGGACAGCAGCAGGGCGGTAAGCAGGAACAGCAAGGCAGTGGCGCACAGGGCCCACACGAAAGCCCGACCGCTACGCAGGAGGATATCCCCGGCGCGCTCCCTCTCCGGATTCCGGAGATGGCGGCCACCCCAGGCCAGTCGCGGATATCCACGCACCTGTCTGCCGTCGGCCGACTCCATGGTTTCCATTGAAAACAGATGCGTTGCAAACGGTGCCGAATAGGTCTTCTCGATATGGGTACGCACCGGACCGGCCAGCACATCCAGCACACTCAGTACCTCGCCGGCATAATGCATTTCGCCGGCGCTGCCGCCCTCAAGCGGGAGGCGAAAGTGCAGCGAGTCCAGCAGACCGAGCAGCACGTATGCCAGCAGCAAGACCCCGGCGGCGGCGGCAATCCTGCCGGTGAATACCCTTTTCCAGGGTGCGCGTATGTGCGGCCTCGAACGTGCGTAGGCAATGAATACCACGACAACGATGACCAGCAGAAGCAGCAGTGCATCGGTCCAGAGCAAAACCGGCTTGATCATGCGAGCCGTACCCTGGGATCAACGATGGTGTAGCTGATATCCACCATGATGAGACCGATGATGTAGAGTACCGATCCGAGGAACACCATGGCGCGCACGATGGCGAAATCCTGGTTGTTGATGGCATCGATGGTGTAACTGCCGAGCCCCGGGATGGCGAAAAATGACTCCAGCAACAGGCTGCCCATGAACAGCAGGGGCAGGATGGCAACCACACCGGTCATGATCGGAACCAGGGCATTCCTGAGGATATGCCGGAACAGGACCAGCGATTCCACCAGCCCCTTGGCACGCGCGGTCTGCACGTAATCCTTGCCGGCCTCCTCCAGGAAAAATGTACGGTACAGGCGTGACCCTGAACCAATACCGCTGAGCACTCCGATAATGACCGGCAGCACGACAAACTTTACGGCATCCACACCACTGTCAAACCCGGATATCGGCATCAGTCGCAGCACCTTCGCAAGCAGGAACTGGCCGCCGATAATATAAAACATGGCGGAGATGGACATCAGTACCACGCAGAAAACAACACCCGAGATATCGACGTAGGTGCCGCGAAAAAACGCCATCAGCATGGCGAAGGTAATATTCACCAGCAGACCGATAACGAGGACCGGGATTGCAATAAGCAGACTGGGAAACATGCGCTGCCGGATATCGAATCCGATATCGCGCCCCTCGTCTGAGTTGCCGAAATCAAATGCAAACAACCGGACAGACTTCTCGAAGAAAACGGTATCCGTAATCGTGGCGCTGCCCGGCCTGTTCTTATTGAATACCAGCGGCTTGTCATAGCCACGGTCCACCTTCCACTTCTCTATGGCCTCGGGTGTAACGCGCTTCATGCCCAGGTGCATGCGCGCCATGTCATCGGGGGAGTTCACCACGAAAAACAGGTAGAAAGTCAGCAGGTTGATGCCGATGAGTATGGGTACCGCGTAGGCCAGCCGCCGGATGATATAGGCGAACATCAGGGGAGCACCCGGCGCGCCGGCATGTTCTGGTGACGTCGATAGCTGACAAGCGCCGGCAGAATCACCGCCAGCAGCAGGCCCGGCAGCAGGAACAGCGGCCAGCGCACCGGCCGGTTCCACTCGGTCTGCAGCCTGGCGCGCATGGCCGGATCGATGCGCTGGTACTTCTGCGTATTGTTTGCCATCAGGTTGGGCTTCAGGTTCATGAGCCAGGCATGGTGCAGGGAGAAGTCCTTCGGAAAATACCCCCAGATCCAGGGAGCATCATGCCTTGCCAGTGCCATCATCCGGTCGATGAGCGCCTGTCGCTCAGGCCCGTTATCCATGTTCTTCATGCGCTCGAAGAGTCGGTCGAATTCCGTGTTCCGGTAGTTCGCCGCATTTTCACCGCCGTGCTCCACCTTGCTGTTGGGGCCATAGAGGAGAAACAGGAAATTCTCCGGGTCCGGATAATCGGCATTCCAGCCCCACTGAAAAATCTGCTCCGTGCCTTTCAGCATCTTGTCCTGAAAGCGGTTGTAGTCCGTTGCCCGAATGACCAGCTGGATATCCAGCTTCGCAAATTGCTTTGTCAGCCAGTCGAGGCGTGCCTTGGCGTCCGGTCCGGTGGAGGCTGTATCGAAATAAAGGATCAGGGGCTTGCCGGTTTTGATATCACGCCCCTCCGGATAGCCGGCCTCGGCCAGCAACCGGCGTGCTTCCTCGATGGACCTGAGTACCCGTCCCTTCTTCGTATTGCGGTAGACGTACTCGTTGGTACCGGCACGGCCCTCGACATGGCCGAAGATGCCAGGAGGAATCGCACCCTGCGCGGGTATACCTCGACCGTTGAGAAAGATCGAAATGTATTCCTCGAAATCGACGGCGATGGAAATTGCCTGGCGCAGCTTGCGGGCACGTTCCGATTCACCACCCACAACCGGATCCAGCATATTAAAGCCGGTATAGTAAATCGAGGTCGCCACGGCGGTAATCAGGGCCATGCCCTTGTTCCGCATGTCTTCGGTCAGGCTGATTTCACCGCCGGAGCCGATACTGATGGCCTGGTCAAAACTGTCGGAGGTGATGCCGGAGGCATCGTAATAACCCTGCAGAAACTTGTTCCAGTAGGGAATGTCTTCCTTCTCCAGGCTAAACACCACCCTGTCGATGAACGGCAACTCCCTGCCCGCATCCTCCAGCAGACCCGCCTCCCGATCTCCCGGTTCGCCTTGCGAGGGGTATTTCTCCCCATGAAAATTGGGGTTGCGTTCCATGACCATCTGACGATTCGGGTTGTTGACCGTCAGCATATAGGGCCCGGTGCCGACCGGAAACCAGTCGAGGGTGATGTTGCGCGCCTTCATTCCGGGCTGCGAATAAAACCGGTCGACCTCCTCCGGAACCGGTGCAAAAAACGGCATGGCAAGCCAGTAGAGCATCTGGGGGTACTTGCCGCGCAGGGTGATCCGGTAGGTATAGCGGTCAATGACACGGGCACCTTGCAGCGGATAATCGGTCAGATTCAGGTAAACGCCGTCCTCGCGACCCGCGGACGCCTGTTTCCAGGCGTCCGCCAGTGTGTCGCCATACTCTGCCAGACCCACGATGTAGTCACTCATCAGACCGAATATGGGGGTATGCAGGCGTGGATGTGCCAGTCGTTTTATCTGGTACACATAATCCGCCGCCGTGAGTTCGCGGGTTCCGGTCTGCGTGAAATCACCGAGGGTGTGGATTGTCTCCAGGTCCCGCTCTGTCAGACCCAGATACTGCGGATTTCCCGCACTGTCACGGGCAAAGGCCGGGTGCGGCTGGTAATAAGTCCCCGGTCTGATGCGAATATCATAAATACTGAAGGCGATCGCCTCCGTCTTTGCGGTATCCGGGAGGCGTTCGCCCCCGGCATCCAGATAGACCGGCACCGGAACCTCGACAGCTGCCAGCGGTACCAGTTCATACGGTCGCTTGAGATAATGGTATTGCAGGGGCGGTTCATAGATCTGGCCTGTGAAGGTGACTTCATTCGAACTGTAGGACTGGGCCGGATCGAGGTGATTGGGACGTTCCTGAAAGGCTGAATACATGACGTTCGCGCCCGCTTCCCGCGCCGGATATGGCCGGTTCCATGGCCGGTCGTCACAGCCCTGCGCCAGCAGCATGACCGTCAGGATCGCCACTGTATGCCGGACGGGTGACCTGAGAAGTCGCTGGACAACACGGATACACTGCAGGCACATGGACACACATTATAAAGACCGGATAGGCAGGTTTCATACCTTTGAAGCTTCACGCGCATGGTGATTTCCGGTACCGTATCGCCTCTGTCCCGGGCCGGCCGAGCGCTGCACCGGGATCCCGGAAACCTGATCAAGGACATTGCTATGGGATTCATGACCGGTAAACGCGCGCTGATTGCTGGCCTGGCCAGCAACCGTTCAATTGCCTGGGGTATCGCCCAGGCAATGCACCGCGAAGGTGCGGCCCTGGCATTCAGTTATCCCAATGAAAAGCTGGGCGCCCGGGTCGGCAAGCTGGCCGCCGAATGCGGATCGGACATCGTTCTGCCCTGTGATGTCGGCAGCGATGAACAGGTTGAGGCGCTGTTCACAAATCTCGGGGAACACTGGGACGGTCTGGACATTATCGTGCATTCGGTTGCATTTGCACCTTCCGACCAGCTCGCCGGCGACTATCTGGACTGCGTTACCCGGGACGGATTCCGCATCGCCCATGACATCAGCTCGTACAGCTTTGCAGCACTGGCGAAGGCGGGACGCCCGCTGATGCAGGGCCGCAACGGGGCGCTGCTGACGCTGAGTTATCTGGGAGCAGTTCAGACCATCCCCAATTACAATGTCATGGGCCTTGCCAAGGCCAGCCTGGAAGCGAACGTCCGCTATTTGGCGCAAAGCCTGGGGCGGGATGGCATCCGGGTAAACGGGATTTCCGCGGGCCCCATCAGAACCCTCGCCGCTGCAGGTATCAGCAACTTCCGCAAGTTGCTGGATACCTTTGCCGCTACGGCGCCGTTGGGCCGCAACGTCACCATCGAGGATGTCGGCAATGCCGCCGCATTCCTGTGCTCCGACCTTGCATCCGGCATTACAGGTGAAATTACCTATGTCGACGGCGGCTACAACACCGTCGGCATGGCACCCCTGGAATAAGGGTCAAAGCCTGATTGACTGTATGCGAATCCGGTCCGGCATCATTGTTACTGTAGGTAATTAGCGCGCGTTTCAACAACCCAACACTGCAATGATTGCGATATAGAAGAATCGCCGAGAGAAATACGGAAATCTATCTCACCGCAAAGACGCAAGGTGCGCAAAGAATTATCATAAACTGACCCCAGGAATTTCCTTTGCGTCCCTTGCGTCTTTGCGGTAAATCATCATCGGGGAGGAACGTATAATCCAGTCTACGGCTGCCCTGCATTCTCCTGCAGGATGCCGGTCTCTCCTTCCAGGCGTCCGATAATGACGGCGCCGCAGGAGTCACCGAAGATATTCACACTGGTGCGGCACATGTCCAGAATCCGGTCAACGGCAAGGATCAACCCGACCGCCTCGATCGGCAATCCGACTGCCGTCAGTATAATGGTGATGGCGACCAGGCTGGCAGCCGGGATACCGGCAACGCCAATGGATGTCAGCAGGGCGATCAGCACGACCGTAAACTGGGTGGCAAATCCCAGTTCGATGCCGTATGCCTGGGCAATGAACATGGCTGCGACGCACTCGTAAAGCGCCGTGCCGTCCATATTGACGGTCGCGCCCAATGGCAGCACAAAGCTTGCGGTACGGTTGGATACCCCGGCATTTCGGGTGACACATTCCATGGTTACCGGCAGCGTTGCCGAGGACGAGGCCGTCGAGAATGACGTCAGCAACGCCGGCGCCATGGCGCGGTAATGCCGCAGCGGATTGACACGGCCGATGGCGCCAAGCAACAGGGGCATTACCACCAGAAAATGCACACCCAATGCGGCCAGCACAGTAAAGAAGAAGGCGAGCAACGGTTCAAAAGCCGCAAATCCGGTGGATGCCACCACCTTCGCAACCAGGGCAAAAACCCCGAGCGGCGCGAACAGCATGACCCATTCCGTTATTTTCATCATGACTTCGTAGACGCCCTGCCAGAATTGCCGGAGGATTTGCCCGCCCGGCCCCTCGATGCGTGTCATGAAATAGCCGAACAGCAAACTGAAAAAAATCAATCCCAGCATCTGCCCCTGGGCGGCGGCAGCCACGATATTCGTTGGCACCATGCGCAGGAATATATCCACAACATCACCGATACCACGTCCGGCAACCTGCTGCGCGACCGACTCACCCGTCGCGGGCTGCGGCAATATCTCCCTCGCGGGGATCCCATCCACGACTCCGGGCATGACCAGATTGACGAGTAGCAGGCCGACGAGAACGGCAAGCAGGCTGGTTGTCATGTAGTACAAAAGGGTTTTGCCGCCCAGCCTGCCCATGACGCCGTTCGCGCCGACACCGGCGATTCCGGTAATTATCGAGGCAAGGATCAGGGGCACAATGAGCATTTTCAGGGCATTCAGGAACATTGTGCCCAGGAATGTGTAAATATCGAAAAACCGGACACCCAGGACACCGGCGTCCATGCCCGTCAGGCTGCCCACGATGACGGCAAGCACCAGTGCTGCCAGAATTTGCCAGTGCAGTTTCAGGGCGTATACCTCCTGCAACGCCATGTCTATTCCTGCTCGGTCTGCTCCGGGATCTGAATTACCGCATGCGCCTTGAGGCCGGCCATGATCGCTTGCATCTCTTCCATACCCATTACCTGCCCCAGGTTGTCCCTGGACTGTTTCTGAACCGCTTCAGGCAATGCCGCGAGATTGCCATCCCTGACTTCGTCCAGAGCGATAATGACATAGTCTCCGTCGGGAGCGATGTATTCCCCATAAACAGGCGTTGTCGCGTCGTCGGGCGGTCGCAGGGCAAACGCCGCCTGCACTATCCCGGGCTCCGGTTTGTCGGCGCGACGCTCAAGCATTTCCGTGGCAACGACTTTCAGACCCTGTTTTTTCGCGGCCGCTTCCAGTGTTTCACCGGCTTGCACGGCAGCCAGCAATGCCTTGCCCTGTTCGCTTGCAAGTGCCCGGGCCTTCTCGTCCTTCAGACGTTCAGTGACAAGGTCCCTGACAGCATCCAGTGTCTGCGGAGCCGCCTCCTGGTGTTCCAGCACCCGTATTACGACGACGTGATCATCACCGATTTCCACAGGGGCACTGTTATTGCCATCCAGGAGCACCTCTTCACTGAATGCCGTTTCGACTACGGCAGGATTTTCGGCAATGCCGGGACCGCCTGCACGACTGATCCAGTCGCTCTCCTTGATCTCAAGGCCCAGGGAATCGGCCGCGCCTTCCAGCGTGTCCGGTTGCTCATAGGTCAGCGTTGCCAGCATTTCCGACTGTTCATAGAACAGCTCGCTGCGCTGTTCTGAGAGCAATTGATCAACCAGCTGGTCACGCACAGCATCCAGCGGCGTGACCTGCTCCGGCTTGATTTCAAGAAGCTCGATAATATGAAATCCAAATGAAGACTTCACCGGGCCGCGGCGTTCACCCACTTTCATTGAGAACACGGCCTCATCGAATTCCGGCACCATCAAACCACGGCCGAAGAATCCAAGATCCCCGCCCCCCGGTGCTGAACCCGGATCATCCGATTCCTCACGGGCCAGTTCGGCGAAGTCTTCTCCGGCTTCGAGGCGCTGCATCAGGGACTCTGCCTTCTGGCGTGCTGCTGTTATAGCGGCCTCATCCGCATCGGGCAGCAAACGCACCAGTATGTGCCGTGCGTGACGCTGCTCTTCGGTGACATACTGATCGGACTGCTCATCGTAAAGTGCCTGAACAGACTTTTCGTCGGGCACTGTACCTGTGTCAAGCGTCGCGGCATCCAGTTCAAGATACTGAACCCTGACACGTTCCGGCGTCATAAAATCACCGCTGTGTGCCTTGTAGTAATCCGCGATTTCCTGGTCACTGACTTCAACCTGTTCGGCAGCACGCGCGGTTGGCAGGACAAGGTAGCTGAAACGCCGTCGCTGGCCTTCCATCCTGACTGCTTGCTTCAGATCCATGGAAGTTGCCGCAGTGGTTTTCACAATACCGTTGCGCAACTGGGCGATCAGGATTTCCCTGCCGAGGCGCCTTTCAAATTCACCGGGGCTCATCCCCTGCATTCGTAATACCTGTTCATAGCGTGTCTTCGAAAAGACACCATTTTCCTTGAATGACTCTACCGTATTGATGCGCGCTGCAATCAGCTGGCTGCTCACAGCAAACCCCTGCGACTCGGCCTCCTGCCGCAACAACTCCTCCCTGATCAGTTGTTGCAATGCACTTTCTTTCAGACTGGCTTCGTTCAACAGTGCAGGATCGTAGTTGCTGCCCAGCATGTCCTGCATGCGGGCCCTGAGTTGCTGGTAGGTACGCTGGAGCGTGCCAGGCGGAATTTCAACGTCGTTGACGGCGGCGGCATAGGTAACAACATTGCTATTGAGATACGAGCTGAGCCCAAAGAACGCAAACGTGACAAAGATGACGCCGAGGACAACCCAGCCGAGTATTCCCATGACACGTTCTCGTATCGCCAGTAACATAGAATGGCCTCTCTATAACCGGAATTACTGCCTTGCAAACAAAGAAAGGGCACCAGCCAGGGTGCCCCTTCGTCGTTGAGTATGGCGGAGTGGACGGGACTCGAACCCGCGACCCCCGGCGTGACAGGCCGGTATTCTAACCAGCTGAACTACCACTCCATGCCCCTGGTGGGTGCTGAGGGGATCGAACCCCCGACATTCGCCTTGTAAGGGCGACGCTCTCCCAGCTGAGCTAAGCACCCGAAGGCGCGCTAGTTTACGGCATCCTTGAAGGCTTTGCCAGCCTTGAACCCGGGTGTCCTGGATGCCTGTATCTGTATGGTTTCACCGGTTTGCGGATTGCGACCGGCTCTGGCGGCACGTTCACGCACGGTGAATGTACCAAAGCCCACCAGTGCAACCTGGTCACCTCTGGAAAGCGCACCGACAATGCTGTCCAGCACCGCGTCGGTAGCACGGGTTGCATCGGCCCTGGAAAGGTCCGTCGCTCCTGCTACCGCATCAATCAGTTCGGTTTTATTCATATGGCATCCTCAAATTGTTTATCGTTTAAGATTAATTTCCTTGCACAGCCCGCCACCGTTGCCCAGCATGCTCCCGGAGCGGGTATTAAAGCACAGTTGACTGCAGCAAAAAACCGCCCCTGTCCGGGTAAATCCCGGGCAGGGGCGGATGTTTTACAGTGTTACCCGGAACGGGTCAATGCGCGTGCAGCGGTTTATCCTTGGGCTTGGGCTTGGGCTTGGGCTTTCTGGCGGTTTCCTTGGCCACACTCTCCGGCAGCGGTGTCGGCTGATGCAACAGTGCAACCTGTAAGACCTCGTCGATCCATCTGACCGGCCGAATGTCCAGTTTTTCCTTGACATTCTTGGGAATCTCCGCAAGGTCCTTGCGGTTTTCTTCCGGGATCAGGACGGTGGATATCCCGCCCCGATGCGCCGCCAGCAGCTTCTCCTTCAAGCCACCGATTGGCAGGATTTCACCACGCAAGGTAATTTCCCCCGTCATGGCAACATCCGCGCGTACCGGGATATCCGTCAGGGCTGAAACCAGCGCCGTACACATTCCGACGCCGGCACTGGGTCCGTCCTTTGGCGTCGCCCCCTCCGGCACATGAATATGCATGTCATATTTCTGGTAGAAATCCGGATCGATGCCCAGCATCGCCGATCGACTCCGAACCACCGTTGTTGCCGCATGAATGGACTCCTGCATGACATCGCCGAGCTGGCCGGTATGTATCATCTTGCCCTTGCCGGATACCACCGTGGCTTCTATTGTCAGCAATTCACCGCCTACTTCCGTCCACGCCAGACCGGTCACCTGACCCACCTGGTCGTATTCCTCTGCCCGACCATAGCGGAAGCGTTTTACACCCAGGTACTTTTCCAGATTCCTCGGTGTAATGGAAACCTTCCGCCTCTTTTCCTTCATCACGAGTTCCTTGACGACCTTGCGGCAGATCTTCGAGATTTCCCGTTCGAGATTGCGGACACCGGCCTCCCGGGTGTAGTAGCGTACAATGTCCTTGATGGCATTTTCACTGATTGCGAGTTCATTCTCCTTCAGTCCATTGCTTTCAATCTGTTTGCGCAACAGGTAACGCACTGCAATATTGATTTTCTCATCTTCCGTGTAGCCTGGAATACGGATGACCTCCGTGCGGTCAAGCAGGGGGGCCGGGATGTTCATGGTATTGGCCGTCGCCACGAACATGACATCCGACAAATCGAAGTCCACTTCCAGATAGTGATCGTTAAAGCTGTTGTTCTGTTCCGGATCCAGCACTTCAAGCAAGGCAGAGGACGGGTCGCCGCGAAAGTCCATGGACATCTTGTCGAGTTCATCCAGCAGAAACAGCGGATTCCGCACCCCCAGCTTTGCAAGATTCTGTACAATCTTGCCCGGCAGCGAACCGATATAGGTCCTGCGATGCCCGCGAATTTCCGCCTCATCGCGCACACCGCCGAGTGACATGCGGGTAAACTTGCGACCCGTCGCACGTGCGATGGAGCGTCCCAGTGAGGTTTTACCCACGCCGGGCGGCCCTACCAGACAGAGTATCGGTCCCTTGAGTTTCTTCACGCGCTGCTGGACGGCCAGATACTCTAGTATGCGTTCCTTGACCTTCTCCAGCCCGTAGTGGTCGGCTTCGAGAACATCTTCCGCCGCTTTCAGGTCGTGGCGGATTTTCGAACTCTTTTTCCAGGGCACGCTGACCAGCCAGTCAATATAATTCCTTACAACGGTCGCCTCGGCTGACATCGGCGACATCATCTTCAGCTTGTTGAATTCAGAGCTTGCCTTGTTCTTCGCCTCCTTGCTCATACCGGCTTCCTCAATCTTGCGTTCCAGCTCCTCCAGTTCATTGGGGGCGTCTTCCATATCCCCCAGCTCCTTCTGGATGGCCTTCATCTGCTCATTGAGATAATACTCGCGCTGACTTTTCTCCATCTGCTGCTTGACCCGGCCGCGGATGCGCTTCTCAATCTGCATGATATCGATTTCACCCTCGATAAGTCCCATTAACCTTTCGAGACGCTCCCGGCAGTTTTCGATCTCCAGGATTCTCTGCTTCTCATCCAGTTTGAGCGACATATGCGCCGCTATTGTGTCTGCCAGGCGTCCGGGTTCCTCGATGCCTGAGAGCGAAGTCAGTATTTCCGGTGGTACTTTCTTGTTCAGTTTCACATACTGATCGAACATGGCGAGCAGAGATCGTGTCAGGACCTCCAGCTCTTTTTCATCTTCTTCCACGTCTGTTGCGAGCAATTCGATATGCGCCGTAAAGAATGCATCGGTGTTTTCATAACCGGTGATACGGGCACGCTCGGCACCCTCGACCAGTACCTTGACCGTCCCGTCAGGCAGTTTCAGGAGCTGCAGTATGGTGGACAGTGTCCCGATCTCGTGGATGTCCTTTTCCGACGGATCGTCGACTTCCGCATTTTTCTGGGCGACCAGCAGAATTTTCTTGTCCTCCTGCATAGCGGTGTCTAGCGCATTGATCGACTTTTCCCGTCCGACAAACAACGGTATTACCATATGGGGATAGACGACGACATCGCGCAAGGGCAATACCGGGACTGCATTTGTGGTGTGATCTGTCATATTCGGTACCCATTCATTTCGAGTGAATCACTGTAATCCGGGACGTCAGAAAACGCCTCGACGTTTGCAAACCCGGCGCCTTGTCCATCGCTACCAGCGCATGATCAATGAGCGCAATCTGTAATCCTGATGTGGGGCCAGATCGCCGAACTTCAACCACTTAATTTTGACAGACACCTAATACAAGGCAAAGAACGTGCCAGAAGAGAAGTGTTGATTCAGTATACTATACTTTTGATTTGGAAGGATTATTTTAACTATTCGGAGACGGCCAACTGCTCCGGAGCGTCAAAAACCATATAGGGTTGGGATTCACCCAGGATAACATTCTCGTCAATGACGACTTTTCTGACGTTATCCATTGACGGCAGGTCGTACATGATATCGAGCAACACCTGTTCCAGGATGGTGCGCAGGCCACGGGCACCGGTTTTTCTATCCATTGCCTTTCGCGCTACCGCCTTCAAGGCATCATCCCGGAATTCGATCTCGCACCCCTCCATTGCAAAAAGCTTTTCATATTGCTTGGTGAGCGCATTCTTCGGTTCGGTGAGAATCTGGACCAATGCATCCTCATCGAGTTCCTCAAGGGTTGCGACGACCGGGAGCCGTCCAACGAACTCCGGAATCAGGCCATACTTGATGAGATCCTCGGGCTCGACGTCGTAGAGTATCTCGCCCACACTGACTTCTTCATGCTTGCTCTTGACTTCGGCTGCGAATCCGATACCACCCTTCTCTGAACGCCCGCGGATTATCTTGTCGAGACCGGCAAACGCGCCGCCCACAATAAACAGAATGTTTGCTGTATTGACCTGCAGAAATTCCTGCTGGGGATGCTTGCGCCCGCCCTGCGGCGGTACCGAGGCTATCGTTCCCTCGATCAGCTTCAGCAGCGCCTGCTGCACACCTTCACCCGAAACATCGCGGGTTATGGAGGGGTTGTCCGATTTCCTCGAAATCTTGTCAATTTCATCGATATAGACAATGCCGGTCTGGGCCTTGTCCACGTCATAATCACATTTCTGCAGCAATTTCTGGATTATATTCTCGACATCCTCACCGACATAACCGGCTTCCGTCAGTGTGGTTGCATCCGCTATGGTAAATGGTACATCCAGCAGCCTTGCCAGTGTTTCGGCCAGCAGGGTTTTTCCGGAGCCGGTCGGACCGATGAGCAGGATATTGCTCTTGGAAAGCTCGACATCATCCTTCTTGTGCTGAGCCTCCAGGCGTTTGTAATGGTTGTAGACTGCAACCGAAAGTACCTTTTTGGCGCGGATCTGGCCGATGACATACTCGTTGAGGACATCGTTGATTTCCTGTGGTTTTGGCAGCTTGTCGCCGCCGCCGGAGGTTTTTTCCTGCATTTCCTCCCGGATGATGTCATTACAGAGCTCGACGCACTCGTCACAGACGAACACGGAAGGCCCGGCAATCAGCTTGCGTACCTCGTGCTGGCTTTTGCCGCAAAAGGAACAGTAGAGCAGCTTTCCGTCCTCTGCCTTGCCGTCACGATCATTGCTCATAAGGATTCCTCGTTCATCATGCCAGATGCGTCCTTAGTGTTTTTTAACACTGTTTGTTATTGTTAATCAACTCCTTCGCCGGATATTACTGCCTTTATCCCGTCATTATTCGGGGTATTCCTGTCATGATGCCATGCAAGCCCGGCAAATTATCCGACATTTATCCCGTGGATCATGCCCCGCTTCCCTCTGTGCCGCCGGCAGCGCCCTTGCGAACGGCAAGAATCTCGTCTATCAGGCCGTAACTCCTGGCGGTTTCCGCACCCATGAAATTGTCCCGCTCGGTATCCAACTGGATCTTTTCCAGCGGCTGGCCGGTATGGTTTGCCAGAATCTGATTGAGCTTCTCCCTGATCAGCAGAATCTCTCGCGCATGAATATCGATATCCGTGGCCTGACCCTGAAACCCCCCCAGCGGTTGATGGATCATTATGCGGGAATGCGGCAGGCAGACCCGCTTGCCGGCCGCGCCACCCGCCAGCAGCAGGGCTCCCATGCTGGCTGCCTGCCCGACGCACATCGTACTGACAGGTGGTTTGATGAACTGCATGGTGTCGTAAATAGCCAAACCGGCCGTGACCGAACCACCCGGGGAATTGATGTAGAGGTGGATATCCTTGTCCGGGTTCTCTGACTCGAGAAACAGCAACTGGGCCATGACGACATTGGCCATGTAGTCCTCCACGGGCCCCACCACGAACACCACCCGCTCTTTGAGCAGGCGTGAATAGATATCGTACGAACGCTCTCCCCTGGCAGTCTGCTCGATAACGATCGGGACCAGATTCAGGGCCCGGGTATCCTGTGCGCCGTTCATAGTATTCATATCGGTCAACTATCCTTGCTCTTTAGCCTGTTTGGCGGCGTCCACAAGTGCCTGAAAGGACATATCTTCCTCCTTCACCTCGGCACCGCTGTGCGCCATTATCCAGTCGACGACCTGTTCCTCCATCACGGCTGACTGCACTCCTGCCAGCATCTCCTGGTTTCCATAATACCATTGCACGACCTCTTCCGGCTTTTCATAGGAACCGGCAATCGTTTCAATAGTGTCGCGCACCCTGTCAGGATCGACCTGGATCTGGTTCTGCCTGGCGATTTCAGACACCAGGACACCCAGCTTGATGCGTTTCTGCGCATTGGCTTCCAGTGACTGTGCATCGAATCCCTGCATACCCTCCCGGGTCTTGAGCTGTTCGATTTCACTGTCGATCAGATTGCGCGGCGCCTCGACAGGATTATTTTCCAGCAGCTTGCCAAAAACCTCATCCTTCATCCTGGCAACCAGCAGGCCCTTCAACTCGCGCCGCATATTGGCAGTCACTTCCTCCCGAAGACCCGCTATACCTTTCTCGTCGACACCAAAGGCACGCGCAAACGCGTCGTCGAGATCCGGTAAAGCCATTTCCGACACGCTGTGTACCTTGACCTTGAACTGCGCCGTCTTGCCTGCGATCTCGGTCGAAGGGTAATTTTCAGGAAATCTCACCTCTACGGTTTTTTCCTCACCGGCACTGACTCCGACGAGTTGCTCTTCAAAGCCCGGAACCATGCTGCTGGACCCCAGCACGATCGGCATTTTTTCGCCTTTATTTCCGGTAAATGGTTTGCCGTCCTCGACCGTGCCTTCGAAATCGATGCTTACCTGGTCATTTAGTTGTGCTGCACGTTCGACGACATTCCAGGTTGCCCTTTGTTTGCGCAGATTGTCGATCATCGCATCGACATCGGTATCACTGATGTCCACAGCGGGTTTGTTGATTGTGAAAGCGAAATTAAGGCTGCCCGCCAGTTCCGGGAAAATCTCAAACGTGGCGACATACTCCAGCGGCTCACCCGGCCTTGACTGCCCCGGTTCGACATGCGGCTCGCCTGCGGGGCGGAGATTTTCCTGCGTGAGCGCCTCCTGTATCGTGGAATGAACGACCTGGTTGACCACCTCCAGCCGCACCTGCTCTCCGTATTTCTGCTCGACCACCTTTAAAGGGACTTTGCCAGGACGAAAGCCATCCAGGCGAACGGTCCGGGTCATCGACTGCAGTCGGGACTGGACTTCCTGGTCGACGCGTTCTGCCGGTACCTGCACCGTCATACGCCGCCCCAGCCCCCCGGTATTTTCTACTGATACGTCCATACTTGGCTTCTCACCTCATTGGCTATTAGTCTGTGACTGCCTGCAAGTCCATAGACCCTTGTTTATAACTTGTTACATATCATTGTGGTGCGAAAGGAGAGACTCGAACTCTCACGGGTTGCCCCACTGGCACCTAAAGCCAGCGCGTCTACCAATTCCGCCACTTTCGCTGCAACTATCCGGTGTACTTCCTCGGATAGCCTACCGGAGCTGGCCCGGATATGTCAGAAATTATAACGATTTACAATGCAGTTGCGCACCCCTGATTTTCCGGCAACGTTTGCCGAAAATACAGGAAACGGGTGGTGGCCTGGAAACGGGGCAGAGTGCTGGCGATTAACTGGTGGGCCGTGTAGGAATCGAACCTACAACCAATGGATTAAGAGAGCCCGCCAACGGTTGCATATAACAGTCTAAAACAATCTAAAACGCTGTACAACAATTAGTTACAAATAATCAATGGACCGAAAATCCATTGGTTCTTGTAGTCAACGGGTTAGAGTTTTGTACGGATTTCTACACTTGAGAAAAGGCAGCCAATGGATTCTAGCTCCACTGGTTGTGCCCCCGGCATCGCCAGATCGCAGACAGTCCCGGCTCTCGCCTCGGTCGCCTCGGGTGCGGGGTCAGTTTCCGGTAATCTGAAGTGGCTGTCTGTCAGACATTCCTGATTTATCCGTAGTCCTTTGATCTATCTCAATGCTAGACCAGTGAGATGGGCTATTTTTGATAAACGAAGCCAGCAATCAGAATCAAATAGGCTGAAGTATAAGAATTTACGGAGGGATTACCGTGAGAAAATCACGACTATTGGGTGCTGTGTGCGCCTGTCTTACTGCTGCATCTTTCAACGCAAGTGCCGCTGTCATCACATCGCAGGTGTGGTCAGGAAACGGGCACACCTACTACATGCTGACATCCACTACATGGTCAGACGCAGAGGTGCAGGCCGTGGCTCTCGGCGGCCATCTCGTTACCATCAACAACCACAACGAGCAGGATTGGGTTTATAACACCTTCGCACCTCTCATAGAGCCTGGTGAAGCCCAGAGTATGTGGATCGGATACACCGACAGTGAATTATTTGGTGCCTCCGAGGGCAGCTGGCGCTGGATCAATGGGGAAACGCCGAGCTATGTAAACTGGGATCAAGGGGAACCCAACAATTACGATTACAGCGGTATCGGTATCGGGGAGGACTTTGCATTTATGTATCTGCTCGCCAATGGCCGGTGGTACGATGCAGACGCAAATGGAATAGCGTTTGGAGTCGTTGAGGTTGCTCTGGTTCCTGTCCCTCCAGCCTTCTTGCTCTTTGGCTCCGGCCTGCTGGGGCTGGTTGAAATAGCCACGAAGAAATCGGTTTAGTATAAGAAAATGCTGAAGGCCGGGAAACGATGCAAAACCGGTCATTCGCCGTAACTTACTGAATGACGGGGATGTACTGTAGGCAGGCCCTTATGGGATCGATGGTGATTAGCATCCATTGTCCGTATTGCCGTACTCTACCCATGATTATACGTTTCGCCTTTCCATCATTTGTTTGGATCTCCATAACATGCAAAATGTAAACGTAAGGCGTTGAGATTCTGGGGCGCAACCAATGTTATGGTCAACCATTAACCTTTTAAAATCGACCATTCGTTCGCCGAATTGTAGTTGGATGGATAAACACGAAAGGACGCGGATTCTAACTCAAGGTATCAGAATGGCCTGATGGTATAGATCAACGGCAACGGATATTCATGGAATGAAAAAAATGCTAGAAAAGCGGAATGAAAACGAGGCTGTGAAGCTTGCTTCCACGAGCACTCGTTTTCACTCAGCTTTAACCATTTATGATTTTAGCCCGTCCCTGGCTGGTCCGGTGCCCTGGTCATGGTCGGCGGGTGATTCAGATGACGTCATGTCGTGCATCCCGGACACACCAGTGTTACATCCAACAACTCAATCAAATAGACGTGCTGACGCACGCGATTTATCTCGAATACGTTAGATTGCAAATAAACATATGGAAAGAGTTATACGTCAGCTAGAGCAAATGATTAGAAAGGTCGATCAGGCAAGTGTCGATCGACATAATAGTTTAGTTAACGACCTAAATAGGATGCAGGCGCAAAAGGCAGCCGGAATGAGAAACGATCGCGTAGAGGTAGTCAAGGAGTTACTCTCACATATTTATGGGAAAGCGACGGCTTATACTAATTTAATAATCATCGCTGGCTATGTCGCCTTCTATTCAATGTGGGGGTCAATGAAAGACCACTTGCCTCGGGAATGGATGCTGACGGCTGGGCTACTGATTACTTTATCGGTAATACTGTTCGTGTCAGTTGAGATATACAAAATGATATTAACAGGCCTTCATTATAAAAAAGTTAATAAAGTCCTTAACGATGACCAAACTGAAAGGGCAATTTCAACCATTCAACAATTGGAGCAGGAATTTAATAGGAGGATGTATGGTTTTTGGCTATTGATGCTCATTCCTACAATAATTACAGGTATTGGTTCTGGCATTATTTTAGCTGTGGCATTTGCCCAGCAATTATTATTAGAGCTGGTTGCATAATGCAATCTAACCATAGGGTCAAGCCGACGCAAAAAACCCTGCGCGGCTTACCCAAAACGTTAGATTGCCTATCCACGAGAAAGATGAATATGAAATTTATAATAGCATTGTCAGTAACACTGTGTTCGTTTTCCGTTAGCGCATGGGATGGGTATGACTATGAGCAAGGAACAAGCGTCGAAATAGGTAGTGGAAATCTAGTCCGTCCCGGACAGGATATTGAAATCTACGATTATGGCCACGATGAATATCATGATGTAGAAGTTCAATCTATAACAGGTAGTGGATCTGGCGCTGAGGTTGAAGTTTATGACTATGGTACTGGCGAGTATCGAACGCTAGAAATGGAATAAGTGATGGCTCAATAGAGGCAATCTAACAATCGGTTCGAGAGAGGACGCGGCAAATAGAACCGCGCCCTCTCAACCGCGCCGTTAGGCCAACGAAGATGACGCGGGACGAGTTAATCGGCATCTTTCGAACGAGCGAGAATAACTGCAAGCTCGTCTATGCGTCGTTGGTGATGTTCTCACACGAGGACATGCCGGCCATCTACGCGAAATGGTCAGGTGCTTTGGATATCCCTCGACCGTTCGACGAAGACGAGGTTATCGCACTCCTACACGATCGAAATGTATCGAAGATCGCCTTTTCGGAGCTATACGACACGGTCCATCGAGCTGCCCTCAAGGAACTCTTCGAGGTCACGAAGCACTACTGTGCCACTACCAACCAGACTCAAGCGTTGGTTTCTCAGCCGTGGTACGAATTCTGGCGGGTTGTCCGGAATTGCTTTTCGCACGATTTCCGGTTTCGGTTCACGGAGCACGACCGAAAGAAACTACCTGTTTCCTGGCGCGATGTCTCAGTCGACGCCTCCATGGAAGGAAAACAACTGACGCATGGGGTCATATCGCGAGAGCGAATGCTGGAGTTCCTTCGGGATGTACAAACCTTCATCGAGACACGGTTGGCCTAACCAGCCGGTCAAGTCGTTCGCTTCGCTTACTCGGAGCGCGCTACCGCGCGCCCGCTTACCGGCACGTTACAAATGTCCGGAGTTGCGGCATTTACGACCTACGCAGGAAGCCAGGGAATGGGGTATTCAGGCCGGTTCCCGGACATTCCGAGGAAACAGCTCAGATAACCTACTCGGATGACCGGTTCCGACCCCTATCCCGACATTCTGCATAACATGCTGAATGGCAAGGAAGTACTGCAAACGGACGTTCTGGAGGAGGTGCTCGGTCGAAAGAAACAACTCTATTTGAGACATTCATAATGCGCTAACAAAAAGCATGTAGTTTATAGAGGTTAACCACAGCATGTTCAAACCTCTC
>Ga0210096_1000006_pt1 | contig 174350 bp, 152 predicted proteins | sample China_Galinas_PW_4_FD_184864 | JGI IMG/M metagenome (GOLD analysis project Ga0210096, IMG submission 184864) | Wetland microbial communities from San Francisco Bay, California, USA, that impact long-term carbon sequestration - China_Galinas_PWA_D2... | ecosystem: Environmental > Aquatic >...
ACACGTTGCTGGCCGTCTACGATGGGACTTGCGGGTCTCTGAGCGAACTTGCCTGCAGTGAGGATGAAGGCGATGGCCTGCTCTCTGAGACCTGCGTCGAGGGGCTGACCGTGGGCAATACCTACTATGTGCAGGTGGCATCCTTCAGTGCGGAATCGCAGGGGTCGATCACATTGAATACGAACTGCCAGCAGTCCTTCGACTGCGAAGACCCCAGCACCGTAGAATGCAATGGCTCAGCGACAGTCGACAACACCGACTTAACCACCGACCCGGATGATCCGGCGTTTAGTTGCCATTTCGGCGGGGCGGCCCAGGGTGTGGGGTCGACCTGGTACACCTTCGTGGCCACCGAGACCACGGCCTGCCTCGACACCAACGACAGCGCGGTCTCCGATACGTTGCTGGCCGTCTACGACGGGACCTGCGGGTCTCTGAGCGAGCTCGCCTGTAGTGAAGATGAAGGCGATGGCCTGCTCTCCGAGCTCTGCGTCGACGGGCTGACCGTGGGCAATACCTACTATGTGCAGGCGGCGTCCTTCAGTGCGAGCTCACAGGGGGCGATTACCTTGAGCACGAACTGCCCAGCCCCATAGCGGTTTCTCGCAGCGGTGGTTGTAACGACCACCTCTCATGAGACGAGCGTGGCGGGGCTCCATCCTTGGAGTTTCTGTCACGCTGAGGTAGGGCGTCAGGCGACCGGCTATTTCTTTTCGCGAGGCACGGAGTAAGGTCTAGGTCCGGCGGTTGGCTAGTCGGGCAGCTATACACCATTTCTGGCAGCATGATTTCCACAAGCATCCTGACTGGGGACATAGTGCTGTCCAATGGTAACAACTACCTGTCCGATAACTATTTGCTGGCGCAGAAACCAATACGTGCCAAGGAACTAATTCGGGTCATATGCCAGCTACTGGGTAATCCTTTCACTTGAAAGTAGCGACAAGACCAACATGGTTCCGATTCTTGACAGTTCTATAACCTATCGTATTGCGCTGTGTCCGCATCAGGCTGGAAGGGAAATCGCGGACGGTGAAGTAATTCCGAACAACACTACTGCTACCTAGCCACCTTGAAATATGATAACAAGGTGCGGCTGCTTTCGCGTCGCCGTTTTGTTTAGTGTTCAAGGTCAGAAAGTGGCCTGTTCTCGGAACCACTAGGAACCTTGCGTCAATGTCCGGAGTTGCGGCATGGCCTCCCTTCGCCGGTCGCACCTGAATGTCCAAAAGTGGCCGATCCTTGCCCTGACCAGCCTGGCGGCCGCCATGAATATGGGAGACATTCAGCGTCAGGTTACCGCCCGTACTCGGACCTAGTAGACTGATTCAAAATAAGAATTAGCTTACAGACAGGAACCGATCCAACCCGAAATTCAGGAAATTCCCTTATACTTCCGGAACGTACTGAGAGCGGTCATTCCAGAGAGCGACTCTGGTCGGAGACTTACGCCCACGGCCTATTTTTGCCATTCACGCAAGATCCCTGAACAGCAAATCTGCAGTTGAAATGATCATTCGGCTGATTCTTCACCCTGTCGATGCCCCGAGCACTGGCCTCGAATGTCTGGCAGCGATGACCTCGTGCCAGTGGCTAAAGAGTGTGCTACAGGTCTAGATTGAGACTAGTGCGCCATGTAATCCCCCCATTTTAAACAGCAGTTATTCGTAGAAATCTCATGCTGCCTTTAACAGCTGTCGGGGTGGTATGCCGCCGATGGCTGTATGGGATCGCTCGTTATTGTAGATCCACAGCCATTGTGTCGCGAGCTTCTGTGCTTGCTCTATTGAGTCGAACACATGCAGATCCAGCCATTCATGCCTCACCGTACGGTTGAATCGTTCGATGTACGCATTCTGTGTCGGCTTGCCCGGCTGGATATACATCAGCGTGATCCGTCGATCATTGGCCCAGTCAACCAGCGCCTGCGCGATTTACTCCGGACCGTTGTCCAGCCGTATCGCGGCCGGCTTGCCACGCCACTCGATGACCTGTTCCAGGGCGCGTATTACACGCTGACTCGGCAGTGACAGGTCCACCTCGATCGCCAGTCCCTCCCGATTATAGTCATCGATTACATTGAATGTCCGCAACAGTCGGCCATCCGACAGCGCATCGCTCATGAAATCGACTGACCACACCTGGTTGATGGCCACCGGCACACTCAGTGCATCCGGCTTGTCGCGCTTGATCCGCCGCTTCGGCCGGATCCGCAGGTTCAACTCCAGTTCCCGGTAGATGCGGTACACCCGCTTGTGGTTCCAGCCATAGCCCTGCACGTTACGCAAATACAGGAAACACAATCCGAAACCCCAGCGCCGGTTGGCCGTCGTCAGCCGCAACAGCCAGTCCGCGATCAATGCGTTCTCCGACGAGTGCTTCGGCTGGTAGTAGTAACAGGACGGACTCACGCCCAGGCACTCACAGGCAAACCGGATGCTGACCTGATGCCGTTCCACAGCCTTCTGCGCCATCTCCTTCCGTTGAGATGGCTTTACAACTCTCCCTCAAGCGCTTCCTGGCGTATCTCGGCCTTGAGCTTCTCCTCGGCGTACATCTTCTTCAGCCGGGCATTCTCAGCCTCCAGCGCCTTCAGGCGTTTCATCATCGAGGCATCCATCCCGCCATACTTAGCACGCCACTTGTAGAACTGCGCCGAACTCATGCCGTGCTCCCGACACAGATCATTGACGGAGACGCTTTGCTCATTCTGCTTCAGGATCACCAGGATCTGGTTATCGCTATATCGTGACTTTCTCATAGAAAACTCCTTTAACTTCAGTTTAATGGAATTTTCTATTTATAACTGCTCCGACTTTCCGGGGGGTTTACATTAGCACGCAAGATTGGCAAGGGGTTCAAGTGTGAGCAGGACGTAGCGGACTTCAGTCGGCTGCTGAAGAAGATGGCCGTGGAGGCGGCCCCGTGCGCCGAGATGGAGGAGCATCTGGGCTACGGGAAGCACGAGGCCCGTGGTCGAGGTAGCGGTAACAGCCGCAATGGCCTCAGCCGCAAGACCTTGAAAGGCGATCACGGTGCGGTTGAAATCGAGACGCCGCGAGATCGCAACCAGGTCGTTGTTAAAAGTACATATCAGGGCTCTGGTACAGAAGAAACAGCGCGAGATCGAGGAACGGCTTCAGATCACCCGGGATGACGTCATACTGAGACTTCTCAGGGCGGCGTCCATTGATGGTCGCCGCAAATCCTATCGCACAGATAGATAAAACAAGTAGTTAAGTGATATATCTCTACTTGTTTCGATGTGATTATTTGTTATGGGGTCTCCTTGGGGGACCCTCTGACCTCAATCAGATCTATTCCCCCAGGCATAAAAACCCGCCACAAGATCGGGTCGCACCGTTCCAGACAGTCCTGGCTTGCATCTCGGGCGCAGGGACAGTATCGGGTAGTCTGGGTTGTCTGTCGGACAATTCTTATTTCTGCATCAGAAAATGCTGAAGGTCCTGATACGTTGGAGACCGTCGATAAGCATAACGGAACGGCAGGCAAGCCGTGTGAAACGGCCATTCCGCTGACAGTATGCTTCATCGACATCCGGCGAACTGTACTAGAGCGCCCGCCGAACACGGGGTGCACGTGAGCTGGGCGTTGCATCACTGGAAAATTGATCTGGCCAGCGGTGAAGCGCTGGTGCCCGATGTCGGCTGTACCAACGGGTTTCCTGTTAAGATCGAGAGCTGCCGTGTGTACATGGAATTCAGATCTCAGCACCTCGGCGATAACGACGATGAAGTTCCACTCAACCAGGCATTATCAACGAGGATAAAACATGCGGGTAGAAGATATTATGACGTCAAATGTACGTACCGTGACTTCCAGCCAGAAGCTGGGCGAAGTCGTGTCGATGATGTGTTTATATCGTTACAGCGGTATTCCTGTGGTCGATGATGGCAAGCTTGCCGGCATTGTCGCCGAAAGCGATGTGCTGAGGTCGATGTTCCCCAGGCTGGAGGACCTGATGGACAGAATATCGGGTGTCAATTACGACGAGCAGATGAAACAGTATTACGACGTGGTGCATCTCAGTGTCAAGGACATAATGACACGCGCCGTGATCACGATCCGTCCTGATATGCACATCCTGCAGGCAGCGTCGATGATGGTGAGCAGGAAGTTTCGCCGTATTCCTGTTGCAATCGATGACAAACTGGTAGGCATGATCAGCATGGGCGATGTTCACAAAGCCATTTACCAGTCCACGCTGGCGAAGAAATTATAGAAATCGATCGGGTCGTTTAGCAAAGTTTTGACATATGCTGTACGGAAGTGAACAAAACCCCATCAAGATTTCGGATAAAGGCATGGTTGAATGAGATACGCAACCTGCGGCCACAGTTCGACGGGATGCTGGATTGAAGTCGGCCTCGACGAAACCGGCGAGTCGGTAACATCGCGCGGCGTCGCCGACGCAAACGCCAAACGCTGTAACTCTGTGTCAAAGGAATCTCCGGACATGAGCCAATGCTTACAACCGAAGGTCGTGGTTCGTCTCCGCTGCTATGCAGATATTACCGGGATGAGTTCGGAGACGTTCTACTATGCGTAAACGGCAACAATTGTTACTGAAACCTTCCTGCAACACAGGGAAGGCCCGTTTCCGGCTGTTGCCGGCCACCATTTACAGGCTCAAGCTGCTGCGCCGCGGCCATATCGTTTCCCGGGGATTGCAGGCCGGATGGGCGGACTGCACAGTCAGGATGTCATGGGGTAATATGGATCGACAGGTGGCGGCGGTTATCAGATACATGGGAAAATTGACAGGCTGAACGTAGTTGTGGGATACGACAGTGTTATACGCCTGAGCGAATCGGAGCGTCTTCGGGCGCGGAACAACGGATTCGCGGGCAACGCACCGGCCCGTCAGAGGAGGTCCAATGCTGGGATTCGAACTTGATATCTGGGATTACCTGACCTTTGCCACGGGCCTGGCCTGCGCCATCGTGGGGATTGTGGCCCTTCTGTGGATCGCGGGACTGCCGGGCCAGATCGCCATTGCCCGCAAGCACCCGGAGGCCGAGGCGGTAAAGGTCATGGGCTTCGCGGGCTTCCTGGCAGTCGTGCCGTGGATCCAGGCCTTCATCTGGGCGTTCAAGCCGACCAATGTCGTGGACATCCGGCGCTTTCCCGCCGAGGAGGCGAAGGCGACCGAAGAGGAAATCGTCCGCCTCAAGGGGGAGACGGAGAAGAAGCATAATAAGGCACCGGCGAAAGAAAATCCTTCGCCGGACAGCGACTCGACGAGCTGAAGAGGCGGTCGCATGCTACTGGGTTTCCTGCTGCTGTTCGTTTATGGCCTTGCTGTTTGGCTCACGTTCTTCAAATTCAAATGGATGAAGTTCAACATTACCTGGGGCCTTGTCTCGGCGTTTGTCGGGGTGCATCTGCTGCTCATCTTCCTGATCGGCCTGCGCTTCGTGACGCCGTACGCGACCGAGGCGAAGGTAATCCAGCACACCATCCAGCTGATTCCTCGCCTGTCCGAGCCCACGCTGGTCACGGAAGTGCTGGTCGAGCCGAACGTACCGGTGAAGAAGGGGCAGCCGCTGTTCCAGTTCGACCGCCGGCCCTACGAGTACAAGGTCAGGGAGCTCGAGGCGGAGCTTGCCAAGGCGAAGCAGGACGTGAAGGTGCTGAAGGCCGACATGGAGGTCTCGGCGCAGAAAATAGTCAAGCTTAAAAGCGACCTGACCTACGCGCGCTACCAGCAGAAGCTTTCGACCGATCTGGCCGGGCGCGGCGCCGGTCCGGAAGAAGACGCGCAGAAATGGACCGCACAGGTCGCCGCCGACGAGGCCTCGATCAAGGAGGCGCAGGCTGAACTCGTGCGCTCGGAACTGCGCTACAACTCCGAGATCAACGGGGTCAACACATCCGTCGCCGCCATTCAGGCGAAGCTCGACCTGGCACGCTTTTACCTCGACAACACCCTGATGGTGGCCCCGGAGGATGGTTACATCATCAACCTGCAGGTGCGTCCCGGCATGGTCGCCGGCGAGGTCCGTTTCGGCGCCATCGCCTCGTTCATCTGCGATGCCAACCGTTACCTGCTCGCCAATTTTTTTCAGGAGAACCTCAAGTATGTGAAAGCGGGGCAGGAGACGGAGGTCGCGCTTGACCTCTATCCGGGTCAGATCTTCAAGGGCAAGGTCGAGGCGATCTGGCAGGGCAGCGGGCAGGGGCAGCTGTTGCCAAGCGGCACACTGCCCAGTTTTGCCTATCAGCCGACCGAGGTCCCGCAGGGCCAGTTTGCAGTGGCGATCAGCCTCGACGGCGAAGATCAGTCGAAGTTCCCGATCGGGACGCAAGGACGTGCGACGATCTATACCAATCCCTCCAGCGGCTTTGTGGTGCTGCGCAAGATCGGCATCCGCGGCTACACCTGGTTCAACTGGCTGTATCCGTTCTCAGGCTGATGCGTGGAATTGGCGCCGTAACGGTCCTCATGGCGGTGCTTGCCGGCTGCGCGCTGCAGCCACCACCGACGCAGACCGAACTGGTCGATCAGGCGCTGCCGAAAGAAACGCGCATACCCGCCGCCTGGCAAGCCGATTCGAAGACCGGCGCGGTCGCCGATGACTGGCTGAAGTCTTTCAACGACCCCGTTCTTGATGCCATCGTCGCCGAGGCCATGGCGAATAACCTGGATCTGCGCCAGGCGGCGGATAGCATGGAGATCGCCCGGCAGTCCGTGGCCGTGGTGGGTGCGCAACTGCTGCCGCAAATCGGCGGTCAACTCGGCGCCAAGACGACCCACGACTTCGGTCACGAGGACGAAGTCAAGCACACGTACAACCACACGGTCGTCGGGCTCGGCGTGGGCTGGGAACTTGATGTGTGGGGCCGGCTGCGTTCCGAGCGCGCCGCCGCCGAGGCAGGCTTCGAGGCCACTGCGCTCGATTATGCGTACGCGCGCCAGTCGCTCGCTGCGACGGTGGCACTGAGCTGGTATCTCAGCACCGAGGCCTACCAGTTGGTGGCACTCGCCGAGCAGACGGTCGGGGTCTACGGTAAACTGCTTGAACTGGCAAAGCTCAGGAACGCCGCCGGAAAGAGTTCGGAACTCGACGTGGTCGATGCGCGTGCCAAGCTGGAAATCACCCAAAGCAATCTTGAAGCGGCGCGCAAAGCCTACGGCGAGGCGCGTCGCGCCCTCGAAGTGCTGCTCGGCCGCTATCCGGCAGCCGAGATTAAAGCGGCGGCGGTTTATCCGCCGCTCCCTCCACCTGTTGGCGCCGGCGTGCCTGCCGCGCTGCTCGAACGGCGGCCCGACATCGTTGCGGCCGAACGTCTGGTACTTGCTGCGTTCCGGCAGAAAGAGGCGGCCCGGCTTGCGCTGCTGCCCGGTTTCTCGATCTCGCTTATCGGGGAGCGTCTGGGCGACCATCTCATCAGGCAACTGCAGTTGAGCCCGTGGCTTGCCTCGGCCGCGATCGGCATGGTCATCCCGATCTACGAAGGCGGGGCCTTGCGTGCACAGGTGAAGATCACGACTGCGCAGCAGGCGCAGGCCGTGGCCAACTATGGCAGTGTCGTGCTGGATGCATTCCGCGAGGTCGAGGACGTGCTCGCCAGCCAGCAGATAACGGAGCGGCGCCTCGTGTACGAACAGCGCGCGCTTGCAGATCTCACGGCGGCCGTGGAGATCGCAACCGTACAGTACCAGGCGGGGAAGCGGGATCTGCTGTGGGTGGAACAGTTACAGTCGGAACAAATCCTCATGCATGAAAGTGTCATCAAGCTGCGCAACGAACAGATCGCCAATCGCATCCGGCTTCACCTGGCGCTCGGCGGCAGCTTTGACACAGCGTCGTCAGTGGCTGTGCTGGCGGGCGGGAAATGACGAAAAAGGAGCACTGCTATGCCAACGACCAGCGAAACCGCTGTGTCCGCCCTGCATGAAGCCGTTTTCGGTGAACTGAAGAAGAGCTGGGGCTGGCTGCTCGCGCTCGGCGTACTGCTCATTGCACTGGGAACACTGGGACTCTGGATGAGCTTCGCCATGACGCTGGCCACCGTCATGCTGTTCGGCGCCTTGCTCGTGGTCGGCGGCGTGTTCCAGTTACTCAACGCCTTCCAGCTCAAGGGGTGGAAGAGCGTGCTCTGGCATGTATTGATTGCCCTGCTCTACATTGTCGCCGGCATCGTGATCTTCACCGACCCGGTCTTCGCTTCCCTGGGCCTGACGATGGCGCTCGCCTGGATCCTGATTGCGGTCGGCCTGTTACGCATTCTCATGGCCTTTCAGATGCACCCGGTGAGCGGCTGGTTCTGGCCGCTGGTTTCGGGGTTAATTTCCATTCTACTCGGTGGAATGATCCTGGCGCAGTGGCCGGCTTCGGGGTTTTGGGTCATCGGTCTGTTTGTCGCCATCGAGATGATCGTGAACGGCTGGTCGTCGGTATTCATTGCGCTGGCCGCCCGCAAGGCCGCGAGGATGGTATCGGCATGAACGGCAAATAGGGCTGGGCATGCAAAGTACCGTGCACGGAGCGGTATGGGAGCAGTAAAATAGTCCAACGATTCGGCCGAGCCCTGCCGATTTGCCGGCTGCGTTTCGGTTTGTTAGATGCTTGAAAACGAGAAGGAGAAAAACATGTCGGAAGCCAAGCAGCAGTCTGGGGGGGCTCCGGCCGCGCAGCCATCGGACGGGCAAATTGATCTCGAGAAGGCACCCGTCGAGGAGGTCCTCGCGAATCTCGGAGTGAAACCCGATACCGGGTTGTCAAGCGCAGAGGCCGGTCAGCGGCTTGCCAAATACGGCCAGAACGCGCTGGTCGAAAAGGAGGAAAGCTTTGCATCGAAAATGCTGAAGCGATTCACCGGACCCATCGCCTACATGATCGAGGCGGCGGCGCTGGTGTCTGCGGCGATCGGTCACTGGGATGACTTCGCGATTATCATGGCGCTGCTGCTGTTCAACGTCGCACTCGAGACGTGGCAGGACCGCAAGGCCTCGAGCGCACTCGCCGCGCTCAAGAAAGGGCTGGCCCCGGAAGCGGTCGCCATGCGCGATGGCAAGTGGGGGACAGTGCAGGCCGCCACGCTGGTGCCGGGCGATATCGTCAAGATTCGCCTTGGCGTCATCGTACCCGCCGACCTGCGGATGGTGAAGGGCGACAGCGCGTCGATCGACCAGGCTGCGCTCACCGGCGAATCGCTTCCGGCGTCCAAGAAAGTAGGTGACGAAGCCTATTCGGGAAGCGTGGTGAAGCAGGGTGAGATGGAGGCAGTGGTCATCGCGACCGGCCCCAGCACCTTCTTCGGCCGCACCGCCAGGCTGGTCGCGGGCGCAGGCGCGGTGAGCCACGCCCAGAAGGCGATGTTCCAGATCGGCAATTTCCTCATCGTGGTGGCGGTGGTGCTGGCAGCCATCATGGTCGCGGTCAGGGTCTACCACGACATCGTGATCGTCGACAACTGGGGCCTCGACGATGCGCTCGCCATCGTGCAGTTCGTGCTGGTGCTGCTGGTGGCCTCGATTCCGGTGGCGATGCCCACGGTGTTCTCGGTCACCATGGCGCTCGGGGCGCTCGCGCTCTCGAAGCAGAAGGCGATCGTCTCCAAGCTCTCCGCCATCGAGGAGATGGCGGGCGTCGATATCCTGTGCTCGGACAAGACGGGCACGCTCACCAAGAACCAGCTGACGCTCAGCGCCCCGATCCTGCTCTCTGACAGCGATCCGCAGGACTGCATCCTCGCCGCCGCGCTTGCCTCGCGGATCGAGGACTGCGACGCCATCGACACCGCGGTCATCGCCGCGCTGAAGGACCAGGGTGCGCTGCAGTCCTGGAAGCAGTCGAAGTTCGTGCCATTCGATCCGGTTACCAAGCGCACCGAAGCGACGGTCACGGATCCCTCCGGCAACACCGTCATGGTGGCCAAGGGCGCGCCGCAGGCGATGGTCGATCTCGCGAAGCCCGCCGCGGATGTGGCAAAGAAAGTTGCCGACACGGTGGCCGAGCTGGCTGCCAGGGGTTCGCGCGCGCTGGGCGTGGCGCGCTCGACCGACGGCGGCAGCACCTGGTCGCTGCTCGGCATCCTGCCAATGTTCGACCCGCCGCGCGACGATTCGAAGGCGACCATCGACAAGGCGAACGAGAAGGGGGTCAAAGTCAAGATGGTGACGGGCGACGACACCGCCATCGCCATCGAGACGGCGCGTCAGCTCGGCCTGGGCACGCATATCATCCCGGCGGCCGACGCATTCCCGAAGGACATGGACCCGAACAACGTCCCGCCGCAGATCATGGATGCGATCGAACGGGCGGACGGCTTCGCCCGGGTCTTCCCCGAACACAAGTATGCCATCGTCAAGGCCCTGCAGACGCGCGGGCACATCGTGGCGATGACCGGCGACGGCGTGAACGACGCCCCGGCGCTCAAGCAGGCCGACTGCGGGACCGCTGTATCGGGTGCCACCGACGCGGCCCGCGGGGCGGCGGCGCTTATCCTTACCGCACCCGGATTGTCGGTGATCAACAGCGCGATCGACGAGGCACGGCGGATCTTCGGGCGCATCACGAGCTACACGGTGTACCGGGTGGCGCTGACCATGGACATCATGTTCCTGGTGGTGCTGTCGACAATCTTCCTTGGCTTCCAGCCGCTGACGGCGGTCATGTTGGTCGTGATGTCCTTGCTTGACGACATGCCGATCATGGCCATCGCCTACGACAACACCCGGGTGAGCGCGCGGCCCATTCGCTGGGAGATGCACCGGGTGCTGGGCATTTCTGCCGTGCTGGGGTTTTTTGCGGTGGTGCAGTCATTCGGGTTGCTGCTGATGGGGACGGAGGTCATCAACCATCCGGCACACAGCGCGTGGTTCGGCCTCTCGAGCATGGCGCAGTTGCAGTCGTTGATGTTCCTGCAGCTGGTTGCAAGCGGCCCTCTGCTGCTGTTCGTGATTCGCTGCGAGCGCTGGTTCTTTCTGCCGCCATACCCGGCTGCGCCCCTGTTCGGGGCCATCGCGTCCACGCAGCTGGTCGCGCTGCTGATGTGTGGCTTTGGCTGGCTGGTCGAGCCGATCACGTGGACCCTGATCGCCGCCGTCTGGATCTACAACATCGCGTGGATGTTCGTGATGGCCGTCGTCAGGCTGGTGACCGAGCGGTTCGTCGATCACCGTACCGTGCGCCACACCAGGAGCGCGGACATCGTCAATCAGGCGCTGCACCCGCAAGCGCAGTCGTTTGCCAACCCCTCGACGGCGACATCCTAGGAGAGAGCACATGGACTATCGGAAGGAGTTTATCGTCAAGCCGGGCAGCAAGGTCCGGCTCGACAGGATCGATCCCGCTTTCAAGGACAAGCATGAGTCGCACGAGCAGGCGCTGCCGGAGATCGCGAAGCATGTGGAGTGCATGGACCAGTTGCAGTACCTGCTCTACGCGGATGGCGACCAGTCGCTGCTTGTGGTGCTGCAGGCGCTTGACGCGGGCGGCAAGGACGGCGTGGTGCGGCACCTCTTCAGCGGTATGAATCCGCAGGGGACGACCTCGGTCGGGTTCAAGCAGCCGAGCAAGGTCGAGGCCGCCCACGACTTCCTGTGGCGCGCGCACCAGCGGGCACCCGGGAGGGGCGAGGTGGTGATCTTCAACCGGTCGCACTACGAAGACGTGCTCGTGGTGCGCGTGCACAAACTCGCGCCGAAATCAGTGTGGTCGAAACGCTACGCGCTCATCAACGACTTCGAGAAGATGCTGAGTGCGAACGGCACCCGCATCCTCAAGTTCTTCCTGCACATCAGCCCCGGGGAGCAGCTCGCCCGCTTCAAGGAGCGGCTCGACGACCCGGCGCGGCACTGGAAAATCAGCGAGTCCGACTACTCGGAGCGCGAGCTCTGGCCGGAGTACATCAGCGCCTTCGAGGACGCCCTGGAGAAGACGAGCACCCGCCATGCGCCGTGGTTTGTCATCCCGTCGAATCACAAGTGGTTCCGCAACCTCGCGATCTCGCAGATCGTCGCGGACACCCTGAAGGAGATGGGGCTCAAGCTGCCGCCCACGCAGGTCAATATCGAGGAGATCCAGCGCAAGTACCATGCAGCCGAGCAGGAGGCGGACGGCGAGGGCGTGGACAAGGGGAAGCACAAGAACAAAGGCAAGGGTAAGGGCAGAGGCAAGCGCAAGGGCAACCATGAGTAGGGGCCAGCCCAAAGAGTGCCTATTCTCTGCGAAACTGATCACATCGACTGACAACTGAGAAATGTCGATGCCTGTCTGCCATGACGCCGAAGGAGGCGCGCTCGTGCAAGCCCCGCGGTGCGCGGGAGAGACCCACGGGAGTTTGCCATGCGGTTGACCCTGTTCGGCGGTATCCGGCCATTCAACCGTCGCGGGGCGCTGCGCGATGCGCTGGCAGGCGTAACGCTTGCCTCGATGAATATACCGCAGGTGCTCGGCTATACGCGGATCGCCGGCACACCCGTGGTTACCGGACTCTACACGGTGCTCCTGCCGGTTGTGGTGTTCGCGATCTTCGGTTCCTCGCGCCATCTGGTCGTCGCGGCGGATTCGGCAACAGCCGCCATTTTCGCCAGCGGCCTGACCGGCCTGGCGCCGCGGGCCAGCGAAGCTTACATGACGCTGGTGGGCATGGTTGCCCTGCTGACGGCCGCCTTGCTGTTGCTGGCGCGAATCTTCAGGCTCGGCTTCCTTGCAGACTTCCTCTCGCGGACGGTGCTGGTCGGGTTCCTGACTGGCGTTGGTGTGCAGATCGGCATCGCCATGCTGGGCGAGATGCTCGGTATTACCGTAAACTCGAATCGCACGGTCGATCAACTGTGGGAGCTGGTGCACGGTCTGGCGCAGAGCCATCTTCCCACGCTCGCTCTGTCGACGCTGGTGGTGAGCGCCATCCTCGTCTGTCGCCGTTTCTTGCCGCGGTTGCCGGTACCGTTGATCATGGTAGTGGCAGGTATTACTGCGAGTTTTTACTACGACTTCGCCGGACACGGTATCGCGGTCATCGGACCGGTGCCGGGCGGGTTGCCTTCGCTTGCCTTTCCTCGCGTGGGCTGGCACGAACTGCTCGCGCTGCTGCCAATAGCCGTGTCCTGTTTCGTGATCATCATCGCCCAGAGCGCAGCGACCTCCCGTGTCTTCGCGGTGCGCCATCGCGAGCGCGTCGACGAGAATGCGGACATCCTGGGGCTGTCGGCGGCGAATGCGGCCGCAGCAGTAAGCGGGGCCTTCGTGGTCAACGGCAGTCCAACCCAGACAGCGATGGCCGATCGCGCGGGCGCCGGCAGCCAGATCGCGCAGATAGTCTTCGCCGGGATCGTGCTCCTGGTGCTGCTGTTCCTTACCACCCCGCTCCAGTATCTTCCCCACAGCGTTCTCGCCGGTATCGTGTTCACCATCGCCGTCGGGCTTGTCGATGTGAAGAGCCTGGGTGACATTCGCCGCGAGAGTCCGGGCGAGTTCATGCTGGCCAGCGCCACGGCCGCGGTGGTGGTGCTGGTCGGTCTCGACCAGGGCATGCTGATGGCGATCGCACTGTCGCTGCTGCGTCATGTGCGGCATAGCTATCGCCCCCACACCATGGTGCTGACGCCGGATGAGGCCGGCCGCTGGTTACCCGTTCCCGCAGTGTCTGGCAGGGAGACCGAGCCGGGACTGGTCGTCTATCGGTTCGGCGCGGATCTGTTCTATGCCAATGACACCCGTTTCACCGACGAGGTACGTTTGCTAGTGGATTCCGCGCCGAGCCGCGTGCGCTGGTTCGTGGTCGATGCGGAGGCGATAACAGATCTCGATTACTCCGCCGCACGTTCGCTGTGCGAGCTGTCCGATGATCTGAAACGACGCGGGGTTGAGTTGATGTTCGCGCGCGTCTCTCCCTTTCTGCGCGCTGATATGGACCGGCATGGTATCACGGACGTGATCGGCGATGCGCACCTCTTCGCTACGCTGCACGAGGCCCTGGCGCTGGTGCGCAGTGGTGTGCATGAATCTCGGGGAGATGAGCGGTGAGACGGCACATCTGATTGTCGCCGGTGGAGGCGGGTCCACGCAGGCTTCCACGGCAGGTGTCGGATCTTTGGTAGCCCGCCCTGAGGGCCAAGCCTGTGAGCTTGTGGTCGGGCTGGGGGCATTTTTCACGGCTGTGGTGCGCGCGATGCCAACCGGTGTGGTGTGGATGGCGGATATGACAGAGCGAGCAAGCTCCTGCTGCAGTTGTTTCTGCGTGACGCTAAGGCGATACTTGCACACGGGTGAAAGCGTGCGGCAGGGTCCGCCCGTCTAGATTCCGAGCCAATAAGGACAAACTTTTTCAGCCCCCGCCGATGGCGGGTGTCATCCCTGGGGGCGCAGGCGGATTCATGGTCACACGAACAAATCACGGCGTCACCAAACGCCATTTGCGCCGTGTCTTCATTATGGCCCTGATGCTGGCTGCCGGCATCTTCTTCTTCCACACTGGCGTACTGTTCGAGGTGGCCCATCACCTGGTCGCGGCGGACGCCTGGGTGACTGACAACTTCGGCACCGCGACCTCGGGCAGGATCATCGTCCTGGTCTGCTTCTTGGTCCTCTTCATTACCCATGTCGTCGAGGCCGCCACCTGGGGTCTGTTCCTCTGGCGTAAAGGACTGATCCATACCTTCACCGAAGGCTTTTATTTCTCTGCCGCCTCGATCACCGCGCTGGGCTATGGTGATGTGGTGCTGCCACCACCCTGGCGCATGCTCGGTCCCCTGGTAGCTATCAGCGGCATCCTCATGTTCGGTTGCTCGACTGCCTTCCTCTTTCTGGTTCTGGAGAAGTTGTGGGTGCTGCAGGGTTAGAGAGGCGTAGACCCTTACTGTTGCGCTGCTTTAACGGACTGGCATGGCAGTTTTGTGGTGCCAGCGGGAAGAAGGTGACACTGCAGGTGGCCAAACCACACGGGAGCAATCGGCCCTGTTTCTAAAACAGTTCTGCCAGCGCCTTTTCGGTCTTGCCAGGTAATCGCGGATAGTGATCCTTGCTGTGTCATTGGCAGGGATTTCACGGTCATCGCCGGCTCGATGCGCGCACACCGATCCTTTAAAGCTATATCGGTATCACTACGCCCATGACCATGTGATTCACTAAGCGGTCGTCCCCGGGCCGGCGAAGGGAAGTCCGGGGCGTGCAGCATTGCCTGTTTGAGGTTGGTCGCATATCCGATAGTTCCATACGTAAATACCCATATATGAAAACGTCTTTTGGTTGAGTCTTGCCAAAAAGCAGTCTACCGTTAGATGGTAATGATCAGTTTACCCAATCATTGCATAAAATTTCCTGTGGGAGCGGCGCCTCGCCGCGATTCGCGCCGGGGGCGGCGCTCCTACGGGGTCAGGCTGGATCCCACCAGCGGTGAAGTCCAGAGACAATGCGCCAAGATGCATTTCTTTCTGTCAATTACCTGTTGATACCATATTCCAGGCTGAGGTTTATGCAACTCTCGGGTTTATAAACAGTAGAAGTTGGTTTTAACGACAGAAGAATTTAGAAGTATCGTCAAAAACGCCATTCGTTGAAACAACTGTAGATGATGTTGGAGAGATGTGTTGGATAAATCTGCAAATTCCGGACTGAAATGTTGCCGTAGCAGTTTGTTGAAATTGCTGCTGATCATATCTTGTCTAATGCCTGCTGCGATCATCATTTGCATGATATATCCGGAAATAAGTCCTGCGGAACATGCAATGCATGTTCCCGAGTTGCAGCAGCAATTACAGCAGGCAAAAAAGCGAAGTGCACAGGTACATCCAAAACTCGAGAAGCGCCTTTATGACATTGCTGCAAGCTTGGCATCTCGGGTGAACAGCCTCACGCCGGGGGGTACACAGCAACAATCAGATTTTTCAGACCAATCCACGCCATTTGTTCATGTTAACAAGGATGGTGACTTGCAAGTTTACATTTATGTTTCCGAGTGGAGTGAGACTGAACGCTCCGAACTTGCATCTCTTGGGGTGAGAGTTGAACTCGCAATGGACGACTTGAACATTATTCAGGCATGGGTGCCATTCGATCGACTGGAAGCAACGGCCAATCTCCCATTCATAATGCGCATCGCTCCGCCACACTATGGAGAGACGCAGACAGGAAGCGTAGTGACTGAAGGCGATTCAATTTTGAATGCAGACAATGTCAGGACGCTTGGATTTACCGGTAGCGGCGTGAAGGTGGGTGTTATTTCAGGAGGCGTGGACGGTTTGGCATCTTCTCAACAAAGTGGAGACTTACCGGTTGTTGCGGTCTTACAGACAGAGGTAGGTGATGCAGAAGGTACGGCCATGCTGGAAATCGTACATGATATTGCACCTGATGCCGAACTGGGTTTCTGCGGAACTCCGGGTGGTACAAGCCTTGATTTTATATTCTGTGCAAATGCGCTCCGCGTAGGTTTTGGTGCTGATATTATAGTCGATGACATTGGTTTTAATTCTGAACCGTATTTTGAGGACGGCGATGTCGCCATGGCCGTGAAGTCTGCCGTAGATTCAGGTGTCTTTTACACTTCAGCGGCAGGTAATGATGCAGACAAACATTACGAAGCCAACTACCTCGACTTCTCTGGATTCCACAACTTTGGCGGTCGAGCGGGTGCGCAGGACGATATAGATGTCGATTTCCGGATACCACCATTGGAGACCCTAAGTGTCTGGCTGCAATGGAATGAGCCTTTAGGCGGGAGTTGCAGCGATTATGATCTCGCATTATTTGACGAGTTTTTTAATGTGCTCGACAGTAGCCAGGCAACGCAAAACTGCGACGACGATCCATTAGAGTTTATTAGTTATACGAATCCCTACTATATTTCTACTGTCACTGTACACCTGGTTGTGGAAAAGTATTCCGGTGTTAACAGAAGACTTGAAATGTTCTATACACTTCCGCCTGAAGAATATGCAACTTATCAAGGAACTGTATTCGGGCACAGGGCTATCCCGGGCGTGATGTCTGTGGGTGCAATTAACGCTGATGATCCAGGCCATGACACTATTGAAGCCTATAGCAGCAGAGGGCCGTCTGAAATCTACTACCCTTCACACCAGGTGCGAGAAAAGCCGGATATCACTGCCATTGATGGAGTCTCTGTAAGCGGTGCGGGAGGGTTCCCAACGTTGTTTACTGGCACGTCTGCAGCAGCACCACATGTTGCAGGAATTGCGGCGCTGCTTATATCTGCAAATCCGGCAATCACTGCAGCAGATATCTCCCAGGCGATAAAGCGTACTGCGGTCGATTTGGGCGGCGCTGGACCCGATAGAACCTTCGGGTATGGACTCATTGATGCTCTTGCCGCAGTCCAACAGCAGGCAGATGCAGACGGTGATGCTGTTCCGGATAAACATGATAACTGCCCGAACGTTGCGAATCCAAACCAACTTAATACTGATGGAGATGGTTTGGGTAACGTGTGCGATCCGGATGATGATAACGACGGCATGCCGGACACATACGAGATATCAATGGGCTTTAATCCATTAAACCCGTCAGATGCCTCTGCTGATGCAGATGGTGATGGATATAGTAATATTGATGAGTATGAGGACGGAAGTGATCCGCACGACCCGGAATCAACGCCGCGGAGCAGAATTATGCCCTGGATACCACTATTGCTAGATTAGTGAACCGCTGAATTATTACCAACATCAACTCATAAAGATTCGTAGCGTCAGTAGGGTGTGCCGTGCGCACCATTAATCAACAGCTTGCATTTGCATCCCAGTGCGCATGGCGCACCCTGCAATGAATCGCCAAATAAATCCAAATAAATAAAGGTATCCTAATACTGCTGTCCCGCTTAATCCCTTCTCCCCTTCAAGGGGAGAAGGTCAGGATGAGGGGTGAGAAACGAAGTTTCTTGACCACATGATTGATCAGCTCTCACCCTGGCCCTCTCCCACTCATGGGAGAGGGGATACTCTCCCTGATATCACCGACGACTTTCATGTCTCCGGTCCGCTTACCGTCGCTGTAACCAGGCGTATTCTGAAGCTTGTGCAAGATTAATAGGCAATAAGCGGGACAGCAGTGGTCTCCTAAGGTAAATCTCAATAATAACTTCTGGCGTACGATAACACTAGAAGCAAGATGCGTTCCGGCCAGCCAGTAATCCACTTGTTATGCCGGCAATATTTACTCCAAAATCAAATTAATAATCGGTATTAGCCATCCGTGTGCATTCGATTCAGTTTGCCCGCTGTATTTGATCACAAAGTCTATCGCCTGCTGGATGGCATAATCCGGCGCGCCGTGGCGATCACGGGGGTTTTGTATTTTCTGGTCAAAGTAGGATGTGTGTGTATCGATATATCTCATGTTGGCGTAATACAAATCCTGATCAAGAACCTCAACGTCTATATTGTCCATATTCACCGCAGAGTGATACGGCACATAGTCTGACTTTACATCCCCGTTCTCTATATACGAACTGACATCATGAAATTCGGTATGATAAAAAAGTTCGCCGGAATCCAGATGCCATTCAGATTCTCCGTCACTCAGGGCGATCGCCGCAGTATGCATGGGATTGATAACGCGTTCCCTGAACGCGGTGCTGTTTTCAGCCGAGCGTAACCAACCGTAGTGCTCGTAATAGGCGGCATCTCCATAGAGCATCTGGTGGCCAGCTACCGAATCGATGTAACCGGTTGCCCAATCCAGGTACGGACTCAGCTGCACGCCATAATGAGGTGAATCAATCGTCACAAAGGTATCCACGCCCATCGCTTCATCCTCCTGAACAAACATGGTACGTGCAACGATGCCTCCCATTGAACCACCAATTATCACCAGTTCATAATCCGGATGGCCATCATCGTTCCCGTCGCTGATGCCGTTTGCAGAAATCAAGCCATCCAGATACCGAATAAACACGGCCAGGTTGTCTGCGTTTTCTTTGAGGTCTGCTTCACCATTTACATAGTCGAAAACAATAATGTCATACCCAAGGTCTGTCAGTGGTTGAGTCAACGTGCCAGTGTAGTTATCCAGATCATCAACAGGATGATCAGTATTGACTGTGTCATAACCCTTGACCACGATAACTGGCTTATCCAATGCACCGGTAACACGCCATGCACTCAAGAAGCCCGAATGCCCGTTGATTGTATATCTGTCGTATACCGTATCTATTGCCATTGCGGTTTCAGATGCAGCCAACGCAACAGATAAGAAAACCGACATAAACAAACCAATATTCAACCTGCAATTCATCCTGGTCACCACAGTTATGGGCACAGTATAACGGTTTTACATACGAGTAAACGCGATCCGAAATGACGCTGGTGGTAATTCAGCTAAGAACTCATATGCGACAGTCACACGATTATGAATCAATCCGATCATTACATAAAATCTTACTGCAGGCACGGTGTCTCGCCACGACGATGTACAGGGATGTACAAGTGTCGCGAGAGGGCAGGAAGCCCGGAGCGACCGATGTACAGGGATGTACAAGTGTCGCGAGAGGGCAGGAAGCCCGGAGCGACCGATATACAGGGATGTACAAGTGGTCGTTCTCGCACATCCCTCGGTAATTGCACCCTGCATTGCTCTACCTCCTGCATCCCTGCAGTCGTGTGCTCCACGACACTCGGACATCCTGTTCAACATCGCGAGAGGGCAGGAGAAGGTGAGACCGGGAACCGGTCGAGAGGCTGGTCTGGACCATGCCCAATGCGACTCGCGCCGAGGGCGACGTTCCCACGGGCCTGTACACGATCACACCGGCGGTGAATTCCGGAAGCGATTCGCCAGGATACATTTCACTCTGTAAGCTGCCTGTCGAATCCGGAATTCAGGCTGAAATTTATGCAACTGACGGGTAGACTTTGCTTTAGTGGCAAATATTTTCGCTGTTTTTGTAAACGGTGACTTTTTACACACCCTGCGCAGAACCTGGAAGTTAACGTTATAAAAGGTGAAATTATCAGCTCAACGGCAACTTGCGACGGCAGGTATCAGCTGATACATGCGACACTTGCCATTCTGCCAATAAGCCTGAACGGCATTAATGCATTGCAAACAGTTCCTTAGAACCCAGTCGTGGAACGGCCCCGACCTATGAAGGACATTCATAAAACTGTAACAATATGCGCTTATTCATCGCGTATTGCACGAGGTGTTTATATCTTCCTATAATACCCTCCCGCTTGTATCAACAGGCCAGCGAAAAAACGAAAGAAATATAAACCCAGGGAGGTAAGAACCATGAAAAAACGCACCCGCATCCTGCTTTGCTCAACATTTGCAGTGGCGGCCATGGCGGCAGCTTCTACCCAGGCCCTTGAAGTCACCGGAACACCTGGTTCACCGAGCGCCACGACCACCATCAGTGGCAAGCAACTGCCGCCGCCCGCCCCGAAATTCGGCGGTGTGATCAAGGACAACGCGATGCAGTCCACCGCCTGGTGGCCGCCGCGCGTCGTGCCCCCCAAGGAAGCGCCCAATATCCTGCTGATCATGACCGACGATGCCGGCTTCGGTATACCGAGCACCTTCGGCGGTGTCATCCCGACGCCGAGCATGGACCGCATCGCGAATAGCGGCCTGCGCTACAACCGCATGTTTTCCACCTCGCTGTGCTCGCCCACGCGTGCCGCGCAGATCACCGGACGCAATCACCACTCGGTCGGCTTCGGCGTGATTGCCGAGCAGGCCACCGGTTTTCCCGGCTACGACAGCGTCATCGGCGTGGACAATGCCACCATCGGCCGCATCCTGCGCGACAACGGCTACGCAACTAGCTGGTTCGGCAAGGACCACAACACGCCGACCTACCAGGCCAGCCAGGCCGGCCCCTTCACCCAGTGGCCGACCGGCATGGGCTTCGACTACTTCTACGGCTTTGTCGGCGGCGACGCGAACCAGTGGGGGCCGAACCTGTTCCGCAATACCACGCAGATCTATCCCTTCAACGAGCACACAAGCAGCTTGAAGATGGACCGTTCGAATCCAAAGGCGGAGATCTGGCCGGTCACCGGCAAGGAGAGTTCCTGGAACCTGATCACCGCGATGGCCGACGACGCCATCGACTGGATGTACCGAATTCACCAGACCGACCCCGAGCAGCCGGTCTTCATCTACTACGTGCCCGGCTCCTCACACGCGCCACATCACCCGACGAAGGAGTGGGTGGACAAGATCCATGCCATGCACCTGTTCGACGATGGCTATGAGAAGCTGCGCGAGACCATTTTCGAAAACCAGAAAAAGCTCGGCGTCATTCCCGCCGACCTGGAGTTGACGCCCTGGCCCGATAACATCCTCACGCCGTGGGACAAGCTCACCCCCGAGGCGAAAAAGCTCTTCATTCGCCAGGTCGAGGTCTTTGCCGCCTACGTTGCCTACAACGACCACGAGATCGGTCGTGTGATCCAGGCATTCGAGGATCTGGGCAAGCTCGACAACACGCTGATCATTTACCAGAACGGCGACAATGGTACCAGCGCCGAGGGCGGTCCGGAAGGCACATTCAGCGAGGTCGCGTTCTTCAACGGCGTGGCGCCGCCGGTGGACGTGCAGATGAAGTATTACGAAGCCTGGGGCACCGAATACGCCTACAACCACATGTCGGCGGGCTGGTCCTGGGCATTCGACACGCCGTTCGACTGGTTCAAGCAAAATGCCTCCCGGCTTGGCGGCACCAACCAGAACATGGTGGTCTCGTGGCCAAAGGTCATCAAGGACAATGGCGGCTTGCGCGAGCAGTTCGTCCACGTGATCGATATCGTGCCCACACTCCTGGAGGTCACCGGTATCGGTGCGCCCGAGATCGTTGACGGCATCAAGCAGAGGCCGATCGAGGGCACCAGCTTTGCCTATACCTTCAATCCAGAAAACGCCAAGGCCGAATCCCGGCACAAGACGCAGTACTTCGAGATGATGGGCCAGTGGGCGATCTATCACGACGGCTGGTTGCTGAGTACCAAGGTCAACCGGGCGCCGTGGCAGGCGTTCGAGGCGGCCAACACAGACCCGCTGAACAATCAGGTTTTCCAGCTCTACAACCTGAAAGAGAGCTGGAACCAGTCCGAGGACATCGCCGCGCAACACCCGGAGAAGGTCAAGGAGATGCGGAAACTGTTCCTCGAGGAGGCCAGGAAGTACCAGGTCCTGCCCCTGAACGCGTCGGTAGGCGCCCGGGTCGCTGCGCCGCGCCCCAGCCTCACCGCCGGCCTGACCGAACTGGTCTATACGCGGCCGATGACCGGCGTTCCGCAGGGCGATGCGCCCTACCTGCTCGATACCTCCTACAGCCTCACGGCGGACATCACCGTGCCGGAAGGCGGCGCCGAGGGCATGATCGCGACCTCCGGCGGGCGTTTCGCGGGCTGGGGCTTCTACCTGCTCGAGGGCAAGCCGGTGTTCAACTGGAACCTGCTTAACCTCGAATGGGTCAAGTGGGAGGCCCCGGAGGCGCTGGCACCTGGTCAGCACACCATCGAGTTCGATTTCAAGTATGACGGCCTCGGCGTCGGCACCATGGCGTACAACAACTTCTCCGGCATCGGCAAGGGCGGCACCGGCACGCTGAAGGTGGATGGCAAGGTCGTTGAACAGAAGCGGATGGAGAAGACGATCCCCATCATCCTGCAGTGGGATGAAAGCTTCGACATCGGCTCGGACACGATCACTGGCATCGACGACGCGGATTACAAGCCGCCGTTCCCGCTCACTGCCAAGTTCAACAAGCTGACCATCAAGATCGACCGTCCACAGTTGTCGCCGGAGGAGATCAGGAAACTCGAGGAAGGCTTGAAAAAGGTCGAGGCAGGTCGCGAATAAGCGACCAGCCAACCCGGTCGTGAAACATGCGGGCCGCATCCGAAAGGGCGCGGCCCGCGAATTCGCGTTCGCAACCGTTGCAACCGGGAAAACAGGTGCCATTAAAACGATCCAAATCATATCGCAGCTCATTCACCGCGATGCTCGACGGTGTCATTGCAGTCGGCGTTCTCACAGGCACCAGTGCATTGCGGCAACTGGCGGTTGATAACCGCCGACGCCTTGTGTCCTGACTTGAGCGCTTTTTGAATCAGAGAATGATGAAAACAGCAATCGCGTTTGTCCTTGCCGGCTGCATGCTGGCGTTGAGCACTCGCGCCGGATTTGCGACCGAGCCGGTGAAAGCGGCACTGCCGAACGCCCAATCCGGTTTCGGTATATTGCAAGGTAAGTGGGTGCGCCCCGACGGCGGCTATGTCATCACGATCAAGGGTGTCGATGAGAACGGCAAGCTAGACGCGGCCTACGCCAACCCGAGACCGCTCCCGTTTTCAAAAGCAGTGGCGTCACGCGATGGTAAGACGATCAATGTGTTTTTTGAACTGCGCGCCGGCGGGTACAACGGGTCGACCTATACGCTTGTCTATGATCCGGCCCAGGATATCCTCAAGGGTGTTTACTTTCAGGCGGTAGCGCAGCAGAAGTTTGATATTTTTTTCGAACGCGCGAGACCTTAATCTTTAAAAATGTGTCCCCTGCGGCTTGTGCAGCGATCGCTGCTGTTGATGAGTTCGCTCGCGGTGGCGACCGCCCCGCAGATACACCTCCTCGTACTTGATTGCGCATGCGGAATTCATCGCAGCTGATCTGGCAGAAATAAAACAGGTATCCTTAACTTGTCTCACCAAACCGATAATCACCGGTTCAGGCATTTTTCAGCCGGACTTGTTCCCCGCGTGCTGGTCGGTGCCTTTGTCGCAATGGCGGCGGTCGTAGGCCACGCGGCAAGCTATGTTGGCGGCGCGACCTGCCGTACCTGTCACGATGCCGAATACAATGCCTGGCAGGGCTCTCATCATGATCTGGCCATGCAGCCGGCCAACGCAACGACCGTACTGGGTGATTTTGCAAACACCAGCCTGACCCAGTATGACGTGACATCCTCCTTTTACAAAAAGGATGGGAGGTTCGTGGTACGCACAGAAGGCCCGGACGGCAAGCTGCAGGAGTACGAGATCAAATACACCTTCGGTGTCGATCCTCTGCAACAGTACCTGATCGCGTTCCCCGGCGGCCGCATGCAGGCCCTGAGTCTGGCATGGGATACTCGACCGGAAGCGCAGGGAGGACAGCGCTGGTTTCATCTCTATCCCGATGAAAAGATCGCCCACAATGACGAGTTGCACTGGACCCGGCCCAGCCATAACTGGAACTACATGTGCGCGGAATGTCATTCCACGCATCTGGAAAAGAACTACGACCCCGTCAGCAGGACATACCGGACCACCTGGTCGGAGATCGATGTCGCCTGCGAGGCATGCCACGGCCCGGGGTCGGATCACGTGCTTTGGGCCGGCCGCAAACCGGGTTGGAAGCAGTTCGAGGCGAATCATGGCCTGATGTTGCAACTCGACGAGCGCAATGGCATCCACTGGAAGATCAACCCCGATACCGGGAAGCCTGTGCGCAGCAAGGCCCGTGACAGTGACAGGGAGATCGGGATGTGCGCCCGCTGTCATTCCCGGCGCAGCAAGATCAGCGCTGATTATGAGCACGGCGCGCCGTTACTGGACCACTACCTTCCAAGCCTGCTGACTGAGGGCTTGTATTACGCCGATGGCCAGATAGACGGCGAGGTCTATGTCTACGGGTCGTTTGTACAGAGCAGAATGTATCGCGCCGGCGTGACCTGCAGTGATTGCCATGAGCCGCACAGTCTGGCACTGAGAGCCACCGGCAACGGCGTTTGCCTGCAATGCCACCGGCAAGACAAATACGACCAGCCAGGCCACCACTTCCACAAGCAGGAATCAAAGGGGGCAAGCTGCGCCGAATGCCACATGCCGCCGAAAACCTACATGGTTGTCGATCCGCGTCATGACCACAGCATGCGCATCCCGCGTCCGGATCTTTCGATGCAGCTCGGGACGCCCAATGCATGCAACAACTGCCACCAGGACAAGGACGCTGAATGGGCCGCGAAACAGGTCGAGGCCTGGTATGGACATGTGCCTGAGGGCTTCCAGACCTATGCGCAGGCCTTGCATGGCGAGCGGCAGGAAGCGACTGGTGCCGGCAACGCGCTGGCTGCGCTGATTCGGGATGTGGAAGCACCGGATATTGCCCGTGCGACGGCACTTGCCGGTATCGGACCCTATCTGAATACCGCAACGATTGATGTATTGCCGCTGGCTTTGTCGGACGATAATCCAGGCGTGCGCGCTGCAGCCGTGGGTGTACTGGACCAAACGCCATTGAACATCAGGACACGACTCGCCTTCCCGATGCTGGAAGATCCGATACGTGCGGTGAGAATCGAGGCGGCGCGGGCGCTGGCGGCCATTCCGGCTGGTGAGTTGTCGGAGGAACAGCAGGCGTTGCTGGACAAGGCCTTGCAGGAATATGTCACGGCCCAGCAGGCCAATGCGGAGCGGCCCGAGGCTCAGACGAACCTGGGCAACCTGTATGCGGCACAGGGTAAGGCGGGGCAGGCGATTGCCGCCTATCACACGGCGACTGAGATTGATCCGGCCTATGTCCCTGCCTATGTGAACCTGGCGGATTTTTACCGTACCCGGGGCGAGGAAAGCGAGGCAGAAAAGGTCCTGCGCCAGGCGGCAGGGATCAGTCCGCAAAATGCCGCTGTACACCATGCGCTGGGATTGACGCTGGTGCGGCAGAAACGTACAGAGGAGGCGCTTGAAGAACTCAGGCTGGCTTCGACCCAGAACCCTGACAGTGCGCACTATATTTATGTCTATGCCGTTGCCCTGAATTCGGCGGGCAAACCGGAGCAGGCGGTCATGCTGTTGCAGGGTGCGCTGAATCGCTTTCCGGGCAATCGTGACATCCTGGCTGCCCTGGTGGCATTTCATCGCGACATGGGTAATGAGTCAGCAGCGCGTGACTATGCCGGGAAGCTGCGCGCTATTTCACCCTAGGATGAACTTCCCGGAGATGCCGGCAGGAAGAAATCCGCCTCGAAAAAGAACTGAAATGCACCCGTTGTACAGCGCCTGATCACCTTCTGTGCCGCTGCAAGTCCGCGATTCCGGTTTTATCCCGGGGCGAGGCGCTCGCCTGTCCGGGGGTCGAAGAGATGCAGCTTTGCGGTGTCGATTCGCAATGCCAGCGTCTCGTCTTCGCCGACCCGGCAGTCCGGCGCCAGGCGGACGACGATCCGCCCGCTGCCGGACCCGGCGGCATCCTTCACGCCGTCGTCAATAACAGCCGGGAATTCGCCGGCCATGCGATTTTCTATACCGACATGGGCGTATTGTTCGGCGCCCAGCCACTCGACGACCTCCGTGCGCGCCTGAAAGCCCGGAAAACCGGCGGCAGGCGGTTCGTCCTGCCCCAGCGGCGCGAAATCCTCCGGCCGGATGCCCGCAATCAGGCGGGCAGCGGGGCCGCGCAGTCGTTCGAGATGGCTCTCCGGGAGTTCCAGCTCGAGCATCGGCAGCCGCAACCGTTTCCCCTCCAGTTGCGCGGGCAGGAAATTCATGGGCGGTGAACCGATGAAGCCGGCAACGAACAGATTGCGGGGCTGTTGATAAAGGTCTCGCGGGTCTCCGATCTGCTGCACCACGCCGGCGCGCATCACCGCGATCCGATCGCCGAGCGTCAGTGCCTCCGTCTGGTCATGCGTGACGTAAACCATGGTGGCCCCGAGCCGCTTTTGCAGCCGGGCGATCTCGGCGCGCATCTGCACCCGCAGCCGGGCATCCAGATTGGAGAGCGGCTCGTCCAGCAGAAAGACCTCGGGCCGACGTACAATGGCCCGTCCCATGGCGACCCGCTGCCGCTGGCCGCCCGAGAGGCTGCGGGGCTTGCGGTCTAGCAGCCCGTCGAGTTCAAGGACGGCGGCCGCCTCTGCCACACGCCGGGCGCGTTCGTCCGCGGAAATCTTCGCCAGCTTCAGGGGGAATGCCAGGTTCTCGCGCACCGTCATGTGCGGATAGATGGCATAGCTCTGGAAAACCATCGCCATGTTGCGGTCTCTGGGGTCGAGGTCGTTGATCACCCGGCCGTTGAGCATGATCCGGCCCGCGGTGATCTCCTCCAGTCCGACGATCAGATTGAGCAGGGTGGACTTGCCGCACCCGGAGGGGCCCACAAGGATAAAGAACTCGCCGTTGCGGACCGTGAAGTCCGCATCCGTCACGGCCTGCGTGCCGTCCGGGAAGCGTTTGCCGACATGCTCGAGGACGATCTCCGCCATGGCGGTTCAACCCTTCACCGCGCCGGCGGTCAGGCCGGCCACGATGCGCCGCTGGAAGACCAGCACCATGACGACAATCGGGAGCGTGACGACAACCGAGGCCGCCGCGATGGAACCGGTCGGCAACTCGAACCGCGAGCTGCCGGTGAAGAAGGCGATGGCCGCGGGTACGGTACGGGCATTGTTGGTCGATGTGAGCGCGGTCGCGAGCAGAAAATCGTTCCAGGCGAAAATGAACACCAGGATCGCCGTGGTGAATACGCCGGGCGCCGCCAGTGGCGCCATGACATGGCGGAAGGCCTGAAAGGCCGTCGCCCCGTCGACCCGGGCCGCCCTGTCCAGATCCCAGGGGATTTCACGGAAAAACGCCGTCAGGGTCCAGATGGCCAGGGGGAGGGTAAAGCTCATGTAGGGGAGGATCAGGCCCGGCCAGGTATCGAAGAGGCCCACGCTCCGCCAGACATTGAACAGGGGGCCGATAATGGCGATCGGCGGGAACATCGCGATCGACAGGGCGCCGCCGAGTATCCAGCGTTTGCCCGGGAAGCGCAGGCGGACAATGGCATAGGCCGCGAACATCGCCAGCAAAACGGCGAGCGAGGTGGCGATCGATGCGATGCCGAGCGAGTTCCAGAGTGCCGCGGGAAACTGGATGTCGGCGAATATCGCGCGGTAATGCTCGAGGCTGATGGTGCCGGGAAATAAACGGTTGTCGTTGAGATCCGCGGACCGCTTCAGGGACAACGACAGGATCCAGACGACCGGGAACAGGGCATAGATGACGACGATCACGACGCCGCAGCTCAGAAAAACGCGTTCCATGGTGTTCTGTTTCATCCCGGTTGCGGTCATGAGGTTTAAAATGGTCAAAACGGGGTCAGATCCCGCTTTCTCAGCCCTCGTCACCCCTTGTCATGGACACGCCGAAACCCTTGATGAATACCAGCGCAATGATCAGCACGCCCATAAAGACCAGCACCGACACCGCCGAGCCCAGCCCCAGATTCAGGCGCGTGATCAGGGTATTGTAGCCGACGATGGAGACCGATTCCGTGGCATGGGCGCCGCGGGTCTGCACGTATACCGTATCGAAAATACGAAAGGCATCCAGGGTGCGGAACAGCAGCGCCACCAGAATCGCCGGTTTCATCAGGGGCAGGGTGATTCGGGTAAAGCGCTGGAGCGCATTGGCGCCGTCCACACGGGCGGCGAGTAGCAAATCGCCCGGCACCAGCGTCAGACCGGCAAGCAGCAGCAGCGCCATGAAGGGCGTGGTCTTCCAGATCTCGGTGAGGATGATGACGAAAAAGGCGGACCAGCGGTCGGTCAGCCAGGGCTGTTCCAGACCCAGCAGGGCGTTGACAAACCCGGTGGTGGGGTCGAAGGCGAACTTCCACGCCAGCGCGGCGACCACCGTGATGATGCCGTAGGGCACCAGGATCGCGGCACGCACGCTGCGGCGACCGAAAACGGCCCGGTGCATCACCAGTGCCAGTGCAAGGCCGAGCACCAGTTCCACGGTGACCGAACCGGCGGTGACGATCAGGGTGTTGAGCAGGGATTGCCACCAGATACCGGAGCCGAGCACGCTCAGGTAGTTCGCCAGGCCGACGAAGGCGCGCTGTTCGGGAAATCGCAGGTCATAGTGGAACAGTGACAGCCAGCAGGCATACAGGATCGGCCAGGCCGTGACCAGCAGCATGGCCGCGACGGCCGGCGCGCACAACAGCCAGCCCAGATGCCGTTCGGAAAGGGCGCGCGGTTTCACATCAGGCCCTCGGATCGCAGGGCACGCCCGATGTTGCGGCGCAGTCGTTCGGCGTCCCGGTCCGGGTCGATGGCCGCCAGCGGATGCAGGGTGCGGCTGATCGCCAGCGAAATATCGTTGTACAGGGGCGTTTGCGGCCGCTGTACGGCATCCCTGAGAGTGGCGCGCAGTACGTCGGCAAACGGGAATGTAGCCCTCACGGCGGGGTCGTCATAAAGCCTTTCGATCGTGGGCGGCAAACCGCCCCGGGCGGCCGCCAGGCGCTGGTTTTCCTCCGCCGCCAGGCAAGTGGCGGCCTGAAAGGCAAGTGCCGGATGCCGTGACCAGGCGCCGATGCCCAGGTTGATGCCGCCGATGGTGACGCGGCTGGGCCTGCCTTCGATCACGGCCGGCCAGCGGGCCCAGCCCATGTGCCGGGCGATTGCCTGGACATGCTCGCGGGCACTGGGCCAGACAAAGGTATAGTTGAGCATGAACGACGAATCTCCGGCCTCGAAGGCCAGACGCGCCTGGTCTTCACGGGCGCTTGACAGCGTCGGGTCGGCGGCGGGCGATCGGGCAAATCGGGACATGATCGCCAGCGCCCGGTGCAGGGGTTCTTCCTGCAGTGCGACTGCCTCCCCGTCCGCAGAGAGGATGGTGCCTCCGGCGGAGGCGAGCAGCGAGGTGAAAAACACCGTCAGCCCCTCGTAGCGTTCGCCCTGCGCCTGAATGGTGCCCTTCCCGCCGAGGTCTTCCGCCATGCGGATCATCTCGTCCCAGGTTGCGGGGGGGGCGGCGATGCGGTCCGTTCGATACCAGAGCAGCTGGGTATTGGTGGTATACGGCGCGGCCCACAATCGACCCTTGTAGGTGGCGCTCTGAACCGTTGCCAGCAGGCGCCCCGCTGTCGCGCGTTGCGCCAATCCGTTGTCCCAGGGGAGGATCCAGCCGGCCTGCGCGAATTCCGCCGTCCAGATGACATCCATGCCGATGATATCGATGTCGGGGTCCCCGGCCGCCAGGCGCCGCACGAGTTGTTCGCGCTGCTGATCGGCATCGGCCGGCAGCGGTGTCAGTGCAATCCGCCAGGCGCCGTTGCTCGATGCCGTGCACTGCCTGGCGGCCTCTGCGAAGGCGCCGGAGGGCTCGGCGAAGACGTACCAGCGGAGCAGGGGTGTCCGGGACTCGTTTCCTGAATCGCAACCCGCCAGCCAGAACACCAGCACGACAGGTACAAGGCAATGTGTCCTCATCGACGGGCGTTGTCTCAGGATTCGGATTGTACGAACAGCGTCTGCGTCGGATAGGCAAACTCGATGCCTTCCTGTTCGAAGCGTTCGTGTATGCGCAGGTTGATGGCCTGCTGGATATCCATGTAGAGGTTGTAATCCGGCGCCAGGACGTAGTAGACGGTTTCGAAGTCGAGTGAAAAAGCCCCGTAGGACTTGAAGTGGGAACGGTCAAAACGGACCTTGTCCTGCTCCTCCACGGCTTCCCGGATGATGCCCGGTATCCGGGTCAGCTTCCCGCGCGGTGTCTGATAGGTCACGCCAAGCGCGAATACGACCCGGCGCTCGAACATGCGGCCATAGTTCCGGATCCGGCTGCCCAGCAGGTCGGCATTGGAGAAGATGAGCTGTTCGCCCGACAGGCTGCGCAGCCGCGTGGTTTTCAGGCCGACGTATTCGACGCTGCCCATGAAGTCATCGATGATGAGAAAATCGCCCACGGTGAACGGCTTGTCCAGAACGATCGACAGCGAGGCGAACAGGTCGCCGAAAATGTTCTGTACGGCCAGGGCGACCGCGATACCGCCGATTCCCAGGCCGGCGATCAGGGCCGTGACGTCAATCCCCAGGTTGTCGAGGACCAGCAACAGTACCACGGCCCATAGCGCCAGCCGGCCGACAAATCCCATGGCATTGATGGTCGTCACGCTGGCCGGGTCCTGTTCCCGCCGCCGCCGGGTGTCGCGCGCCAGCCAGAACAGCACCAGACCGTTCAACCACAACCCGGCCTGGATCAGCAGGGCGATCATCGTGACGCGGAAGATGCCCTGGTGCACCGTCTCCGGCAGAGAGAGAAACAGCGAGCCGACGAACAGGGCGACAAGGAACAGGAACACGCCGCTGCTGCGGGCGAGAAGGTCTGCCAGCGCATCGTCCCAATCGCCTCTGGTCTGCTTCGCCAGTGCGACAAGCCGGGAGATGATGTACGCCTTGAACAGATAGAAGCAGGCCAGTGACACGCTCGCTGCCAGCAGGGCGATCAGCCAGCTTTGCACCGTGTTTCCGATAACTTCTTTGGCGAGTAATTCCATGATGTTTTCCCTGGCGTGATAAAAAAACCGGTTGATAAGTGATTCGCTTCAGGATTCAGCGCTTGATACTGTCACCGGTACGGCGGTTCCGGCGGGATATCCGCTGTTCCGGCAGTCATGAACCTGCCAGACAGCCGTCGGCGACGGCCGTCAATCCGCTGTCCGTGCGTGGCATCTTACCAAGAGATATAGTTCCCTGCAGGGTTTCCCCGGGTGCAGCCGGTTTAACGCACCGTCGCCGATGAAAATTGAGGAGTCGTGATTTGATGCGCCCTGTTCTGGAGTGGCATGAACTTCCCGCCGGCCAGGTGCTTGAGCATCTTTCGACCGCGACGGCTGGCCTGACGTTTCCGGAGGCGCGCCGACGGCTTGAGAAGTACGGCCCGAATGAGTTGCCGAAGAGGGGGCAGACTTCACCCCTGAATGTGTTCATCCGGCAGTTCGGGAATCTGCTCATTATCATCCTGCTGATCGCCACGGCACTGTCTGCGTTTCTCGGACAGATAGTCGAATCGATCGCCATCGCGGTCATCGTCTTGTTCTCGATTATGCTTGGATTTGCGCAGGAATATCGTGCCGAGCGCGCCCTCGAGGCCTTGCGGAAGCTTTCCGCGCCGACCGCCCATGTGTTGCGGGACGGTAAAGAGGTGGAACTGCCCGCGCGTGAACTGGTGCCGGGCGATATCATCCTGCTGCGTGTCGGTGACAGGGTGGCAGCCGATGCCCGCCTCATCGAGGCCGTCAATCTCAGGCAGAACGAATCCGCCCTGACGGGTGAATCCACGCCTGTGGAAAAACAGGCGGATGCACCGGCGGGAACGGGAGCGGAGCTTGGGGACCGCAGCAACATGGTCTATGCCGGCACGACCGTCGTGTACGGTCGTGGTCTTGCCGTGGTTGTCGCCACCGCGATGAATACGGAGTTCGGCAGGATCACGACACTCCTGCAGCAGGCGAAGGAGCCGCGAACACCGCTGCAGCAGAATCTCGACCGGGTGGGGAGGGTGATTGCCGGTGCCGCGCTTGTGATCGTCGGGTGTATCACATTGCTGGGCGCGCTGCGCGGCGCGCCGTTGCTGGACATGCTCCTGTTCGGCATCGCCCTGGCCGTGGCGGCGGTGCCCGAAGCCCTGCCCGCCGTGGTCACCATATCGCTCGCGCTCGGCGTGCACCGGATGGTCAGGCGGCATGTCCTGATCCGGCATCTGCAAACGGTGGAGACGCTGGGCTGCACCTCGATTATCTGCGCCGACAAGACAGGCACCCTGACCATGGATGAGATGACGGTGCGGGAGATCTGGGTGGACGGACAATCCATCGAGGTGAAAGGAACCGGCTATGCACCAGACGGGGAGTTCATGGTCGCGGGCAGGACAATCGCGATTGCCGAACCGCTCGTCGCACTGCTGCGTGCCTCGGTCCTGGTCAATGATGCACGCTTGATACACAGCGCGGGGCACTGGGAGATACAGGGTGATCCCACGGAAGCTGCACTGCTGGTGGTGGCGGCCAAGGCAGGGCTCCAGCGGGAGGCGATCGAGCGGGACTACCCGCGTGTTGCGGAGATACCCTTTAGCCCGGAACACAAACGGATGGTGACACTGCACCAGGCGCAAGCGGATGTTGTCGCCTGTACCAAGGGTGCACCGGAGGTGATTCTCGCCAACTGCACGCACTATCTGACCGGTCAGGGAAAGCGGGAACTGGATGAATCTGCCATCCAGACGATCCAGGACGCGGCACGGCGGATGGCGGCGGATGCGCTGCGCGTACTGGCGGTCGCCGGCAAGGATGGCGCCACGCTCGAGAATGCCGGGCAGGAAATGGCATTGTTAGGCCTGGTTGGCATGAGCGACCCGCCGCGTCCGGAGGCGCGTGCCGCAATGGCGACCTGCGCGGCGGCCGGGATCCGGCCGATCATGATAACGGGAGATCACCCCGTCACGGCACAGGCGGTGGCGCAGGAACTGGGATTGCCTGGAAACGGCATCGTGCTGACCGGGTCCGGAATGGATACGCTGACGGAGGCTGAATTCGCGCGCCGTTTCCGGGATATCGGCATCTACGCACGGGTTTCCCCCGAACACAAGCTGCGCGTGGTGCGGGCATGGCAGAAGTCCGGCCATGTCGTCGCCATGACGGGCGACGGTGTCAACGATGCGCCGGCGCTGAAGCTGGCGGACGTCGGTGTGGCCATGGGCATCACCGGCACCGACGTCAGCAAGGAGGCCGCCGACATGACCCTCACGGATGACAATTTCGCCTCCATTGTCGGCGCCGTGGAAGAGGGGCGCGGGATCTTTGCGAACATCAAGAAATATCTCATGTACCTGCTTTCCTCGAACGTCGGGGAGATCGGTCTCATGGCCGCCGCCGTCCTGTCGGGTTTGCCGTTTCCGCTGACCGCCGTGCAGATTCTGTATGTCAACCTGGCGACCGACGGGCTACCCGCACTGGCCCTGGCGGTCGATCCGCCCGAGACCGATCTGATGCATCGACGACCCCGCGATCCGCGCAGCGGCATCTTCACGCGTCCCGTGGTGCTGCTGATACTCATCGGCGGGGCATGGTCGATGATGGTCAACCTGGGTTTGTTTGCCTGGGCGTTGGGCAGCGGGCGGGACGCGGCACAGGCCATGACAATGACATTCATCTCGCTGGTGCTGATCCAGTTTGTCAAGGCCTATAATTTCCGCTCGGACAGACTGTCGGTAATGAAACGGCCGTTCGCCAACCGCTGGCTGAACCTGGCCATTCTCTGGGAGTTGCTGCTCCTCGGCCTGATCGTCTATGTGCCGTTTCTGCAGTCGGTGTTCCGTACCTACAGTCTCGGTGTGACTGACTGGCTGATCGTGACCGGCCTGGCGCTGTCGGTGGTGCCGGTCCTCGAAGTGTCCAAATGGATGCTGCGGCGGACAGCCGGGTGAGATCAGGCACAGTGATCCCGCTGCCCGCTGGCATGATGTTTAACCGGCGGGTGAATGACAGCCTGTTATTTTGGCAATACCCGTGCATTGTCTATACTGGATGAAGACAGGATCGGGCGTACCTGTCCGATCCGTAACGCGCAGAGGAGTTTTCACTATGCCTGATTCTGTCAGAAAAGGCCTGCTTGTCATGGCGGCGGTGAGTCTGGTCATGCAGCCGGACGTGCAGGCCGCCGACGCCGGTGATTATACCAACCCTTCGCAGCGGTACGGCACCAGCCAGAACCGCTATGATTACTATGGCAATACCGCACAACCGGGAGCCGGCTACGTCTACCCGTACGGTGGTGTGCAGGGATATGCCCCGCCGGGCTACACAGCGCCCGGCTATGGTAATGCGGAATCGGCCCAACCTGCCGCGCAGGCCGACAGCACACCGGCAACGGACGGCGATGCCAATACGGCGGCGGAGATTGCGCAGCTGAAACAGCGCGTCAGCGAGCTGGAAGCCGCCATCGACCGGATCAATAGCCAGTTGCAACTGCCGACAGCGTCCGCAAGCAGTGCAGCCGGTGAACAATCCGGCAATCCCGCCTTTCAAGGGCAGTCCGGTTATCCGGTAACGGCACCGGAATCAGCGGCGTTCCCCGACGGCGGCGTGCCGCCGGCATCCGCCAGCCAGGGGTCCTACGACACGACCAACGTCCGGCAGGGCACGGAATACGGCTCTCCGGCCGCGGGTGCCGGGCAGGGTCGGCCGATCGGCAATACCGGCACCGTCGGTAGCATGAAGCGAAATCCGTCCACCTACGTGCCACCGCCACAGGATATCGGCCCGCGGGTTTATGAGTTCAATAACTGAGCAGCCGCAGGCGCTTGTTCCTGGTGTGCCACATCCGGGCTTTATCGGTTCCGATTTGCGGGAGCCGGCATGCCCGAACAGCACCGGTCGCTCATCGAGCCGGTTGATCCGCAGGAGCGCCGGTCATGCCGGCTGCCTGCACTCCGCTAGCCGGTACGATTGCCGGGGAGATCCGGTCCGTTACCAGGGCTGTGCCGGCCCGCTTTCCCGCCAGCAGTTGTGCCGGTGTTGGAAATAATACCTGCCTGGCAATAGCGGCTTGATTCGGGTTGTTCCAGGTCGCGGTGAACAATGTGGACAATTTCCTGTTTTCTGCAGAAACATTTACTAAGGAGTACATTAGTAAGCCGACATTCAATCGTCCGTCCCCGCCCCCTTTGAAGGGGGCGGGACAGGGTGGGGGTAGTGTAATGACACTTTTTACTAATGGGAAACAAAGCAAGCGATGTCCGCTTGCTTTGTTTCCCATTAGTAAGCTTGAAATATCTATTGTCATTGCAGGAAGCCGGTTTCCAGCCAAATGAAGCAACAGTCGATATGGCAGAATATCCGGGACTATTTTCGTCCTGCATGCAAAACTATCACGCCTGCGCCTTCCCAGAAGCTGCGTCTGTCTGGCAGGGGGGTAAGGATTCCTGTCTGTGAACATCGGGCATATCGAATCGAGATGGGGAAACAGATTCTCTATCTGTGTCCTGATCCGGTCCTGGCTGACAGTGTGCAAAGCGCGCAACCCGGCTTTATCCTGTTCGATCCGGACCGCTATTCGAAGGGTATTGCCCACTGGCAAAGACTGTCGCCGGGCGAAACGCTTTCAATAGACCGTCATGTAGAATACCAGGGATATGTATTCAGCTCGCCACGCGAGGCATTCCGTCGTCATTTATCCATAACCCACGTACATGATGCGCTGGTTTTTCGCGATCCGATTTCCGAACTCGGTACTTATGTTTCATTGATCGATGGTGACCGGGATGTCATGAATTTCACTGACCGGCGCTTGAAGGCCTTACAACGGGTTGTGGCGGTTTTCGGTGGTGTGCTCGAGCCGCTGCCGGCGAAGAAAGCCATTGTTGTGCTCAAGCAGGTCAATCATCTCCTTAAAAACGAAACCTGTCGCCCCAGGGACTCATACGGCAATCCCGGTGCTTACGTGGAATTACCGGACCGGTTGACGCCGATTCTTGTCGGCGACCTTCACGCCCAGGTGGATAATCTTCTCAAGATACTCAGCGAAAATTCCTTTATGGAAGAACTCGAGAAGGGGGCGGCTGCTCTCGTATTTCTCGGAGATGCGGTTCATCCCGAAGAGGAAGGCAGGCTGGATGCAATGGACAGCTCGTTACTGATGATGGATCTGATCTTTAGACTGAAGTTGCGGTTTCCGGCGCAGGTTTTCTATATTGTCGGCAATCATGACAGTTTCTCGCACGATATCATGAAACAGGGCGTACCCCAGGGACTGCACTGGGACAAGCACGTCACTGCGTCACGGGGCGCGGAGTACCGGGAGGAGCTGGAACTTTTCTATCGGCAGTCTCCGCTGGCCGTTATCTCAAAGGACTTTATTGCCTGCCATGCGGGACCTGTGCGCAGGAAAATATCACGGGAAACGCTGGCCAATATACGGCAATTCCCTGATCTCGTGCATGAAATGCTATGGAACCGTCTCAAGACCAGGCAATTTCCGGCTGGCTATACACGCAGTGATGTCAGCAGATTTCGCAAGTGTCTGGAAGCAGGCAGTGAGACCCCGTTCATCGTCGGTCACCATCCCGTTACTTCGGATGGCACACTGTGGCTGAATGCCGGGCATATCAGGCACCATCATATCGTCATCAGCGCCCGCCCGGATCGGATCGGATTATTTACCCGTATCGATGGAAAAATGGTGCCGCAGATTTATCCAGCCGAAAGCCTGATCACCTGGGTAAATTCCCGGACACATGAGAACCGGGCAAACCCGGTACAGGCAACGCGCTGATGGATACCACCCCTCATCCGCCTGGCATCACGGCAGCATCATTTGTAGCACCACCACAGCCTGAAGGTCGCGGCTGGACAGGCCGCATCACAAAATACCGCGGCGCTGGAGCATGTTTTCGTTTGCCTGCAAGTTTGTCTTCAGGTAAGGACGGCACGAAAGATGAAACCAGGCCGGCTATGGATAAACAATTGCGCGGGGCATGCCGTCAAAGCTGTCGCGTATGAAAATCGGCATGCCATGTTGATGAAAATGCAGTGCAAGCGCCTCGTAGATCGAGAACTGTCTCTCGACCTCTTCCAGCGTAAGCCGTTCATCCACAGGGTGTGTGCCGGTCATGGCCCTGTCCCTGCGAATTGCATAGATAACTGCGGCCGGGAGCAGCTGGAAATCGTAAATGAAGCGCTGCCGCCAGTCGATTGTCAGGACCCCGTGTTTTCGAGGGGGAATCAGGACCCGAGCGAAATCGACAGGCGTTGGTGAATCAAGCCACGCCCTGTCGAAAACGGCATGGCTCTCCTGAAAACCCTCGAAAGGGAATCCGAAGTGCACTTCCCGCGGCCGGAATGTCAGGGCGCGACTTCGCCACCAGTTGTGTCGGGCAAGGTCTATATAGCCTTCTTCCGGCCAGCCACCCAGTTTCCTGACCAGTGTTGATTTTCCACTGCAGGGCGGGCCCGTAACGATAATCTGGCGAAAATGCACGCCATGCGGAAAAGCGATGCCCTTGACCCAGTCGATTTTTTCAACTTCGACACTGTTCAGCGACATTGAGTTTTCCGGGAAATGCTGTCATTTGCCGGCAGTTGCAGTCATAACCGGCGATTGAGCAGTAAAATTGCTGGCAATATACGCATGACAACCGACGCAGGTCCGCTCAGGGATAGTGAAACATGAATCCGGGCGCCCCTTGATGTGCTGCAGGCAAGTCCGTTGTCACAATACTTGTTCAAACCGCAATAAAAGCCGAGATGACTGGCCATGTTGTGCATGGTTGCTAAGACGACTGGTTGACTGCATAAAAAACGGCGCAGAAAGACCGGCTGTGCAGGTGATATTTTTATCAGGCCGCCATGCTTCAGGTAAACATTCCTTTCAAGGTAAAGAAAAACAGGGCCGCGAGAATGCCACCTGCCGGCAGGGTAACAAGCCAGGAGACAACAATGCCGCCGATGACGCGCAAATCGATGGCGCCGATACCGCGTGCGAGGCCAACACCGATAACCGCGCCAACGGCAATATGTGTCGTGGAAACCGGCAGGCCCGTCCGTGATGCCAGTACAACAGTTGCTGCTGCTGCCAGCGTTGCGCAATAGCCGCGGCTCGGGGTCAGTTCCGTAATATTACTGCCGATGGTCTTCATTACCCGGTAACCCATTGTAGCCAGTCCGACAACAATACCGGCCCCGCCAAGCGCCAGTATCCACAGCGGTAACGAAGCCTTCTGCGCAACTTCCCCTCCCGATTGCACAATGCTGACTACTGCGGCCAGCGGTCCTATGCCATTGGCGACGTCATTTGACCCATGCGCGAAGGCCATGGCGCAGGCCGTAAAGATCATCAACGGGGAAAACACTTTCTCGACGCTGGCATAATGGAAATCCAGGTCTGCACCCGGATCCAGTTTTACCCGGTTTATCAGCAGCCAGCCGATGAAAGCGAGTACCGCCCCGAACAGAAATGCGATCAGGAAGCTCATGCCGACTGACAGGTCGATATCAAGATGTTTAAGTCCCTTGAAAAGGGTAACCAGAGAGATGATGAAGCCTACCAGAAAGACGTAGGCCGGACCCCAGCGTTTGGCCATGTGGAAAGGGTTATCCGTATTCAGGATGAGGCGGCGTATGCTCATCATCAGCAGGAAAGCAATGGCCCCGCCAAGTACCGGCGAGACCACCCAGCTCGCGGCAATCTGCGATACCTTGCCCCATTCAACCGCATCGGTCCCGATTCCGACCATCGCAAAGCCAATCACTGCACCGACGATGCTGTGGGTGGTTGAAACAGGCCAGCCACGGGATGTGGCTATCATCAGCCAGACCGCCGCCGCGAGCAGCGCTGCCAGCATCCCGAAAACCAGAATCTCAGGGTTGTTAACGATTGATGACGGGTCGATAATCTCCTTGCGGATAGTCTTGGTTACGTTGCCGCCGGCAATGAAGGCGCCGGAAAACTCGAAGACCGCGGCAATCAGGATCGCCTGCTTGACGCTGATCGCACCCGATCCAACCGATGTGCCCATTGCGTTCGCCACATCGTTGGCGCCGATCCCCCAGGTCATATACAGGCCGAATACTACTGCCAGGCCGATAAATATATACCCGTACGAGCTAATAATTTCCAATTGCGTACCCCCCGTATAAAAAAACAGCTTGCTGCATTATTGGTGTTACAGCACAGGCCGCCATATTCGATCCTGCTGGCCGGCGGTCTGCATGTGCCGGAAACTGTCCACGTTGAGTCACTAGTGCGCAATCAGGAGACGCAGCCGATCTCCTACTTTTTCCGCATAATCCGCCAGATCACCGATCCACTCTATAAGTCGGTACCACATCATCACGGAAACCGGTTTGATTTCGTCCTCATGCTCAAAGAGGTTACGGGCAAGTACAATACCCAGTTCATCGGTATCATCCTCGATCTTGTTCAGATCCTCGACCATTTCCTCGACCCTGTTTACCTCGCGCCCGCGGAAGCCCATTGCCAGGAGTTCGTCGAGTTCTTCAATAATTTTCGCTGACTGATCACACGCATCGATGCAGCGGTGCGCCAGTGTCAGCAGCGGCTCCCTGATGCAATCCGGAATTTCCATGTGTCGCTCGACCAGCAAGCCGGCGATATCCTGGGCTGTGTCGGCGATTGAATCCTGCATCTGCAGAACCTCGAGGAGATCACGCCTGTCAACCGGCATGAAAAGACTTTTCGGCAGGGCGCCGCGCATCTCGTTCTTGATTCTGTCTGCCTCGGCCTCCCGCTCGAAGATCTTGTTTTTGGTGGATACCACACCCTCCTGATCATCTGCAGCCAGTGCTTCCAGCAGGGCGGGGATTTCGTGTGCGCATTCGAGTACGACGCGCATATGACGCTGCAGGGCCTTGAAAGGCGATTTGCCGAACAGGCTCCCAAACGGATTCGTGGATGACATGATAATGACCCCTTGTGGCTCCGGAGTTCACGAACCCCGGGCTAATATCGCGACGACTAACGCTAGCAACCAAGCATTCAATAGTTTTTGATTTTAATCAAGAAATCATTCAACAGAATTGCGGCGGCAATAAACAGTGTCCAGAAACCCGTTTTTCATTTCGGCCTGGCTTGCATTATCGCGGTGAGCCGCGTAACCACCTTGTATCATGTAGTATATGCTGCAGTTGCTGAAGCACCTTGATCCGGCACGGTTGTCAGCCCTGATAAGATAATCCGGTATAAGCCGGTCATTTCATCGCGATCGGGCAAATGCTTCCCGGGATCGTTATGATAGCGCAGGCTTGTTCTTGTCCTTCATGCCTGGCACATCTCCGTCGGGCCCGCGCTGCCAATGCCTATCCGGGGATGCACTTCATTTAGCGGTGAATTCCAGGAAAGGACCGCCGCTGCCGGGGGGGCATGGCCCGGTTCCAACAGAACTACGGCAAGAAGCACTGTATTTCAGCATCCCGATTCCCGGCGGCACCGAACCGCTGAACAAGACTGTTGCAGCGGGATGTTTGTTGATGGATTCGCGCCGCTGCAGGGATAAGGGGATAGCGCCGGGATAATCCCGTATATCAGAAAACAGTATTTATCGATAATGAGTCGCTGCTGTTTCTTCAATTCCCGACTGCGGGAGAGGAATGGTAAAAGAATATAAATAACAAATAATAAAAATAATATAATAGAAAATACTTTAACTATTGTAAAGCCGGTCTCGGCACCGCCGGCAACGGCGAATTGACGCCTTTTGAATGGCAGACAAAGCCGGCTTCGAAGGTTCGCCTTGCCGGTGCTGTATCGCAAAAATGCCTGAGGCATTGGTTTGGCATGTATTTGGGGGTAGAGTCACAAATCCAATGGACATTTTATTCTGCGCCAGCGAGGCTTATCCCCTCATCAAGACCGGCGGGCTTGCAGATGTGTCCGGCAGTCTGCCCAAGGCTCTGTGCGAGCTGGGTAATGATGTGCGCCTGATTCTGCCTGCGTATCCGCAGGCCATGGAACGTTCGGGCAAGCTGACGACAATCGCCAGCCTCGCTCTGCCCGGTACCGATACACCGGTACGGATTCATCGGGCAGGGCAGGTGGATGGCACTGCCGGAGTGGTGTATCTGGTCGACTCGCCCGCGCATTTTGCGCGTCCGGGGAATCCCTACGTCCGCGAGGATGGCACGGAATGGCCGGACAACGCGGAACGCTTCGCGCTGTTTGCGCGCGCCGTGATCGCGGTCGCGCTGGATAGTGTGGACAGCGGCTGGCGCCCGCAGCTCGTGCATTGCAACGACTGGCAGACCGGGCTGGTGCCTCCCCTGCTGAAAACACATCACAACCGTCCGGCGACCCTGTTTACCATTCATAACCTGGCCTATCAGGGATTGTTTCCGGCCACCACGTTCACGACACTCGGGCTGCCTGCCGAGTTATGGTCCATGGACGGGGTGGAATTTCACGGTGAGCTGTCCTTCATCAAGGGGGGCATTGCCACCGCCAACTGGATCAGTACGGTAAGCCCGACCTATGCCCGGGAGATCTGTAGCACCGGGGCCGGCTACAGACTGGAGGGCCTGCTCAGGCACCGCGAGGAGAGTCTGAGCGGCATCCTGAACGGCATCGACTGCGATATCTGGGATCCCGGGACCGATCCCGCAATCGAAAAAAACTATACCGTGCATGAACTGCAGTCCAAGGCGCCAAACAAGACCGCCCTGCAGCATGAATTCGGTCTGCCGGAGGACCCGCGCATGCTGCTGCTTGGCCATGTCGGCCGTCTGGTCGAGCAGAAAGGGATAGACCTCATCCTCGATGTGCTCGATGAGTTACTGCAGCATCCGGTCCAGCTGGTGATCCTCGGCAGCGGGGATGCCGGGATCGAGCGGCTGCTCGAGGCGCACGCCCGCCACCACCCGCGGCAATGCGCCGTGCGCATCGGTTACGACGAGCAGCTTGCCCATCGCATCGAGGCCGGCGCCGATTGCTTCCTCATGCCGTCCCGCTTCGAACCCTGCGGACTGAACCAGCTGTACAGTATGTGCTACGGTACGGTCCCGATCGTGCGCCGCACGGGCGGTCTGGCGGATTCGGTTGTCGGCCTCGACGAAACAGGCCGGAACGCGCATGCCGCAACAGGCTTCAGCTTCGTCGAAGATACTCCCGCGGCCGTGCTGAATACCTGTCTGCGCGCGCTCGCGCATTTCCAGCCGCCGAAAACTGACTGGTGGAAGATGGTGATTACCGGCATGCGGCAGGACTTCAGCTGGCACAGCAGCGCCCTGCAGTACCAGGAGCTTTATCGGCATATCATCAGTATTCAGCGGGTGCGTGAGGCCCTCGCGGATGCTGCCGGGCACTGAGTGCATCCGCTGCCGGGCTCAGGCAAACGCACGGTAGCGCGGCATCAGGTCGAGGGCTTCCGCGACGGCTACGCAGGTGATGTAGCCCGCATGGGTATTCAGGCCGCTGGCAAACCCGTGATCCTCCCGCAGGGCGTCGATTCCCGCATCGGCGAGTTTGCGAATGTAGGGCAGGGTCGCTGCGGTCAGGGTGATCGTTGAAAGCCGCGGATAGGCGCCCGGCATGTTCGTCACGCAGTAATGAATCACGCCGTGTTTCTCGAATACGGGGTCGTGATGCGTGGTCGGACGCGATGTTTCCACGCAGCCGCCCTGGTCGATGCTGACATCGACGATAACGGAACCGGGCTGCATCCGGGCGACCATCTCCTCCGTCACGACATGGGGCGCCCGTGCCCCGTGCCGCAGCACCGCACCGACGACCAGGTCCGCCTCTTCAATGGCGGCGGCGATATTGTCCGGCCGGGACAGGACGAAACGGATATCGTTCGAAATGGCCTTTTTCAGTGCCGGGACACGTTCCGGATGTCGGCCGATGATGGAGACACATGCCCCCATGCCGTCCGCGGTGCGTGCACTGTGCCGGCCGACCACGCCGTCTCCAATGATCACGGCGTTGCCGAAGCGCTCGTCGAAGATGCGCGAGAGCAGCATGCCGCTGCCGTGGTTGAACCGGGCAAGGTGATAGTTGCCCATGGTGATGGCCATGGCACCTGCAATGGCGCTCATTGGAGCGAGCAGGGGCAGCTTTCCCGCGGCATCCTCGACCGTTTCATAGGCAATCGCGGTTGTCCTGCCGTCGAGCAGGGCCCCGGTCAGTGCCGGGTCCACACCGGCCAGGTGGAGGTAGGTGAAGACAATCCGCTCTCCGAGGTGGCCGTATTCGGCGGCAACCGGCTCCTTGACCTTGACGACCAGGTCGGCATGCCATGCGGCATCTGCCGATACCAGGTCGGCCCCGGCATTCCGGTATTCCTCATCCGGAAACCCGGAGCCGGTGCCGGCGCCTTCCTGGACAAGAACGGCATGGCCCGCCTGGACCAGGACGCCGGCGCCTGCGGGTGTCAGCGCCACCCGGTTTTCGTTTTCCTTAATCTCTTTCGGAACACCGATTTTCATAAACACTGCTTGTCCTTTTCTAATAGTCTGTAATGGCGGGTGTCAGCGTCTGTTCCCTGCGATTGCTGAGTTCCTTCTCGATTTCCTGTGTGCAGGTCTGGTACTCGTCACTTTCGAACACGTTTGGAATGGTGGCATGCAGATCCTCGATGATTTGCTACATGGGCTTTTCCAGCTCCGCGGTGGTATTAAAGCTGAACTGCTCTGGAGCGCAGCGGTGTATCAGCGAATCGGCTTCCAGTTGTTTGCTGGTCATAGGGTTGTCCTCGATGTTGACTATTGTAGTCCACGCTTACGGCGGATACCGCCAGGCAAGGTTTACTAAGGAGTACATTAGTAAGCCGACATTCAACCGTCCGTCCACGTCCCCTTTGAAGGGGGCGGGACGGTAGTGTAATAACACTTTTTACTAATTCTGCAGCCGCCGCCGATCTGTGTACAGGCGCGGTTCCCGGGCATTCCGGTCTACCTCTCGGCATCAGGCATTCTCGGGGCGAGCGGTGCGGGGAGGTGGTGAGGCAATACGCCCGCGCTCGAATCCGCGGCAGTGTAGACTATTCTTATGAGGCATGGACCCGAAACCGCCCTGGATACAGCGATCGCCCGCCATATCTGGAAGACAAAATACCGCCGGGCAAAGGCGGACGGGACACAAGAGGGCAGCATCGGGGAATCGTGGCAACGGGTGGCCGCCGCACTGGCGGCTGTGGAAAACAGCGGGCGGGAAACCTGGGAGGCCCGTTTTCTCGATATTCTCGGCGACTTCCGGTTTTTGCCGGGCGGCCGCATCCTCGCGGGCGCGGGCACCGGTCAACGGGTCACGCTGTTCAACTGCTTCGTGATGGGCCTGATCGAGGATGACATGGGGAGTATCTTCGAGGCGCTCAGGGAAGGTGCGCTCACCATGCAGGCCGGTGGTGGCGTGGGTTACGATTTCTCCACCTTGCGACCCGCCGGCAGCGAGGCCCGTGCGACGGCACGGATCGCCTCGGGACCGGTTTCCTTCATGCATGTCTGGGACGCCATGTGTAGCACGGTGCTGTCGACCGGCGCGCGGCGTGGCGCCATGATAGCCAGTCTGCGCTGCGATCATCCGGATATCGAGACCTTCATCGATGTCAAGCGCAAACCCGGTCGATTGCGGCATTTCAACCTGTCGATACAGGCCACCGATGCCTTCATGGAGGCTGTTGCGACCGACGCGGCGTGGCCGCTGCTGTTCCCCGATGACTCGCTGGCGCCGGATGACGCCGCGGAAACCGTCGTGCGCCGCTGGCCCGGCTATGCTGAACCGGTGCACTGCCGGGTGCTGGCACGCCGTTCCGCCCGGATGTTGTGGGAACGCATTATGCAGGCGACCTACAATACCGGCGAGCCGGGGGTGCTGTTCGTGGACCGTATCAATGAGATGAATAACCTCGCCTATCGGGAGTTCATCACCACCACCAATCCCTGCGGCGAGATCCCGCTGCCACCTTACGGGGCCTGCAATCTCGGTTCGCTGAATCTCGTCCGTTTCGTTCGCGAACCCTTTACCCCGGCGGCCCGGCTGGATCATGCCGCTATCCGTGACACTGCCACGGTGGCGACAAGGCTGCTGGACAATGTCATCGACTGCTCGGAATTCCCCCTGGAAAGGCTGGCCGAGCAGGCGCGTGGCAGCCGGCGCATCGGCCTGGGTATTACCGGACTGGCTGATGCCCTGATCATGCTGGGGCTGCAATACGGGGAACCGGCGGCGCGGCGCGAGGCGGCCCGGGTCATGGAAACCATCTGCCATGCAGCCTACCGTACCTCCATCTGCCTGGCCGGCGAGAAAGGGCCGTTTCCCTGGTTCGAACGCGATGCCTACCTGCGCAGCGGTTTCGTCCGCTCGCTGCCGGAGGATATTCGGACCGGGATTGCCGGACAGGGTATCCGCAACAGCCACCTCACGGCCATTGCACCGACCGGGACCATCAGTCTGCTGGCCGGCAATGTCTCCAGCGGGATTGAACCGGTGTTCGACTTCCGGCATTCCCGCAAGGTGCTCAACAGGGAAGGGGTCTACGAGCGCTTCGTGCTGGAGGATTACGCCTCCCGCCTCTGGCGAGAAAGGGGTGGCGGGGTGAAAGCCCTGCCGGCCGAATTCATTGCGGCACACCGTCTCGCTCCTGTTGTGCATCTGGAAATGCAGGCCGCCCTGCAGCCCCACGTGGACAATGCCATCTCCAAGACGATCAATGTGCCGGAGGACTACGACTTCGCCGATTTTCGGGAGCTGTACCGGTCCGCCTTCGAGCGGGGCGTGAAGGGCTGCACGACGTTCCGCTCAAACCCCGTTACCGGTGAAATCCTGGGTTTGGAGGCGGACGCTGCCCGCGCCGGCGGGGAGCGGGACACCCATTGCTGCAGCATCGAGCGCGAGGGCGAATGAACCGGGGCGGAGGGACGGTGCTATCCTGATATCCGGAACCCGAGTGTGATTCGTATTGTACATGCAATGAAAAAATCCAGCAGGCAGATGATCGCCGATATCGAGCGCGAGGTTGGCTATACCCGCACCCTGACCGGCAGGAGTTCACTCGCCCCCCGGGTCATGGCGGCCATGGCGAAGGTGCCGCGTGAGGCGTTCGTACCGGCCGATATGCAGGACTATGCCTTTGATAATGGCCCGCTGCCGATCGGCTGCGGGCAGACCATATCGCAGCCGTATATCGTTGCCCTGATGACCGATCTTCTGCAGCTGGAGAAGGAACACTCGGTGCTGGAGATCGGTACGGGCTGCGGCTACCAGACGGCCGTCCTGGCGGAACTGGCGGACAGGGTATTCACGATAGAGCTCGTGCGTGCGCTTGGCGAGGCCGCACGGCGGCGCCTGGAAGGCATGGGCTATACGAATATCGAATACCGTCTCGGCAACGGCTATGACGGCTGGCAGGAACACGCGCCCTATGATGCCATCATCGTTACCGCCGCCGCCGCGTATCTACCGGATGCGCTCATCCGGCAGCTCCGCGATCGCGGCCGGCTGGTCATCCCGGTGGGCCAGCCATACATGCACCAGGAACTCATGCTGGTCGAGAAGGACGCGCAGGGTGCCGTGCATACGCAGGATATACTCGGCGTTTCCTTTGTGCCGCTGCGGGATGAGGATGAGCGGAACGGGACGACGGATGAGGCCGATGATGATTTTTCCGGGTCACCGGGCTGATGCCGCCGGCACCTGCCGGCCCCGGTTGTTTTCAGGAACGGTTCTTTTACTATGTAGCAGCTGTCCCGGTGCGCCGGTCGGTTGATGGGACGAGGCGCGGGTCCTGCACGGCGTGGTGTTTATGCGGATAAACGCGCACCGGAGCAGGGACCGCAACACGGTATCGGCGAGCGGTGTGCATGCCGGGACGGGTTCAAATCGTGTGCAGGCACTGTAACGGGGAGGGAGTACCATGACGATCTCGACAACACTCAGGGAATACCTGGATCAGCACCAGGTGGCGTATGACCTGCTGCCGCATCCGCATACCGGCAGCAGTATGGAGACGGCCGAGGAGGCGCATGTTCCGGGCAACCGTCTGGCCAAGGCGGTGATCATCCGGGAGGATGACGACTATTCCATGGTCGTCGTACCATCAGTCGAGCATGTCGATCTGGCCATGTTGCGCGAGCGCTTCGGGCACGGCGTGGAACTGGCGAGCGAGTCGGAGCTGGGCGATCTGTTTCCGGACTGCGCGCCGGGCGCGGTACCGCCCATCGGGCCGGCGTGGGGGATGGAGACTTACCTGGATGAGTGTTTCCTGGACGAGGATGAAGTGTATTTCGAGGCCGGGGATCACGAGGACCTGGTGCGGGTGACGGGGGAGCAGTTCGCCCGGCTGCTGGGGGACGCCAGGCGCGGTCATTACGGCCATACCCTTTGAGCGCATCTCAAGGCGACATCACAGGCACGATGGTCTTGCATCAATACCGAACCACGAACCAACCCTCGGCCCGGCGGTAAAGGCCTCAGGATTTCTGGCGTCGCAGGATATTCTCCATCTGCCGGGCATTGGCCGCCGCAAAGCCGAACTGGTCATTATCGAAATAACAGTGGACGCTGCGACCCCGGGACGACCATTCCGTGAAGGTCCTGGCCCAGACAGACAGGGCCGCGTTGCTGTAATTGCCCTGATAGGCAGCGTTCGGTCCGTGCAGACGGACATAGACAAAGTCCGTGGTGACTTCCAGCGGGGTGGTAAAACCATCCAGGTCGTAGATGCAGAATGCGGCATCGTGCCGTGCCAGCAGTTGCAGGGTCTGCGGATTCAGCCAGCTGCGATCACGGAACTCGAAGGCATAGCGAAAACCGTCATCGAGCGCTTCGAGGAAGGCCGCCAGCCGCGCCGTGTTGCAGCGCCAGTGCGGCGGCAGCTGAAACAGGATGACACCGAGCTTGCTCCCCAGCAGTCCGATGCGGTCCAGGAACACACGCACGCTCTGTGCGGGTTCCCTGAGTTTTTTCATGTGGGTGATATAGCGACTGGCCTTGGCCGTGAACCGAAAGTTCGCGGGTGTGGCGGTGCGCCAGTGTTCCAGGGTCTCGGGTTGCGGCAGATGATAGAAGGAGCTGTTTATTTCCACACTGCGGAAGTGGCCGGCATAGTAATTCAGGAGCCGCTCGTCGGGCAGGTCTTGCGGATAAAAGGGGCCTTTCCAGTGCGCATAGGACCAGCCGGAGGTGCCGATGAAGATGTCACTGCCGTGCCTGTCCATAAAAATAGTAATTAAAAACAATAAGAAATTGTTTTAAGTTAATGCTATCCCTTAATGCAGACGACGGGTTTCAGCCTGGCGACCTTGCGGGCCAGCCCCGCCCTGTGCGCTGCATCGACGACGGCATCCACGTCCTTGTAGGCCCCGGGCGCTTCCTCGGCAACGCCGCGAGAAGAGGGACTGCGGATGATGATACCTTCCGCGAAAAGGCGGTCCGTGACCTGCCGTCCCTTCCAGGTCTTGTACGCCCTGCGACGGCTCATGGCGCGCCCGGCGCCGTGGCATGCCGAGGAAAATGACAGTCTTTCCGCCCCCGCGTTGCCGGCGAGTATGTGCGAGGCGGTTCCCATCGAGCCGCCGATGAGCACCGGCTGGCCGGAGGTGCGGAAGGCGGCCGGCAGGTCCGGGTGTCCCGGTCCGAAGGCGCGCGTCGCCCCCTTGCGATGGACATACAGATGACGTGCACGGCCATCGATGACATGGTTTTCGACCTTGCAGGTATTGTGCGAGACGTCATAGATCAGTGTCAGATCCGCCTGCGGGAGAATGTCCGCGAATACCAGCCGGGTGAGATGGGTGATGATCTGCCGGTTGGCGAGGGCGCAATTGATCGCCGCGCGCATGGCACCGAGGTAGGTCTGCCCGGTTTCCGATTGAATCGGCGCGCAAGCCAGTTCCCGGTCGGGCAGTGCAATACCGTAGCGGGGTGCATCGATCACCATGGTCTTCAGGAATTCCGTGCCGATCTGGTGTCCCAGACCGCGCGAGCCGCAATGAATGCTGATGATGACATCACCCTGCCTGAGGCCGAAGGCAGCGGCGGTGTCGGGGTCGTATATCGCATCGACCTCCTGTAGTTCCAGGTAATGGTTGCCGGAGCCCAGGGTGCCCATCTCATCACGCTGGCGCTTCCTGGCCTGCACGGAAACAGCCTCGGGCCGGGCACCCGCCGTGCAGCCCTGCTCCTCGATGCGCAGGAGGTCCGCCGCCGTTCCCCAGCCGCATTCCACGGCCCATCCGGCGCCCCCCGTCAGCATGGCGTCCATGCCGGCCTCGTCGAGGTGAATGCTGCCGTGGCTGCCTATGCCGACCGGGATGGCGTGGTACAGGGCATCTGCCAGGCGTACCTTGACCGCTTCGATGTCCGCGCGCTGCAGACCCGTGTGCAGGGCCCGCACCCCACAGGAAATATCGAACCCCACGCCGCCGCCCGATACCACGCCGCCCGCATCGGCATCGAAGGCGGCGACACCGCCGATCGGAAATCCATAACCCCAGTGTGCGTCGGGCATGGCATAGGATGCCCTGACGATCCCCGGCAGGCAGGCGACCCGGGTGACCTGCTCGCGCACCTTCTCGTCCATGGCCTGAACGAGCGCCGCGTCGGCGAAGATGATTCCCGGGACGTGCATGTCGCCCTGCGCCTCGATGCGCCACTCGAAGTCGGAGATGCGTGTCAGGGTCGAGGTGTCCACTGTGGTTTCCCGTGCAGGGCCTTATTGTTGATTCTAGACGTCCACGACGCACTGGGCATGCCAGGTACCCGGCTGGATCTCGTGCAGTGCCAGTGCGGTGTAGGTGGCACCCTTGACTTCTGCCGCGGGCTGGTGGCGGTCAACGACCACCGGCTCACCGCAGGCGGTGGCATGCAGTCGCGCCCCGTCAATCTCGACATGGAAACGGCTGAACAGCATCCGACGCGTCGCCATCTCGAAGACCAGGGCATTCAGCCAGTCAACCAGCAGCAGTTCCGGGTCGGGATCCTCGCAGTCCAGTAATATCCTTGTCGTACAGGCCACCGATTCCGGGTCGGTGATGACGGCCGTCAATGCCACGGCGGCCTCCTCGAAGGCCTCTTCCCGGGTACGGCCGATACCGCGAATGCCGATGTCGGCTTCGTGGTGAAAGTGGGTCCACATCAGAAAACGGAATCCGTGAGGGTGCGCCGGTTTCGGGTGGCAATAACGGTACCGCCCGAACTCAGCATCCGGCGAGAAAGGCGCCATCGATAGTGCGGTAGGCCGGCATGGCGCCCATTGCATCCAGCAGTGACAGCAGGAAACCCTGTCCCGTTATCCGTCCCAGACCGCCGTTCAGGCAGCCGGCTTCCCCGAATTCCCGGCACGGGTCCCTGCGCCCGGCGGGCGAGTACAGAACGGCGGGCACCGGATCGCCGCAGTGGCACCCGGTATTGCTGTCACTGGAATAGTTGGCGCTAACCCCGATGAGCATCTCCTCGCGGTACAGGGCCGCGAGGGCATTGTCAATGGTCTCCAGCATGACTCTTTTGCCCTGCGGATCCCGGTCATGCGCGAAAATATCCGGCGCCTTGATATGCAGGAATACCAGGTCGTGGTCCTCGATTGCGGCCAGTGCGGCATTGATTTTCGCTGTCAGGTTGGTATCCGGCATCGCCGTGAATTCGGGGCGGGTGACGACGGTAAAGCCGCAAAGTTGGCCGAGCCCGACGACGCTCCGATCTCCGGCAATCACGGCCGCCCGCAGTCCGAGGTGATGGATGATATTCCGGATGTTGCCGATGCTGCCCGCATCCCGGGTGATGATGCCGTTGGCCGGAGGTCTGCCGTCCGTCTCGCGCTGCCGGTTGACCGGATGATCGCGCAGACGCTCATGGGCCTGTCGGACGAAACTGTTGAGGGCTCTGGCCGCGAGTTCGCCGACAGGATTTTCCGCATCCAGGGACTGAGAGGTCAACACATGTCCGGCGCCGCTGCAGGTTCCGGGGTCGGTGTCGCTGAGGCCGGGCAGGGGGGCCGGTCCCGAGAGTCGTAAAACAGCGCGATGCCCGCTGGCGGGGCGGAAGCTTGCCGTGAAACCGTCAGCGAGCGGGACGTCCTGCAGCGCCTCCGCCAGCGCCATGGTGTCTGTCCCGATGCGCCCGGCCCGGCGGTCAATGACCGCAAGCCCCCTGCTGTCCGCTGTCAGTGTGGCGAAATTACAGCGCAAGGCAATGTCACCCGGCATGACGGGAAGACCCGTGCCGAGCGCATCCACCGGTCCCCGTGCCAGATGAAGGATGTCCGGGGGGCTGATTCCGAACAGTACGCCGGTCCCGGTGTGGGTGCCGACGGGCATGCCGGGATGCAGCGGGTCAACCAGACCACAGCATCCCGCGGCGGCGAGCTTGTCCAGATAGGGGGTATGCGCCGCCTCCAGCGGCGTGCTGCAGCCCAGGCCGGGAACCGGGCGGTCGCCCAGCCCGTCGAGAATAATCAGCAAACCCTTGTTGACCGTCATATGAGCGCCGGGGTCCGGCTGCACCGGGTGTCCCTGTACACGGTGTTTTGACGGGACGGACTCTCAGGCAAAAACCTTCTCCGGTTTGCTGTCGAAATCCCTGGCAAGCCGGTCGATCGTGATACGCATGATCTCGCGAAAGACCTTGTTTCTGTCGCTATTGATCACGATCGGGGTGTTCGTCCTGTCGGCTTCGGACAGGAGATAGGACTGCAGGTACCATATTTCGTCGAAATGTTCGATATAGCGCTCGGCCCTGCGCTGGGGTGCCATGGTGCCGCGGCCCTGGATTCTGCGCTGCAAATGCTTGCGTTTCAATACGCCGAGCATAACCGGGATAACGAGGGCGTCATCGGTGTCTTTCATTGCCTCGATGACAGCCGGGTGAATGTGTACGCCTTCCAGGATCAGGCTGACGCGCTCGCGCAGGGCGCGCTGGATAACGGCTTCGATCGCCACGGAAAGCAGATCCGCCTGGCTGCGGTAACCCTGTACCAACAGTGCCTCCGACAGCCGCGGCAGCATGCCCGGTTTCCCGGGCAAGGCCTTCCAGGCGGCAAATGACGACTGGTGCAGCACCGGCAGGAGTTGCTCGGGTACCATGGTGCGCATGACCTCGCGGAGCATGTCCGTCGACTGGGTGCGTACAATATCCAGACGACTGGCCAGCATGGTTGCCGTGGTGCTCTTGCCGCAACCGGGTGCGCCGCCGATCAGTAAAATCAGCGGTCGACCGCTGTTGACGAAATCCCGCCAGACCAGCCAGCGATGCGCAACCGCCGGCCCCAGGTCGGCGGACTGCCTGAGATAGCGATAGGTCAGATGAGCGAGGCGTCGCGAGGTGATATTGACGATGTTTCTGTCAACCAGGTGGTTGTAAATCCTGCTGACGAAATCTGCCGCCTCCTCGGTTTCGATGCAGATGGTTTCAAGACCTTGCTGGTATTCCAGCCGGGAGAAGGGCAGGATCTGGCCGTCTCTTTGTTCAACCCAGATGTCCAGAGGGATATTCTGCTGCTCATACCGGCTGGCGATGGTTTCATGTCCGGATTCCTGCAGGAATCCGAGCACTGCGTTGCGTAAATCGTGTGTCGTTACCGATTCTATGTCGCCGAGATCGGAACGGATTTCCGTGGCGATCTGCAGGGCTTCATCAAAGGACATGCCCGCATCCTGCAGCGAGCGTATCAGGATGCCCCTGAGAAACGGGACCCTGGTATGCTCCTCCCGGTCTACGACAAATATTTTGGCCATGATTCGCCGTCTGAATTACCTTGGTGTACCACTGAAACGGTTGCTATTATAAACCAGAACAGGGGCTGGTACGGATTAACAGGCAACTGCATTTTCTGTAATTGCCGCGTTTAAAAACGGAAAACACATGTTCAGAACGGCCGAGCTGGGACAGAAAATTTCAAAAAGCGAATACGCTGAACGCGAACCGGTGCTGCGGCAGGAACTCCTGGATGTCCAGAGACGCCTGCGGGAGGTCAGCCGGTTTCCGGTACTCATCTTGTTTGCCGGTGTCGACGGGGCCGGGAAGGGCGATACGGTCAATCTCCTCAATGAGTGGATGGATACGCGCTGGTTGATGACACGGGCCTATGACATGCCATCGGATGAGGAACGCGAACGGCCCGAATACTGGCGCTACTGGCGCGACCTGCCGCCCAGGGGGCGTATCGGCCTGTTCCTGAGTTCCTGGTACTCGCGGCCCCTGCTTGACCGGGTCTACGAAAAGATCGACGAAGCCACACTTGATGCCCGGCTCGATCGCATACTTTCCCTCGAGAAGGCGCTGGCCGATGACGGCGCGCTGATACTCAAGTTCTGGATGCACCTCAGCCGGGACGCGCAGAAGCGCCGCCTGAAGAAGCTGGAAAAGGATCCCCTGAAAAGCTGGCGCGTCACCCAGCAGGACTGGGAGCACTGGCGCATCTATGATCATTTCGAGGCCGCGGCCGAGCGGATCATTATGCGGACCAGTACCGGCACGGCCCCCTGGAGCATCGTGGAAGGCGAGGATCAGCATTACCGCAGCCTGACGGTCGGTACGATTATCCGCGACGAGATCACCAAGCGGCTGGATGCGCTGTCCCTGGAACCTGCCCCGATGCAAGGAAGCGAACCGGTGGCGCCTGATGCTGACGGTGAAACAGCGCCGGTGGAAAGCGACCTCGTATCCCTCAAGAGCGCGACGGTGTTGTCGATGCTTGATATGTCGCTGCATCTCGGCAAGTCGGAATACAAGAAAAAGCTGAAACAATACCAGGCGGAGCTGAACCTCTTGCACCGCAAGGCCCTTGCCGAAAAGCTCTCCGCCATACTGGTGTTCGAAGGTCCCGATGCGGGCGGCAAGGGCGGTGCCATCCGGCGGATCACCGCGGCACTCGATGCGCGCCACTACCAGGTTATCCAGATCGCGGCGCCGACGGACGAGGAGAGTGCGCACCATTATCTCTGGCGTTTCTGGCGGCATTTGTCGCGTGCGGGACGGATTACCATCTTTGACCGCAGCTGGTATGGCCGGGTGCTGGTCGAGCGGGTCGAGGGCTTTGCTTCCGACGACGAGTGGCGGCGCGCCTACGCCGAGATCAACGATTTCGAGGAGCAATTGACCGACCACGGGATCGTTCTGCTGAAGTACTGGATGCATATCACCAAGGATGAACAGCTGGAGCGGTTCAAGGCCCGCGAACAGGTCCCCCACAAGCGCTGGAAACTGACGGATGAAGACTGGCGCAACCGTGAGAAGTGGGAGGCCTACGAATATGCGGCGCACGACATGGTGGAGCACACCAGCACGCATGCCGCACCCTGGGTGCTGGTGGAGGCCAACAACAAGCCGTACGCGCGCATCAAGGTGCTCAAGACGTTCTGCAACAGCCTGGAACAGGCCCTGGAAGCGAGGAAGAAATAACCGCGATGGCGGGTGTTCCAGGGTATTTCTACACCCAGTCCGCTGTCATTCCCTGCAGACTGCACAAGGGGCGAATCGAGGTGCTCCTGATCACCTCACGCCGCGGAAAGCACTGGATCATTCCGAAGGGGGTCGTGGAGCCGGGGCTGGGCGCACGCCGTTCCGCGGCCAAAGAGGCGCTGGAGGAGGCCGGTATCGAGGGGTATGTCGAACAGGATTCGCTGGGTACCTATACCTACGAGAAATGGGGTGGAACCTGTACGGTACAGGTGTTCGTCATGCACGTGCGGATTGTCCATGACGAATGGGAGGAAGATTTCCGCGAGCGCGCCTGGGCGCCGCTGGATGATGCTAAAAATAAATTAAAAAATAAAAAATTGAAGAATTATTTTGATAAATTGCCTGAGGTTATGGCCAACAGCCGCTTCCCGGCCTGATTCCTCCCCGGTTGCCTCACTTGCGGCTCATGAATCTGCCGCAGGCTGCCTGAGGAGCCTGGCGGGCGGGAAATGGCAGCTAAAGGTGCTGCCGCGCCCCGGCTGACTGGCGATCGCGAGTTCGGCATCGTGATGTTCGAGCACATGTTTGACGATGGCCAGACCCAGGCCGGTGCCGCCGGTATCCCGCGAGCGGCTGGAATCGACCCGGTAGAGGCGTTCGGTCAAGCGGGGTATATGGCGCGCCGGGATGCCCTCGCCGGTATCACTGACGTCTAGGTGTGCACCGGCATCATCTACCTGCCAGGTGATCCTGATCTGCGCGCGGTTCGGTGTGTGCTGAATGGCATTGGTAACAAGATTCGAGAAGGCGGTGCGCAATTCCTTCGCGTTACCCAGCAGTCCATCGGGCGATTGAATATCGAGCTGCAGGACATGTCCCGACGGTTCGCCCAGGGCCCGTGCATCCTCGACGATCGTTGTCAGAAGTTCCGGTATCGGCACACGCTCGTCCGTGCGGACCGGCTCCTTCGATTCCAGGCGTGCCAGTATCAACAGGTCGGTGATAAGATCGCGCATGCGTACTGACTGTTTCCGCATCAGCGCGATTGCCCGCTTCCGGGTGGCGGTGTCTGTTTCTCCCGTGTCCAGCTGTTCGAGGAGTCCGGATATCACGGTAAGCGGGGTGCGCAGTTCATGCGATACATTGGCGACAAAGTCCCTGCGCGCCTCGTCCAGGTGATACTGCCGGGAAATGTCGACGGCAACGATCATTTGCCGGTACGGATCCAAGCCGATGGTGGCGGCATGCAGCGACAGGATCTTTCCCCTGTTTCCGGGGGCCGGTAAAACCAGCGGTCTGGTGAAGATATTTGCGGCCAGATATTCGTCCAGCAGCGGGTCGCTGACCAGGTCGACAAAGTGCCGGTCCTGCGAATCGGGTCCGGCGACGCCCAGCAGGGCCACCGCCGCGCGGTTGGTCCACAAGATTCTGCCGGCATGATCCAGTATGACTACGGCATCGGGAAGCGCCATGACCGCGCTGCGAAAGCTGTCCAGCTCGCTGGACAGCGACTGCGCCTGAATCCGGGCTGCAGTGTGCAGCTCATCGATTTCCCGTGCCACATCTCTCCACATGCCGGCAAGCGGTACAGGCGCTGATTTCGCCTGCCCCCTGAGCAGCGCAGGGAGGCGGGCGAGATGGTAGAGATGCCAGCCGAGATAGGCGAGCAGTCCGGTCAGCAGGGAAGGCAACAAACGCCCTGTCAGGATTCCCGCTGCCACGGCAATCACGGCAACGGCAAGGAACAGCCAGAACTCCTCCAGTCGTTTTCCGGTCATGATCCGTACTGAGTTCGGCAGGCAGGGGTTCAGTGATGTGTAGACAGGCGATAACCCGTGCCACGAACCGTCTGGATCAGGTGCTGCAGGTCGTGGGGTTCGAGCGCCTTGCGCAGGCGCCGTATATGGACATCCACGGTGCGTTCCTCGATATAGGCATTGCTTCTCCAGACCAGGTCGATCAGCTGCTTGCGGCTGTAGACCCGATCCTGGTGCAGCATGAGATAGTGCAGCAGTTGAAACTCCAGCGGCGCCAGGTCCAGGCGAGCGCCGCCGACGCTGACCCGGTGACTCGCCGAGTCCAGTTGCAGGCCGCCGGCGACCAGTATTTCATCGTTTCCCCGGACGCCGCTGCGGCGCAGAACGGCGCGGATGCGTGCCAGCAGCTCACTGATCGAAAAGGGTTTCGCGATATAGTCATCGGCACCGGCTTCCAGTGCGGCGACCCTTTCGTGCTCCTGGTCGCGGGCGGTCAGCATGATGACCGGAATATTGCTGTGTGGCTGTCCGTCGCGCAGTGAGCGGATGAACTCGAATCCCGATTTTCCGGGCAGCATCCAGTCCAGCAGGATGAGATCGACCTCGTCAGCGGCCAGTGCATTGCCGGCCGCCGTCGCATCACCTGCCTCGAGCACATCAAATCCGTCCCGCACCAGGGCTAGCCCGACCATTTCACGGATAGCGGGGTCATCATCGACGACGAGGATTTTACTCATGGGGACATGGATAATGCTTGTTGCTGACGCTCTACACCGGGGTCCGTGGCCGGTTGTGCGAAAACAGGCGGAGCATGCCCCCGCATACAATGACGGGTCGGTAGTTACTGCCGTATCTGCTAGTCACCAAGATTCGTGCCCACCCAGCGCGCACTGGTGATCCAGGGATGATCGAGAGGGACGAGCTTGCGTTTGCCGGCCACCTTCTCCAGCGGTACCCCGACGACACCGTCGCCCCGTGAGGCGACCAGAATCCCAAATTTGCCCGCATTGATCATATCAACGCAGGCCGAGCCCAGGCGGGTTGCCAGGATGCGGTCCGCGGCGGAAGGCGTGCCGCCTCTTTGCAGGTGGCCCAGGATGGTCACCCGCGATTCCAGTCCTGTCAGTTTCTCCAGCTCCCCGGACAGGTACAGGGTATGATTCAGGTGCGCGGCATCGAGCTTCGACAGTTCATCCTTGGCCTTTTTTTTATCCGGTTTGTTATCTGCTCTGGCCAGTTTTGCTTCCACTTCCCTGCGTTTTTCCGCATGCCGGCAGGACATGGCGCCTTCAGCCACGGCGACGATGCTGAATTTTTTACCGTCGCGTACCCGCGTGCGGATGGCTTCGGCTACCTTTTCGCTGTCATAGGGTATCTCCGGGATCAGGATGACGTCGGCGCCACCGGCTATGCCGGCGCCAAGTGCCAGCCAGCCGGCCCGGTGCCCCATGATCTCGACGATGATGATACGATGGTGGCTGTGCGCCGTGCTGTGCAGGCGGTCGATGGCCTCGGTCGCGATGTCCAGGGCGGTGTGAAAACCCATGGTCATGTCCGTCATGGCTACGTCATTATCAATGGTCTTGGGCAGGGTGATGATGTTCAGGCCCTTCTCCTTCAGGCGCAGGGCATTCTTCTGGGTGCCGCCGCCGCCGAGGCAGACCAGCACGTCGAGGTGGTTGGACTCGTAGTTTTCGACGATCACGTCCGTCATGTCCCGGGATTTGCCTCCGACGAGCATGCGGTGCGGCTTGTCCCTGCTGGTTCCGAGGATCGTGCCGCCCGCGGTCAATATGCCGGCGAGGGCCTCGCCATCCAGACGTACGGTGCGATTATCCACCAGCCCCCGGAACCCGTCGCGGAAACCGATGATGTTCATGCCGTAGTGGTTCAGCGCGGTTTTGCCGACCCCGCGTATCGCCGCATTCAGTCCCGGGCTGTCACCGCCCGCCGTCAATATACCAATGTGTTTCGTCATGGATTCCTGTCCTGCACGGGATCCCGAATGGTGCACGGTCCCTTGGTCTGATACTCATGGGGAGGAGATGATCTTTTGTGATAATGCCTAAACAACCTGTGTGAGCGTGAATATATACTCACAGACACCGTGAAGTCACGCCTTCATGCCGTGCATTCACGGCATCGGCAGGCCGGGTGGGGCGGGAATGAGAAAATGGCGGATGCGACAGGACGAGGCGGGTCCCCGGGATCGTTTGTAACGCTCAGCCGTAGCGGCCCTCGATATAATCAGCGGTTTCCCGCTTGCCGGGGGTGACGAACATGTCCTCGGTGGCGGTATGCTCCACGACCTTGCCCATCAGCATGAAAATACATTCTTCACTGGCGCGCCGTGCCTGGGCCATGTTGTGGGTCACGATGAGAATGGAGTACTTGCCGCGCAAATCCCATATCAGTTCTTCCACGGCCTCCGTACCCTTGGGGTCCAGCGCCGAGCAGGGCTCATCCATCAGCAGCAGGCCGGGCTTGATCGGCAACAGGCGGGCGATACAGAGTTTTTGCTGCTCTTCAAGGGACAGTTCCGTGGCCTTGATCCTTAACCGGTCCTTGACCTTGTCCCACAACAGCACCTGTCGCAGGGCGTCCTCGGCGATATCGTCCTGTTCGCTGCGCGATGCACGCTTGCCCTGCGCGTGCAGATTGTAGCCGAACAGGACGTTGTCACGGATCGATATCGGCAACGGGTTCGGTCGCTGGAAGACCATGCCGATCTGCTTGCGCACCTGCACGAGTTCGACCGCAGGGTCGTAGATATTGTTGCCGAAGACATCGACCGCGCCTTCGATACGCACATAACCCAGCCTTTCATTGATCCGGTTGACGCTCCTCAGGAAGGTGGATTTGCCGCAGCCGGACGGGCCTATGAGGGAAGTGATGATGCCCTGCTTGATGTCGAGGTCGATATCAAACAACGCCTGAAACGTGCCATACCAGAGGTTCAGTTTTACGGTCTGGATCGCCAGATCCGGCTGTTTGTCAGACATCGTCTGGCTGCCTGTATTCATGGCCTGCCCCCTGAAATACCGTTCTCATGATATAACCGGTTGTATACATAAACGTCGTGATTTCTCTCGCAAAGGCGCAAGGGACGCAAAGAATATCCGGATATAAACCCGAAGTCTTTCCTTGTGTCGTTCGCGTCATTGCAGTAATTCATTATTAATCAGGGATTCAATAAATTAATCGCATTCGTCTATAGTTCTTGTGGTCGTTGCGGCTCGGCGCGCGTTCTTTTCCGGATGGGACCAACGATTACCCGAACCGTCCCTCGATATAATCCCGGGTGCGCTGGTCCCTGACCTTGCCACTGAAAAGATCCTCTGTCGCGCCGATTTCCACGCATGCACCATCCAGGAAGAAGGCGGTGCGACTGGCTAGGCGCCGGGCCTGCTGCACCAGGTTGGTGACCAGAATAATGGTCATTTCCCGCTTCAGTTCCTTGAGTACGTCCTCGATGCGCATGGTGGTGACGGGATCCACGGCGATGGAGAACTCGTCCAGCATGAGGACCTCGGGGTCCTGGGACAGGGCGCGGGCGATGGTCAGGCGTTGCTGCTGGCCGCCGGAGAGCAGGCTGCCCAGGGAATCCAGCCGGTCCTTGACCTCGTCCCAGAGCGCGGCGCGGGCCAGGCAGCGTTCGACGATAATATCGAGTTTTTTCCTTTCCTTGATGCCGGACAGCCGGGGGGCAAGGGCGACATTGTCATATACCGTCATCGGCAGGCCGACAGGCAGGGGAAAGACCACGCCGATGCGCGAACGCAGGGCGTAGATGTTTTTCAGCTGGCGGATATCGCGACCGTTGAACAGAATCTCGCCATTCACATGCATGTCGGAGTTGAACATGTCCATGCGGTTCAGGGTTTTCAGGAATGAAGTCTTGCCCGCATTGGCCGGTCCTATGATGCCGAAGATTTCGTGCTCGCGGACATCGAGGCTGACATTTTCAAGGACGGGCGTATTGCCATAGCGAATGGAAAGATCGCGCACTTCCATCTTGACCGTCCCGCGCGCCGGTCCACCCGCCGCTGCGGCATCGCGGGCCGGTACCGCGCTCACCACTTCTTTTTCCCCCGCAGGTACACACGGAAGACGATGGACAGGCTGTTCATCAGCAGGACCATGGCGATGAGCACCAGCGCCACGCCGTAGGGGAGTGCGTCCGGCACGTTGGGGACCTGGGTTGAAACAACGAACAGGTGCAGTGACAGGGCCATCGTCTCGTCAAAGATTCCCTGGGGCAGGAACGGGGTGAAAAACACAGCGCCGGTGAACATGATGGGTGCGGTCTCCCCCGCAGTGCGCGAGACCTCGAGGATGACGCCGGTCAGAATTCCCGACACCGCATTGGGCAGCACGACCCGGCGGATGGTCTGCCAGCGCGTGGCACCCATATTCCAGCAAGCCTCGCGGAATGCCAGCGGCACCGCCTGCAGCGATTCGCGGGTTGCCACGATGACCACCGGAAGTGTCATGATGGCCAGTGTCAGGCTGGCGGCGAGTATGCTCGTCCCGAAACGGAAAAAAAGGACGAAGGCGCCAACACCGAACAGGGCATGGACAATTGAAGGCACGCCGGCCAGGTTGATGATCGCAAGGTTGATGACCCGGGTGAACCAGTTGTTGCCGGCATATTCGCTCAGATAGATGGCCGCCGCCACGCCCAGGGGCACCGAGATCAGCAGGGCTACGGCCACCAGCCAGATGGTGCCCAGCAGGGCAGGGAATATCCCCCCCGCCGTCATGCCATCGGTCGGGCTGGTAAACAGGAAATCAATAGAGAGGATCGGTCCACCCTTGATGATCAGCGTCGTCAGGATGATCAGTACCGGTGTAATCAGGAGTGCCGTCATCAGCATGAACAGAATCCTGTACAGACTCTGAATGCGCCGGTTTCGCCGATTGAGTTCCGATGTCTCGAACATGCCGGTTACCCCTTGCGCACGCCACGCACGATCAGGTCCGCCGTCAGGTTGATGATGAAGGTGATAATGAACAGGAATACGCCGATGGTGAACAGGACCTGGTAATGGTCGGAGCCGACGGCGGTCTCCCCCAGTTCCGCGGCGATCGTGGCCGTCAGGGCGCGGACCGAGTCGAAGATGCTGTGCGGTATGTTGATCGAGTGGCCGGTTGCCATGAGTACGGCCATGGTTTCCCCGAAGCCCCGGCCCACGCCCAGCAGAACAGCTCCCAGCAGGCCGTTCTTCGCGGCCGGCAGCACGGTCTTGTAAATGACCTGCCAGCGGGTTGCCCCCATGGCCTCGGCGGCTTCCCGGTAGCGGTCCGGTACCGCCTTGAGCGCATCCTCGGCAATCGATGTCATAATCGGTGCTGCCATCAGACCGAGGATTATCCCGGCATTCAGTACATTCAGTCCCACCGGGACGTTAAAGACCTGGATGATCAGCGGGTTCATGATACTGAGACCGATGAATCCCCAGACGACGGACGGAATGGCGGCCAGCAGTTCCACCAGGACCTTGAGGACTTCACGCGTCTTGCCGGTCGCGAACTCACCGATAAAGACCGCGGCGCCCAGCGAGAAGGGAATGGCCACCAGCATTGCCAGCCCGGTCACACTGGCCGTACCCGCGATCAACGCCAGGATGCCGTATTCCGGGTCATCCTCATCGGCCGGATACCAGTAGGGGGAGGTAAAGAACTCCTTGAAATCGAACCGGTCGAGGATGAAACCCAAAGCCTCCTTGGCGATGAAGATGAAGATCCCGACGATGAAGATGATGGCCGAGATGCCGCCGATGAAAACCAGTAGTTGCACGAACTTGTCGATATACCAGTCGCTGTCGCGGCTGTCGAAGTCAGCCGCGGGGAGTGTGTCTGTCAGCTGCCGGGCGGCCATACTCAGGGTGCACCTTCTCCACGCAGGGTTTCCATCAGGTCGCGGATCTGGACTGAAATATCCCGGTATATCTCTTCCAGCCGCTTGTTGATTTCCCCGACATCGCCGGTTTCAGGAAGCGGAGTGATATCCCACTCCAGCGGTGTCGTGTGAAAGGGGATTTCCCTGATGTATGAATTCACCGGCCCCTTGAGGCTGACAATGACATGCTGTGCAGCCAGTTCCAGGGGAGTCATGTCAAGCAGTTTGGGCCTGGCGTTATCCATGTCCACGCCGTGCTTCCCCAGAAATTCCACCATCGTTGGATTCAGTTTTGCCGCGGGATGACTGCCGCCACTGGTGTACACGCCGCTGCCCGGGAAATTCTTGCGCGCGATCACCTCGGCTATCTGGCTGTGGCAACTGTTGTCGTCATCCACAAACAGGATGTGATAGGTCTTGGGCGCCTTGGTGTCGCCGGTAGCGGCGAATACGGTCTCTTCGCAAAGGTTCTTGGCCTGGTCGGCGACCCGCTTCAGCTGGTTGAATACGGCGAATATCGCCAGCACATTCTTTACTTTCTCACGGTCATCGTAGGACATCAGCTCGGCATACACGATATCCAGGTTGTGCTCCATCTGCTCTTCCATGATCATGGTGCTTCTGGCCTTTTCCGCATTGAGTTCGGTGAATGCCTCGATGGACTGACGCAGCATCATCTGGGTTTCGTTGCCTGCGCGCTCCAGTTCATTGGCCATCGTTCCCGACAGGGGGGCGGACAATTGCAGCGCCTCCCTGGCGATGGTCACGGCATAATCCCCGATCCGCTCCAGCTCGATATTCGCCCGAATCACGGATGACAGCAGCCGCAGGTGGCCGGCGCTGGGCAGGTGCAGGGCGATGAATTTATGGCAAAACTTGTCGATTTCGCGCATCGTGCGGTTGATGGGATGGTCGGCGAGCACCGTGGCGGCCGCGAGTTTGCTATTACCGGTCTGCAGCGCGTGCATGGCGTTCCTGACCGCTGTCTCCACCTGGCTGGCCATCCCCGCGACTCTTCGGCGGATGTTTTTCAGGTCATTTTCAAGACGTTCTTCGTAATGGGTCATTGACTTTTACCGGCGGTTGCATCCTGATGATGGCTGGATGGACGGAATTCATGCAAATATGCCCGTCACTACGGGACGTGCACTGCGTATTTCACGCGGCGCCCTGTTTTTCTGTTTTAGTACCGGCGGGCAGTGACAGGATCGCTTGCCCTTGCGGTGTGCGATTATGACACTGCCCGCCGTTGTGTGTCAGCAGCTGGACTTCCCCTTTCCTGACAGGGTGGTGGTGTGCGGTTTAGTCACACTTGACATCCCGCACCGGGGCATACCCTTTCTTCAGCAGGATACACTGGCCGGCGTCCGACTCGACCCAGTCAAGGTATCCCTTGATCGCGCCCTGGGGTTCGCCATTGGTGTACATGAACAACGGCCGCGCAATGGGATAGCTGTGGTCGCTGGCGGTCGCAACGCTTGCCTCTACGCAGGGGCCGCCGGTCTCGGCGGCGACGCACAGCTTTTTCACGTGCTCGGTCGCATAGGCCAGGCCGCTGTAGCCGATGGCGCAGGGCGTTTTTTCGACCAGGTCGACGACATCCTTGGAACCTTGCATGTCGAGGGTCCCCTGGCGATATTTGCCATGGTCGCCCAGGATCGTTTCCTTGAAATAGGCGTAGGTGCCGGAGTTGTTCTGGCGACTGACGACCACGATCTCGCCGCTGTCACATCCCGGCACCTTGATGTCCATATCCGCCCAGTTTCTGACTTTGGGATCGCGGCCGAAGATATCCGCGAGTTGCTGCAGGGACATGGCATCAATCGGGTTGTTCGTGTTGATGAATACGGCCAGGGCGTCATAACCGACGACATGTTCGACCGGGTGCTGGCCGTGCTCCTCTGCCATCTTGATTTCCTTGTCCTTCATTTTGCGGCTGGCATTGGCGATATCCACGGTACCGTTGATCATGGCGGCAATGCCGGTGCCGGAGCCACCGCCGGAGACCGCTACCGCAACGTCCGGATTGACCTCCGGGTAGGCCTCAGCCCAGGCCTGGGCGACATTGACCAGGGTGTCGGAACCCTTGTTCTGGATCAGTTCCCTGGCCTGGGCTGAATTGGTTACGAATGCGGATGCCGCCAGCAGTGATGTGGCGAACATGAGTTTGAATTTCATGGTTGGAGTTACTCCTGTGAAGTCATCGGTTTCGAAAGAGCACGGGCCTGCGGTGTGCTTGTTTTGACGGCCGGAATTTCACAATAGATTTCAGGCCTGTAGAAAATGATATGACAGAAATGTTGCTGTTTTGTTACGTTCACATGAATTTCCTGTGAATGCTTCAATAGCAACGGGATTGGATTCGATCATCCGCATCGGTGGCCCATGGAGAGGCCGGCACGCATGCCGGACCGACGCGCCGTCGAAGGCGCGTCAGGCTGGCCAACGGTGGGTATCCGCGAGAATCCGGGCGCGACTATTTCTTGCTTTTACCCCGTTTATCCTTCTTGTTCTTCTTGTCTTTCTTGCCCTTTTTATCCTTTTTGCCTTTCTTGTCACCTTTTGCCGTCTTCGCCTTTTCAGTGGACCTGCCTTTCCCGGCCTTCGGAGTGAGCAGTGCGACGGCGGCGGCGATCACGCTGGCGGCGCGCGTCTCGCTGAATCCCGGGACGGTCGCAAGGTCCGCGGGGGACATTCCGGCCAGTCTCTTAATGGTGCTGATGCCATGTTCCCTGAGTGTCGCGGCGGCAGCAGGCCCGATACCACGAATGTCGATTATTGCCGGTTTCATATTTCCCCCTTGAATTGGACTGGTAATTGCTGAAAAATTATTGATCAGCAGTTCTTTTTACATGAATTATGTTAACTCTTATTTGATATATATCAGTATTATATGAAATTTTGATCGTCGGCATCCCGATTCGGGGTTACGGGCTTGCTGGCGGGCGGCGGTGCATTCACGAGCGCAGCCTTTCCTTGACGTCCTCCCACAAGGCGGCATAGCAGCGTGCGGAGGGGCTACGGGGCGCATATTCGGCCAGTGGCGCCCGATAGATGCCCATGCGCTCCACGTCGCTGCTGTACGGGATACGCGCCCGCAGTGCGCCGGACATGAAATCCGGCGGGTTGTCCACGATGACGCGGTGCAACTGCTTGCGAAGGTCAACCATGGAAAAGAAGGGCAGCACCTTGACAGTGTCGAGTGAATGCTGCCGAAAAAATTTCAGCACCTGCTGGCAGGTGCGTAGCGACAGTGTCGTTGGAATGGTCGGCAGCAGTATGGCATCCGCCGCCCCGAAGACGCTCTCGGATGCCAGGGAAATGCTCGGCGGGCAATCCAGAAAGACATAATAATATTCGCTTTTGAAAGGGCTGAGCAGTTTGCGCAGCTGTCGTGCGGGCTTCTTCGCCTGCTCAAGGAACAGGTCCATGTTCCGGTAGGAAAAATCGGCCGGCAGCAGATCCAGCAGTTCGTAGTCCGTTCCGCGAATGAAATCCTCCAGGTCCCTTTTCCCCTGAACCAGACGCTTGCCGCCGCCCTTGATGCGGGGTTTGACACGAAAATAATAACTGGTGGCACCCTGTGGATCGAGGTCCCACACCAGGGTCGGCGCGCCTTCCAGGGCTGCCAGGTAGGCGAGGTTGATGGCGGTGGCCGTTTTGCCGACGCCGCCCTTGATGTTATACGTGGCGATCACCTTCATGATCCGGATGACTCCCGCCTGTCCGGTCCGCGCCCGGTAAACAGTTTGCGGAATTTGTCCTGGTTTTTTGGCAGGGAGAAGTTCGCAAACCGGCCGGCGAATTCCTCCCGTGCCTGATGCTGGCGCTGCTCGAGACCGTCGATCAGCATACCCATCGCCAGCAGTGTCCCGGCCGGTACACCGTCCTCGTCCACCATCTGCTGGCCGAAACGCTCCAGGGAGGCAACCTGAACCTCGTAATCCTGGAAATCACCCAGGTTATCCTGCAGCGTCTTGAGCTCGCGGATCAATTCCCTGATTTCCTCCTCCGGGTACAGGCTCTGGAAGAACTCCATGAGATAGCGCAGTTTTTTACCGGTCTTGCGGAGTTCATGCAGGGCGGTTGCGTGGCTGTCGGGTTCAATGGCATTGCCCTCCCGGAGTATGCGCCGATAGACACGCCAGATTCGCCGACTGGAGACGGCGAGGACCGGCCGCCGTGCGTTTGCCAGCGTCGAACGCTCGCTGACGGGCTGTTCCAGGAATTTACGCCAGTTTTTCAGTAGCCTGCGATAGCGGGCCGAGTTCAGCGTCTTTACCAGTGCCTGGTGTTCAAGCCGCTGGTGCCGGAGGAGAAACGCCCGCAACGGGTCGATATGTGCACGCATGGCTTCGGGCAGGCTATTGCGATAATCATCGAATTTCAGCAGATAGACGTCCAGGTCACGCAACGGACCGGTCGCTTGCCCGAGCCAGGCAAATTCAGCCTTGTAGCGCTCGAGGATGCGGGCCGGCAGTACGCCCTTGATCTGGGTCAGCGCTGAGCGGGTCCGGCGCACCGCCACCCGGAAGTCATGCAGGAACTCGGTATCCCTGCCCCTGCGGACGCCGGCCTCGTTCACGACCATGATGTCGAGCAGCTGGTGCAGGATGATCCGGGTGGCCTGATCCGCGCGCATGTCCGGATCCAGCCCCAGGTCGAGTTTTGATGAGTAGTCCCCCGGCGTTTTCCCGAGCAGGGATAACGTCGTCTGCAGGAGGTCCTCCGGAGCCGCTGTCAGCCCCAGGTCTTCCAGCAGGTTCACCAATTCCTTGCAGGGTTTTGGATAGCCCTTTACCGGAATCACGCGTGCGCGCCTGTCCAGTTCGCGGGAGCGGCTCCCCCGCTGCCGGGGGAGGGTGTTTTCCTCGACCACCAGCCGTGCCACGGTTTTTTCGTCCTTGTTGAGCACCCGCAGGGTATGGATTCTGGACCGGATCCTCGCCAGCGGGATGAGTTCGCGCATTTCCAGGATGTGCTCCAGACGGTTGCGAAACTCGCCAGCCGGCAGGTCCCGGGCGAAGTGCACGACGCCGGACACCGGGATCCGTGCGGGCGGCGCGCCGTCATGCAGCGAACGCCAGATCAGTATCGAAGAATCCGCGCCGTCGACATCCGCCTCGAGCACCGTATCACTGGTGAATAGTCGCCAGTCGAAGCTGTCATAGAAGGTGCGTCTGACTGTCCGGACCGAATCCGCACAGGAGCGGATCTCTTTCCTGATTTTCGACAGCAATTCAGCCGCACCCAGCCGGGGTGGTATTGTAAATTCTAGCGGCATTCTTTCAATTTGCGGGTCGGTCCCGCGCGCAGGCAGGACCGGTGCGAAATCCGCCGGTTAGCCATGATCACAGGCCGGTATATCCGGGGCCCACCTCATCGTATAAAAACCCACGCCTGAATATTGTTATGTTTTAATAGTATCTGGCATTGTGTCATTACTACAGGAAGATTTGCAAGACATGCCTGTAGAATCGCCAGGCGGAGTGAAATTTGACAAGTAAGGAGAGCCTTGGGTGGATATCACCTTGTGGATTGAGGTAGTGCTGTTTGTTGTTCTGATGGCACTCTCCGGATTCTTTTCAAGTTCTGAAACCAGCCTGTTCTCGCTCAGCAAGATCCAGCTGGAACAGATGCGCCGGGATAGCAACCCCCGCACGGGCCTGATCGAGCGCCTGTTGAGTCAGCCGCGCCGTCTGATCGTTACCATCCTTATCGGTAATGAATTTGTGAACGTGGCGGCATCCGTGATATCGGCGGCACTCGTTATCCGTCTGCTGGGTGCCGAGAACAAATTCGTTAACCTGTTCGTCATGGTGCCGATCCTCCTGCTGGTTGGCGAAATCACCCCCAAGACCCTGGCGATACGGAACAACATTGCCTTTGCAAGCCTGCAGAGCCGCGCGATTGAATTCTTTGCCGTAGCCATCAGTCCGTTGCGCTGGGCGGTCCGCCTTGTTGCAGACAGGGTGACCACACTGATCGTCGGCAGGGAGCGCACCCGTGCAAATATCGTTACCGAGGACATGGTTCGAACACTGGCCAGGGAGGCGGTGGGTGAAGGCGTGCTTGACCCCGCGGAAGCGCAGTACATCGACCATATATTCGATTTCGGCAACAAGAAGGTAGCGGACCTGATGACGCCGCGGTCAAACATATTTTACCTGCCGTCGGATATGCCACTTGCAGAGATGGTGCAGGAACTGCGGCGTACGCGGCATACCAAGGTACCTGTCTTCGGGGAACATCGGGACGATATTATAGGTATTCTTTACGCGCGCGATTTACTGGGACTGGACCCGGTCAGTGAAACAACGCCGGCAGGCAATCAACGGCATTTGCTGCGCGAACCCTATTTTGTGCCACAGACAAAGCCCGCCGCTGACCTTTTTCATGCCTTCCGGAAAAGGAAGCTTTCGCTTGCCCTCACAGTCGACGAATATGGCGGCGTAACCGGGCTGATCAGCATGGAAGATCTGCTTGAATGTATATTCGGCGATCTTCCCAGTGCATCAGACGTCGTGACTGTCCGGGCACGCAGGAGGCTGGGCGGCGACGCCGTCCCCGTAAAAGGCAACATGACCATTGATCAGTTCAATCATGCATTTGACGAGAGGTTGCCGGATCATAGCGCGCAAACCATCGGGGGGCTGGTCCTCGACCAGTTTGCCGAGTTGCCGGCATCCGGATCCGTGCTGGCAATCGAGGGTCTGGAATTCGTCGTCGAGAGAATCGCCGGCAACAGGATCGAACTGCTTTCTGTCAGAAAAGTGCCTGCCGTAACGTTCCCGGTCGATGAGAAACATGCAAAGGAATCTGTCGATACCGGTGCGCAGGATGATGAAGCGAGCGATGCAGGCACTGAACCGGGCGGCGACCGTGATACTGACGGGCAGTCATGAATGACATAATAGTGACGTTCGTAATCATGCTTGTCTGCCTGCTCGCGGAGGGCTTTTTTTCAGGCTCCGAAATCGGGGTTGTCAGCGCAGACCGCGTCAAGTTGCGCCATATGGCGGCCAAGGGCTCCAGGGGGGCAAAGCTGGCCCTTAAAATGCTTAACAAGCCTGAATGGCTGCTTTCCACCACGCTGGTCGGCACCAATATTTCAGTGGTCACAAATACCACCATGGCAACGGCGCTGATGATTGAATTGTTCGGCGAGGGTGGCAGCTGGCTTGCCGTATTACTGGTGGCCCCGCTGATCTGGATCTTCGGGGAGATTGTACCGAAAAGCATTTATCAACAGCGGGCGGACACGATTACACCGGTCGTGGCCTTTCCGCTCAGATTCTGCTTCTACCTGTTTTTCCCGATTCTGGTGGTTTTCGGCCTGCTGACACGCCTGATTGCGATTTTCCTCGGAGACAAAACCGGCGCGCACAATCCGTTTACACTGCGTGAGGAGATTTTCATGCTGATGCAGATGTCTTCCGACGGCGGCGATATACAGCAGCACGAGAAAACGATGATCCGGCGGTTGTTCGGCTTCGATGAGACAACGGTACGGGAGGTCATGATGCCGCTGATCGATGTTGTCGGCATCGAACAGGATGCCACCTGCGCCGCGGCGATTCACGTGGCCATGGAAAGGTCCCACAAGCGATTGCCGGTCTATGCCGAGCGCGTGGACCATGTCATCGGCGTGCTGGAGACGCTGGAGTTGCTGGGCATCGGTCCGGATGAACCGATCAAACGGTTTATCAAGCCGGTCGACTATGTACCGGGATCAAAAAGTATCAAGACCCTGTTGCGGGATATGCAGCGTGATCATCAGCTGCTGTCCGTCGTCGTCGATGAATTTGGTGGTGCTGAAGGAATCATAACGCTGGAGGATATTGTCGAGGAGATTGTTGAAGACATCTCGGATGAATTCGATATTCACGAAAGGCCGACTCAGTGGATACGCAAGCTGGGCGATCGGGATTATCTTGTCAGCGGGCGCGTCGATCCGGGCTCGTTTGCCGAAGAACTGGGGATCAATCTGCCGGAGGGGCAGTATGCAAGCCTGGCCGGCTTTTTGCTCGAAAGGATTCGTGACGTACCTCCCGCGGGTACCATCATCAAGTACAACAAGGTCACCTTCACCGTCCAGCGCGCTTCGGCACGTGTCATAGAGGAAGTGCGGGTCCGCTGGTGATGCTATCTGACCGCCAGTGAACGAAATTTTTGCATTAGCCGGGCTGCTGGTTCTTTCGGCGCTGTTCTCCGGGTCTGAAACAGCGCTGGTGAGCCTGTCCATGGCGCGTGTCCAGGCGCTGGTCAATGAAGGGCGCCACGGAGCCACGGCCCTGTACCAGCTGAAAAAAGACCCGTCGGGGATGCTGACGGCAATCCTTATCGGCAATAATCTGGTCAATATCGCTGCCTCGGCCATTGCCACCGTCCTGGCGACGCGCTGGTTCGGCGCGGCAGGGCCGGGTATCGCCGTCGGTGTGCTTACCCTGGTCATCCTGATCTTCGGTGAAATTACCCCCAAAAGCCTGGCAACGAGATATTCCGAGCGCATATCCCTGTTTGTCGCCTCGCCCATGCTGGTTTTCATGCGCCTGATTTTTCCGCTGATCTGGCTGTTCGGTCATATGACGACGTGGTTGTACCGGCTGACCGGCAGTTCGGGCGATCCGACGGTCACCGAGTCGGAACTGATCCATATGCTGGGCTATGGCGAGAATGAAGGGACCATCGAGCGTGGTGAACGGAAAATTATCGAACGGGTGTTCGAATTCAATGACCTCAAGGTCAGGGATGTGATGACGCCGCTGGGAATGGTATTTTCCCTGGAAAAAAGTCTGACTGTCGGTGATGCGCTGCCGCAAATCATACGCGGGACATTCTCCCGTATACCGCTTTACAGCCGGCAACCGGACAATCTCCAGAAGGTGCTGTCGCTGCGGGATGTGCTGGAAACCGTTGCCGGCGGCAAGCTGGAAGTGACGCTGGACGAGATCGCCACCGAGCTGATGTATGTCCCGCAGCAGCAGACGATTGCCGAGCTGTTCACGAATTTCATACGTACAAAGCGGCATTTTGCCACGGTTGTCGACGAATACGGAACAGTACGAGGCGTGGTGACCATGGAGGACTTGCTGGAAGAGCTTCTTGGCGAGATATACGACGAAAGCGACATCACGCCCCTGGCGATGGACCAGGTCTCCGAAAATGAAATTAACGTGGATGGCGCCGCCGAACTGCGGGTCATCGAGGAATTCTTTGACATGGATATTCCGGGAAAACCGACGGACACGGTGGGTTTCTGGATTCTCAACCATACGGAATACATACCGGAAGCGGGCGAGATTTTTACGATTGACGGTCTGAACGTCACGATCGTCAGTGCCTCGAACCGTGTCATCGAGAGAGTCAGGATACACCGCAATCCGGCGGGACCGGAGCCGGAGGATATTACTTCCTAGGAGCCTGCGCACGATCTCACCAGCGGTCAATTCCGGAAGCAGTACGCCAGGATGCATTTCATTCTGCCAGCTGCCTGTCAAAGCCGGATTGCGGCTGAAATTTATACAACTGTCGAGATTGGTTTATACTACTGCACCGTTTCCAGAGACGAGCAATACAACAAGAATACCGATCCTGCTGCCCCATGGAGAATCGCTGCCCCGTTATCCGCAATGCCGCCCGTGCACTGATCGTACGGGACGGCAGGATTCTTCTGCTGCGCAAGGCAGGATACGAATCAGGCGAGAGATACGCCTTGCCGGGCGGGGCCCAGGATCCGGGCGAAACCCTGGAGCAGGCCCTGAACCGCGAATGTCTTGAGGAAATCGGAACCCGCGTGCAAATCCGAGATCTTGTGTTTGTGGGCGACTATTTCAAGCCCCGTGAAACCGACCCGCCCGGCACACGGCATCTGGTCGAGTTTCTGTTCGAATGCAGTGTTCCGGAAGACTACACACCGAGAAACGGTCACCATCCGGACAAACACCAGGTTGAGGTGGTCTGGGCGATACAGGATGATCTGCATGATTTGCCGCTCGATCCAGGGTCACTGGCACCCTACCTGGCGGTGCTTCCCGATAGCGGTGGCAAAGTTTATCTGGGCACGCTCGACTGAACAGGCATGCGCCGAAAGTTATACACATGGATTGCGCAGACAATAGTGCAGGAGATCGGACATGAGGCGTGAACTTCTGATTCTTCGCCACGGCAAGTCGGACTGGAGCGTCGATGTCGAGGATTTCCAGCGCCCGCTGAAGGACCGTGGCAAGCGTGATGCCCGTCGTATGGGGGGCTGGTTGCTGCAACAGGATATGATTCCGGACCATATCGTCAGTTCACCCGCTGAACGCGCACTGGCTACCGCCCGGAAGGTCTGCAAGGCGATGGGTATGCAACCAGGGGCTATCCGCAGGGACCCTCGCGTCTATGCGGCCGGCGTCGATGAACTGCTGGAGGTCCTGGGGGATTGTCCGGAGGCGGCACAAAGGGTAATGCTGGTTGGACATAATCCGGGGCTCGAGGAATTGCTCGGATACCTGGCAGGCGGCGGGGTGCCGGAGACGGACGACGGCAAGCTTCTGCCAACGGCAACTCTCGCCAGGCTGACCACATCCGCTGGCTGGCACGATCTGGGTGCCGGGTGCGCGCGGCTGGAGGCCGTTATCCGGCCCCGCGCATTGCCGTAGCAGATCACTTTCCGATACCGGATATCCAGGCAAAAAGAAAAAGTCACCGCCCGTATAGTGAAATTATCGTGGCTGTCCGCCGGGGGGTATGGCCGGACAACGCCCCCCGGATACGATTCACTCCCGCCCGGTTTAGGGGTATGCTGGGAGCCGGGCCTGCAGGGCATCGCCCTGGAGGCAGAACAATAATACGGCACCATGCGGCGTACCCGATCCAGGGGGGCGGACTGACAGGGTGCGGGGGCTTGAATGTCTGAACAATCAGAACAGGACATCGACCTGCAGCGTCTGAAAGACGCTGTGCGTTCGGCTGTGGAGAGCGGAAACAATCTCCAGCGCCAGGTGCGCGACCTCATGCTGGAGGCATTCTCCACCGGACATCTGGACCTGTCCGTCATGCGCCAGGTGACCAGTACGACACTCGAGGGTATCGGCTCCGCGGCCAGTGCCCGGGGTGACAGGACACGTGAAGTCATGCGGCAGTCCGTTGCGGGTGTCGAGGAGGCGCTCATGCAGGCTGCCGAGGCGTCGAAACTTGCCATCCAGGAAGCTGCCGGACGGACTGCGGAATTTTCCCGTACCGATCTGGCAAGAGCGTTCGCTGATCTGGGCGCGATCGAGGCGCTGTTCATGGATACCCTCGGTGAAGTCGCCGCTGCGGGAAGCCAGACCGCGGCGGCCGTATTCGGGGATTTTCTCGGCCATTTCCGCAACAGTGGCACGGCCATTGGCAGGCAATTCGCCGAAAGCATGACGGGACTCGGGGAGGACCTGCCGCAGGCCGCCGGTGAAGGCCTGCAAAAAGGCTTCGACATGGCAAACACAACCGCCGACAGACTGGCACGCTTTGCCAGTGGATTTCTGGCCGGTATCGAACAGGGCCTGTCGTCGGCAGGAGAGGGCGCCAGCGGTGATGGTACGGATGAGAAGGGGTCCGATTGATGTTTCTTGAGGCGATAGGCGCCGCCAGGGATCTCGGGCGCGCCCATGAAATATCCACGATCCTGATACGCTGCGGCTTCGGTGATGTCGTGCGCCGGCTGGGACTGGCCGGCGCCTTTGAAAAGGCGGGCAGGAAGCTCAACTGGAAATACGCCGAGGAGACTGCATCCCTGCTGCCGCACCAGCGTGCCAGGCACGCGCTGGAAAAACTGGGTCCAACATTCGTCAAGCTGGGTCAGATTCTGGCAACCCGCGTTGACCTCTTTCCGCCGGAGTGGATCGCCGAGTTCGAGATGCTGCAGGATTCGGCTCCGCCGGTTGAATTCGAGGGCCTCCGCGCACAGCTTGAGGAGGACCTGGGAGAAGCACCTGAAGAAGTCTTCGCCGTGTTCGATACCGAGCCGCTGGCGGCGGCATCCATTGCGCAGGCACACCGCGCACGCCTCAAGGATAGTACCGAGGTAGTCGTCAAGATACGCCGGCCCGGGATAAAAAAGGTGGTCGAGGCGGATCTGCGCCTGATGGACCGGCTGGCCCAGATAGCAACCCGGGAAAACCCCGATGCCCAGCGTTTCCGGCCGCGGGAGGTGGTGCATCAATTCGCTCATTCGCTGCGGCGCGAACTGGATCTTGCACATGAATGCCGCAACGCGGCGAGGGTGGCGGAAAGCCTGGGTGATAATGATCACATCGTCGTGCCCAGGGTTTTTTGGCAGTGGACCTGTGAGCGGGTCAATGTGCAGGAATATATCGACGGGATTCCCGGCAGAAACTTCGCCGCATTCGAGCAGGCCGGGCTCGATCGCAGGATCATCGCCAACCGCGGGGCCAATGCCATCCTGAAGATGGTGCTGGTGGAAGGTTTCTTCCATGCGGACCCGCATCCCGGCAACATTTTCTACCTCCCGGAAAACAGGATTGCCCTGATCGATTACGGAATGATCGGTCATCTGAGCGAGGAGCGGCGCTATCAGGTCATCGAACTCCTGCAAGGCATGGTCGAGAAGGATACGAGCACCGTCTGTGAGGTGCTGCTGGACTGGTCGCACAAAATGACGACACCTTCGGCGAGTCTGATAGCGGATATTTGCGCCTTTCTGGATCAATATCACGGCCTGCCGCTGGGGCAGGTTGATTTCCCCGTCATGCTAAAGGACATGATGGGCATGCTGCGCGAGAACGAGCTGGCGCTGCCGGCAGACCTCGCCCTTGTGTTCAAGGTGTTTCTTACCCTGGACGGATTTGCGCGCCAGCTCAATCCCGATTTCGACCTGATCGCCGAAGCACGCCCGTTCGTGCGTCAGGCATTGATACTGCGCTATTCTCCCAACGAGATCGCGAAGCGCGGCTGGCGCAGCATGGCCGGAATGGTGGACCTGCTTACCGGCCTGCCAAAGGATTTCCGCCAGCTGCTGCGGGCTGCACGCCGCGGCGCACTGCGCGTGCATATCGATATCAGGGAGCTGGAAACTTTCGGCGAACGCCTGGACCGCTCGGTGAGCCGACTCACTATCGGCATGATTACGGCCGCCTTCATCATTGGAACATCGATCATGCTGTCGGTTACCGGGGATACCGAATACCTGGGTATGTCAATGCTTGCCGTGCTGGGGTTTACACTGGCCGCGCTCGGCGGGCTCTGGGTCCTGATTTCCATCTGGCGCGGTCGCCATTAGCGCCCCTGACCCTTTCGGGCCGGCGACCGCAAGACATCGATGAACCCTGGAACTCCGCAAAACAATGTACTTGAATGGCATTGTTAAGGGAGAATTTACAAAACAGAGATAAGTTGTTATCTTGCTTGCATGCGCGCGATTGTTACCAGGCACTACAAGACCTTAGTCAACGCAACGGAGCAAATTCTGGGGTGGGGGGATTCACCGCGCAACAGCGATTGGGAAGACGATGTCAGTTTCGTCGACACCTGCTTGCAGGAACACGGTATCCGGTTTGATGCCGTTTATTCGAGTGGCCTGGAGCGATCCCGGCAAACGGCGATGTTTCATGCCAGGCGCCGCGGCATCCACATTATCCACGATTCCACGGCACTGAACGAAGTCAACTACGGCATACTCTACAAAAAGGAAAAAAAATGGGTGGCCGAGCATTATCCCCGGCACAAACACGACCCTGATTTCGTGTATCCGGAGGGGGAAAGTTTTCGACAGATGCAGGAGCGCAGCGTCAGTTTTCTGAAATCACTCGCCATTTCGCACCCCGGCCAGACAATCCTGATCGTCGTGCATGCCGGCGTCATCAGGGGGCTTGTCAGTCATTTTCTCGGACTCGATTATGCGGAAAATCTCAACCGCAAGATTTCGCACCGCTACATCGGGGATTTTCTGTTCGACGGGGGCAGTTGTGTACGCTATAACGAAATCGGGAAGCCATCCGGTTTTGTCAGGGACGGCGTCATCGAAATCCCGTATTACCGGAGCCCGGGGAATGATTCATTGATTTCAGCAGCGGTTCCCTCCCGGGCGATGTGATTGCCGGCTGCAGGCACCCCGTTTGTCATGATACTGAGGCTGGCCACTGGCATAAGGCTCCGGGGCTGCACACGCCTGAGCTAAAGGCCGATAAGAAATCAGGTGCGGAACAAATGCCGGTTGCCTAGGCGGCATGATCGACGCTTGTTTCCGGCATGACCGCCTTTGCAATGCGTTTGGCGAAGTAGTAAATCCGCTTCAGCTTTTCGATGACATCGATCTCCAGTGTATAGGCGGCCAGCCGGTTCGGCTCTTCTGCGACCAGCCGTTTGGCTTCATGCATGGCGGCCGAATCCATCAGACGGTTGATATCCCCCTTCATGGCGATGACCTCCTGCGCCGAACGTTCATCGTCCTCCATGACGGCATCGATGGCGAGTTCGGTGGTGGTCGAAACAATTTCGTGCAGCCTGTGCAACACGTGCTGGGTCTCGCTGCTGATCCTGACTTCTTTTTCTATACGCTCATTACCGAGGTGCACCATGTCAGTTTCAATAATATCGCCGATATTTTCCAGGTCATTTGCGGCAGCCATGAGGTTGACAAGCACCCGGGTCTGTTCCTCGGTCAGGGCCTTGCGACTGATAAGCCCGAGATAGGTCACAATATGACCATGCAGGATATCCACTTCGTCATCGATCCTGGCGATATCCCTCAGCGTATCCCGGTCACCGGTCGTGATGGCCGACATGATGCCCTGCAGCATCTCCATGACACGCTCTCCCATATGACCGATTTCGAGCCGCGCCCGGTCGAGTGCCAGCGACGGGGTTGAGATAAGCTCTTCATCAAGGTATTTCGCTGTAATTACGGTCACTTCTTCCAGTGGCTTGTCTGGCACCACCCATTCACAAAAACGAGCGAATAGCGCGGCTGCCGGTAGAAACAGGAATCCAATACCCACGTTGAAGATGGTGTGCGCATTGGCGATCTGGCGTGGGGTCTCGGCAGCAAGCTTTTCAACCCCGGTCAAACCCGCCGCCGTCGGGGAGACGGCACGTACTAATTCCGCAAAAGGAGGGATAAACCCTACGATCAACAGAACACCGACAACCTTAAAGGTAACGTGCGCCACCGCCACCCTCACTGCCTCGCGGGGCTTGCCGATGGCGGCCAGGCCTGCGGTGACACAAGTGCCGATATTGGCGCCCAGGGACAGTGCAATTCCGGCCTCCAGGGTAATCAGGCCCTGCATGGCCAGGGCGATCACCACCCCAATCGCGGCGGATGAAGACTGGATGAGGCCGGTAAAAAAGGTTCCCAGCAGGATTCCGATCACGGGTCTGGAGACGTTCTGCATCAATTCAATAAAGGGCTCGTAGTTCCTGAGCGGGTGCATGGCGTCACTCATAGTACCCAGGCCGAAGAATATCAGGCCCAGGCCCATGATCAGGTTGCCGTATTGCTTGGTATTTTCATTCTTGCCGGTGAATATCAACAGGAAACCGATAGTTACGAGTAAAAGTGCGTACTTGGTGACCTTGAATGCCACGATCTGGGCCGTGACGGTGGTGCCAATATCGGCACCGAGTATGACGCCTATGGCCTGGGAGAGCGACATGAGGTTCGCAGTGACGAAACCAACCAGCATCACGGTCGTGACCGAGGACGACTGGATAATCGAGGTGACAAATGCACCGGTAAGCAGCCCCTTGAACCGGCTGGTGGTCAATCTGGCAAGGATCCGTTTCATGCTGTCGCCCGCCACTCTCTTGAGCGCCTCGGCCATCTGGTCCATGCCAAAAAGAAAAAGGGCGAGCCCGCCCATCAGCGTCATGCCCATATTCCACCAGTCCAGGCCGGCATCGTTCTCCGCCGGCAATGCCATGGCCGAAGTGAATACAAGGCCTGTCAGGATGCCTGCGATTATCACCAGCCAGGTGCGCGTCAGCTTGAGTCGGCATACTGGTCTGACGTTTCCGGTCATGATGCTTCCCCCTGTCGGTGCTGATTTATCGATTGGTTATTCCAGGGGCGTGTTGAATAGCCCCTTTTTCTGTGAATCAAGCCCTGATCCTGCTGCTTCCCCTGCATGTGCCCTGAGAGAGAACACGGCCCCTTTCCGGACCCGAATCCATGCAGTGGTCATGGCAGGTCAACGGCTATTCCAACAGCGTATTGTTACGGGTTCTTCCCGGGTATATCCTTCTTTTTCTGCTTTTCGTCTTTTGCCTTGACTATCGTCACGGGTATCGTGGCCAGGCGCACGACCTGTTCCGCCTTGGAGCCCAGCAGCACGTGCGAAAGTCCGGTGCGTCCCTGGCTTCCCATGACAATCATGCGTGCGTTTATCCGCTTCGCCGTTTCCAGTATTCTGGTTACCGGCAATCCGACCACCAGTGTCGTTGTGGCAACCTTGAGCGCCGGATTGTCAGGATGCTTTTTTCTCACCTTCCGGAGAAAATCCTCCATCATTTCCGCGGCAACGTCCTCCATACGCCTCAGTTGTTTCTTGCGTCCCTTGAGGCTGGTGTAGTAACCCGGAGCCTCCCCCAGGTCGTGGACGACATGCAGTATCGCGAGCGATGAACCCAGCGTGTCAGCCAGTTCGCTTGCGCACAGCAATGCCGCTTCGGATGAAGGCGAGAAATCGACGGGTACCAGTATGGGGATTTCTGTCGGCTTTTTTGTCATTTGTGTATTTTTCTCTTATGGTTTGTGTTGAAGGTGGTACGGTTTCCTGTGTCTTATCTCTCAATCCCGGGTTGCCGGTTCTGGCAGGACCGGCTTCCGGTGCCGTGGCCGATCACACCCCGGCGCTTCAACATGCCTGCCATCGCCTGCCAGCAATGACGACATGAAACGGAACAACATCATATCGAACCTGCTGACATTCAGGTACCGTCCTGCAGGCGCTTGTGGAAATGGGTCAGCAGTTTCTTGCGCAGCTTGGCCTGGCGGTGTTTTGACGCCGCGTCCATGCGTTTCTGTGCAAGCTCGATAAAGGTATCCTGTGGATTGATCGAATTCTTGCCGGGCGTCTCCTGTCGTTCCCTGTAGGTCCCGTCGGGCAGCATTTCCCAGACATTCCTGTTGCTGGATAACTGTACATCGATGATCAGGCGCAGTTCCTGTCGCAACCTGGCGTCTTCAACCGGCGCAATAACCTCCACGCGGCTTTCCAGGTTGCGCAGCATCAAGTCGGCGGAGCCGATGAAATATTCCTCGTCACCCCCGTTCCTGAAGTAGTAAATCCGTGCATGTTCCAGGAAACGTCCGACGACGCTGATTACCTGTACATTTTCCGTCAGTCCCGGGACGCCGGGTCGCAGCCGGCAGGTATCTCTCACGATAAGGTCGATTTTGATGCCGGCCCGGGCGGCACGGTACAGGGCACGGGTGATGTCCACATCCTCCAGGGCATTCATCTTCAACTGAATGAGCCCCGGACTGTCCACAGTATGAAGCTTGATTTCGCGATCGATCTTGTCCAGCAGCACCTTTTTCAGGGTAAAGGGGGAGGTCAGTATCTTGCGGTACTGGGGTGGTGGTGAATAGCCGGTCAGATAGTTGAACAGCTCGGTCAGATCCTGTGCGATAGCGTTATCGTTCGTCAGCATGCCAAGATCGGCATACAGGCTGGCGGTGCCTGCGTGGTAGTTGCCGGTACCGATGTGCACGTAGCGCTGCAGACCCGAGTAATCCTTGCGCACAACCAGAAGGATCTTGCTGTGGGTCTTGAGGCCGACAACGCCATAGGTCACGTGTATCCCGGCCTGTTCAAGCCGCCTGGCCCAGCCGATATTGGCCGCCTCGTCAAACCGTGCCTTCAGCTCGACGAGCACCGCCACCTGCTTGCCGTTGCGTGAAGCCTGGACGAGAGACTGGATAATGTTGCCCTCTGCCGAGGTGCGGTACAGGGTCATCTTGATGGCAAGGACCTTGGGGTCTTCACTGGCGGTGCGCAGGAAACGTTCCACGCTGGTACCGAACGATTCGTAGGGGTGCTGCAGAAGTATGGCACCGCGTTCCCGGATGATGTGGAAAATATTGCGCGCATCATGTGCCAGGCGTGTATTGTCAATGGGCTTGTGGGGCGTGTCATGCAGTTCGGGGATGTCCAGGCCGGCTATCTCGAACAGGTCGCGCATTCCTATCAACGAGTCAACCTCGAATACGTCTGCGGCCTCGTCCAGACCCAGTTCAGCGGCCAGCATGCCCCGGTGCACCGGTTTCATATTCTTGCTGATCTGCAGGCGGACGATCGGGGCAAAATGCCGGTCCCGTAATTCCGACTCGATCATTGCCAGCAGGTCGTCGGCCTCTTCCTCCTCGACCTCGACGATGGCATTGCGGGTTACCCTGAACAGCTCACAGGAGACGATTTCCATGCCAGGGAACAGCAAATCCAGGTTGTTGGTCATTACGTCATCGAGGGTCACGAAGGTGTTCGAGCCGTTTACGCGTAAAAAACGCGGGGCGATGTCCTTTGAAACCGGGACTTTTATCCGTGCGTTGTGCACAGCGCTTCCGCCCGGATAGCGCAGTGATACCAGCAGGTTGAGGGCAAGATTGGAGATAAAGGGAAATGGATGGCCGGGATCCATGGCGAGCGGTGTCAGCAGCGGGAAGATATTGGTGATGAAGTCCTTCCTGAGTTCCTCCTGCCGGTTTTTTTCCAGATTCTTGTAGTTCGTGATCCGGATGTCTTCAGCGTCCAGTAAAGTCAATAGCTGGCGGTAGATCCGGTCCTGCTCCCGGTGTATGTCGCGCACCACCTTCTGGCATTCCTTGACCTGTTCAAGCGGCGTGCGGCCGTCAACCGTGGGGGTGCGGATGCCGGCGGCGATCTGCTGTTTCAGACCGCCGATCCGCTTCATGAAAAATTCATCAAGGTTGTCGCTGGTGATGGCAAGGTATTTGACACGTTCCAGCAGTGGTGTCCGGTCGTCCGCCGCCATATGCAGCACACGACGGTTGAAATCCAGCCAGGTCAGCTCCCGGTTGAGGTAGAGTTCCGGGGCATTCAGATCGTGCGGCGGGGCTGCTTTCCCCGCCGCCTTTCGGGTGGCGGTACCGGTGGTCCGGCGCGGTGTGCGGGGTTTACCCGCTGCCTGTTGCGTCGGGGAAGAGGCAGCGCTCGATTTGACGTTTTGCCCCGTTCGCCTGATATTATCCATTGTCAATTTCCCTGCCTGCATGTAACGTTAAGACTATATTAAAGTATATCAGCTCAAGGTGGTGATTAGGAACCGTAGCGACGGCAATCAGTCGTCTCCAGGTGTACCGGCTTTCCGGCGGCTGTTGCGGTTACCTGAATTCCGGTCTGGATTCTGCCGATGGATACCTTGTTACAGGAAATTGGCCAGTTTTGGGAAGTGACGAAGGCATTCTTTGCATTCGACACTTCCCGCCTGCTGGATACGGGCATGCAGTTCCGCATTGGCCTGCAGGCGATGCTGCTGTGCGGCTCGGCTTTTTTTTCGGGTTCCGAGACCGCCCTGTTTTCATTGTCCCGTCTTGATTTGCAGAAACTGCGACGGGAGCGTCATCCACACTCGGAATCCCTGCACGCCCTGCTGGATCAGCCGCGCCGGCTGATTATCTCCATCCTGTGCGGCAACGAGCTGGTCAATATTGCCGCGTCGGCCAACATGGCTGGCATCCTGGTCGCCCTGTACGGCGTCGAGCGGGCAGCCATGATCACTATTATGGTAATGGTCCCCCTGTTGCTGCTGTTCGGGGAGGTGACGCCCAAGACCATCGCCGTATCCGACCCCGTGCGAATCAGCACGGGAATAGTCGCACGGCCCATGAACCTGTGGGTCAGGATGGTGGCACCGCTGGTCTGGGCAATCCGCAGCGTATCGGACCGTATCACCACGCTGATCGTCGGCGAGGAAAAGGCGGCGGAAAATATCCTGAGGCTGGACGAATTCCGCACCCTGGTCGAGGAGGTCGCCAAGGAAGGTGAGCTGAACGCCACTGAGCGGGCTCTGATTTACAACCTGCTGGAAGCGGGGGACACGGAGGTTGTGGAAATCATGACACCCAGGACCCGTACGGCATTTCTCAATGTGGATATGACCGTTCCCGAAATGGTGCAGCAGTTCCGCGAGTACAGGCACCCGAGGGTACCGGTCTTTCGCCAGCATCGGGATAACCTGGTTGGTTTTTTCCACGCCGAGGATGTCCTGCGTCACCTGCTCGACGATACGGACCTCAGCACCCTGAAACCTGAAGATATCATGCACGCACCGGTCGTCGTGCCGCTGACCAAGCAGGTTGACGAAATGTTTGATTTCTTTCAGGCAAACAACGCCCGCGCCGCGGCGGTGCTGAACGAGTTTGGCGGGGTGGAAGGCTTTGTCACCATGAAAGATGTGCTGACGTTCATTTTTGGCCAGATCTCCGGCGATGTGACAGGACAGGAGTTGTACCATGAGCAGGATGACAATGTTTACGAGGTGCCGGGTGATATGAAGCTGACCGACTTCAATAATCTGACCAACTTCGGCATCGAGGATCCGCGGATGACAACCATCGGCGGTGTTGCCTTCCGCCATCTCGACCACTTGCCCAGGGTCGGCGACAGCATCAGCGTCGAGGGAATTATCCTGACGGTGCTGGAAATGGATGAGCATCGCATCGCGAGGGTAAGGGTGAGCCGGGGTGCCCGGGAAGAGGAGTCCGTCGCCGGGGATATAGTCGGGGACGAAGGCGCCGGGCGGGCGGATAAGGCGCATGACGGGGAAGGCAAACCGGTCGATGACAGTGACCTGTCACGGCAGGTCGGAATCGGGACTCATGTTGAGGAAGGCAGGGGTGCGCATGACCGGGATATGGACAGGGCTTCAGGCAGGGATACGGAGGATGCAGGCGGCCGGCTCGTGGATCGCGCCCGAGCCCTGCAAGAGGCTCCCGGAGATTTGACAGCGGAAGATGCACCGGAAACAGGAAAGGAGGAAGCGGATCAGCCGCACAAGCTGGCCCGTTGAGCGAGGACGCCGTGATGGATTTGCTGATACTACTGCTGTTCATGGTGCTGCTTCTGCTGCTGAAGGGCTTTTTCTCGGGTTCGGAAATCGCGCTGGTCAATTCGGACAAGCTCAAACTGCACCACAGGGCAAACCAGGGCCACAAGGGCGCAAGGCAGGTCCTCGAGTTGTTCAAGAAACCGGATGTGCTGCTGGGGACCACGCTGGTGGGCACCAATATTTCCACCATCACCCTGGTCACCATCGGCACGATGCTGATGATCGAGATGTTCGGAGCGATGGGTGATTTCTATGCGGTGTTGCTGTTTACTCCGTTGTTCCTGATACTTGGCGAGATCGTCCCGAAAAGCGTCTATCAACAAAAGTCCGACGAGCTGGCACCGATCATTGTCTATCCCCTGCGTTTTTTTGCGGCGCTGTTTTATCCGGTTGTCTTCGTGTTCTCGCGGGTTGCCCGCATGTGCGTGCGGCTGGCGGGCGGGGTCAAGACCGAGCAAAATGTTTTCATTACCCGCGAGCAGATGCGGATGGTCGTGGAGATGGCCGATCGCGGTGCGAACGTGGGTGTTTTTGACAAGGTACGCATCAAGCGTGTAATCCGCTTTGCAGAAACGACGGTTGGCGAGGCCATGATTCCGGTGGCCGAGATGACGGCCATCAATCGCAACCGGGCTACCCGCAGTGCCATTACCCTGGTCCGCAGGCGCGGTTATAACCGCCTGCCTGTCTACAGCAGGAATATCAGCAATATCATTGGCATCGTTACCATGACGACCTGGGACTTGATGGATCCCGGGTTGTCCGACCGGCCGCTGGAAGAGCTGATAAAGCCGGCCTGTTACGTTTCACCGTACCAGAGCATCGATCAGCTATTGCCGGTATTGCGGACCCGCGAAGACCACATGGCCATTGTCGTGGACGAATTCGGCTCCGCCGTCGGCATGATTACCATGGAGGACATTCTGGAGGAAGTTGTCGGCGAGATCGATGTCGGTTATGACTTCGAGGAATACCTGCCGAAACGCAAGCGTATCCTCGAGATGCTTGATGAGGAGATCTACCTGATGGATGCGCGCCTTCCCATCTCCGAGGTCAATGAGGTGCTCGGCACCAGTCTGCCGATCGGTGAATCCCACACCATCGGTGGTCTGATCATGGCGCGCCTGCGGCATATCCCGCTTGAAGGGGAATCCATTGTGGAATCCGGATACCGGTTCACGGTAATGGAAGCGACAGAGCGTTCCATGGTGAAACTGAAGGTCGAACCAGCGTAGATTTCACACGGATATACTATTCAAATGATTAGTAAAAAGTGTCATTACACTACCCCCACCCTGTCCCGCCCCCTTTAAAGGGGGCGGGGACGGACGGTTGAATGTCGGCTTACTAATGTACTCCCTGGTAATCAGCCGTTGGCCTGGCATGTTCACGAGAGAGGAAGGGACCTGTGGCTAGAAAAATCGAAATCCGTGAAGTCCGGTACGAAGGAAAGATCGGGCGCCCGGGTGAAAGAGATGCGCCGCCATGGGTCAGCGCCTCAATGGACGGACGCTTGTCTCCTGTCAGGGGATGACGGGAGCTATTCCACCGGGATTGATGCATGCCTCAGATACGCATAATTAAAAAGCATTCCCTCGGCAGGGAGCAGGCTCGCAGGATGGCGGAGCGGCTCGCAGCGAAACTGGCATCGGAGTACAACGCAAAATTCCGCTGGAATAAAGATAATCTGGAGTTTGATTCCAGAGGTGTGAATGGCCTGCTGCACGTCAGCCAAGACGAGGTGGAAATCAAGGTGGATCTTGGTTTGATGCTGCGCCCATTCAGGGCCAGGATCGAGAACGGCATCATGGTGGAGCTTGATGATTTTTTGCGCGGTGATGAAACGCCGGCCTGAATGGTTGTAATCCCGCTCGGGGTTTCCTGTTGATCAAACCAATTGCAGGCCGATCGCCTGGGTGGCCGCACTCTGCTTGCCAGTGATCATGACGGTTTCGATGCCGGTATGATGCAACAGGGCGACAATGCCATCCAGCGCACTCAGGATGCGCGGATTCAAAGGCGCAGGCGGGAGCTGGTGAAATCGCAGTCGCCATATCGGGTCTGTTCCATCAGGCTTCATGCTACCCGACTGATTGGCGTTATCTGCCGGATATGAAGCCGATGCTTGTCATGTTGCGGGCGTGTCTCGCTTTTAAAGCGCCCGATTGAGAAAGTGTTGAATTTCGCGTGACGGGATGTGAAGGGGCACCTCGGATGGAATCCATCCAGACGATAACAGTTATCATCTTCGTGGCGACCATCGGTCTTGTGATCGTCCGCTGGATCGATAGCGTTGTCGCAGCCATGCTCGGCGTGGTCGCCATGATCATCGCCGGAAGCATGACGGAGGTTCAGGCCTTCGAGTTCGTGGACTGGAACGTGATTACGATCCTGGTCAGCATCTGGCTTGTTGCGGGCTATTTCGGCAAAACCGGTATTCCAGAGTATCTCGGCGAAATCACCTTGCGGCTGTCCAGGGGCAGCGTGCCGCTGTTTGTCACTCTCATCGGCGGGCTGGCAGGTTTCATATCCATGTTCATCGACAATGTGGTCGTGGTCCTGATGCTGGCACCTGTTGTTTTCCACATCCGCAAGCTTTACAACTTCGAGGCCACAGGTGCCATCCTGTTTATCGGGTTATGCTCGAATTTCATGGGTACCGCCCTGCTTATGGGAGACCTTCCTCCCCAGATGTTGCACAGCGTGACGGGTATCGAGTTCTTCGGATTCATCTGGCACTCGGGCCGACCCTCTTCATTTATGATCCTGACTGTGACCTACCTGGTTGTCGTTGCTTGCTTCTACTTCAAGTTCCGCAGTTCATCCCTGGGCGCAGCCCGGCCGGATCCGGCTTTGCAACTGGCGGCAGGCGCTGCCGAGCCGCATATAAAAAACAGGCGTTTTGCTCTGGTGGTCTGCGGTGTATTCATTCTCACCATTGTCGGCATGTCACTCAGGCAGTATCTGGGTGTCAAACTGGGTTTTATCGCACTTTCCGGCGCTATTCTGCTCGTGCTTGTCTTCGAGGTTTTCGGCAGGGTCTGGAAACTGGATCCTCCGGACCTGGAAGAAATGCTCGCCGAGCTGGACTGGAAGGCGATCGGCTTCTATGCCGCACTGTTTGCCCTGGTGGGCGGGCTGGAGCAGACGCGAATACTCGAAATCGTCGCCGCCTGGCTTGTCCCGTACCTCGAATCAAGCCTGCTTCTGGGTGTCAGTATTCTCTACTGGATTACCGCGCCCATTGTTGCTCTGGTCGAGCATGACGCCTACATACTTACCCTGCTGCATGTGATCCGCGACCTGGGGGAGAACAACGGGATCAATCCCTGGCCCCTGTACTGGGCACTGGTCTGGGCCGGCACCCTGGGGAGCAATCTGACGATCGCCGGCGCCCCTGCGCTGTATGTGGCGTTGACCATGGGTGAGAAGGAGGATGCACGCAAGTGGTCGCTGCGCGAGTTTCTCGGCTACAGTGTACCTTACGTCCTTATCTCACTGATTGTATGTTATATTTTATTGGTGGTCGTGTGGATATTGCCCTTCATGCAACCATAGCCGGCCATCATGACCCGCATTCCCCTGGCGGGGGAGTTGCACTAGAGGAGCGAGTCCGTGCATCACTATCATCACATCCTGGTGCCCATCGATTTTTCAGAGACCAGTGAGCTGGCGGCAGCACAAGCCGCTTATATCGCCAGGTGTTTCGATTCCCGGATGACGCTGCTGCATGTCGTGGAGCATTACCCCGAGCATCTGCCGCATTACAGGATGTCAGAGGAAGACTTGGATCCCGAACAGTTTCTGAGCAACCGTGCCCGAAAAGATCTGCAGGCACTTGCCGAAAGAATCGATTTCGGGGATGGCAGGCTGGATGTGATACTGAGCACCCGTTCCGCAAAATCCGAGATCGTGAAATATGTCGAAGGGCACGAGGTGGATCTTATAATCCTGGGTGCGCGTGGCAGACACGGTCTGGCTGAACTGCTCGGCGGTTCAACAGCAACGGGCGTGGTGCGGGCCTCTCCCTGCGACGTGCTGACCGTGGTTCACCGCACCGGCCAGTAGTCCGCCCGGCTCAGTCCTTCAGCGACTTGTGCAGTCTGACCGGCGCCATTTTCCTCCTCAGCCTGAGGTTCAGCATTTCCACCGCGACTGAGAAGGCCATGGCGAAATAGATATAGCCCTTGGGTACATGGAACTCCAGGCCTTCACCGATCAGGGATACGCCGATCAGGATCAGGAAACTCAGGGCCAGCATCTTGATCGTCGGGTGACGATCGACAAAATCGCCGATGGGCCGCGCGGCAAACATCATGACAATAACGGCGATCATGATCGCGAGAACCATGACGGCGACATCCTCGGCCATGCCGACGGCGGTAATGACGGAGTCAAGCGAGAACACGATGTCAATCAACGCGATCTGGATGATGATACTCAAGAAACCGCCCCTGACCCGGGTCTCGGCCGTTTCCTCGGTTCCTTCCAGCGCGCCGTGAATTTCGTGCGTACTTTTCGCGAGCAGAAACAGCCCGCCGCCGATCAGTATAAGATCGCGGCCGGAGATTGTTTGCCCCAGCAGGCTGAACAGGGGTGTGGTAAGGCGCATGATCCAGGCCAGGGTGAGCAACAGCAGTATGCGCGTGATCATGGCGAAGCCGAGTCCCAATATTCGGCCGGCCTGGCGCTGTTTCGCCGGAAGGCGTCCGACAATGATGGTCAGGAAGATAATATTATCGATACCGAGGACGATCTCCAGGGCCGTCAGGGTTGCCAGGGCGATCCAGGCTTCGGGGTTTGTTATCCATTCCATAACGGGGTACTCATTGACTGGCGGTTGTTGCGCTAACGGGCCGTGGCTGGCTGTGCGGTTGCCGGTAATACACGGATTGCTGCGGGTCCCAGTTCGCTGTTCGATTCATTCTGCCTGTGCCGTCTCACTCGTGAAGGTGATTGCAGTCCCTGCGTGTTTCAATATATTTCCCATCCCCTGACGCAAGGAGAAGCGATGTCCGTCGTGATGCAGGGAACCGGCCGGTGATGCCCGGACCGTGGTTCCCGGCGAGTGGTCATGAGAATACAGCACCCAGGCATTGATGAAATAGACCGCGAGGAGAAAAACGCTTGTCCAGGCTAACCGATTGAATACAAGATGTCTGGACCGGAAATAGAAGCCGACGATGGCAGTGCCTGTCATGGTCATGGCAGAAAATACCGAGGACAGGTGTATCGATGAGATGGATTCTAGGATGGGGGCCTTTACATAGAAGATATCATCAATGGCCAGGATCAGAACGTTGAACATATTGCTGCCCAGCAGGTCTCCGATCGCCATGTCAACCGCACCGATGCGGACGGCCGCGATGGTGACCACCAGTTCCGGGAGTGAGGTTGCCAGTGCGGCAAACAGGGTGCCGACAAAAGACTGGGTCCAGCCCATCTGTTCAGCGATATCCGCGGCTATGTGGGGCAACCATAAACCTGCCGCAACCACAAAGACCGCCGCGACGGCGTAGCGGATGGCAAGATCGCGCAGGGAGTGCCCGGGGTACTTGTCAGGCTCCTTTTCGATAAAGCTCGCGATCCGGGCTTTTTCATACAGGAATACGGTGCGAATGGCGACGCCGTACAGCAGTAGTATGATCGGGGTGTATATGCCGATATGCAGTAAATACAACGATACCCCGAACTGGGTCAGGATGAGACTCAGGCCTGTGAAACCAAGCAGGATGATACCGAATCCGGCTGACAGTACGTGGCCGCGCCGGGCATGAGCATACAGCGGCGTGCTACGTTGCAGATAATCCAGTAATACGAGGAGTAAAAGATTGTAGGCGCAGCTGCCGAATACATCGCCCGCCGCAATATCCGGCAGATCTCCGATGGTGACTGCACTGATGCCGGCCGCCAGTTCAGGCAGTGAGGTTACCGTTGCCATCAGCATGAGGCCTATCCAGGTACCGCCAAGCCCTGTTTTGTCTGCGATGGCATCCCCGTAACGGGTGAGCAGGGTGCCCGCCACCCCGATCGTTATGACGCAGACCAGGAAAGCAAGCCAGGTTGTGATTTGGACCATGGGCACTGCTGCAGTCCTTTGGATTTGGCGGTGGATGTTTGCGAATCGCCATCATGATACCCTGCAGACCGGCAATAGCGGTATCCTGTTCTGTCCGGTTCATATCGGAAAAACGGCGATTTTATTGCCGCGATGTCAACAAGATTTAACAAAAATGCCACAAAAAACCCAAAGCAATGTGGTTCATGATCCGGTTAATCCATTGCCATAGGCTCCGGTCTGTTCGTTGCCGGTTACTGGCTCGGCAGGGAAGTGGGCCGTGCTGAATCGGAACAGTCGGGTTTGGTGGCATCACATGGCAGAAAGGTGCGGCGCGTATGAGGTACGATTGAATGGAATGTGATTTTCAGCACCGTGATTAACATCGGCCCATGTCGTTCGAGCCGGCGTCCCTGATTCCGTTTCTACACGACCGGATGATTACAGGAGTAACGGAACCATTCACGATTGGCGGCTCGCCAAATCGGCGGGTGTAAACACGTATGGTGAAATTGCGGCGGTCCAGACGAATTCGTGTGGCAGTCCGGGCCCGTAAAGTATGGCAGGACCGCCTAGATCAAACCGGTTGTTGCGGATACGGACCCGGAGAGCATTTCTTTTGCAGGAATCCTTGCCAGTGTGATTACCCGGGGTTGCTCACTGGTGATCTCCACTTCGGTCAGTTGAAGGTCGTTGCACGGCTGTGTTGAATTCTCGTGGATTTTGATTCCCAGCTTGCTGAGCCTTAACGATAACCTGTTCATCCGCACGAAATCATTCGGGTGCCGGAAGACAGAAATAACCTGTTCCAGGCAAGTCTGCGGTGTCGCACTGCCGGCATTTAACAGTTCCGCTTCTGCCCTGGCCAGTTTGCTTCTGGCTTCTTCATATGCCCGGTTTGCCATCATATCCGCCTGGTTATCATCTTCCGACCGTCTCTGGTAACGTCTCAGCGTCGCCCTGTGTTTCTGCACTTCATGCGTCAATCTATGGCTCTCAAGCCGTATTTCCATGATGCGTGCAAGCGCTGCGGTTGCCAATCCCTGAAACAAACAGTGTTTCAAGCCCTGCCTTGTTTCCTGTTCGCTGGGTGCAGGCGAATAAACCCGGTGATCCGCAAAGCTGACAGCCACCTGGCTCACATCCTTTCTCAGAATGTCACCGGCCAACTCCATTCCCAATACTGTTTTCTGTGACATATGCATGCATAAAAGGGCGCAGCACTCCCCGGACAGATTCCCCCTGCACTCGTCCAGGTAATCCCTGATTTCGGAACTGCGCCTGAAAACCGACTGCAGCTCATCCACGTTCGCAAAGAAGGCGTTTGCATAGGGATTGGATATAAAGGTGCTGCGACTGATTTCGATCGCCTCGGGGATTTCATCGACCAGTCCGGTCGTATAGTCCAGTGCATTCTGAATTACACCCTCGAGCTTCCTTTTGTAGCCGGGTACCAGCCTTATCCTGCTGTCCGTGTCATCGACAACACCTTCCAGGTGAAGCAGAATCTCATCCAGTCGGTTGCCCCTGGCGTCCCTTTCCTGCCGTGTGCGCCCAAGGCTGTCCCAGAACCCAGAAAACCTGCTCTTCAGTGGATGTTTCATGTCGCCAGTACCCCCCGTTTTTGCCGGTCTCGCCACCCCCATGGAAGTGACTGTCGCGAAAGCCCTCCACGGTTGCTTGTTGTGCTGCCGGCCTGTCAGCTTGATATTGTGTAACTGCGCGTCTTTATTGTAGTTATAGTACGAAAACAGGGTCAACCTGTTATCGTTTACAGGGATATGCATTTTAGCTGGCCCCGGCGCTGTGGCATAATCCGCGGGCTTTGGATCAACAGACAAGACCGGCAAGATGAAAGGAAAAAAATCAAGCAAAAATAATAGCATGGCGAGTACCGCCGATCGGCATGTGCTCTATGAAAAGTCGGTTCAGGATGTTGCCGAAGAATACCGCTTTGTCAGCAAGACCTTCCGAAAGCTGCGCGGGCGGCCACCAAGACGGATGCGCGAGGATTTCTGCGGGACCGCCGGCATGTGCTGCGAGTGGGCCAGCCGGCACAGGGAAAATTCAGCGATCGGGGTGGATATCGATCCGGAGGTGCTTGCCTGGAGCCGAAAGCACAATCTGTCGAAGCTGAAACCGGGGGCACGCAAACGCATACGTCTGGTGCAGGATGACGTTCGCAAGGTAAGCATGGACCAAAACGTCGATGTGGTCCTGGCCATGAATTTCAGCTACCAGTTGTTTATGACGCGAAAAAAACTGCGTGACTATTTCCGCAAGGCGCGCGATGCGCTGGTCAGGGACGGGATTCTGTTTATTGATGCCTTCGGCGGCTATGATGCCTATCGCGAAATCAAGGAAAAACGCAAGTACAAGGGATTCAAATATATCTGGGAGCATGCGCGTTACAACCCGATAGACGGCAAAATGCTCTGCCATATCCACTTTGCATTCCCGGATGGGTCGAAGCTGAAAAGGGCATTCAGCTATGAATGGCGCATGTGGACCTTGCCGGAGTTGCGCGAAGTCCTTGATGAGGCCGGTTTCTCGAGGGTGACCGTGTATTGGGAAGAAACGGATCCCGAGACGGGAGAGGGCAGTGGTGTTTACTCGCCTGCGACCGTCGGAGATGCCGACCCCGGGTGGGTTTGCTTCTTGATTGCGGAGAAATGACCTGACCGGCAAGCCGGTCTTTTTAAAAACGGATGGCCGGTATTTGTTTTATGGCTCTGGAAATCGAAAGAAAATATCTTGTGGCAGGAACAGACTGGCGTGTACCCGGTTCCGGAACACATTACCGCCAGGGTTATCTCTCCACCGTTCCCGAGCGCAGTGTCCGCGTAAGGATCGCCGGGGACAAGGCGTATCTCACCGTCAAGGGTGCAGGCACGGGCGCCGTACGCGCCGAATATGAATACGCCATTCCCGTCAAGGATGCCTGCGAGATGCTTGATAATCTTTGCAAGCGTCCCCTGATTGAGAAGACCCGCTATACAATTGAAATTCAGGGGCTCACATGGGAAGTCGACGAGTTCAGGGGAGCAAATGCCGGTCTGGTGATCGCCGAAGTCGAACTCGAGAAGGAAGATCAGGCCATTGAACTGCCGGACTGGATCGGCAGGGAGGTGACCGGCGATCCGCGTTATTACAATGCCTATCTGATTGCCAATCCTTACAATAACTGGCCACGGGACGAAGATCAGATGTCATGAACAGGCAAACCTGAAATTAATGCAGTTTCTATAAATACTATTTAATATTTTGTAAAATTATAAAATATTCAGGATTTAATCAGGCTTCCTGAATTCACCTGCTTGTACCTTCGGACGATTGAAATTCGGGAGATCCGTCTGCTAGCATTTTAATTATTATAATTCAGTTAGTTACCAGCTATAACATGCAGGCATCCGTTGAGCGGCTTGAATCCGGCCGGTTGCCGGTTGAAATAGTATGAAGCAACAAATTCCGCTTGAAGGGTTTGCAGAGCCACAGTTGTCTGGTGTCAGTGGCCTGATTTACTTCAGGCGCGAAAAGGATCGTGGAACACATCGGCGGGAACTTTCCCTCACTAATACACTCCTCTCACCGGTTGCGCAGGACACCCGGCATGACAAGCCCGTCAGGATATACACTCTGGGGCGCTTTTCACTGTTAATCAATGGCAGGCCTGCCAGTTTCGGCCGCAAGGTGCCGCATCGTCCCCTTGAATTGCTCAAGGTTATCATTGCCATGGGCGGGCGTGAAATCAATACGCTCAACCTGTCGAATGCGCTCTGGCCTGATGTCGATGGCGACAGCGCACAGCGTTCACTGGATACCACCTTGCACCGGCTGAGAAGGCTGCTGGGGGACGAGAGGGTACTGGTGCAGCGGGATGGCAAGGTTTCGCTGGATGCCAGTCATTGCTGGGTTGATGTGTGGGACTTCGAGCGGCTTCTCGGGATGTTGCAGCGCATCCACAACAAGGACACGGACGGAAGGCAGGTCTTTGTACTACAGCAACTCATGCATAGGGTGCTGGGACTATACAAGGATCATTTCCTGACCAGCGACGAAGTGACGTCCTGGTCTGTGTCGCTTCGCGAACGCTTGCGCAGCAAGTTCATGCATCGTCTGCTGGGTATCGGCCGTTACTGGGAGCGGCACGGTCTTCGGGAGAATGCCATCCATTGCTACCAGAAGGGTCTTGAGGTCGATGACCTGGTAGAGGTCTTTTACCAGCGACTGATGATCTGCTATCTCGAAACAGGGAGGGTGTCCGAGGGCATGTCTGTCTACCGTCGATGCCGTCAGGTACTTTCCGTCGTTCTCGGTCTGCAGCCCGAGCCTGAAACCGAGATGTTATATCGATTGCTGAAGAATGCACGACTGCTGAAGCAACCTGTCTGATCCTGTCCACCCGGACGGAATCTCATTGATACCCCTTTAAAACAGGCGGTCCGGTGATGGGCCGACTGCCTGTCATTGCCGAAACGGTCGGTGCCACAGCCATACGGCAATCACACCGAGTGAACCCATTGTATGCGTGACGCTGAATGTATTTCGAATGCAGGATCCTGGTGGCGGTTCCTTTATAAATCCGAATTTGCAATCTGTAAGTTATCTGTAAGTGAGGCAGGTCTATGGTTGCACTTAAGACGCGGCGAAAAACAACAACATCACCCCGGAGGAGCACCATGGATAGCTACATCGTACGGATTTACAGAAGAGGAAGGACCAAGCCGGATGAACTATCCGGATTGGTGGAACAAGTGGGGAGTAGTCAGCGGCGACCGTTCCGGACTCTCAGGGGGCTGATAACTATAGTCAAACAACTTGTCGGTGGTGAAGACAGGGTTTGCACGAATGAAACGTCCCTGACTCCTGATGAGAAGCGGGAAGCGATGATCAACAAGTAACCATCGATTTTGAACGGTTAACGAAATATATAATAAAGAGGATCGGTGAATGACAACAACAGGGTATATCAAGCGGTATTTGTTGACCGGTATGGTTGTGCTGGCATCGTTGGTCCTGGGCACGGCGCCTGTGGCGGCCAGCAACCTGGTGCCCGCCCCGGATGGTCATGTGGATGGATATTCACTACCCGGAGTTTCCTCGGCCGGTTGGCCAAACTTTGAAAACGAGGTCTTTGTGCGTGTCATCGAGCAGGGTAATCAAGGAGCCATGCTGATCGCACGGGGCGGGAGATCGGGTTACTTTAATCTCGATCCCGATACCAGTTACAAGATCCAGGGCGGTGGTTATCTTCTCAAGGCCATGTTCGGTCCGAATGGCAATCTGATCTACGGCAATGTGAAAATCACCGGAACCATCGATACCGAGTACGGCAGGGCTTCGGGTCTGCTGATGATGGCCAAGCTGGGTGATACGAAGGGTGACGGGACCGACTGGAATTACAGTTCCGACCTGATCGGGTTCGATACCAATCACATTAAATGCAACCCGGTGATCGATTCGTTTGCCAGTTGTACGCTGAACGAGTCTGCCTACCTGTCATTATATAACGGCGGTTTCAATGGCCTGGAAAACTACACATCGAATGGCTTGGCGGTAACAACGGTGCCTGTGCCAGCCGCCGTGTGGCTATTCGGTTCCGGTCTGCTTGGTCTGACTGGTATGGCGCGTCGCAAATTTATCTGACAACGAATTACCTGCCCTGGTCAATGCAGTCGGACTGACCAGGTATACCCGCTCCGTAAATCCACCCCCGGCCTCGCTCTGCGACCGGGGGTCTTTTTTTCCTACAGGGATGCAGGTACGTCGCGGGAGGCAGGGAAGGCCGTTCTTGCACATCCATGTGCTCCACGGCACTCGGACATCCTGTCCATCGCGCGGAAGCGACGCGCTCCAGGGATGGACGTACGTCCCGGCGCGCAGGGATGGCCGTTCCCGCACAACCCCTGTGCTCCACGGCACTTGGGCCAACCTGTCGATCGCGCGCAATGGATGCGTTTGCGGGAATGCCCCGGACGGGCTTCTGGCGGGCAGGTTTCGGCTGCACAGTATTCTGCCATTCGGGTATGATGCGCGGTGTATTTGCCGGGCTGCCTTACGCCCGCTTCGCCGCAATCCACAGCAGGATCCCTGAATCATGGCACTACGCCGCAAGCGTGGACGCAAAAAATCCCGGCGCAAGGTTGCGCATCGCCGGTTTTCCTGGCCCCGGTTTTCCTGGCCCCGGCTTGCCACCCTGCTGCTTGTACTGCTCGCCGGTTACATCACGTGGCTGGATTACCAGGTGCGCAGCCAGTTTGACGGTAAGCGCTGGTCATTGCCTGCGCGTGTCTACGCACGGCCGCTGGAGCTGTATTCGGGCCGGGAACTGGCCCCGGATCAGTTCGCGGCCGAGTTGCGGGCACTGGATTACCGCTCTGTACCGTATCCTCATCAGCCGGGTGAGTTCTCGAGAAACCGGGATGTTTTTCACCTGATTTCCAGACCGTTTGCTTTCTGGGATGCTGAAGAGACGGCACGCAACCTGCGCATCGGCTTCGACAAAATCCGCATCACCGGCCTGACTGACAGCGGCGGCCGGCCGATCAGTATTGCACGGCTGGATCCGGTACTGGTCGGGAGTTTTTACCCGTCGCAGCACGAGGACCGGGTGCTGCTGCAGCTCGGATCTGTCCCGGTTGCATTGACCGATGCCCTGATAGCCGTAGAGGACAGGGGTTTTTATGAACACCATGGCATTGCGCCATTGGAGATCCTGCGCGCCTTGTGGGCGAATATTCGGGCAGGCGGCATTGTCCAGGGCGGCAGTACACTGACCCAGCAGCTAGCCAAGAATTTCTTTCTGACCAGCAAGCGCACCCTGTCCCGCAAGCTCAATGAAGCCCTGATTGCGCTGTTGCTGGAACTGCACTACCGTAAGGACGAAATCCTCGAAGCTTACCTGAACGAGGTATACCTCGGGCAGGACGGCGACCGGGCCATCCACGGTTTTGGTCTTGCCAGCCATTTCTATTTCGATCGGCCACTGGCTGAACTCACTGCCGGCCAGTACGCATTGCTGGTGGGTCTGGTAAAGGGACCGTCCTACTACAATCCCCAACGCCATCCCGATCGTGCCCGCGCGCGCCGTGACCTGGTGCTGGACATCATGGTGGAACGTGGCCTGATTGAATCGGAGGAGGCGCTGCGCGCAAAGGAAGGCGGGCTGGGGGTCATCCAGCATGGCGAAAATGCCATCAATAACTTTCCGGCATTTCTTGATCTTGTTCGCCGGCAATTAAGGCGTGATTACCGCGATGAGGATATTACCTCGGAAGGGCTGCGCATATTTACCACGCTCGACCCGCAAGTCCAGTGGCGGCTGGAGAAAATCCTGGAAACACGTTTGCGGGATCTGGAGCGCGGCGCGGCTGCAGGCTCGCTTGAAGCGGCGGCTGTGGTGACCTCTGTGCAGGGAGGGGAGGTACTGGCCCTGGCCGGTGGCCGCCGGCCGGGATATGCCGGTTTCAATCGTGCACTGGATGCCAGCCGTCAGGTGGGTTCTTTGCTGAAGCCGGCAGTATACCTTACTGCCCTGGAAAAACCGGGATCCTACACGCTGGCGACCCTGCTGGATGACAGCCCGCTGAGCTGGACTGCTCCCAACGGGAATGTCTGGTCACCCAGAAATTATGACAAGACGAGTCACGGGATGGTGCCGCTCTACCTGGCGCTGGCGCATTCGTATAATGTCGCCACGGCACGGCTCGGCCTGACCCTTGGCATCGAATCCGTCATCGATACCTTGAAACGGATTGGTGTCGAACGGCACCTGAAACCCTATCCGTCACTGCTGTTGGGTGCGGTGGAGTTATCACCACTGGAGGTGACCCGCATGTACCAGACATTTGCCAGCGGTGGGTTCCGCATGCCGTTGCGTGCCATTACCGCGGTGTTGGCGTCTGACAACTCACCCTTGCAGCGCTATGCGCTGAACGTGCGGGCTGTCGTCGCGCCGGATGCCAATGCCCTGATCACCACCGCATTGTGGTTTGCCGCCCGGGAGGGAACCGGGCGTGCACTCTACCAGTCGCTTCCCGGGGAACAGGACGTGGCCGGCAAGACCGGCACGACGGATGACCTGCGTGACAGCTGGTTTGCCGGGTTTACCAGTGACCGACTGGGCGTCGTGTGGATCGGGCGCGATGATAACAAATCAACCGGCCTGACCGGCTCGTCCGGGGCGCTGCGCCTCTGGCGTGACCTGTTTGCCGGGTTTCATTCCACCGGCCGGATACCCCCGGCCGTGGGGACTGTCGAGTATCAATGGATAGACCCGCACAGCGGCCTGCTGGCTGATGCGGGATGTCAGGATGGCGTACAATTACCCTTTATCGGCGGGAGTGCACCACTGGATAGCGCACCATGCGCTGCTGGCCGGCATGATCTGCCAAAAGCCATAGACTGGTTCAGGGGGTTGTTTGAATGAAGCACACAGCCGCTATTCTGTGCCTCGCGGTTTGCCTGCCTTTCATGTTTACGATCCAGGGATGCAGTAGTACCCGGGCGGTCCGACCACCACCGGTTATTGAACAGGGCAGACCGGCAACCGGGCGTCAACCGCCGTTGGTTGATGCTGAACGCGCCCGCCAGCCGCGCCAGGCGCCGGAGATGAGCGAACAATCCCCCGCCGTGGTTGCCTTGCTGGATACCGCCGAGCAGCAGGCCAACGCCGGACATCTTGAATCCGCCGCCGCCTCGCTCGAGCGAGCCATTCGAATCGATCCCCGCAATCCGGTGCTCTGGTACCACCTGGCAACGGTTCGCCTGGCGCAGAATGAACCGGAACAGGCAGAGCAACTGGCCATCAAGTCGAACAGCCTGGCAACCGGGAGCCTGCTGCAGCAGGTGCGCAATTGGCAACTGATCGCCCGGGCACGCCGTGCCGGAAACAATCCGACCGGGGCGGCAGCGGCCGAGCAGCAGGCCAGGGAGCTGGAATCCCGTCGGGTACAGTATCGGTGACCGGTCTGGCGGCATTGCTGGGGGCGGAGGGGCCGCTGGCCAGGCGCCTGCCGGGCTTCGCGCCCCGTGAAGCGCAGCAGCTAATGGCCGAGGCGGCCGCTGTGGCCATCGCACGGGGGCAGAAGCTGGTCGTAGAGGCGGGTACGGGTACCGGCAAGACGTTTGCCTATCTGATGCCGGCCCTGCGTAGCGGCGGGAAAATCATCATTTCAACGGGCACACGCCACCTGCAGGACCAGCTGTTCAACAGGGACCTGCCCATCATCCGGAACGCGCTCGGGTCGACGGCGAAAACGGCCCTGCTCAAGGGCAGGGCCAATTACCTGTGCCGTCATCGGCTGGAGACAGCCGGCGGCGATGGCCGCGAATTGAAAAAGCGGCAGTTGCATGACCTGGAATCGATCCGCGCCTGGACGGGCAAGACCCGCAGCGGTGATATCGCCAGGCTCGGTTCGGTGCCCGAAGACTCGCCGCTTTGGCCGCGGGTGACTTCAACCGTTGAAAACTGCCTTGGCCAGGATTGTGAATATTATCAGGAATGCTTTGTCGTCAAGGCGCGGCGTGCCGCAATGGAAGCGGATATCGTGGTCATCAATCATCACCTGTTGTTTGCCGACATGGTGTTGAAAGAGGAAGGATTCGGAGAACTCCTGCCGGGTGCCGACGCCTTCATTATCGACGAGGCCCATCAATTGCCTGATGTGGCATCGGTGTTTTTCGGAACGACGCTCAGCAGCTACCAGTTCCGGGACCTGGTTCGCGATATCCAGCTTGAGTGCCTGCGCGAGGCCGGTGATATCGAGCAACTGCCCGATGCGGCGCGGCAACTGGACGGCATGGTTCAGCGCCTGCGGCTGGCCCTCGGGAGAACCGACCGGCGCGCTGCATGGTCCGAGGTTTCGACAGACCCGGAAGTGCAGGAACTGATGCAGCAGCTGGCCGTCTGTCTGGCGCAACTGGTCGACTGGCTGGCGCAGGTCGCCGCGCGTGGCAAGGGGCTGGACAACTGCTGGCAGCGTGCTGTGCGATTGATGGACAGCTTCCGGCTGCTGCTGGAACCTGCCGGCGGTGATTACATCCAGTGGTTTGAAACACGACGCAGCGTTTTCCGTCTGAACCTGACGCCGCTGAATGTGGCTCCGGCCTTCAGGAACTGCCTGGAAACACTTGCCGGCGCCTGGATCTTCACCTCGGCAACACTGGCCGTGGGCGAGGGTTTCGGACATTTCACGGACCGGCTGGGCATCGATGATGCGCAGACACTGAAACTGGACAGCCCGTTTGATTTCCGTAATAACGCGCTGCTGTACCTGCCTGCAGACATGCCGCCGCCGAATGAACGCCACTATACCGATGCGGTTGTGGCCTGTGCCCGGCAGGTGCTGGAAGCCAGTCGGGGCAGGGCGTTTCTCCTGTTTACCAGTCATGCGGCACTAAAGTCGGCGGCCGCGCAGTTGCTGGGTTCGATCGAATACCCGTTACTGGTGCAGGGCGCCGCACCCCGGCAGGAATTGCTGGAACGGTTTCGCCTGCTGGGCAACGCGGTATTGCTCGGTACCAGCAGTTTCTGGGAAGGAGTTGACGTGCGCGGCGAGGCATTGTCATGCGTCATCATAGACAGACTGCCGTTCAGTTCGCCCGGCGATCCGGTGCTGCAGGCACGCATCGAGGCCCTGCGCGAGCAGGGAAGAAACCCGTTCGCAGGGTTCCAGCTGCCCGATGCCGTTATCAATCTCAAGCAGGGTATTGGCCGGTTGATTCGTGACCGGAGCGATCGCGGTATTCTCGTGTTGTGCGATCCGCGTCTGCGGACCAGATCCTACGGGCGGGTATTTCTTGACAGTTTGCCGGGCATGCCGCAGACAAGCCGGATGGATGCCGTGCATGAGTTTTTCTCCGGCCATAAAACGGCCGTCGTCGAACAGACGGTGCGGACCCGGTAATGGAGACAATCGGAAAACACGTTAGGCTTCTGGCTGTTGAAACCTCAACGACTGCCTGTTCCGCGGCACTTTACAGCGACGGCCATGTGGAGGAGCGCTATGTGCTTGCACCGCGCCAGCATGCAGCGCTGATTCTGCCGATGATAGAATCGCTGCTGGTCGAGGCCGGTCTGGCAGCCGGACAACTGGATGCAATTGCCTTCGGCTGCGGGCCCGGATCGTTTACCGGTGTGCGCATAGCCGCCAGCGTGGTGCAGGGAATAGCCTTCGGCAGCGGTCTGCCGGTCGTGCCGGTCTCAAGCCTGGCTGCGCTCGCGCAGGGTGCCATGCGGGAAACCGGCGAGCAAGGCATCCTGGCCGCACTGGATGCGCGCAAGTGCGAGGTGTACTGGGGGTGCTATGTCCGTGCGCCGGGAAATACCGTTGTCTTGCAGGGTAAGGAGCGTGTCTGCCCGCCGGGCGATGTGCCGGTACCGCAGACAGGGAAGTGGGTCGGCGCCGGCAGTGGCTGGGCGGCCTGCGGTGACAGCCTGATGCTCAGAGCCGGCGAGCGTGTCGTGCGCCTGCTGCCGGATCTTGAACCGCATGCCGGCGATATCGCCCTGCTTGGCATGCAGGCACTCCACGCCGGAGTGGTGGTGGCACCGGAAGCGGCACTTCCGGTATACCTGCGCGATAATGTGGCCGACGAGGGGGCGGTCGGAAAGTAGGTCCTTTGCGCGTCTGCACGCTACCTTGCCACAGGGTGCAGGGTATGCACGACGCATACGGTTTTCCCTCTGTGGGCCCCGTAATCTCTGTGGCAAACTGTATTATTGCCGGAAATGATTTCCGGCCGGGGAATGAGTCATTCAGGTAACCATGCCTGCATGGCGGGAGTTGCGGATATGAACAAAATGATCGCCATCATCCTGATGGCCCTTTGGGCCGGATCGACGCAGGCCAGCCTGCCCGGGATTCTCAGCTGGGAGACGGAGCAGAACCTGGATATCGTTTATCGACAGGTCTATACCTCACTGGAAAAGAGCGGGTATTACATCATATTTGAACCGAACATCGGCAGGAATCTGGCGGGTTTTGCAAGGCGCTGGGGCGATGACTACAACCGTAACCAGGTGCAGGATATCCGCTCGATGGAGTTCTTCAACGCCGCGTATACCAACCAGATCAGCAATATCGAACCGGATTTGCTGGCACTGTGGCCGCTGCAGGTTTCATTCTATCGGCAGGGGACGGTGACGCACGTCGTATTTAATCGTCCCACGTATATCGGCCGGGACAGCCGGGCAGGGGAGCTGCTGGAGCAAATCGAATCCGATGTCAGTGCGGCGATCCAGGCGGGAATCGATGCGGCAGCGAGACGGCCTGTCAGACCTCCCACCACAAGGTGAAAAAGGGGATATAGGTAATCAGCACCAGCCAGACCAGCATCAGGAACAGGAAGGGGATGGCGGCCCGGAAGAGCGCCAGTATCGGACGCCCGAAGCGCTGGCTGGCAATAAACAGATTGATGCCCACCGGCGGGGTGCTGTAGCCGATTTCCAGGTTGGCCAGAAAGATGATGCCGAGATGGATGGGATTGACACCGTACTGTTGCGCGATAGGGAGTATCAGCGGGACAACGACAACCGTCGCCGAAAAGATATCCATCATGCAGCCAACCACCAGCAGGAAAGCATTCAGGAGCATCAGGAATCCCAGTTGCGTTTCAACATGGGTCTGCATCCACGCCAGAATCTTCATCGGCACCTGTGCGTCAATCAGCAGGTTAGTCAGCCCCATGGCAACGCTCAGTATTATCAGGATGCTGCCAACCAGCACAGCCGTGTCCCTCAGTATCTCGGGCATGTGTCTGAAGAGATGGATTTCCCGGTGGATGACGCCTTCAAGCAGCAGTACATAAACGGCCGTGCATGCGGACGCTTCGCTGATGGTTACAAAGCCGCCAAAGATGCCGATGACGATGCCAACCGGCAGCAGGATATCCCAGATACCTTCTCTTATGACCCTGAACAGGTTCTTCAATGAGAATGTGTGGCGGGGAACATCGGTTTTCCTGCCGACATAGAAGCTGTACAGGGCCAGAATCGCCATCAGCAAGAGGCCCGGCACAATACCGGCGAGAAACATTTTGTCGATACTGACGCTGGCAACAATGCCATACAGCAGGATCGCCAGGCTGGGTGCAAACAGCAGGCCCAGTGATCCGGATGTTGTCAACAGGCCGAGATTGAAATGCTCCCTGTAGCCGGAATGCATGAGCATCGGAAACATCAGGCCGCCCAGTGCCAGGATTGTTACGCCCGAAGCTCCGGAGAATGCCGTAAAGAATGCACACGAGCCAATGACAACGCCGGCTGTCCCGCCCGGCAACCAGCCGACGCAGGCATTGAAGAGCTGGATCATGCGTTGTGGCGCGCCGCCGGATGCGAGTATCACGCCTGCCAGCGTGAACAATGGAATGGAAGACAGGTAGGGAGATGAGGCAAGCCGATCGAGTTCGACGGCCAGCAATGCCGGATCGAGACCGGCATTGAAGGTTGCCAGCAGGCTGCCGCCGGCAATGGCTGCGAACAGCGGCAGGCCGAGCAGGGTCAGTAGAACCAGCAGGCTGATCAGGACAATGGTCATTGGCTGCCTGCATCATCCGGTTTTTTAAACAGGCCACCCAGCAGGAAATGCAGGCTCAACAAACTGAAACCGAACGGTGTGATGAGCGCCAGTATCGAGGTCCAGCGCTCATGCTCGGCCACGTACTGCCAGTCGTCATACCAGAAACGTACAGCTGCCCATGTCAGGGCGGCGCACAGCAATGCAGTGACCAGGCTCAGCGGGGCTGCAAGCCAGCGGTTGTGGGCCGGCGACAGGCAGGCGGCGATAATATCGATGCGAATATGCCGGTGGCTGTCGATTCCGAGAGCGGCACCGAAAAAGGTGACGTAGAGGACCAGGTAGCGGGAAAGTATATCGGCGTGCGGAATTCCGGAAGCGAAAAAATTACGCGCCAGAACCTGGCCGAATACAAGGGCGAGCAGGAGCAGGAGGGAGGAGCCTGCCATGAAGAGTTCCATGCGAAACAAGCCATGGCGGAGACTTGTTATCCAGTGGGGCTCAGTCGGTATCATCTATACCGGCTTTCGAATGCTCTGCCCGGTACTCGGTGAGCCACCGGTTGATACGGTCAACGACGGACCTGGGAATATAGCCATTGTCCATCAAAATTTCCCCGGCTTTTCTGCTGATTTCCCGCACTTCATCGGATTCGAGATCTTCGGTATCGCGTACTAATTGCAAGCCTTTTTCATTGAGGATTTCAAGGCTTTCCATATTCTCCTCGCGCGTGGCGGCAACCAGTTTCTCAGCGGTTTCCCGTCCCGTGCGCTTCAGGAGTTTCTGCAGATCCTGCGGCAGGTTCTGATAGAAACGGCGCGATACGACAAGGGAGCCGATGCCGTTGGCCATGGGTACATTGGTTATGTATTTGGTCTTGGTGAACCATTGCAATGCGATTGCGCCCAGGGGCGGACAATACACCGTGTCTATCAGGCCGGTAGAGAGGCTCGTATAGACGTCGATGATGGAAAGCGGTACCGGTGACAGGCCGCTGGCTTCGAAAAATGCCTCGCCCAGCGGGTCCCCCTGCCAGTGCCAGATGCGCCGCTTTCTCAGGTCTTCCAGCGAGTGTATGGGCTCCCTGGAAAAGAAATAGATGAATCCGACCTCCATCCAGCCAAGCAGTTCATAGCCGTTGTCGCGGTAGCCCTGGGATATATCCGGAAGGAATTTATCGCGCACATAGTCGATTTCCTCGATATTGTCGAACAGGAACGGCAGTTCCAGTACGCGGGCGGGGGAGTAGATGCGTCCGATACCGTAGCCGGTAAAGGCCCCGCCATGCAGCTGACCGAATCGGATTTTCTTGAGGACATCCGGTTCATCGCCTTGCACGCCACCGGCATAGATCTTGAAGACGAGGCGGCCGTTGCTTTCCTTTTTTACCCGGGCAGCCCACTCCTGCAGGAGATTCATCCAGGTTGTTCCTTCCGGGGCGAGGGTGGCGAATTTCAGTTCATAGACCTGTTCCGCGCGCGGGGATGCAGCGGCAAACACCAGTGCGCACATCAGCACACAGGCGAATATGCGCCCGTATCCGGTAGCGCCACTGCCGTTCAGAACCATTCACTCTCCCGGGCAAGCAGGTGGCGGGCGCGTTTCCGTGCAATGGCATTCAGCAGCGCAATTTCAGGGTAGAGGTCATCGGGTTCATCAATGACGAACATCAGCCGTTCATGGAAGTCATCCCGGTTCAGCTGCTGGCGGTCGAGGTATTCGGCCTGCAGGACGTCAACAAGCAGCAGCCTGCCGCTGTTGATTTCCCGGGCGCGTTCAAAATGCTCCCTTGCAAGCTCGAAGTTGCCGCCGAAGATCGGTGCGCGGCCGCCGTAGTATGCCCCGAAGAACATGTGCGCGCCGCCGTAGTAGTATTCCTCATCCAGTTCCAGAACGCGCTGCATGAGAACGGCGACGTTGGCAAGGTCGGCAATGCCGGCCGGATCATCACGACTCAGATCTATCCATTTTCCCAGGCAGTTGGCCGTCCAGAACATGGCCGGTACCGACGCCTGCCCGAGCCCGGCGATTGCATCCTGCAGTTCGTTCGGATTAGCGTTTGCCGGATCGACTTCCAGACCGCCGAGTTCCAGCGCCTTTTTTGCCTGGCCGTAACAGCGCCGGTACAGGTGCCAGGCGCGTTCCGGGTTTTCGTAATCCAGGAAGCCGTAGCTGTAGCCGTAGAATCCCTCGGCGGCGAATAGCAGCAGCGTGGTATTGTTCGGATCCTCGATCAGCATGCCTTCCATCAGCTTGAGGTTCGCAGGCATCGCATCCTTTGCCAGTTGCAGGTCCGTCTCCCGGTTCATGGACACGATGCCGCTGTCCATGATCGTCTGTGAACCGCGCACCACCAGCTTGCCCATGGAACAGGCAGACAACATCAACGCCGCGGCGGCAAGCAATGCCGCGTGCCTCAGTTCATGATTTGATGTGCCGGTATACAGCGCCATGACCCCGTTTTTATTATCTCAGGTTAACAAATCCTTAAGGATTTCCTCATATAACGTTGATAGTGTACCAAGTTCCGAGACTTTTACGCATTCATTAATTTTGTGAATTGTAGCATTGACCAGCCCGAGTTCGACAACCTGCACACCACCTGGAGCAATAAACCGTCCGTCGGAGGTTCCGCCACTGGTCGAGAGTTCGGGTATCATTCCGGTGACTGTCCTGACGGCAGTGCGGGTGGCATCCAGCAAAACGCCGGCAGGCGTCAGGAACGGGTCGCCGGAGAGCTTCCAGTCCAGGTCGTAAGTCAGGCCATGGCGATCCAGAATTTCCGCAACGCGTGAACGGATGGAGGCCACGGTGGATTCGGTTGAAAAACGCAGGTTGAACAGGATGTGCATCGCGTCGGGTATGACATTCTCGGCACCCGTGCCGGCATGGATGTTGGAGATCTGGAAACTGGTCGGCGGGAAATGGTCGTTGCCGTTATCCCACACGGCAGCAACAAGTTCGGCTACGGCGGGTGCGGCCCTGTGTACCGGGTTCTCCGCCAGTTGCGGGTAGGCGACGTGACCCTGTTTTCCGTAAATTCGCAGACTGCCGTTCAATGATCCCCGGCGGCCGTTCTTGATGACATCCCCCGTGCGTTCGCGGCTGGAAGGTTCACCTACAAGGCACCAGTCGATTTCCTCGTTACGTTGATTCAGGTATTCGAGTACCTTGACGGTACCATTGATCGCCGGGCCTTCCTCGTCGCTGGTAACCAGAAAGGCAATGGAGCCGCGGTGGTCGGGGTATGCCTCGGTAAAACGCTCACAGGCCGTGACCATGGCGGCGATACTCCCCTTCATGTCCACGGCGCCCCGCCCGTAAAGATAACCCTCGCGGATTACCGGATCGAAGGGGTTTGATTCCCATTTATCAAGCGGGCCCGGTGGCACCACGTCGGTATGTCCGGCGAATACAAACAGGGGCGATTCCGACCCGCGGCGGGCCCATAGGTTGTCGACGTCACCGTAACGCAGGTGTTCGGTTGCGAAACCGAGCTGCTCCAGCCGCTCTGCCAGCAGTTTCTGGCAACCGGCGTCTTCGGGGGTTACCGACGGACGCGAAATCAGGGTCCGTGCCAGTTCGAGCGTCCCGTTCATGGCATGACAGGCTGCCGGAACAGTTGCCGGTATCGATCTTCACTGAAACCCAGCTGCACCTTGCCCCCGAGATCGAGGATCGGGCGCTTGATGATGGTCGGATTGTCCAGCATGATCCTGATGGCCGTGGGCTCGTCGAGCTCGTGGCGTTCCGACTCGCGCAGCCTGTGCCAGGTAGTGCCGCGGCGATTGATCAGGTTTTCCCAGCCGATGCTTCCGATCCAGCCAAGCAGGTCTGATTTTACCAGGTCGTGCGCACGCAAATCGTGGAACCGGTATTCCACGGCGTGATCGTCAAGCCAGCGGCGTGCCTTCCTGACGGTGTCGCAGTTCCTTATGCCGTAGAGCCTTACCATGGGCCAGGAGCCTGTCGGACTCAGGATCAATCTACTGCGCTGATGGGAGAGCGGCCCGAATGTCCCCGATTTTCCGTTGCGCAGGTCCACTATGCGCCTCGAAACCGTGACCATTTGTTCATGCTCCCCCATCATGCTCGCTACGATCACCTAAGCCCGGCAGGCTCCTAGATATCACGCAGCAGTTCATTGATACCCACCTTGGAGCGGGTTTTTTCATCGACGCGCTTGACAATCACGGCGCAGTACAAGCTGTAGCTGCCGTCCTTCGCAGGCAGGTTGCCGGATACCACGACAGATCCTGCCGGGATGCGGCCGTAGAGGATTTCACCCGTGGTCCGGTCGAAGATACGGGTGCTCTGGCCAATATAGACACCCATCGAGATGACCGAGCCTTCCTCGACGACGACACCCTCGACGACCTCGGAGCGGGCGCCGATGAAACAGTTGTCCTCGATGATCGTGGGACTGGCCTGCACGGGCTCCAGTACCCCGCCGATACCGACCCCGCCCGAAAGATGAACATTTTCCCCGATTTGCGCGCAGGAACCGACGGTGGCCCAGGTGTCCACCATGGTGCCGCTGCCGACCCATGCGCCGATATTCACATAGGAAGGCATCAGCACGGCGCCGGGTGCGATGTAGGCGCCCTTGCGGGCTGTCGCGGGCGGTACGACGCGCACACCGGCGTCACGAAATTCGCGTGAATTGGTTTCCGCGTACTTGGAAGGAACCTTGTCATAGTAATTGGTGAAACCACCCTGGATGAATGCATTGTCCTCAATCCGGAAAGACAGCAGGACGGCCTTCTTCAACCAGTCGTTGACAACCCAGCCGCCGTCCTTTTTCTCGGCGACCCGTGCCAGGCCGCGGTCCAGCATGTCGATCGCTCCCAGCGTGGCTTCCTTGACATGTGCTTCCACGCTGCGCGGCGTAATATCAGCACGCCGCTCGAAGGCTTCCTCAATCGTGGCCTGTATATCATTCATACTGCCGGTTCTCCTCGCGCTCGAAAGTGACAACAGCGGCTAATGATAACCGCCTGCAGTGGATGTTGCATGAATATATCGGCTACTGCAGGCTTGCCAGATAGCGGCGGATGCGCACAGCTGCCTCGACACAGTCCTGCAGGGGCGGAACCAGTGCCATTCGAACATGGTTCGTGCCCGGGTTTCCCGCCGCCGTCATCCGGGAAAGGTAGCTGCCGGGCAGAACGGCCACGTTAGCATGCACCAGCAGTCCGCGCGCGAACACCTCGCCATCCACCGGTGTATGCGGCCACAGGTAAAAACCGGCATCCGGGATGCGGATGTCGAGAACCGGTGACAGGATATCCAGGACGGCGGCAAATTTTTCCCGATACATGGCACGGTTTTCGATGACATGGGACTCGTCCTGCCATGCCCTGATGCTGGCTGCCTGGGTTGCCGGCGGCATGGCACAGCCATGGTAGGTACGGTATTGCAGGAAGTCGTTGATCAGTGCGGCTTCACCGGCCACGAATCCCGAACGCAGACCGGGTGCATTGGAACGTTTCGAGAGGCTGTGGAACGCGATACAGCGGCTGTAATCACGACGTCCCATCGCGGCCGCCGCCTGTAACAGTCCCGGGGGACGGATGGATTCGTCCGGGTAGATCTCCGAATAGCACTCATCGGACGCGATAATAAAATCATGTTCGTCGGAAAGCCGGATCAGGGACTGGAGATCCTGGATGGACATGACCGCTCCTGTCGGATTGCCGGGAGTACAGATATACACCAGCTGGCAGCGTTTCCAGATGCGCGCAGGTACGGCAGCGAAGTCGGGCTTGCCGGCGGTCTCCGGTGTGGTGTTCAGATACCATGGCACGGCGCCTGCCAGCAGGGCGGCGCCTTCATAGATCTGGTAGAACGGATTGGGCATGAGTACAACAGGCTCGGCAGACCTGTCAATTACGCATTGTGCAAAGGCGAACAGTGCCTCCCGCGTCCCGTTCACCGGCAGCACCTGTTGTTCCGGGTCGAGTGTGTTTTGCGGCAGATCAAAACGCTTCACCAGCCAGCTGGCAATAGCCTGCCGGAGCTGCAGCTGGCCGCGTGTCGTCGGATAGCGAGACAGGCCGTGGAGGTGCGTGATGAGCTCTTCGGCGATGAATCCGGGGGTTGCATGCCGGGGTTCGCCGATCGACAGCGATACCGGATACAGGTCTTCCGGTACAACCACGCCGGCAAACAATTCCGACAGACGCTCGAATGGATAGGGTTGCAGCCGTAACAGGTCGGGGTTCATGAATTGCCGTGGGGGTGCGGATACAATTTGCTGTCACATATGCCGGTATGAAAGTATAAGGGAACCCATGAACACAGCCAAACAGGAACATCGGCTGCTGCCGGTCCTGAGCCTGCTTTTTACGGCGACCCTCTGGGGCGTCGTCTGGTATCCCTTGCGCCTGCTGGCGCAGCAGGGGCTGGCGGGCCCCTGGAGTGCATTGTTCAGTTACGCGGCTGCATTGAGTGTACTCCTGTGGGTATTTATCCGCGACTGGCCGGTACTGAAAAGGAATATCGCCGGGCTGGTCCTGCTCGGTCTGGGCGCCGGCTGGTGCAATGTCGCATTCATCATTGCAGTGCTGGACGGCCACGTGGTACGCGTCCTGCTGCTGTTTTACCTGTCACCCTTCTGGGCAGTCTGCCTTGGCTGGTTCATGCTGGATGAAAGACCGGACGGCAAGGCCCTGCTGGTGTTTGTCATTGCCGTATCAGGCGCCATGATCATGCTCTGGAATGAAGAGATAGGGATGCCCTGGCCGCGGGACAATGCCGATTGGCTGGCCGTTTCGGCCGGATTTGCATTTGCCTTCAGCAATGTCTACATACGCAGGCTGCAGGGTGTGGGGATATGGCTGAAATCCGCCTGCACCTGGGTGGGTGTTGTCGCTGTTGCATTTGCCTGGATTCTGATTGAACAGCAAGGATTCCCGATGATCGGCATTGATGTCATCGCCTGGGCAGTCTTGCTCGGGTTGTGCGGATTTCTGGTAATGTCGCTAACCGTGACCTATGGTGTCTCACGCATGCCGGTTCATCGTTCCGCGGTGATCCTGTTGTTCGAACTGGTGGCGGGTGCATTGTCATCGCAATTGCTGACAGATGAGACGGTATTGCCGAGGGAGTGGCTGGGCGGTTTGCTGATCGTGACCGCCGCCTACCTGGCGGCACGCATTCATGCCGGAGATGAAACATGATCGGTATCAATTCGATCAACCATATCAGCCTGCTGGTAAGTGACACGGAACGGGCGCTGCATTTTTATTGCGGTCTGCTGGGGCTGCAGGTCGATGCTTCGCGGCCGGAGTCCGGCTATCCTGGCGCCTGGCTGAAGGTTGGCGACGGACAGATTCACCTGCTGGAGCTTGTCCGGCCCGGGGATGGCGTCAAGGCATCCGGGCATGGCGGCAGGGACCGGCACGTTGCACTGAACGTGACTGACCTGAATGCGGTGATGCAGGCGCTCGATATGGCCGGGGTGGCCTATACATTGAGTCGTTCGGGGCGTCGTGCACTATTCTTCAGGGACCCGGACGGTAACGCCATCGAGCTAGTCGAAGAGGCCGTCTGAATCTTCAGAATCGAGGTATTTGCGAATGGTTTTGTCCAGACAGCGGAACTGGGCTTCTTCATGGAGTGGCTGGTCGTTGAGATCGGTAATGTAATAAACGTCCTCGACGCGCGATCCCAGCGTTGCGATTTTCGCATTCAACAACCTGATCCTGCAGTCGGTAAATGCACGACCAACCTGTGACAGCAGGCCCGGGCGGTCTGTCGTAATCAGTTCCATGACAGTTCGCCCATTGGCCTTGTCGTGCTGGAAATCGATGTGGGTACTGATGGGGAAGTGCTTGTAGTGGCGTGGCACACGCCGCGAGACACGCCACTTGCGCCGGCCGGGCGAGTTTATTTCATCCTGCAGGTCTACCTGAATTTCCCTGATGCGCCGTTCATCTTCCACCGGCCTGCTGGATTCTTCCAGCACCTGGAAGGTGTCCAGGATATATCCGCCACCGGTTGTAAAGATGCTGGCATCGACTACATTAAGCCCCAACTGGTCAAGGACGGCCGTTATCTGGCTGAACAGGCCGTCCCGGTCAGCTGTGTAGATAAAGATTTCCGTGCCGCCGCGCTCCGTCAAAGGCCGGATGTCGACGATACTGCGCCCGTTTCCCTGCATGCGAGTCAGCAATTGCGTGTGATGCGCCACCTGTGCGGCCGTATGCCTGAGAAAATACTCTTCACCCAGTCGGTTCCATAATTCGTCAGAACCGGGCGGTGCCGTACCCATCAGTTGCTGTGCCTCGTTCTGTATCTGGAGGATATGCTCTGCTCTCTCCAGCGGTTCCTGCAAACCTCGCTGCAGTGCGCGCCGGGTGTTGTAATATAGCTGTTTCAGCAGTGCATCCTTCCATGCATTCCACATATCAGGATTGGTGGCGCGAATATCGGCGACCGTGAGCAGGTAGAGATAATCCAGGTGCATGGTATCGCCGACGATCCTGGCAAACCGGTTGACAACATCAGGATCGCTGATGTCCTCTCGCTGAGCGGTTGATGACATCAGCAGATGATTTCTGACCAACCAGGCAACCAGATCCGTATCGTAACTGCTCAGATCATGCATGCGGCAGAAATCGCGGGCATCGGTTGCGCCAAGTTCTGAGTGGTCGCCACCCCGCCCCTTGGCGATATCGTGAAACAGCGCGGCCAGATACAGCAGCTCAACCTTTGGCAGGGTGCTTATCACATGACTGCACAGGGGAAATTCATGATTGTATTCCGGGATCATGAAACGGCGCAGGTTGCGCACCACGAACAGAATGTGCTCGTCGACAGTGTATACGTGGAACAGATCATATTGCATCAGCCCGACGATCTGCTCGAATACAGGCAGGTAGGCGGCGAGCAAGCCGTAACGGTTCATGCGACGCAGTTCCCTGGTGATGCCGTGCGGCTGCCTGATGATTTCCATGAACAGGCTTCGGTTGCGGATATCGGCCCGGAAGGCATTGTCAATCAGGTGGCGATGCTCGCGTATCGACCTGATGGTGTCGGCGCGCACGCCCTGCAATTCAGTGTGCTGCTCCAGCAGCAGGAACATTTCCAGCAGGGCAAACGGATGATGTCTGTATACACGCCTGTCTGTAATTTCCAGGAATCCGTCACGCACCTGAAATCGCTTGTTAAGTTCCACCGGCTGTCCCGGACCGTCAGGGTGCAGGATATTTTCATGGAACAGCTGCATCAGCATTTCGTTGAGCCGGCTTAACTCCATGATGGTGCGGTAGTACTGCTTCATGAATGCCTCGACGCCAAGCCGGTATTCATCATCATGAAACCCGAAAGATTCCGCCAGTGTTCTCTGGTAATCGAACAACAAACGGTCTTCACCGCGGCCGGTAAGCGTGTGCAGTGCAAACCGTATTCGCCAGAGGTGGTTGCGACCATCAATCAGTGTCCGGAACTCGTCATGGGTCAGCAGTTCCCGCTCGGCAAGTTCCTCAAGGGTGGCCGTGCCGAAATGCCGGTTTGCCACCCAGGCAATCATCTGGATATCACGCAGTCCGCCCGGCCCCTCCTTGATATTGGGTTCCAGCCTGTAAGCGGTATCGTCATACTTGAGATAGCGTGCCTGCTGTTCCTTGCGCTTGACATTGAAAAAATCACGACTGTTCCAGATGTCCGGTGCCCTGGTGCTGGTCTGCATGCGCCGGAACAGTTCGCCTGAACCGTCCAGCAGGCGCGCTTCCATCAGGTTTGTGGTGACGGTAATATCAGCCAGGGACTGCTCGATACAATCATTGACGGTCCGTACGCTGTGGCCGACCTCCAGCCCGATATCCCACAGAAAAGTCAGCAGGGATTCGATGCTGCGGTCATACCGGTGATTGTCCGCATCAGGCAACAGCAGCAGCAGGTCCACATCCGAACCGGGCATCAGCTCACTGCGTCCGTAACCGCCTACAGCAACCAGTGCCAGTGTTTCCCTTGCCGTCCCCATGAACCTCGTCCACGCACGCCGCAGAATCTGGTCAACCAGCCATGAACGGGCGCGTATCAGATCAGGAACACCGGCCCCGCTTGCAAAATGTTCCTTCAGGCTGGCATTGCCCTGTTGCAAACATTTCCTGTACAGGGCAACAGCTTCGCCGGTCGGTTGGGGTGGTGCGGCATCCAGTTCGCAGGTCTTGAACCACGAATCAAACTGAGGCGCACCCGCGGCAGTCACGTCGACCATCAAATTTCGTCGCCGGGCAGACAGGTAAGAACCTCGTGGCCGGTATCGGTTACCAGGATGGTATGTTCCCATTGGGCTGACAGGCTGTGATCCTTCGTGACGACCGTCCAGCCGTCCGGTAACAGCCGGGTGTGACGCTTGCCGGCGTTGACCATTGGTTCGATGGTGAATGTCATGCCGGGTTCCAGCCGCACCCCCGTACCCGGCTTGCCGTAATGGAGCACCTGGGGATCTTCATGAAATTCACGCCCGATTCCATGGCCGCAATATTCACGTACGATGGAACAGTTGTTCGCTTCCGCATGGTGCTGGACGGCATAGCCTATATCACCCAGCGTGGCGCCGGGTCGAACCTGCTCGATACCCGTTCTCAGGCATTCGTGGCTGATATCGGCAAGTCGTTTGGCGGCCACGCCCGGTTCTCCGGCAAAGAACATTTTGCTGGTATCTCCGTGAAACGCGTCCTTGATGACAGTAATGTCAATGTTGATGGCATCGCCTTTTTTCAGCACCTTGTCGCCCGGAATACCGTGACAGACGACATGATTGACCGAGGTGCAGATTGACTTCGGAAATCCCCGGTAATTGAGCGGCGCAGGGATGGCCTGTTGCACATCAACGATATAGTCATGGCAGATCCGGTCCAGTTCACCGGTGGTGACCCCGGGCTGGACAAACGGTCGGATCATGCGGAGGACTTCGGCCGCCAGGCGGCCGGCGATGCGCATTTTTTCGATTTCATCCGCGGTCTTAATCGTGACTGCCATGTAACTGCCTGATTTTCATGAGGGGCGGGTGGTTGTTCTTGAGTGCCGGATTGCCGAGCAAAGGAGTGTATGGTATAAAGCCGGGTTTGTTAAGTGGGCCCGATCGGGCCTGTTGTGTGGTTTTAACTGAATTCACACATGTACCGGCACATGCAGCAGGGTGCCCGTATGTCTGCTGACAGGCAATGCAGGCTACGGGTTGCTGTCATGGGGTACATGGAAGCCCAACCCGAAACTGGAGTAATCATAATGACTGACATCACCATGCGCCAGATGCTGGAAGCCGGCGTACATTTTGGCCACCAGACCCGCTACTGGAACCCGAGGATGGCGCCGTACATCTTCGGTGAGCGCGGCAAGATCCATATCATTAACCTCGAGAAGACCATGCCACTCTTCCACGAGGCCACGAACTACATCAGCAGCCTGGTTGCCAACGGCGGGACGATCCTGTTCGTGGGTACCAAGCGATCCGCGCAAAGCGCAATTTTCGAGCAGGCAAACCGCTGCGGCATGCCATATGTCAATCATCGCTGGCTGGGAGGCATGCTGACGAACTACAAGACGGTACGCCAGTCAATAAAACGCCTGAAGGGTCTGGAAGCGATGCAGGAAGATGGCACGCTTGAGCGGCTCAGCAAGAAGGAAGCCCTCATGCTAAGGCGCGAAATGGAGAAACTCGACCGCAGCCTTGGCGGCATCAAGGAAATGCGCGGCATTCCCGACGCCATGTTTGTGGTGGATGTCGGGCACGAGAAAATCGCCGTTAGCGAGGCTCTCAAGCTGGGGATACCGGTAATTGGCATCGTTGATACCAATAACTCCATCGAGGGCATCGATTACGTTATTCCGGGCAATGATGACGCCATTCGCGCGATCAAGCTGTATGTCGAGTGCGCGGCCGATGCCGTTGAGTCCGGCAAGCTGAGTGTGGCACATGTGGCGGTCAATTCGGATGACGAGTTTGTTGAGCTCGAAGGAGAAGCGGTAACCAGGCCCGCGGGTAAAAAGGCCCGTGCTACGGCCGGCAAGAAGCCGGCAGGCAGGGTCACGGTGAAGAAGAAGGCCGCGCCCAGAAAGGCAGCGGCCGGCTCCGGGACGGCTGAAGGGAAGGAGCCGGAAGCTGTACCTGAGGCCGTTACCGATAATGCGGATTCCACAGAGGATGCAGGCGAGAAATAGCGGGCCTGGAGATCAATTCACAGCAGAGGGTGCTAGCTATGGGAATTACAGCTGCGCAAGTGAAGGAACTGCGCGAGCGTACCGGTTCCGGCATGATGGAGTGCAAAAAGGCACTGGTCGATGCAGGCGGTGATATGGATGCGGCCATTGAGGCATTGCGCAAGGCCGGTATTGCAAAGGCCGACAAGAAGGCGGGCCGCATTGCCGCGGAAGGCGTGGTGGTCGTTGAAATCAGCGATGACGAAAACACAGCCGCCATTGTCGAGGTCAACTGTGAGACCGACTTTGTCGCCAAGAAGGAGGAGTTTCAGGAGTTTGCGAACGCTATCGCCAGGCGTGTTGTCGCTGACAATCCCGCGGATATCGAAAGTCTCCTGGCAATGCCCCTGAAGGATGGCGAGGCAACATCCATCGAGGATGCACGCAAGATACTGATTTCCGCGATCGGTGAAAACATCGGAGTACGACGTTTCACCCGTATCGAGAGCGGCGGTCAACTCGCCAGTTACCGGCACGGGGTGCGCATCGGTGTACTGGTCGATTTTGCGGGTGGTGATGCCGCACTCGGCAGGGATCTGGCGATGCATATTGCCGCCCATGATCCACGCCCGGTCTGCATCGCCGAAGACCAGGTGCCGGAAGAGCTGATCGCCAGGGAGCGGGATATTTTTACCGCCCAGGCACGCGAAAGCGGCAAGCCGGAGAATATTATTGAAAAGATGATCGCAGGCCGCATCCGAAAATTTCTCGGTGAAATAACCCTGCTGGGGCAGTCGTTCGTCAAGGATCCGGAGCAGACCGTCGGCAGGTTGCTCGAGCAGGCCGGTGCCCGTGTCATCCGTTTCGAACGCGTGGAACTCGGCGAGGGCATCGAAAAGAAGAGCGAGAATTTTGCCGATGAGGTGATGGCCCAGGTCAAGGGTGGTTAGACGACTGCAGGCAGAATGGCAAAACGGGGTCGATACTCGACCCCGTTTTTTATGGCAAACCGAATGGAAAAGTTGGAAAATCCCCGCTGGGAGCCGGTGTTAAGCGGCATTCCAGCCTGCTGAAAACCAAAAGGAAAAATATGACGTATCATCGGATACTTCTCAAGCTCAGCGGTGAGGCGCTGATGGGGGAGGGCGCGCATGGCATCGAGCCGGTTGTAATCAAGCGTCTGGCTGAAGAGATCCGCGCAGTGGTTGACAAAGGTGTCCAGGTGGGCGTGGTAATCGGGGGCGGCAATATCCTCCGGGGCGCCGGCCTGGCATCGCAGGGAATGAACCGGGTGACCGGTGATCACATGGGGATGCTGGCCACCGTCATCAACGCCCTGGCCATGCAGGATGCCATTGAGAAAGCCGGTGCGTCCTGCCGGGTGATGTCCGCTCTCAGGATCAATCAGGTTTGCGAGCCCTACATCTGCGGCCGTGCAATCCGGCATCTGGAAAAGGGGCGGGTGGTCATATTCGCGGCCGGGACCGGGAATCCGTTCTTTACAACGGATTCGGCGGCCAGCCTGCGTGCGATTGAAATCGGCGCGGAAATCATGCTGAAGGCAACCAAGGTCGACGGCGTATATTCAGCCGATCCGGTTATCGATCCAAATGCAACCCTGTATCACCGTATAAGCTATGACGAGGCCCTGGAACGCAAACTGGGCATCATGGATGCAACGGCACTGGTGATGTGTTGTGAACATGACATGCCGGTACGTGTGTTCAATATTTTCAGGTCCGGTCACCTGGGCCGTATTGTTGAGGGGCAGGATGTGGGGACGCTTGTACAGAAGGAGCCAGCTGATGATTGACGAAATCGTACAGGATGCCGGAAAACGCATGAGCAAGACCATTGATGCACTCAGACAGGCGCTTGGCAAGGTGCGTACCGGACGTGCCCATCCAAGTCTGCTGGATCATCTGACGGTTGACTATTACGGTTCGGAGGTCCCCATTTCCCAGGTAGCCAATATCGGTGTCGAGGACGCCCGTACCCTCACGGTCACGCCCTGGGAAAAGCAGATGGTGCAACCCATCGAGAAGGCCATCATGACCTCTGACCTGGGACTGAATCCGGCTACGGCCGGACTGGTTATCCGCATCCCGATGCCCGCGCTGACCGAGGAAACCCGCCGCGAAATGGTCAAGGTGGTTCGGCATGACGGTGAAAACGCGAAGATTGCCATCCGCAATATACGCCGTGATGCCAATAATGATTTCAAGGACCTGCTGAAGGAAAAAGATATCTCGGAAGACGAGGAACGCAAGGCGCAGGATGCCGTGCAACGGCTTACCGACCGGTATGTCGGAGAAGTGGACAAGGTGCTTGCCGGCAAGGAAGCGGACCTGATGGAGTTTTAAACGAAAACCGGACCGGATTTTCAAGAGACGGGTTATACGATACCGGGGTTTCCGATGGCAACAGACGCAAATGCAGACAGCCTGCCGCGCCATATCGCCGTTATCATGGACGGTAACGGCCGCTGGGCGCGTGCCCGTTTGTTGCCCCGCACGTTCGGGCACCGCGAAGGCGTAAAATCCGTAAAACGCATCGTTGAGGCGTGCATCGACAGGGATATCGCCGCGTTGACCCTGTTTGCGTTCAGCAGCGAAAACTGGCGGCGTCCCAGCGAGGAAGTCAGCCGGATTATGGATCTGTTCGTCCAGACACTGAGAAAGGAAGTTGCTGCACTGGACAGAAACGAAGTCAGACTGCGCTTTATCGGGGAACGCAACGCCTTTCCCGACAACCTGCGTCGGCTGATCGAGGAATCCGAGGCGCAGACCGCAGCCAACTCCCGTTTGAACCTGGTGATCGCCGCCAACTATGGCGGACACTGGGACATAACTCGGGCATGCCGATCGCTTGCCGCCCGCATGCTGGCGGGTGAGCTGCAGGCTGACGATATCAACACCGATAGCCTTGCCGCCGAGATGTGCATTTCGGATTTACCACCGCCCGACCTGTTTATACGCACCGGCGGGGAGCAGCGCATCAGCAACTTTCTGTTGTGGCAACTGGCCTATACCGAACTCTACTTTACCGATTCCCTCTGGCCCGAGTTTGATGAGTGCAAATTAGAGGAAGCCCTGCGCTGGTATGCCAACCGGCAACGGCGTTTTGGACGGACCGGCGACCAGGTGGAGCAGCTCAAGGGTGCTTAGGACGCGCCTGATTACGGCTGTCATTCTCGTGCCGCTGGCAGCCGGTGGTGTGTTGTTTCTGCCCACGGAAGTCTTTGCATTGCTGCTTGCCCTGGTGCTGGTACCCGGCCTCTGGGAGTGGAGTTGCCTGATTCCGCTGCCGGGAAAATATGCCCGGGTCGGCTACAGTCTCGGGGTTGCGCTGCTGATGTGGGTAGTCTGGCTGTCAGGGCCGCTGCAGATCGTCAAGCCGGTAATGCTGGTGTCCTTCACATGGTGGTTATGGGTTCTGTACTGGTTGTCACGACCGGAAATCGGTGTCTCTGCAACTCCCCTGAACAAAATATTCAAGGGGATTGCCGGTGTACTGGTCGTGGTGCCAGCATGGCTGGCGCTGATGGTCCTGCACGGTAGCGGCAGCCGTGGTCCGCAACTGGTGCTGATTCTGCTGGTCATGATCTGGCTTGCCGACAGCGGCGCCTATTTCACCGGCCGCAGGTGGGGGCGCCGGCGGCTTGCACCGCTCATCAGTCCCGGCAAGACCTGGGAAGGTGTCTATGGCGGCGTGCTGGCAAGCCTGTTGTTCGCGGTCGTTGCCGGCTGGCTTTACAGCCGCTCGCTTGGCTGGACCCTGGCCTTTCTGCCTGTGGCGTTGCTGGCGGCGCTGTTTTCCATTGTCGGTGATTTGCTGGAAAGTCTGATGAAACGCCAGTGCGGCGTCAAGGACAGCGGCAATATCATACCCGGCCACGGTGGTGTACTGGACCGCATCGACAGCCTGCTGGCGGCTGCACCGCTGTTTCTGCTGGGGCTGCGCTGGCTGAGATTGCAGATCTGATGACGGTACTCGAGGTTGCCTTCATGAGGTACTGTAATTCGTGAGCACGGGGACGACAGGCAGGCCTGCACGGATAACGGTGCTCGGCTCAACCGGTTCAATCGGCGTCAGCACTCTCGATGTGGTGGCGCGCCATCCGGATCGGTTCCAGGTTGCGGCCCTGACTGCCAACACGAATGTCGAGGTGCTGGCCGGGCAGTGTGTCCGATATCAGCCGCGCTACGCGGTGATGAACGATCCCGACGCGGCCGGGTGTCTGGAACGACGGCTGAAGCAGTCGGCACCGGATGTGGAGGTGCTCGCCGGAACAGCCGGCTTGATCAGGGTGGCCGGTCTTGCGGATATCGACACAGTCATTGCAGCCATTGTCGGGTCCGCCGGCCTGTTGCCGGGCATCGAAGCTGCACGGCGTGGTAAACGGGTGCTGCTGGCCAACAAGGAAGCCCTCGTCATGGCGGGCGGCCTGTATATGCGGGCCGTGCGTGAGCATGGCGCAGTCCTGCTGCCCATCGACAGCGAACATAACGCCATTCTCCAGTGCCTGCCGGATGATTACATAACGGGAAATTGCCCGCACGGCGTCAGGAAAATATTGCTTACAGCATCCGGCGGCCCTTTCCGGACACTTGCGCCCGGAAAACTTGTCACCGTGACTCCGGAGCAGGCCTGCAACCACCCCAACTGGGAGATGGGCCGGAAAATCTCTGTGGATTCGGCCACCATGATGAACAAGGGGCTCGAAGTGATCGAGGCCGGCTGGCTGTTCGGATTGCCCCTCGACAGGATACAGGTCGTTCTGCACCCGCAGAGTCTGGTGCATTCCCTGGTGGAATATGATGACGGTTCGGTGCTGGCGCAACTGGGAAATCCCGATATGCGTATTCCCATCAGTCATGCACTGGGATGGCCGGATCGCATCGAATCCGGCGCCCGCAGCCTTGATCTCATTGCGGTCGGCAGCCTGGAGTTCGAAGCGCCGGATGTTGCGCGCTATCCGTGCCTGCAGCTTGCCTATGCCGCCTGGCGTACCGGCGGAACCGCCCCGGCGATTCTGAATGCCGCCAATGAAATCGCCGTACAGGCCTTTCTGGACAGGCGGATTCCTTTTACCGCCATACACCGGATTATCGAACAAACACTCGAGCAGTGTACGGTTGGCGAGGCCGCCTCACTGGAAGTCATCCGCGATGCTGACGCCGCCGCCCGCCAGGTGGCTGCCGGGAGCATCAGGTCCGGCCCGGGGGTGGCTGCGCGATGAGCAGTGCACTGGTTTCCCTTCTTGCATTCATTGTTGCCATCGGGGTCCTGGTTACCGTCCATGAATACGGGCATTTCCTGGTCGCCCGGCGCCTGGGCATCAGGGTGTTGCGGTTTTCCATCGGCTTCGGAAAGCCGCTTTGGGTGCGCACGTTCGGGGCAGACCGGACCGAACTGGCAATCGCCGTCATCCCGCTGGGTGGTTATGTCAAGATGCTGGATGAACGCGAGGGCGAGGTTCCCGTCGATGAGCGCCACCGGGCATTCAACAGACAGCCCGTGCTCAGCCGGATTGCCGTCGTCACGGCCGGACCGCTTTTTAACTTCCTGTTTGCAATCCTTGTCTACTGGGCCATGTTTGTCAGCGGTGTTCCAGGGTTGCGCCCGGTTGTCGGCGCTGTCGATCCCGCCTCCCATGCAGCCCGTGCCGGTATAGTCGCGGGCGATGAACTGCTTGCCGTCAACGGCACACCCACGCCTACCTGGGAGACGGCCGTACTGGCCTTGCTGGATGCCGGACTTGGGGATACAGAGGCAATCAGTATCACGGTCCGGAATGATGCGGGTGTGGAGCGCCGGTTGCAGGCGCGTTTCGAGACCGCTGATGAACTGCTGCAGAAAGGCGGCGTGCTCGAGAATTTCGGACTGCATCCCTGGCAGCCGCCTGCCGTGATCGACCGCCTGAGCGCCGGCGGAGCCGGTGAAAGGGCCGGATTGCGCAGTGGCGACCGGATAGTGCACGCGGATAACGCAGAAATCAGCAACTGGAATCAGTGGGTGGAGTATGTCCGGGCGCGACCCGAGCAGGCCATTTCCCTGCAAGTGCTGAGGGGCGACGGCAAGGTGGATATCCTGCTGACACCCGATCGTGTCATCGAGGATGGCGAGCAGATCGGCCGGATCGGGGCCTATGTGCGCCTTCCGACCGAGGAGCAGCGTGCTACAATGCGCGTCGTCGTCCGTTACGGGCCACTGGGCGCCATACCCGAGGCCCTGAAAAAAACGTGGGAAATAACGACCCTGACACTGCGCACCTTGTGGAAGATGGTGACCGGCCGGGCCTCGGTCGAGAATCTCAGCGGGCCGATCAGTATTGCGCAATACGCCGGGCAGTCGGCCACGGTCGGTTTGGCCGCGTTTCTGGGTTTTCTGGGAATCGTGAGCGTCAGCCTCGGGGTGTTGAACCTGTTGCCTGTTCCGGTGCTGGATGGCGGGCACCTGATGTATTACATCGTCGAGTTGCTAAAGGGCAGTCCGTTATCCGATACGGCCCAGCAGCTGGGTCAGAAAATCGGTATCGCCCTGTTACTGGCCCTGATGTCACTGGCTTTTTATAACGACCTGGTTCGCTTGCTTGCCTGAGTTACCGCCATGCACCTTAATGTAAAACTGACATTATTCGTCTTTCGGGTATGTCTGCTGGGTCTTGTTCTGGCGGCGCCGGCCCGGGCATTCGAGCCATTCAAGGTAGAGGACATCCGTGTAGAAGGTCTGCAACGTATTTCGGCCGGGACCGTCTTCAACTATCTGCCGATCAAGGTCGGCCAGACGATAGACAACCAGGACAGTATCGAGGCGGTACAGGCCCTGTTCGGTACCGGCTTTTTCAACGATATTCGACTGGAAAAGGAAGGGGATGTGCTGGTCGTCTTCGTCCAGGAACGTGCCGCGATCAGCAGCATCGAGATCGAGGGTAACGAGGACCTGGATACCGAGTCACTGCTTGAGGGGCTGGAACAGATCGGGCTCGCTGAGGGCAGGGTATTCGACCGTTCGCTGCTTGACAAGGTCGAGCAGGAACTGCGCCGTCAGTATTTCAGCCGTGGCAAGTATGCGGTCAGGATCAATACGACAGTCACACCGCTGGAGCGCAACCGCGTCGGTATCCTAATTGATATCTCCGAGGGCAGGGTCGCCCGTATCAAGCAGATCAATATTATCGGCAACGATACATACAGCGACAAGGAGCTGCTGGATGAATTCTCCCTTACCACACCGAGTTTTTTCTCCTTCTTTACCAAGAGTGACCAGTATTCAAAACAGGGGCTTTCCGCCGATCTCGAGACCCTGCGCACCTGGTATCTGGATCGCGGGTACCTGAAATTCCAGATTGATTCAACACAGGTATCGATTACGCCTGACAAGAAGGACATCTACATCACGATCAACATCAGCGAGGGGGATCAGTACAGGATCAAGGTGGTCACCCTGTCAGGCGATCTTGTAGTGCAGGCCGAGGAGATTTTTCCCCTCATCAAAATCAACCCGGGTGATGTGTTTTCGCGCAAGCGCGTGACGGAATCGGTCGACAAGATCAGTTCCCTGCTGGGCAACCAGGGCTATGCCTTTGCCAACGTCAATACGGTCCCGGAAATGGATGATGAGAACCACGAGGTCTCCCTGGGGTTTTTTGTCGATCCGGGGGACCGTGTCTATGTCCGCCGCGTCAATATCGCGGGTAACACCGGGACAAGGGACGAGGTGTTGCGCAGGGAAATGCGCCAGATGGAGGGCGGCTGGTTCTCATCCGAGAAGGTCGAACGCTCACGTACCCGCATTGACGGGCTGGGTTATTTCGAGGACGTGAATGTGGAAACACCCAGTGTCCCCGGCACAACCGACCAGATCGATGTGGACTACTCGGTGACCGAGACCTCGTCCGGAAGTGTAACGGCCGGTGTCGGATACTCACAGTCATCGGGAGTGCTGTTCAATGCCAGTATCAATCAGGATAACTTCCTGGGCAGCGGAAAGCGTGTCAGCTTTACATTTGATAACAGTGATTACAACACGATTTACAGCTTCGCCTACGTAAACCCCTACTGGACTATCGACGGCGTCAGTCGCGGTTTCGGGGCTTTCTACAGGAAAACCGACGCCAATGCGGCGAACCTGGCCAACTATTCAACCGATACACGGGGAGTCGATATGAACTTCGGCATCCCGATCAACGAGTTCGACACCATTCGCTTCAGCACCGGCTATCAGGGTCTTGACCTGTCAGAGACCTCGTCATCACCGACCGAGGTGACGGATTTCATCAGCCAGTATGGAGACAGTTTCAATTACCCGGTGCTGACTGGAAGCTGGAGTCACGACACGCGAAACAAATACCTGTTTACCGAGAATGGCGGGTTACAGACACTGGCGCTGGAAACCACGTTTCCCGGCTCGAACCTGGAATATTATAAAATTGATTATACACAGCGCCGCTTTATCCCGTTGACCCGTGAACTGACCCTGGGTCTGAAAGGCCAGGTGGCATACGGTGACGGGTTCGGTGACTATAATCAATTACCGTTTTTTGAAAACTTCTTTTCAGGCGGTGTGCGTTCTGTGCGCGGTTTTGAGGACAATACCCTGGGTCCGCGCGCCTCGAACGGTGACCCGATCGGCGGTGAGTTCAAGGTGGGATTCAGTACCGAAGTGATATTTCCGATTCCGTTTATCGAGGATAACAAGGGAATGCGCCTGAGTACCTTTTTAGATGTCGGCAACGTATTTCAGGACTTCAGCAGTTTCGATGCAGGAGAATTACGCTACTCCGTTGGTCTTGCAGGCCTGTGGTTGTCCCCGCTGGGCCCGATTTCAGTGAGCCTTGGATTTCCGCTCAATGACAAGCCCGGTGACCAGGTGCAGAACTTCCAGTTTACCGTGGGGTCTTTATTCTGATCAGTTTGATAGTTACAGGAGGATGATTGTGAAACGATATATGACAGCTGTTTTTGCAGTACTGGCCATGCTTGCCGGCTATTCCGGCAGCGCCCTGGCTGAATACAAGATAGGTTTTGTGGATACGGCAAAGCTCATGGAAGGGGCGCCGCAGGCCAAGTCGGCACAAAGCAAGATAGAAGCAGAATTTGCGCCGCGGGAGAAGGAACTGGTGGCTTTGCAGCGCGAAATAAAGAAGATGGAGGATGATCTGGCGCGCGACGGGACCGTGATGAGTGAATCGAAACGCAGCCAGGTGGAGCGCGATATCCTGTCGAAACGCCGCGACCTGAAACGTACCCAGGAGGAATTCCGCGATGACCTCAACATTCGCAGGAACGAGGTGCTCGCAAAGCTGCAAAAGGACATGTATGAGGCTGTCGTAGCGCTGGCCAAGGAACAGAAATTTGATCTGATTCTGAGTCAGGGTGTTGTTTATACCAGCGACAAGGTGGACATCACGGAGAGTGTCCTGCAAAAGCTCAAGGGCGGTTCATAGGGACTTCATCCTTTCTGTTCCGGCGGCGGGGACTGCATGATGGCGCTTGCGCTCGGCGAACTGGCGAAGGCGATTGGTGCCAGTCTGCTGAAGGGTGATCCGGAAACAAGGATTACCGCAGTAGCCACTCTGCAGCATGCAGGACCCGGCGATCTGAGCTTCCTCGCAAATGTAGGCTACAAGCACTTTCTGTACGAGACCCGGGCGGGGGCGGTGATTTTAAGTCCGGAGCATGCCGCTGCCTGTCCGACAGCGGCGATCACCTCCGCAAATCCCTATGCAGCCTACGCCAGAGCGGCTGCACTGATCATGCCGCCAGCCGGGTACCGGCAGGGGATTCACTCCACTGCAGTCGTTGCCGATGAATGTGATATCCATGCCACTGCCTGGATCGGTCCGCATTGTGTCGTCGAGTCCGGCGTTGTGATCAATGCGGGCGTGCAGCTGGCCGGCGGCTGCTTTCTCGGTGCCGGCAGTGTGATCGGCACCGGCAGCCGGCTGGATGCGAATGTGATCATATGCCACGATGTCCGGATTGGCGAGCGTGTCATCGTACACCCCGGTGCCGTCATCGGTAGCGACGGTTTCGGGCTCGCGAACGAGAACGGAAAATGGCTTAACGTACCCCAACTCGGCGGCGTCAGAATCGGTAATGATGCCGAGATCGGCGCCAATACCACGATTGACCGTGGCGCGCTGGAGGATACCGTGCTGGAGGAAGGGGTGAGACTCGATAATCAGATACAGGTTGCGCATAATGTGTACATTGGTGCCCATACCGCGATTGCCGGATGTGTGGGTATTTCCGGAAGCGCCAGGATCGGCAGGCACTGCATGATTGGCGGAGGTGCAGGAATCGTCGGTCACCTTGAGATCGCCGACCATGTGACGGTTACCGGAATGACGATGGTCACAAAATCGATAACCGAGCCGGGCATCTATTCCTCGGGTGTTCCGGCCCAGGATAATGCATCCTGGAACCGGAACTATGCACGTTTCCGCCGCCTGGACCAGCTGGCCCGGCGGGTGGTACGACTGGAACGCATGCTGACTGATGAAAAAAGGCGAAACAGGGAGTAGTCGAGTGAAATCACCCCGCTCTGGCAGCCAGCTGCGGTACACGAGAAATCGAACATGGATATCAACCAGATTCTTAAGCATCTTCCGCACCGCTACCCGTTTCTGCTCATTGACCGGGTAACGGAGTTTCATGCGGGCGAGTCCCTGACCGGCATCAAGAATGTGACCTACAATGAGCCCTTCTTCCAGGGCCATTTCCCGCAACGTCCGGTTATGCCGGGGGTGCTGATCCTCGAGGCCATGGCACAGGCAACCGGTCTGCTGGCATTTTGCACCGTCGAGCGGGGCGCGGAGAGGGACAGTCTGTATTTTCTGGTCGGTATTGACAGGGCCCGGTTCAAACATCCGGTAGAGCCGGGAGACCAACTGGTGCTGAATACCCGGTTGATCAGGTCGCGGCGGGGCATCTGGGTATTTGACTGCGATGCCAGGGTTGACGGCAAGGTGGTCGCCTCGGCGGAAATCATGTGCACAGAAAGGGATATCGACTCTTGATTGATACCATGGCGGTCATCGATGATGGCGCCGAGCTTGCGGGTGGTGTCCGTGTCGGGGCCTACAGCGTTATCGGAGCGGATGTGGTCATTGGTGAAAATACGGTGATCGGCCCCCACGTTGTCATTCAGGGCCATACGCGAATCGGCAGGGAAAACACCATTCACCAGTTCGCATCCCTTGGCGATTCGCCGCAGGACAAGAAATACGGCGGTGAACCGACGCGGCTGGAGATCGGGGACCGGAACACCATACGCGAATTCGTTACCATGAATCGTGGCACGGTACAGGATGAAGGTGTGACCCGTCTCGGTGATGATAACTGGATCATGGCCTATGTTCATATTGCACATGACTGCCGCGTCGGAAACCAGACGGTCTTTGCGAACAACGCCTCGCTGGCGGGGCATGTGACTGTCGGAGATTTCGCGATACTCGGCGGATTTACGCTGGTGCACCAGTTTTGTGCGATCGGTGCCCATGCCCTGACCGCTTATGGCACCGGTATCAGCAGGGACATACCGCCCTATATTACCGTCGGCGGCAGCCCGGCGAAGGCGCATGGCCTGAATATGGAGGGTCTGCGACGCCGCGGATTTTCAGCAGACAGACGAAAGGCACTGCGCCGCGCCTACAAGACGCTCTACCGCGAGAACCTGTCCCTTCAGGATGCCCTGTTGCGGCTGAAGGAGCAGGCCGGTGAATGCGTCGAGGTCGGGGTGCTGGTTGATTTCCTGGAAAGGCAGACGCGTGGAATCGTTCGCTAGCAACGCATCCCGCATGCAGGGCGCCACCAGTATATATTGCACAGACCGCGAAACGGTGCATGTCGAATAATTCCCATCCCCTCCACATTGGCATCATTGCCGGTGAAGCATCCGGTGACAATATAGCAGCCGGCCTGATTCATGCCATTCGCGAGAAGGTGCCGGAGACATTGTTTGAGGGTATTGCGGGCCCGCGTATGCGGGATGCCGGCTGTTTCAGCCTGTATCCGATGGAACGTCTGTCGGTTATGGGCCTGACCGAGGTGCTCAGGCACTTGCCCGGGTTGTTATCCATGCGCCGGGAATTGCGCCGCCATTTCCTGGAAACACTGCCGGATATATTCATCGGAGTGGATGCCCCGGATTTCAATCTGGCGCTTGCCAGGCAATTGAAGCAGGCCGGAATCCGGACGCTGCACTACGTCAGTCCTTCCGTCTGGGCATGGCGCCGGTATCGTGTCCGCAAGATCGCGGAAAGCATCGACTGCATGCTGACGCTGTTCCCGTTCGAGGAGCAGTTTTACCGGGAGCACGAAATTCCGGTCCGGTGCGTGGGGCATCCCATGGCCGATCTGATCGCAGACGAGGTCGATGCAGAGCGCGCCCGCCTGCATCTGGAAATCACCCACACGGGTCCGCTGGTCGCCCTCCTGCCCGGCAGCCGCGAGGGTGAGGTCAGACGCATGGCGCCCCCGTTCATCAGGGCGGCGGCCTGGTGTCATGAGCGTTGCAGTAATATGCAATTCGTTGTACCGCTGGCAAATGCGGCCTGCAGATTGGTATTCGAAGCGGCCCTTTCGCGACTGGGGTCGGCAATTCCGGTGACCTTGCTGACTCACCAGTCGCTTGAGGCCATGGCGGCCGCGGACGTTGTACTGACGGCATCAGGAACCGCAACACTGGAAGGGATGCTGCTCAAGCGCCCCATGGCAGTGGCATACCGGCTCGCACCGATAACCTATTTCATTGCCAGAATGATGGTGCACTCGAGGTATTATTCACTGCCCAATCTGCTTGCCGACCAGCCCCTGGTCCGGGAATTTATCCAGACCGAGGCAACCCCGGAAGCCATGGGTGGGGAACTTCTTTCCCTGCTGGAAGACCGGGAGCGGGCAGAGAAGTTGTCCTTGGTTTTCTCCCGGATTCATGAAGATTTGCGGCGCGATGCAAACCGCGCGGCGGCCGCGGCAGTGCTGGAGATGGTGGGGCGGCAACATGTCGTGGTATAGCTCGCCGGTACCGCCTGCGGGCCGTGTGGCCGGTGTCGATGAAGCCGGCCGGGGGCCTTTGGCGGGGCCGGTCGTGGCCGCTGCGGTCATTCTCGATCCGGACAATCCGATCGGCGGACTGCGGGATTCGAAGCGGCTGTCGGAGTCCCGCCGTGAAGCGTTATACGAGGAAATCAGTGAAAAGGCCCGGGCCTGGGCGGTTGCGTGTGCCGATGTCGAGGAAATCGACCGCATCAATATACTGCAGGCCACGCTGCTGGCCATGCAGCGTGCCGTCCTGCTGCTGCATCCGGGCGCCGATTTCGCGCTGATTGACGGTAACCGCTGCCCGGCGCTGCCATGTCCTGCGGAGTACGTCATAAAGGGCGACAGCCGCGTTGCGGCAATCAGTGCTGCATCTATCATGGCGAAGGTGACACGCGACCGGGAGATGGTCGCACTGGATGCGCTGTATCCCGGTTACGGACTCGCGCGGCACAAGGGCTATCCGAGCAAGGTGCACATCGAGGCGATCCGCGACCGGGGTGTGTTGCCCATCCACCGCCGGTCCTTTGCGCCGGTCAGGGACGTGCTGGAACAGCAGCACGGGGTTCAGGCGGCGACTGTTGCAAGGTCCGCTTTAGAAGCCGCTGCAAAATCTCCTTCAAAATAACTAACCCGGTTACGACCGTCCTGCTTGCTCCTGTAGAGGGCCACATCGGCCTTGTCGAGCACGTCACCGGGAAGGGTAACGCCCGCAGGGTAACTGGCAATGCCGATGCTGACGGTTGTGCTGATTTCCTGACCGTTGACCTCAATCGCGGTGTGCTGAATGGCGGAACAGATACGTTTGGCCGCGGAGGCAGCACACTCCGTGCCTGTGTTTGCCATCAGGATGACAAATTCGTCGCCGCCGAAGCGTGCCAGGACATCCGAAGCGCGGACACATGCATTGATTGAGCGGGCAACCGCCTTCAACAGGCGGCTGCCGGCGATGTGGCCATGCCGGTCATTGATGGACTTGAGCTTGTCGATGTCGACCATTATGACTGTGAACGGGTGCCCGTAGCGTGCGGCGCGTGCAACCTCCTTTTCCATAATCATGTTGAAAGCGCGCATGTTCAGCATGCCGGTAAGATCATCCGTCTGGGAAACGACGGTAATTTTTCTTTTGGCGCGGATGATGTCAGCAGCCAGAATTGATGTGACATAGGCGACCAGCAGGAATGGTGAAAATTTAGCCATCAACAGGGTGAAGGTTTTTGGCGAAAAAATCCCATCCGCGTAACTTGCGTAGGCGATGAACAGGTAACAGCTGGCGATCAGTGCAACCTCGAGCAGGGTCATGACCTTCCCGAGCGTGATGGCACTGGCAATGATGACCAGCAGGTACAGGTTGAGCAACGGGCTTTCGACCATGCCTGTGTGCCACAAAACGACACTGATAAAGGAAATCATGGCCCATGTCTCGATAGCCAGCTTCCAGCGCGATTCGCTCGAGCTGAAGATGAGATAGCGGAAAAATACGATAAATGCCGCATAACCGACCATTGTGACAACCAGCGCATCGGTATTGGTTACGGGTTCCATGGGTATGAAGTAGTACAGCATCACCAGAATCAGGAGCAGCCAGTGCAGTTCCGCGATGCTGCGCGAAAAAGTCTCGAACTCTTCTGTTTCGAGATTCGCGGGCAGCATGGTATCCAGAATCTTCTTCATAGCCGTTCGATTATCCTCATGTCAGATGATTACTGTCTTTATCGACACGGGGGGCGGGTTGTTTAGTTGTGCAGCGCTTTCGTGCGGCATGGTCAATCTTTATAAATAATCTGTAAATGTTTCATAAGCCTATGAAATACATAATAATAAAATATACGAAACGGGGTGCATCCCGGACTTGAATCCTGATCGGGAAACCCGGACACTTTTTCAATGCAACCCGCCTTTGTTCATCTGCATCTGCACACGGAATACTCGCTGGTAAACGGTATCGTACGGATCAAGCCGCTGGTCAGGGCCGTGGCGCAGACCGGTATGCCGGCCGTGGCCGTAACGGACCAGTGCAATCTGTTCGCCATGGTGAAATTCTACCGTGCCGCCATGGCGCAGGGGATCAAGCCACTGGTGGGCGTCGATGCGTGGGTTTCAGGCAGCGCCGGTAGCAGCCAGCTCTCCCGACTGGTATTGCTCTGCAGGTCTGTCGGGGGCTACCTGAACCTGACCCGGCTGATATCCCGCAGCTACATCGAGGGTCAGCAGCGGGGCGTGCCGGTAATGGAACGGGACTGGTTTGCAGGCAATTCCGACGGTCTGATTGCGCTTTCGGGTGGTCGCGCAGGCGACATCGGCCAAGCCCTGCTGGCTGGCAAGACCGACCTGGCGGAAGGACTGCTGCATGGGTGGATGCAGCTGTTCCCGGGCAGTTTTTATCTTGAACTGCAGCGCACAGGACGTCCCGGGGAAGATGCCTGTATTCAGCATACGATCGGGTTGGCAGAGAAGCACACCGTACCGGTCGTTGCCACCAACGATGTGCATTTTATCAAGGCGGTTGATTTCGGGGCGCATGAGGCGCGCGTGTGTATCAATGAAGGCCGCACGCTCGATGATCCCCGACGTCCGCACGAGTTTACCGACCAGCAATATTTGCGAACGCCCGAAGAGATGCTGGAATTATTCAGCGACATCCCGGAAGCGCTCGAGAATACCGTGGAAATTGCGCGGCGCTGCAATCTCGAACTCGAACTGGGCAAGAACTATCTGCCCGATTTTCCGGTACCGGATGGCACCGGACTGGCCGTGTATTTCCGGTCCCGGGCGGAGCAGGGGCTTGACCGCAGGCTGGAAGCGATTCTTGACCCGAATGCGCCTGATCAGGAAGCAAAACGCGATGTTTACCGCAAGCGGCTGCTGGCCGAAATCGACGTCATCCTGGATATGGGATTCCCGGGTTATTTCCTCATCGTCGCCGACTTTATCATCTGGGCAAAGAACAATGGCATCCCGGTGGGTCCCGGCCGTGGCTCCGGTGCGGGTTCGCTGGTGGCCTATGCACTGGCCATCACTGATCTGGACCCGATCCGCTATGACCTGCTGTTCGAACGCTTTCTGAATCCGGAAAGAATATCCATGCCGGATTTTGACGTGGATTTCTGCATGGAGGGTCGCGACCGCGTCATCGAGTATGTCGCCGAACGCTACGGGCGGGACCGGGTATCGCAGATCATTACCTACGGTTCCATGGCCGCCAAGGCCGTGGTACGTGATGTGGGCAGGGTGCTGGGTCATCCCTACGGTTTCGTCGACCGGATCGCAAAACTGATTCCGTTCGAAATCGGCATGACCCTCGACAGGGCGCTGGAACAGGAAGCGGCACTCAGCGAACTGTATGACAGCGATGAGGATGTCCGGTCAGTGATCGACCTGGCACGCTCGCTGGAGGGATTGGCACGGAACGCCGGCAAGCATGCCGGCGGCGTTGTCATCGCGCCTTCGAAATTGACAGATTTCACCCCGCTATACTGCGAGCAGGGCAGCGGGGCCATTGTAAGCCAGTTCGACAAGGACGACGTCGAAGCCGTGGGACTGGTGAAATTCGATTTCCTGGGCCTGCGCACGCTTACCATTATCGACTGGGCGTTGAAGACCATCAACGAGCGCTGCAGCGCCGATGGTAGTGAGCCGATCGATATCAATGCCATCCCGCTGACCGACCGTTCGACCTTCGACCTGCTCAAGGCCTGCAATTCGACGGCGGTCTTTCAGCTGGAGTCCACGGGGATGAAGGACCTGATACGCCGGCTGCAACCGGATACCTTCGACGAAATCGTGGCCCTGGTCGCCCTGTTCCGCCCGGGCCCCCTGCAGTCCGGGATGGTTGACGATTTTATCAAGCGCAAGCACGGAAAGGCACAAATTGAATATCCGCACCCGGACCTCGAACCCATCCTGAAACCCACCTATGGCGTCATTCTCTATCAGGAACAGGTGATGCAGATTGCCCAGGTTCTGGCCGGCTATACCCTGGGTGGCGCGGATATGCTGCGGCGCGCGATGGGCAAGAAAAAACCGGAGGAAATGGCACGCCAGCGCACGATCTTCATCGAGGGGGCGGGCGGGCACGGTGTGGATGAATCGCTGGCATCCAGAATATTCGACCTGATGGAAAAGTTTGCCGGTTACGGTTTCAACAAGAGCCACTCGGCAGCCTATGCGCTGATTTCCTACCAGACGGCCTGGCTGAAGGCCCATTACCCGGCGGCTTTCATGGCGGCGGTGCTGTCGGCGGATATGGACAACACCGACAAGATCGTACACCTGATCGCGGAGTGCCGGGACATGCAGCTCAAGGTCGTTCCGCCGGACGTGAACCGTTCCCACTATCGTTTTACGGTGCAGGCGGACGACACGATAATCTATGGTCTGGGTGCTATCAAGGGTGTCGGTCAGGCCGCCATCGAGGGGATGCTGGCGGAACGCTCGGCAGGGGGCAGGTTTGCTGATCTGCTTGATCTCTGTCAGCGAGTGGATCTGCGCAAGGTCAACCGCCGGGTGCTGGATGCACTGATACGGGCCGGCGCGCTGGACTCCATGGGCCAGACGCGGGCAGCGCAGCATGCCGGTCTCGACCAGGCGCTGAAGCAGGCCGAACAGCTATCCCGGGACCTGGATACGGGACAGAACGACCTGTTCGGTGAAACCGGCATGGCGGTTTCCGGTGTGGCGGGAGTCAAGGCACTGACGGAGTGGGACGAGGAGCAGAGACTCACGGGTGAGAAGGAGACCCTGGGCCTGTACCTGACCGGCCACCCGATCACGCGGTACGAACCGGAGTTGGTCTGTATAACGACCGGAAAACTGGCTGACCTGGCGGTCCCCGGTGCAGGCGCTTCGGGGGAGGCCGGCGGCAGGCAGGGCGGGGGAGAGCGCACGGTCACCATTGCCGGACTGGTCACCAGTATGCGCATCCGCAAGACCCAGCGCGGCGGCAAGATAGCCTTCCTGACACTGGATGATCGCACGGCACGTCTGGACGTGCGGGTGTTTCCGGATATTTTTGACCGCTACCAGTCCCAGCTCGCCAAGGACAAGGTGCTGGTCATCCAGGGTGCCCTCGGGCTGGATGATTTTACCGGCGGCTACCAGGTCACCGCCCAGACAATCTATGACATCAACCAGGCCCGCGAGACTTTTGCCCGGCGGCTGGTCGTGGGCGTTGAATCAGGGCAGGCCGGCAATGGCTTCGTCTGTTCGCTCGCCAGCATTCTGGAGCCGTTTCGCGAAGGTCATTGTCCGGTCTGCATCGAGTACACAGGCGGTACGGCACAGGCCCGGGTCGAACTGGGCGAGGCGTGGACAGTGCATCCGAGTGATGTATTGTTGCAGCGGCTGCGTAACCTGGCTGGAAAAGACCACGTCAACGTAGAGTATCCCCGGGGCGGTGGCTGCTGGTAATATGTGCAGTCTGGATATCCGGTTGAATCCTTTCGTCATTCCCGCGGGCAACGCGCCTGGGAAGTCGCCGGCTGAATATCCGGTTTTCATGACGGTGCGCCTTCCGGATGACAACCGGGGAGAGGCCCCGCAGGAAGCAAGACAGTACTCCGGATGAACGCATGAACCTCAACTTTCTTGAATTCGAACAGCCGATTGCCGAGCTCGAGGCGAAGATCGACGAACTGCACTATGTCGGTGACGATGCCGACATCAACATCAATGACGAAGTCAGCAAGCTCAAGGAGAAAAGCCGTGCCCTAACCAAGACGATTTTCTCCGGTCTGACTTCCTGGCAGATTTCACAGCTGGCGCGCCATCCGCAGCGTCCCTATGCGCTGGACTATATCTCCAGGATATTCACCGACTTTCATGAGCTGCACGGCGACCGACATTATGCCGATGACCATGCCATCGTCGGCGGACTCGCCCGAATTGACGATACTCCCGTCATGATTATCGGCCAGCAAAAAGGGCGCGACACGAGGGAGAAACTGCACCGCAATTTCGGTATGCCGCGTCCGGAGGGTTACCGCAAGGCCCTGCGGCTGATGCATATGGCGGAGACATTCAGCCTGCCGGTACTGACATTCATCGATACCCCGGGGGCCTATCCGGGTATCGGCGCCGAGGAGCGCGGCCAGAGCGAGGCCATTGCCAGAAATCTGTTCGTCATGGCAAGGCTGCGCACGCCCGTTATCTCGACCGTCATTGGCGAGGGCGGTTCCGGCGGCGCGCTGGCAATCGGGGTCGGCGACCGGACCCTCATGCTGCAGTACAGCACCTATTCCGTCATTTCCCCGGAAGGTTGCGCCTCCATCCTGTGGAAGAGCGCCGAGAAGGCCGCCGATGCGGCCGAGGCACTTGGCATCACTTCCGACCGGCTGCTGGAACTGGGTCTGATCGACAGGGTCATCAATGAACCACTGGGGGGGGCACACCGCGATGTCGATGCCATGGCGGCGAGCATCAAGTCGGCCCTGCACGATGAACTCGAAAGCACCCGGAAGGTTTCCACGGACGAATTGATCGAGTCACGTTACCGGCGCCTGATGACGATTGGCCAGTTCACCGAGCGCTGAGATCGCGACAACCTGCTGCGCAGGCAATCAGGGCCCGGGCTTTTTTTGCGGCACTGAAAACGATTGCCACAGCGATCACAGCGTATACTGTGAATCGCCCCTTTTTTACTGTTTGCTCCGTAGTCTCTGCGGCAAAGGCATTTATTGAAATTTCCATCCCCGGCAGCAGGCATACATGAAATTCGTCCCTGAAAAACTCCTCGAACAGCTGCGCACCTGCCCGGCGGCGTGTTACTGGGTAGCCTACAGCGGCGGTCTGGATTCCCATGTCCTGCTGCATGCGCTGGCCGGCCTGGGCGAGCGGCTGGACAGGGACATCGGGGCTGTGCATGTCAACCACGGGCTGCAGGCAGCGGCGGATCGCTGGGAGCGCCATTGTGCCCGTGTCTGCGCCGCTCTGGACGTCCCCATGACCGTGCTGCCTGTCGACGCCGCGGCTGCTGCGGGCGACAGTCCGGAAGCCGCGGCCCGTTCCGCCCGCTACGCGGCTCTGGCAGCATGGCTTCCGGCCGGCCACTGTCTGCTGAGCGCCCAGCACCAGGACGACCAGGCCGAGACCCTGCTGTTGCAGTTACTGCGCGGCAGCGGCGTCAGCGGGCTTGCCGCCATGCCGGTGGTCGCGGCACTGGGGGCCGGCAGGCTGCTGCGTCCCCTGCTTCCGTATACCCGCCAGGCCCTGCATGATTACGCCCTTGCCGCGCACCTGTCATGGGTCGAGGATCCGAGTAATACGGATACGGCATTCGACAGGAACTACCTGCGCCGGCACATTATGCCGGTGCTCAGGCAGCGCTGGCCTGCAGCACCGGCCGCCCTGGCGCGCAGCGCCGTGCATTGTGCCGAGGCGGCGGCGCTGCTGGCCCGGCTTGCCGAGCAGGATCTGGAAGCGGTCAGCGACAGGGGGCGGGGTGTGGTCTTTATGGAGTCGCTCACGGCATTGCCAGCCGGTCGCCAGCGCAATGTGCTGCGCCACTGGATCCGGGAGACCGCCGGGAAGGTACCGTCCACGGCGGTGCTGGCACGTATCCGCAATGACTTGTTGCGCAGCCGGCGGGATGCGTCACCGTGCGTGCAGTGGGGCGGGTACGAGGTGCGTCGTTACCGTGATGCGCTGTATCTGTTGCACCGGAAACCGGCAACGGACCGCGATCGGGTGCTGGACTGGTCACTGGATGAACCCCTGCGCCTGCCAGGGGCGGGCGGCATGCTCAGTGTCACACGCGGGACCGGACGCGGCGTCCGGGCGGCTGCCGTTGCTGCCGCCGGTGTCCGCGTGGCCTGGCGCCGGGGAGGTGAACGCTGTCGCCCGGCCGGTCGGGAACACCACCGGTCCCTGAAGAAGCTGTTTCAGGAGCAGGGGATCCCGCCCTGGGAGCGCGAACGCATACCCCTGATCTACATCGGCGGTGAACTGGCCGCCGTGGCCGATCTGTGGGTCTGTGCCCCCTTCCAGGCAGGCTCGGCCGAGGCCGGTCTGCTGGTCAACTGGCGGAAATCGGATGGCGGCGTCGATACAACCGGTACCCGGTCGGGCAATTGAGGTCACCTTCCCGATCTGGTAACGTTGATGCCCGTCCCGCGGCGATGGTGTCGCAGCTGATTTCAAGGCAGTAGATGACCCGATTTATCTTTATCACCGGCGGTGTTGTGTCTTCCCTTGGCAAGGGAATCGCATCCGCCTCCCTGGGTACCTTGCTGGAAACCCGGGGCCTCAAGGTGACCCTGCTCAAGCTTGATCCCTATATCAATGTCGACCCCGGTACCATGAGCCCCTTTCAGCACGGCGAGGTCTTTGTCACCAATGACGGTGCGGAGACCGACCTCGATCTGGGTCATTATGAACGCTTCGTTCGCACCACCATGACCAGAGATAACAACTTCACCACCGGGCAGATCTACGAAAGCGTCATCCGCAAGGAGCGTCACGGCGATTATCTCGGTGCGACCGTGCAGGTGATCCCCCATATCACGGACGAGATCAAGGCATGTATCCGCAAGGGGGCCGACGAGGCCGATATCGCCATGGTGGAGATCGGCGGCACCGTGGGTGATATCGAGTCCCTGCCGTTCCTGGAGGCGATCCGCCAGATGGGCGTTGAACTCGGTCATGAGCGTGCCCTGTTCATGCACCTGACACTGGTCCCCTACATCTCGGCATCCGGTGAAATCAAGACCAAGCCGACCCAGCACTCCGTCAAGGAGCTGCGCTCCATCGGCATACAGCCCGATATCCTGCTGTGCCGGGCGGACCGTCCGCTGCCGCCGGCGGAACGCCGCAAGGTGGCGCTGTTTACCAACGTAGAGGAGCGTGCGGTCATATCCGCGGTGGATGTGGACAGCATATACAAGATTCCGCTGTTGCTGCACGAGCAGCACCTGGATGATATCGTCGTCGAGAAAATGCACATTGCTGCCAGTCCGGCGGACCTGCGCGAGTGGGAGAAGGTTAACCGGGACAGTGAACGGCGTGAAGGCGAGATCACCATTGCCATGGTCGGCAAGTATATGGACCTGACGGAGTCCTACAAGTCCCTGTCCGAGGCGCTGATTCACGCGGGCATCCATACCCGGACCCATGTCCGGATCCACTATGTCGAGTCGGAAACCATCGAATCACAGGGCACCGGTGTGCTGGATGGCGCCGATGCCATCCTGGTGCCGGGCGGATTCGGCGAGCGCGGCATCGAGGGCAAGATCGAGGCTGTACGCCATGCCCGCGAGGAGCGCATACCCTATCTCGGCATCTGTCTGGGCATGCAGGTCGCCGTCATCGAATTCGCCCGCCATGTAGCCGGTCTGGATCGCGCGCATTCAACGGAGTTCGACAAGGGTACCGCACATCCCGTGATTGCGTTGATTACGGAATGGAGCCGTGGGGACGGGGGTACGGAATATCGCAGTGAGGATTCCGATCTGGGCGGCACCATGCGGCTCGGGGGCCAGCCATGCAAACTGGAACCCGACAGTCTGGCGCATCGCCTGTATGGCAAGGATACGATTGTGGAACGGCACCGCCACCGCTATGAATTCAACAACCGCTACCGGGAACTGCTGCAGGAAAAAGGTCTGCGCCTTTCCGGCGTTTCCATTGACGGCGAGCTGGTCGAGGTGATCGAGATCAGCAATCATCCCTGGTTTTTCGCCTGCCAGTTTCACCCTGAATTCACGTCGACACCACGCGATGGCCATCCCCTGTTTACCGGTTTCGTCGAGGCAGCAAAGATCTATCATGCCGCGCAGCAGCACGCCACCGCCGTTGCGGCCGTGGCACAGGTGGATGCCTGATACGCTGCCATGGATCTGTGTGGATTCAATGCGGGTATAGAACACCCCCTGTTCCTGATCGCGGGTCCCTGCGTTATTGAGAGCGAGTCGCTGGCCATCGATACGGCGGGGCGGTTGCGGGAAATCACCGGCGATCTGGAGATACCGTTCATCTACAAGTCGTCATTCGACAAGGCCAACCGTTCCTCGCACGAGAGTTTTCGAGGTCCCGGTATCGCCGAAGGACTGCGTATCCTGGAGTCCGTCAGGTCACAAATCGGTGTGCCCGTGTTGACGGATGTCCACGAAGACACGCCCCTGAACGAGGTCGCCGCCGTGGTGGATGTCCTGCAGACGCCAGCTTTTCTGTGTCGCCAGACAAATTTTATCCAGAACGTGGCGCGCCAGGGAAAGCCGGTCAATATCAAGAAGGGCCAGTTCCTTTCCCCCTGGGACATGAAGAACGTAGTGGACAAGGCGCAGGCAACCGGCAACCGTCAGGTCATGGTTTGCGAGCGTGGCGTGACGTTCGGATATAACAACCTGGTGTCCGACATGCGCTCCCTGGCGGTCATGCGCAACTGCAACGTCCCCGTCGTCTACGATGCCACGCATTCGGTGCAGCTGCCTGGCGGGCAGGGCAGCCGTTCCGGCGGTCAGCGGGAGTTCGTGCCGGTGCTGGCAAGGGCGGCTGTCGCAGCCGGTGTCGCCGGCGTATTCATGGAAACCCACCCGGATCCGGAAATGGCGCTCAGCGACGGCCCCAATGCCTGGCCCCTGGACGAGATGCACATGCTGCTGGCGACCCTGAAGCAACTGGATGCGACGGTAAAATCGTCCCCCCTGCCGGAGACAGCGCTCCTTGACTTCTAGGCAGTATAATTGAAATAGATTATAACCTGCTGATAAATGGTGAAAATATGTCAGAAATTTCCGAGGTTCATGGGCGCGAGATAATTGATTCCCGCGGTAATCCGACCGTCGAGGCGGAGGTCACCCTGCGCTCCGGTGCCGTTGGCCGGGCCGCCGTGCCATCGGGGGCATCCACCGGTACCCGGGAAGCCGTCGAACTGCGTGACGGCGACCGGCAGCGATACGGGGGGAAGGGGGTACTGAAGGCGGTCGAAAACATCAACATGGTGATCCGCGACGCCGTACGCGGTCGGGATGCTGCCGGTCAGGCGGAAATCGATCACCTGATGATTGAACTGGACGGCACCGACAACAAGGGGCGCCTGGGGGCCAATGCCTTGCTGGCGGTTTCCCTGGCCAACGCCCATGCCCTGGCACTCGAACAGGGGGTCGGTCTGTACCGCCTGCTGGGTGGTGATGGCCCCTTTCAGATGCCGGTACCCATGATGAATATCATCAATGGCGGTGTCCATGCCGATAACAGCGTGGACCTGCAGGAGTTCATGATTCTGCCGGTGGGCGCGCCCAGCCTGCGCGAGGCCGTGCGTTACGGCGCCGAGGTATTCCATGCCCTGAAGCAGGTACTGGGTGCCCGCGGTCTGAATACTGCAGTGGGTGATGAAGGCGGATTCGCGCCGGACCTGCCATCCAACGAGGCGGCCATCGAGGTCATCCTCGAGGCGATAGAGAAGGCCGGTTACAAGGCGGGCAGGGACATCTATCTCGGCCTGGATCCCGCCAGTTCCGAATTCTACCGCGATGGAAAATACGTACTGGCTTCGGAAGGGCGTGAATTCACGGCGGCCGAGTTCACTGGGTACCTGGCGGACTGGGTGGAACGCTACCCGATCATCAGCATCGAGGACGGTCTGGCTGAAAGCGACTGGGACGGCTGGAAGCTGCATACCGAGGTGCTCGGCGACAGAATCCAGCTGGTCGGCGATGATCTGTTTGTCACCAATACCGCCATACTCAGGGAAGGCATCAGCCGGGGGATAACCAACTCCATTCTTATCAAACTGAATCAGATCGGCACCCTGACCGAGACGCTGGAGGCCATTAATATGGCGGAAGAGGCCGGTTACACCGCCGTTATCTCGCACCGCTCAGGCGAAACCGAAGATGTCACCATTGCCGATGTCGCGGTGGGCACGTCGGCCACCCAGATCAAGACCGGGTCGATGTCGCGTTCCGATCGGGTGGCAAAATACAACCAGCTGATACGCATCGAGGAGGAACTCGGGAGCAGTGCCAGCTATGCAGGGATGGCTGCCTTCAGGCACGGAGGCGCCGGCTGAGTCCTGCCGGCAGTTCTGCAATGACGCAGGGTGACCGGTGTTTGCGGCCATGAAGAAGCTGCTCGCGCTGCTCCTGCTGTTGCTCGTCTATCTGCAGTACCGCCTGTGGTTCGGGGGAGGCAGCCTGGTGGACGTCTGGGAACTCAGCCGGGAGGTCGATTCACAGGAGCTGGAAAACGAAAGTCTGCGGGAGCGCAATGCCGCGCTCGATGCGGAGGTGCAGGACCTGCAGCAGGGCCTCGACGCCATCGAGGAGCATGCCCGCGAAGACCTTGGCATGGTCAAGAAAGGCGAGACCTTCTATCAGGTGGTGGAGTGAATGTTCTTGCGCCCGGTACCATGGATGCCGGCAGCGGCGTGTGAAATGCACCGCAGAGTCGCAGAGGGCGCAGTGAAATCCATGATGATGGACGCGAAGAAAGGCAATTCAGCATCGGTAAATGGCGATGACATTTCTGCGCAGTCTCCAGCATTGCGGGGGCGATGAATCATTGGATTGTTTTTCAAAAAATTATCACCCGATGTTGTGAAATAGCTTTCGGGCAGCATTGACAGGCAGGCAAGATCTGAAGTCTTCCTTGGGATTTTTGCGCCTGTGCGATCAGTGAAATGTTAATCTCTGCGGCAGATTTATCCTTTTCCGGAGGATGCCCGCTAATTGTCCGGGCTGCGTGGTTTTGAGCGGTTCTGGTCCAGGCGACAAGGTAAAATACTGGGCGCTGGTACCCGCCGCAGGTGCGGGCTTGCGTATGGGCGTGGCCACGCCCAAACAGTATCTCAGGCTGGGCAGGCGGAGCGTCCTGGAACATACGCTGGATGCCTTGCTGGCCTGTGGGCATATCTCGGGGATCGTCCTAGTGGTTTCCGAAATCGACGCACACTGGCCGGTGATCGCGGATCGTTATTCCGGCCGATCTGTCGAGACCGTGACCGGCGGGGCCGAGCGTTGCCACTCGGTTCTGAACGGTCTGGACTACCTGGCTGACAAAGCCGGCACTGACGATCAGGTGCTGGTGCACGATGCCGCCCGGCCCTGCGTACGTACGGTTGACATCGACAGGCTGATCGCTGCGGTAGCCGGAAGCGAGCATGGCGGCCTGCTGGGTTTGCCGGTTGCCGATACCATGAAGCGTGTGGATGCCGAGGCTCGGATCGAGACGACGGTTCCGCGGGAACGCCTGTGGCGGGCAATGACACCCCAGCTGTTTCGTCTGGCACTGTTGCGGGATGCGCTGCGCCAGGTCATCGACGGCGGCAGACTGATCACCGACGAGGCGGCGGCGATGGAGATTGCCGGCTTTCGCCCGCTCATGGTGCAGGGCCATGGTGATAATATCAAGATCACTACGCCGTCCGATCTTGCCGTGGCGGCATTCTACCTGCAGACGAGGGAATCTTCATGAGAATAGGGCAGGGCATCGATGCACATGCCTACCGGTGCGGAGGCACGCTGGTACTGGGTGGCGTGACAATACCCCATGAGCGCAGTCTGGAAGCGCATTCCGATGGCGACGTTGTGCTGCACGCCCTGTGCGATGCGCTGCTGGGCGCGGCCGGACTGGGCGATATCGGCCACTATTTCCCGCCCGAGGATCCGGCCTTCGAAAACATTGACAGCAGGGTGTTGCTGCGCACAGTCGTCGAGCAGGTTGACGGCAGGCGGTTGCGGATCGCCAACGCCGATGTCACCATCATTGCCCAGGCACCAAGGCTGGCCCCGTACATCGAGGCCATGCGCTCGAATATCGGCACTGATCTGCAAATCGAGCCCGCCCGGGTCAATATCAAGGCAACCACCACGGAGCATATGGGATTCACCGGCCGGGGAGAGGGTGTCGCGGCCTTTGCCGTCGTCCTGCTCGATGAGCCGGTCCACTGACTTAGCCTCGTGCTGGATGAAGCCATCCATTCCCTGCCCCGGGCCTGGGGCATACCACCGGCAAGCGGCCGGCTGCGCCACTTACCGGAAGACTTTGGGGTATGGGAAATCCCGCTGCAGCAGCCCGACGGTACGGGCGAGCATGTCTGGCTGCGGATTCGAAAACGGGGGGAAAATACCCTGCACGTCGCCGAACAACTGGCGCGGTTCGCCGATGTTCCCCTCCGCGAAGTCGGTTACGCGGGTCTCAAGGACCGGCATGCCGTTGCCGAGCAATGGTTTTCCGTTCGTATCCCGGGCAGGGACGGCCTGCCCTGGGATACCCTGCATTCTGACACCCTGACGGTACTCGAGTATGCACGGCACTCACGCAAGCTGCGCCGCGGCGCGCTGCGGGGCAATCGCTTCCGGATATGTATTCGCGATGTCCGGGGCGACCGCGCCGCCGTCGAGCAGCGCTTGCAGATGATCGCCGGGCATGGGGTGCCGAACTATTTCGGGGAACAGCGTTTCGGGCGGGATGGCGGCAATTTGCGCACCGCCGACAGGCTGTTCGACAACCCCCGCCGGCGCCTGTCGCGCAATCAGCGCAGCCTGGCGTTGTCGGCGGCGCGCGCATTTCTGTTCAACCGGGTATTGTCACGCCGGGTAACGGACGCAATATGGAATCGTCCCATTGCTGGTGACGCCATGCAGCTGGCCGGCTGCCGCAGTTTCTTTATTGCCGGGACAGTTGATGCCGGACTGTCGGCGCGGGTCGAATCCCGGGATATCCATCCAACCGGTCCGCTGCACGGCAAGGGGGAGAGCCCCGTGCGGGAGGCGTGCCGGGAACTGGAGAGTGCGACCCTGTCCGGATACGGGGGCTGGCTGCAGGGGCTTGAAGCCGCCGGACTCGGTCAGGAGCGCCGTGCATTGCGGCTGATTGTCTCCGGGCTTGAGTGGTGCTGGACTGAGGGCGGCGATCTGGTGCTGGCGTTTTCACTGCCCGCAGGCTGTTATGCCACCGGCGTACTGCGCGAACTGGTGTTAGAACCTATCTCATAATCCCGCACGAGCCGCGTTGCAGACCGAAATCCCTGCCTGCCAGACGCACCGCGCAGCACAGTACTTGATGTACGGGCAAGCGGGGCAACACAGCAGGCAGGGATTTCGGACGCAACCCCTCGGGGACCGGGCGATTTTGCCCCATGGCTTTGTTGCGGCTCGCTCATGTAGCATTGGCTACACCACGCTCACCGCGTCTTGCCATGAACCAAAATCGCCACGGTCGCGGCCGCGGGGGATTTTGAGATAGGTTCTAGCGTGATGTCCGCAACAGAACGTACAATGCGCCGGCACCGCCGTGGCGTGCCGGCGCCGAGCAGAACGCCAGCACATCATGATGCTGGCGCAGCCAGCTATTGAGCCGGTTCTTCAGGACCGGCGTATTGGTCATGGATCCGTAACCCTTGCCGTGGATGATCCGGATACCGCGAATCCGCCGGTCGCGGCTATGTGCGATGAAACCGATCAGCGATTCGCGGGCGGTGGCCGTCGTCATGCCGTGCATATCGAGTTCGGCCCCGATGGGCAACTGACCGCGCCGCAGTCGCTGCAACTGCCGCTGCTGAACACCACCCCTGGAGAAAAACAGGTATTCTTCCGGCGCTACCTCACCCGCATCGAAACCATCGGAAAATGCATCAGTCCTGTTCCGCGCATCGCTGTCCTCCCGGATACGCCGGGGAGGCGGAGACGGCCTTGCTGCCACCCGGGTCTTGTCATGCCTGACTTTCCTGACCGGCCCGACACTGCGACGGAACAGTTCAACATCCTCTGCAGAGGGTTTTTTCCGGGTGCTCATGAGAATCGTTCATGTTGTGTTCTGTGTTCCCGCGAGCCCTTATACTACACCGCTTCCCGGAATCCGGAGAGATACCCGAGTCACAGTAATGAATATCCTGATCAGCAACGATGACGGCTGCCAGTCCGCCGGCATCCGGGTCCTGGCTGAATCGCTGGCCGCGATGGCCACCGTCCATGTGGTGGCGCCTGACCGGGACCGCAGCGGCGCCAGCAATTCATTGACGCTGGACAGCCCCATCCGTGCCCGCCAGGCACCCAACGGCTACACCTGTGTTGACGGTACGCCAACGGACTGCGTGCACCTGGCCATTACCGGTCTGCTGGACCTGGAGCCGGACATGGTCGTTGCCGGGATCAATGCCGGCGCCAACCTCGGAGACGACGTGCTCTACTCGGGCACCGTCGCGGCGGCCATGGAAGGACGCTTCCTGGGTTATCCGGCAATTGCGGTATCGCTGGTGACGGATCGGCCGACACATTATGCGACTGCGGCCAGCGTGACCGTGCAACTGGTCAGGCGCGTCATGGCGGGGGCGCTGCCGGCGGATACCATACTCAACGTGAATGTGCCGGATCTCCCCCTGGATGAACTGCAGGGCTTCCAGGCAACGCGGCTTGGACATCGCCACAAATCGGAGCCGGTCATCAGGACGCAGGATCCCCGCGGTCGCCCCATCTACTGGGTGGGCCCGGCGGGCCCCGAGCAGGATGCCGGCCCCGGGACGGATTTCCATGCCATACGCGCGGGCTGTGTGTCGATAACACCGCTGGATGTCGACCTGACGCGCTACGATGCCATTGGCGGCCTTGCGAACTGGCTCACAGGTTAATAACAGGAGTATTTATTCTTGAACTCGATATCACGCGGCATCGGCATGACCTCCCAGCGCACCCGCGACCGGCTGGTGCAACGGCTGCGGGACGAGGGCATTGCCAATAACGCCGTGCTCGAGGTAATCCGAAGTACGCCGCGGCACCTGTTCGTCGACGAGGCACTGGCCAGCCGCGCCTACGAGGACACCGCACTGCCGATCGGATTCAACCAGACCATTTCCCAGCCCTACGTGGTGGCTGCGATGACCGACCTGGTGATTGCCAACGATCCGCAGAAAGTGCTCGAAATCGGCACCGGTTCCGGTTATCAGGCCGCGGTACTGGCACAGCTGGTAGCGAAGGTCTATACCGTGGAGCGAATCGAGCCCCTGGCGATACAGGCACGCCAGCGTTTCCGGCAGCTGGGCATCCGCAATGTGCGCGCCAGTTATGCGGATGGCGCCCTGGGACTCCCCGATTTCGCACCCTATGATGCCATCATCGCCACGGCTGCCGCCGAAACGGTTCCGCAGGCGCTGCTTGAACAATTGTCACCGCATGGCGGACATCTGGTCATTCCGATCGGTGGACGTCAGAACCAGACGCTGCTGCGTATTACCCGGCACGATGGCGGCTACACACGGGAGCGTTTCGATCCGGTGGTTTTCGTTCCCCTGCTGGGCGGTCAGGCCTGATGCAGCTGTTCACTCCCCTGTATGACAAGTGCATGGCATGGGCGCGACATCGCCATGCCGTCTGGTACCTTTCCGGACTGAGTTTTGCAGAATCCTCATTCTTCCCGGTACCGCCGGACGTCATGCTCGCACCCATGAGCATGGCAAGGCCGGACAGCGCCATGCGCTATGCGCTGCTGACGACGCTGGCCTCCGTGCTGGGCGGCATTCTGGGATACACGATCGGCTTGTTCGCCTTTGATCTGGTTGCGCCCTGGATGCAGCAGGCGGGATACTGGGAAAGATACCTGCAGGTGCGTGACTGGTTTTCCGTGTGGGGTTTCTGGGCCATCCTGATCGCCGGGTTTTCCCCGATACCCTACAAGGTATTCACCATTGCCGCGGGTACACTGACCATGAACCTGCCCCTGTTTGTCCTGGGGTCGTGCATCGGTCGCGGCGGACGCTTCTTCCTGGTGGCCAGCCTGCTGGCGTGGGGCGGACCAAAAATGGAGGTAAGTCTGCGCACCTGGGTGGAACGTATGGGCTGGGCGGTTGTCATTATCGCCGTTGTGGCCTATTTCCTGTTGCGCCGGTGATGTTGTTACACAAGTTTCTCTCTGCAGTTATATTACTGCTGCTGGCAGGTTGCAGTTTCAGCCCGATCAATGCACCGGTTGATTCGCGCGCTATGGGCAGCGACACAAAGACACCGCCTCCATCCCTCAGGCAGGACCCCGCGGGCAGTTCCCGTGACTACGTGGTTCAGCGCGGCGATACCCTGTACTCCATCGCCTGGCAATACGGACTGAATTACCGGCAGCTTGCCGCCATGAACGGTGTGCGGCCGCCCTATACGATCTATGCGGGGCAGCGCCTGCGTGTCACGCAGGCGACCGCCGCCAGCCAGGCGGCACCAGCCAGAACACTACCGGCCAGAACGCCACCGGCCAGAACGCCACCGGCCAGAACGCCACCGGCCAGAACGCTACCGGCCAGGACGCCACCGGCCAGGACGGCTCCAGCGAAGCCGGTAACGGCTGCAGCCCCGCCGCCCGTGCCGGCCACCGCTGCGGCCGCCGGACCGGTAACCGCCGCCAGGTCGAATGAAACCCCCGCGGAATATAACGGGAAATGGGCCTGGCCAACACGTGGCCGGGTTTTAAGCGGATTTAATGTGAATACGCCGGGTAAGAAGGGAATACAAATCGAAGGACACAGCGGGCAACCGGTGAAGGCTGCAGCCAGCGGCAAGGTGGTGTATGTCGGAAGTGGACTTGTGGGCTATGGCAGGCTTATCATTATTAAACATAATGACAGCCTGCTAAGTGCCTACGGACATAACAGTAAACTGCTGGTTGTTGAAGGCGAACATGTCGAGATCGGGCAGACAATAGCAACCATGGGGAGCAGTGGTGCCGACCGCAGTGCCTTGTATTTCGAGGTGCGCAAGGACGGTAAACCGGTCAATCCTCTCTATTACCTGCCCAAGAACGGTTGATAAGCTGTGCATGCCCTGAGGGTGTGCCGGTCGCCGGAAAGTCCCTGGCACGCACACAACAGGGAGACCTGGAGTGAAAAACAAGGATTCCCGGTACAACAGGGGACGCAAAGAAAACCGCCCTGAATCAGACAAGGCAGCGGCAGGGAAATCCATTGGGTCCGGGAAATCCGGCGAAAGCCAGACCGCCAGTTCAGGCAATCACGATCCCACCCGGCTCTACCTCAATGAAATCGGCGCCTCTCCACTGCTGACGGCGGAAGAGGAAGTCAAATTCGCGCGCCTGGCGCAGCAGGGTGACGAGAGTGCCCGCAAGCGCATGATCGTGAGCAACCTGCGGCTGGTGGTGAAAATTACGCGTCGCTACATGAATCGCGGGCTGGCATTCCTCGACCTGATCGAGGAGGGCAATCTCGGTCTGATCCGCGCCGTGGAAAAATTCGATCCCGAACGCGGATTCCGTTTCTCCACCTATGCCACCTGGTGGATCCGGCAAACCATCGAGCGTGCACTGATGAACCAGACCCGTACGATCCGCCTGCCTATTCACGTGGTCAAGGAAATCAACGTTTACCTGCGCGCCGCCCGGAACCTTGCACAGACGCTGGATCACGAACCCAGTGCCGAGGAGATCGCCAATCTGCTTGACAAACCCATCGAGGACGTCGCGCGCATGCTGGGCCTGAATGAAAGGATTGCCTCGACCGATGCCCGGTTCATGGACGATTCAGGCAAAACGCTGCTGGAGACTATTCCGGATGACAATATTCCGGATCCGGAGGAAAGCCTGCAGGAAGAAAACGTCCATACCAGCGTGGAGGACTGGCTGTCGCAATTGAGTGAAAAACAGCGCGCGGTAGTGGAGCGGCGCTTCGGACTGCACGGGTTTGCCGTCTCCACGCTTGAGGAAGTCGGCCTGGAGATCGGCGTGACACGGGAGCGCGTACGCCAGATCCAGATGGATGCCCTGAAGCGATTGAAGCGCATCCTCGAGCATGAGGGCTTTTCGATTGATGCGCTGCTGAAATGAATCCTGCCACAGCGCGCCGGGTGTCGCACACATGGCCCGATCAAGGATTTGAATCGGGGCTATGGTGATGATGCGCTGCGAGCGCGCCACCGTGCCGGTGTGATATCCGTCCAGCGCCTGAATGCGCGGTTGAATGCACTTACGTTGGTGTAATTGAGGATCGCTGCGATCTTTGCTATGGGCATCGTGCTTTCGGCGAGCAGCTGCCGTGCCATTTGCTGGCGGATATCATCGAGCTCAAGGCGAAAGCTCGTGCCTTCCATCCGGAGTCTTCGGTTCAACGTGCGCTCATGGATACAGAGCTGTCTGGCGACCTCGGTAACCGTGCATTTCCGGGACACCAGCGACCTGCATAATATACCGCGCGGTTCGCAGACGGTGTTTGTATTTAGAGTCCCCGATAGGGGGTCAGTAAACCCCTCGCCTTCAGGCGATGGATCAGCCGGTATGCAAATGGTGTTTAGCAGGACATGGGTCCGCTGTGTAACGAAGGGTTCCTTCTCCCTTCGGGAGAAGGGCAGGATGAGGGGATATAAATCAAGGGTAGGTTTATTGTATTGATCCCCTCACCCCAACCCGCTCGGCAACTGCGTCCTGTGTTACGCTGCAAATGGTGGGCATGCCCGTGCCCGGCGGGTGCGGTGGTGTGGTTGGCTCGTCGCAAAGAGGCAAAGCGACGGCTTTCCCGGGTGCATGCTTCATCTGGAAGTTGTAGGATGCGACAGTTGCTGCGAGCAACGGTCTGGAGTGACACCCGCACAAGCACATGAGGCGTGGAGAAAACCCGGAGCGCATGGCTGCGGAGACGGGTCGTGGCGACGCGCCGGTCTGGCGCGGCAGTAACAGGAGCAGTCGGCCATGGTCTGGCAGATGGACTCCGCAATTCAGGCGGGTATGAAGGCCGTGTGTCTGTCGAAGCGGCTGTTTGCGAAGCAGGCGCAGGCATCGGTGAGCGAACATACCCGTCTTGCAACACACATTTGCAACAATGTTAAATCGTTAATAACCTGAAGGAGAATACGGATGAACAGGCGAGTTAAACATGCGGTATGGTTGTTGTTGGTTCCTTTACTGTTGTCGGCCGGGGTTGCACTGTCGGAAGATAAGACGCCCTCCGGCACCATCGTCATCGACGAGACCCAGATTATGTGGATCGTGGGCGGCGACATCGGTGGCGGTACATTGCAGTTCCAGGGCGAGTCCTACAAGTTCAAGACCGACGGCCTCAAGCTCGGCGGGTTCGGAGTCCACAAGGTCAAGCTGAACGGCGATGTCTATAATCTGGAAAATGCCAAGGACTTTGGGGGTGTCTATGGTGTGGCCGAAGCGGGTGTAACGCTCGGCAATGCGAGCAAGGGCGACTACGTGATGAGGAATGACAAGGGTGTGATCCTGCACCTGAAATCAGCTGCAGAGGGGATTGCACTGGATCTGGGTGTAGAGGGTCTGAAGATCACGATGGAATAACGGCGCCTGCAACGGAGCAGCCTTCCTGTCACCGGCTTGCCGGTGACAGGCAGTGCTGACCGGTAACGGGAGGTGCCGGTTTACAGGTGACGTGACTTCCCGAAAACAGCAGGTAGCTTGTCAGCGCCTGGACAGGGAACCCGCATCAGGGATTCGCTTGCAGACGGCGCCCGTATAAGGGTTTACTAATGTACTCCTTAGTAACTAACAGTAATATGCACCTGCCGCTAATAACGATCAGCGAAAGTGTCGGTCAGGCCTTGTTGTGCCGGTAACTCAGAAGCGGAATCTTGCGCCCAGCGCAGGACCGCTGATATTCATATCTTCCATCAGAAAATCCGACTTGAAATTATAGTCAAGATAGCGGTAAGCAAGCAGCACATCGCCCCACTTAAATGTATAGCCAATACCGGCAAGGGCCTGCCAGGTGAGGTCGGATTCACCTGTCCCGACATCGGCATAATAAGGGATGTACCAATTTTTGTTATTCAGATTGATCCTGCCCCTGGCGCCGATGATGCCGTCCCAGACATCGTCGGAATCGGAAACCTTTCGCTGCACGGAGGTCATCAGCGGACCGCCTGCCGCACTGAGATCCAGTTTGAGATCAACATCGAGCCAGAAGTAACGGGCGCCGCCAACGAGATCAAGCGTCGCCCTGTCGTTGTCGACAACATTGTAGGCGCCGCCGAATGTGGTAATCCATGCCTTCATGCCGACATCGACATCGACGGTTCTGTTGATGGTGAAAGCCCCACCCAGAACCGGTATCGTCTCGCTGCCGCCATTGTTCTGCGATATATCCAGGTATATCGCGTCTACCAGAAGCGACCACTTGCCCTTGTGTGCACCGAAGCTGCCCATAAAGGTCATGTCCAGGTCATCGAGGATATCGTTGAACGAGATATCGACATCGGCGCCGGTGTTCGTGGTCGCGTCGATTCCGGCCCCCCACATATAGATCGTGGCGTCATACTCCCACTGGCCACTGTCGCCGGCAGCCGCGGCCGTGACAGGCACAGTTGTCGCAAGCAGCAAGGCGCCTGCAGCAAGCCATGCGACCGGTTTCCTGTCTCCTCGTGGTCTACGCATTAATCTTCTCCTCATGAGATGGATGTGTTGGTTGAGGCTGCCACCGACTGCTGATATTTCCTTCATGAAGATCTGCCTGCTGTTGCCTGATTCGCGAACCTTGACAAATCGGGGCATGTCGGCGCATGCGCTATGTCTGGCGCGGCTGATTCTATACCTGTTGCGACATTTTCCGGCTATTCTACGACACGCTGCTGCTTTACGGAAGGAATCAAATATAGCCCGGTGACCGGGTAAATCTCGTCTGCCCGGTGTGCAGGAGTGACGGATTGTGGCCGGAACGGGATGTCCATTGTCCCCGCACTTCTCGCTGCACCGGGGTCTTGCGCAGGATACGGATACTCCCCTGTGATCTCCGTGGTGGGTACTCGAGGGGCGTAACACACCCCGCCAGCGCGGGCTAGCCCAGTATCAGCGCCGCGACCACGCGGCGTTCTTCCGCGAGCAGGATGTTGAAGGTGCGGCAGGCGGCATCGGTCGACATGATTTCCACGCCGATATCCTGTGTCTGCAGGCCCGCCGTGATAACGGGCAGCGGGAAGCGCAATCGCACGCCGGTTCCCAGGATCACGACCTCGGGCCGCAGATCGGCAACCACCTCGAGGTGCTGCGCCTGCAGCTCGTCGAAGGAATGCGGCGCCCAGTGGCGGACTTCATCGGGGGTAATGATGACGCTCCGCGCGATGCGCGTGTCGTTGACGATAATTTCCCCGGCGGCGTAGGCGCGGATGGTGTTGCTGGCACGGGAGTCTTCGGCAAAACGCATGCAGGGATCATTACGCATCTGCATCGGTCGTGGCAAGGCGAGCCTCGCCCGGAGGCGCAAGAGCGGCAGCCGGGACTTCGTCCACGCGCGCCCCGGATACCGTTTTCAACCGTGGCGGCACAAACCCGGATACCTCAGCCTCTTGTTTCCACTGGCGATTTTCAGTAACGTTGGCGGTTCCGGAGTGTTACAGTAATTACTTCATAATCAACAAAATAAGCGGTTACCAGCGTGATTGAGGAATTTGCCCGCATCAAGCGGTTGCCCCCCTATGTTTTCAACATTGTCAATGAGTTGAAGGCGGCGGCACGGGCCCGGGGGGAGGACATCATCGACTTCGGCATGGGCAATCCGGACCAGCCGACGCCGCAGCATATCGTCGACAAGCTCACCGAGGCGGCCCGGCGGGGCGACACGCACCGCTACTCGCTCTCGCGCGGGATCCCGCGCTTGCGCAAGGCCATCTGTGACTGGTACGGGCGCCGCTATGACGTCGACCTCGACCCGGAGCGGCAGGCCATCGTGACGATCGGTTCCAAGGAGGGGCTGGCCCATCTCGCCCTGGCGACCGTCGGTCCCGGCGATGCCGTGCTGGTGCCGAATCCGGCCTATCCCATCCATCCCTACGGCTTCGCCATTGCCGGTGCCGATATCCGGCACGTACCGCTGCGCCCGGGCGTCGATTTTTTTGCCGAACTGGAAAAGGCGATCAAGGATTCCTGGCCGCGACCCAAGATGCTGGTGCTGAACTTTCCCGGCAACCCTACCACACAATGCGTCGATCTGGATTTCTTTGAAAAGGTGGTCGGTATCGCGCGGGAACACCAGATCTGGGTGATCCAGGACCTGGCCTACGCGGACCTGGTATTCGACGGCTACCGGGCACCGTCCATCCTGCAGGTCGAGGGCGCCATCGACGTCGCCGTCGAGTTCTTCTCCCTGTCCAAGAGCTACAACATGCCGGGCTGGCGGGTCGGTTTCATGTGCGGTAATGAAACGCTGGTCGCCGCGCTGGCACGCATCAAGTCCTATCTGGACTACGGCATGTTTACCCCCATACAGGTCGCGGCGATCACCGCGCTGGAAGGCCCGCAGGACTGTGTCCGGCAGATCAGGGACATGTACCAGGAACGGCGCGACGTTCTCTGCGACGGGCTGAATTCCTTCGGTTGGCCGGTCGAGAGACCCAGGGCCACCATGTTTGTCTGGGCGCCGATACCGGAACCGTACCGGGCCATGGGTTCGCTGGAATTTTCCAAGAAACTGCTGGGTGATGCCAAGGTCGCTGTATCACCCGGTATCGGTTTCGGCGCATACGGCGATGACCATGTCCGCTTCGGTCTGATCGAAAATCCGCACCGGACCCGGCAGGCAATCCGCTGTATACGTGAGATGTTTCGCAGGAATCTTCATCAGGCACGGGCATCAGGAGGGTCAGTCACTTGAATCCGGTCAATGTCGGCCTGCTGGGCCTCGGTACAGTGGGTGGCGGTACCTTCAATGTCCTGCGCAGAAATGCAGCGGAAATCACGCGGCGGGCCGGACGTGGTATCCGGATCAGCCATGCGGCGGCCCGTGACTACGATCCGGCACGTCTTCCGGGTATCGAGTCGATCTCAGTCAGTGACGATGCCTGGTCGGTGGTCGAGCAGCCCGATGTCGATATCGTCGTTGAATTAATCGGCGGTTATGCCCCCGCCCGGGATCTGGTTCTCAGGGCGATAGCCAACGGCAAGCATGTCGTTACCGCCAACAAGGCACTGATCGCCACGCATGGCAACGAGATTTTCGCGGCGGCGCAGCAGCAGGGTGTGATGGTGGCCTTCGAGGCGGCCGTCGCCGGCGGGATTCCGATCATCAAGGCCATCCGTGAAGGGCTGGCGGCAAACCGGATTGAATGGCTCACCGGCATCATCAACGGGACCGGCAACTTCATTCTCACGGAAATGCGCGACAAGGGCCGCGACTTCGACGAAGTGCTGAAGGAAGCACAAGCGCTGGGTTATGCCGAGGCCGATCCGACTTTCGATGTGGAAGGCATCGATGCGGCGCACAAACTGACCATTCTGGCATCCATTGCCTTCGGTGTGCCGCTGCAGTTTGACCGGGTATACACCGAAGGCATCAGCCACATTACGCGCGAGGACGTCGGCTATGCGGAAGAATTCGGGTACCGGATCAAGCATCTCGGCTACACCCGGCTGACCGGCAAGGGTATCGAGATGCGTGTCCATCCCACGCTGATTCCCGAGCGCCGCCTGATCGCGAATGTCGACGGTGTCATGAATGCGGTTCTGGTCATGGCGGATGCCGTCGGACCGACACTCTACTACGGCGCCGGTGCAGGCGCGGAGCCGACGGCCTCTGCAGTGGTGGCGGATATCGTGGATATTGTGCGCACCCTGACGGCCGATCCGGAAAATCGGGTGCCGCACCTGGCGTTTCAGCCGCATGCCCTGTCGGATGTGCCGGTGCTGAACATGGACAGCATCGAGACCGCTTACTACCTGCGCATGCTGGCCACCGACAAGCCGGGTGTGCTGGCCGAGGTCACCCGCATTCTGGGTGAACGGAGCATCAGCATCGAGGCCATTCTGCAGAAGGAACCGGCACCGGGTGCGGTGGAGGCATCGATCATCATGCTGACGCATGTTGTGCAGGAGCGGCAGATGAACACTGCCATCCGGGAGATCGAGGCGCTTGAATCCATACACGGGAAGCTCACCCGCATCCGTCTGGAACACCTGGATTGCAACTGATTGTATTTATTCACCGCAGAGACGCAGAGAACGCAGAGGGTAATTAATAAACTTGTGTCCCGCATGGCGGCGGTAAATTCTCGCTACTGTTTTTGCCGGGATTTGTTCTTCTCCGTGTCCTCGGCGTCTCTGCGGTAAGTTCATAAACAAGGATAGCTGCATGCCTACTACATCACGATATTCGGGACTGATCGATCGCTACCGCGATCGCCTGCCGGTCCCTGAAGGTGCGCGCATCATCAGTCTCGGTGAAGGCAACACCCCGCTGGTGAAGCTGGAAAATATCCCGCGGGATACCGGCAGGAAGGTCGAACTGTTCGTCAAATACGAAGGGCTCAATCCCACCGGCTCCTTCAAGGACCGCGGCATGACCATGGCGGTTACCCAGGCGGTGGCGGAGGGCAGCAGGGCCATTATCTGCGCTTCCACGGGCAACACCTCGGCCGCCGCCGCGGCCTACGCGGCGCGAGCCGGGATAACGGCCTTCGTGTTGATACCGGAAGGCAAGATCGCCCTGGGCAAGCTGGCGCAGGCCATGATTCACGGTGCCGTGGTGATCCAGATTCGCGGCAACTTCGATGCCGGTATGGCGCTGGTCAAGGAGGTCGCCGGTCATGCCCCGGTGACGATCGTGAATTCCATCAATCCCTACCGGTTGCAGGGGCAGAAGACGGCTGCGTTTGAAATCGTCGACGCGCTGGGTCGTGCGCCGGACTTTCACTGTCTGCCGGTCGGCAATGCCGGCAATATCACGGCGCACTGGATCGGCTACAGCGAATACGCCCGGCACGACAGTGACTGCATTACCGGGGCATGCGCATTCTGCAACGGGCACTGCAGGTTCGCCGGGCGACCCGTGACCGGCAGGCGGCCGGTGATGGTGGGTTACCAGGCAGCAGGTGCGGCACCGTTCCTGCGCGGCGCCATGGTCGATAACCCGGATACGGTGGCAACCGCCATTCGCATCGGGCATCCGCAGTCCTGGGATTATGCCTGGAATGTCAATCGGGAGTCCGCGGGATGGTTCGATGAATGCACCGATGAGGAAATCCTGGCCGCGCAGAAACTGCTGACCTCGAAAGACGGCATCTTCTGCGAACCGGCATCGGCGACATCGGTTGCCGGTGCACTGCGTGATATCGCGTCCGGCAGAATTCCCGAGGGCAGTACCGTGGTATGCACCCTGACGGGGCATGGACTGAAGGACCCGGATACGGCCATCCGGCAGTGCGACGGAGAGATGCTGACCGTGGATGCCAGTCTCGATGCCGTCAGGGATGTGATCCTGAGCAACCTGGCCTGAAGTCCGGGTGCACCTGTCCCTGCTTGTCCCCGGCCTTTGCGGACCGCCTGGAGCCGCCGCCGGGTTGATGCAGAAGCGGCAAAATGCACTGGAAAGACTGCTTTCGCGCAGCGCGCGGCAGCGCACTGCCGGCAATGACCTCGATTCGACTCTGTGTGCGCTGTTCGGGCTGGAAGGACCGCCCGGCGGTGCGCCACCCGTTGCCCCGTTTACCCTTCTGTCTGATACCGGCCTGGCACCCGCAGGTTATATTCTGCGGGCCGATCCCGTACACATGCGTCCCGATCAGGCGCAACTGCGCCTGTTCGGCAGTCACACTTTCGCAGTGACACAGGCTGAAGCCGATGCACTCGCCGCCGCATGCAATGAACTGTATACCGACCGGGGCTGGCGACTGGAGGCGGCGTGTCCGCAGCGCTGGTACCTGGCGTTGCCGCAGGCACCGGCACTGGCCACCGTCAACCCCGTCCATGTGGCGGGACGTCACGTCGATCCGGCATTGCCGCGGGGCGCGGATGCCGCTGCCTGGCACGCCGTCATGAATGAAGTGCAAATGCTGCTGCATTCCCATCCCGTGAATGCCGCCAGGGAGGAACGCGGTGAGCCTGCCATCAACAGCCTCTGGTTCTGGGGGGGCGGTGTCCTGCCGGTTGCTGTCCATGGCCGGACGGACAGTGTTGTTGCCGATCACCCGCTGGCCAGGGGGCTGGCTCAACATGCCGGTATCCCGCTGCGGGACCTGCCGGAGGAAGCCGCGGAATTCCTGCAGGAGGATGACGGCGATGCGCCGCTGGTCGTACTCGATGTGCTGGAGTCGATTGTCGCCTACGGGGACACAAGCGCCTGGATCACAGGGTTGCAACAACTGGAAAGGACCTGGTTTGCACCCGTGCTTGAAGCCTTGCGCGAGGGACGGATATCCGGCCTGGAAATTCACGCCTGTAACCGGACCGCCCATGTGACCGGTCGCTGGCAGCAGCGGTGTTTCTGGCGACCGGTCCGTTCCCTGGGTTCCTGTTGCCCTCATGGCTGAAGCCATTGTCCGCCGGCAACGCAGGGTAACGGATGACCGTCTGCCGGCCGGCTTGCATCCCGTGCTGCGCCGGGTGTATGCCGCCCGGACAATCGACTCGCCCGATGACCTCGATTACTCGCTGGACCGGCTGCTGCCTGCGACGTTGCTGGGCGGGCTGGCTGAGGCCGTCGACGTGCTGGAAGCCGTTGTCCGGGAATCGCGGCGGATTGTCATCGTGGGGGATTTCGATGCCGACGGCGCGACCAGCGTGGCATTGTGCGTACGCGTCCTGCGATTGATGGGAGCCGCCGACGTGCGCTATCTGGTTCCGAACCGGTTTGAATACGGTTACGGGCTGACTCCCGAGATCGTTGCCGCTGCGGCGCTCCTCGAACCCGCTGTCATTATGACGGTGGATAACGGCATTTCCAGTGTCGCGGGGGTGCAGGCGGCCAGGGTGCGCGGGATCCAGGTGCTGATCACCGACCACCATCTGCCCGGTGCGCAGCTCCCCGCCGCCAATGCGATCGTGAATCCCAATCTCCCGGGGGACACCTTTCCGAGCAAGTACCTGGCCGGAGTCGGCGTGGCCTTCTATGTCATGCTGGCCCTGCGTGCCCGCCTGCGAGGGCAGGGCTGGTTCGAGCGGTCGTCGCTCGCGGATCCCAATCTGGCACAGTTCCTCGATCTGGTAGCGCTGGGTACGGTTGCCGACGTGGTGCCGCTGGACCGGAATAACAGGATTCTGGTGCAGCAGGGCATACAGCGCATCCGCGCCGGCTACTGCGTCCCGGGAATCCGTGCCCTGCTGGATGCCGGTGGCCGGCGCCATGTGAACTGCGTGGCCGGTGACCTGGGATTCTCCGTTGCCCCGCGGCTGAATGCCGCCGGGCGGCTTGAGGACATGTCGATCGGTATCGAGTGCCTGTTGAGTGGCGACGAGACGAGCGCCCGCACACTTGCCGCCCGCCTGGATGTCTTGAACGCGGAGCGCAGGCAGATCGAGGCGGACATGCAGGCGCAGGCGCTGGCCGCGATCGGCAGGCTCCATCTGGATGCAAAACGGTTGCCGGTGGGACTCTGCCTGTTCGAACCCGACTGGCACCAGGGTGTCGTCGGGATTCTCGCGGCGCGCATCAAGGAACGCTTCCACCGACCGGTGATCGCCTTTGCGCGCAGCGGCACCGGCGAGCTGAAGGGCTCGGCGCGCTCGGTCGCCGGTCTGCATATCCGGGATGTCCTGGATGCCGTGGCTGCCCGTCATCCGGGGCTGGTTGCGAAATTCGGCGGTCACGCCATGGCGGCGGGGTTGACGCTGGATGAAACGTGCTATGCGGAATTTTCCCGGGCCTTCGACGCAGAGGTGCACCGGCATCTGTCCAGCGAGGATCTGCGGGGTGTGGTGTATACGGACGGTGAGCTCACCGGGGAGGAACTTTCTCTGGAGACCGCGCAGCTGCTGCGCGATGCCGGTCCCTGGGGACAGGAATTTCCGGGACCGGTATTCGATGGTGACTTCGAGATTCTGACCCAGCGCGTGGTGGGGCAACGGCACCTGAAGCTGTCGGTGAAACCGGTGTCGGGATCGGGCTGTATCGATGCCATCGCCTTCAACACGACCGTCTTGCCCGGATCCAGCCGGCGGGTACGCATGGCCTACCGGCTGGACGTCAATGAATACCGCGGAATGGTCAGCCCGCAGCTGATTGTCGAGCATATCGAGACTTTGCAGCGCCCGGAACAGGGGAACTGAAACAGCCCCGCGTTACCCGCGATGCAGGGCCTTTCATCCGGTTATGGGAAAGGATGGTATGGCTTTTCGACGCCGGACGGGCACATATCAAGACCCTGGGCAGTGCCGGTTGCCTGCGTCGGCAGGCGATCCTGCGCCACCGTGTTCATATTGCCGGTGGCGACGGCAGTCTGTTGGGTGCGCCGTGCGCACCATCAATCAACAGTATGCATTCATATTCGGTGCGCATGGTGCACCCTGCAATGGATCGATAATAATCGAGCATCATTATAAGTTATTGTTTTGTAATTTTAAAATGTGGACTATGAAGGTATCGCCTGTTTTCTATCCAATACCAGTCCCTGTAGTTTCACCGGATTGACAGTAGTATGATGGCGCGCTTCGTATTACCGGGAGCAGGAGTGGTACCTCATGGCCGATCTGACTTCAACGCGCAATCAGATAAAAGAACTCGAAGGGCGTGCTGCCGCCCTGAGGGGGTATCTTTGACCTTGACGGCAAGAGCGAACGCCTGACCGAGGTCGTCCGCGAACTGGAGGATCCCGAGGTCTGGAATGATCCGGAACGTGCCCAGGCGCTCGGGCGCGAGCGTGCGCGGCTGGAAGAGGTCGTGCTGACATTGAACGGTATGGGGCAGACACTGCAGGATGCCGGCGACCTGCTGGAGATTGCGGCGGACGAGGGCGACCAGGAATCCATCGATGCAATCGATGTGGATATCCGGGCGCTGGAGACAGACATCGCGCGGCTCGAGTTTCGGCGCATGTTCTCCGGTGAAATGGATGTCGCCAACGCCTTTCTGGATATCCAGTCCGGCTCCGGCGGTACCGAGGCTCAGGACTGGGCGGAAATGCTGCTGCGGATGTACCTGCGCTGGTGCGAGCGGCACGGGTTCCGGACTGAATTGATCGAGGTCTCGCCGGGGGAAGTCGCCGGCATCAAGAGCGCGACCCTCAAAATCGAGGGCGACTATGCTTTCGGGTGGTTGCGAACCGAAACCGGCGTACACCGCTTGGTGCGCAAGTCACCCTTCGATTCGGGGAATCGGCGCCATACCTCCTTCGCCGCGGTTTTCGTCGCTCCCGAGATCGCGGACGATATCGAAATCGAAATCAACCCGGCCGACCTGCGTATCGATGTGTACCGGGCCAGCGGCGCCGGTGGACAGCACGTGAACCGGACAGAATCCGCAGTGCGCATAACCCATGAACCCACGGGTATCGTGGTGCAATGCCAGAACGACCGTTCCCAGCACAAGAACAGGGCCACGGCCATGAAGCAGCTCAAATCCAAGCTCTATGAACTGGAGATCCAGAAACGCAGTGCCGATCAGCAGGTGGTTGAAGAGAGCAAGTCGGATATCGGCTGGGGTAGCCAGATTCGTTCCTATGTGCTGGATCAGTCCCGGATCAAGGATTTGCGCACCGGTGTCGAGGTGGGTAATACCCAGGCTGTACTGGACGGCGACCTGGACCGGTTTATCGAGGCGAGTCTGAAAAGTGGCCTGTAGGCATCATGCAACCCGGATAGCAAGCGCAAGACCGGAATACGGGGATGACTTGCGTATTTCCCGGATTTCGCTACGCTGAATCCGGACTACCGCAATGCGATCATGACCGATAAAAGCGACAACGATGAACATGCACTGATTGCCCAGCGGCGCTCCAAGCTTGATGTCATGCGCGAGGGCGGCAATGCCTTTCCGAATGATTTTCGCCGTGATGCGATTGCCGGCGAGCTGCATGCCGAGTACGGGGACAAGAGTAACGCGATGCTGGAGCGGATGCCCGTCAGGGTGAAGGTCGCCGGGCGGCTGATGGCGAAGCGTGTGCAGGGTAAAACGAGTTTTGCGGTACTGCAGGACATGTCGGGCCGCATACAGTTGTTTCTGCAGCGTGATGCCTTGCCGGAGGGTGCCTATCAGGCATTCAAGGGCTGGGACATCGGGGACATCATCGGGGCCGAGGGTGTCATGTTCAAGACCAAAACCGGCGAGCTGTCCGTACGGGTCGAGTCGGTGCGGATTCTGACCAAGTCCCTGCGGCCGCTGCCGGAAAAATTCCACGGCCTGGCCGACCAGGAGACCCGTTACCGGCAGCGCTATGTCGACCTCATCATGAACGAGGTGTCGCGGAAAACCTTCCGGATGCGCAGCCGCATTGTGCAATACATCCGCGAGTATCTGAACAGTCGGGATTACCTTGAGGTGGAAACGCCCATGATGCAGGCGATCCCCGGTGGTGCGGTGGCCCGTCCGTTTTCGACCTATCACAATGCCCTGGATATGGATCTGTTCCTGCGGATCGCGCCGGAACTGTATCTGAAGCGGCTGGTGGTCGGCGGTTATGAACGCGTCTATGAAATCAACCGCAACTTCCGCAACGAGGGCCTGTCGACACAGCACAATCCCGAGTTCACCATGCTGGAATTCTACCAGGCCTACGCGGACTACAATGACCTGATGGACCTGACCGAAGACCTGCTGAGAAATATGGCGCTGGATCTGTACGGCAGCACCACGCTTGAATATCAGGGCAACCACTACGATTTCTGTAAACCGTTCCGGCGCCTGACCGTGCGTGAGGCCATTCTCCGGTTTAATCCCGGGCTTGGTCCGGCGGACATCGACGATCCGGACAGGGCGAGAAACGTGGCACAAGGCCTGGGTATTTCGCTGAAAGACAGTTCCGGTCCGGGCAAGGTGCAGATCGAGATCTTCGAGAAAACCGTGGAGGCGCGGCTGGACGATCCGACCTTTATAACGGCGTATCCGACCGAGGTGTCACCGCTTGCGCGCCGTAATGATGCCGATCCTTTCGTGACCGACCGGTTCGAGTTTTTTGTGGGAGGGCGGGAAATCGCCAACGGCTTCTCCGAGCTGAATGATGCGGAAGACCAGGCCGAACGTTTCCGCCGCCAGGTCGAGGAAAGGGATGCCGGGGATCCCGAATCCATGCACTATGACGCCGATTATATCCGCGCCCTGGAACACGGCATGCCGCCAACGGCCGGCGAGGGGATAGGAATTGACCGGCTGGTCATGCTGTTTACCGACGCAGCGTCGATTCGCGATGTCCTGCTGTTTCCCCATATGCGCCCCGAATCCTCATAGCAGCCGGGTACGAATGCGAAGCAGACAATTGCCCGCTGCAGCATACAGATCGTTGACTTGCCGGCACCGCAGCGTACTGCCTGCCGTATCCAGGGTGCTTGATTGGCGGGGGCATGGCGGTTTGTACAAACCTCAGCCGGTTTGTCGATTCCGCCGGTATGCCGGTAGTGCGTGCGAGCCCGGCTGCACCCGCCGGCTCGGTGTTTATCTGCGCGATGTGAAAAGCGAAGGAGGCATGAATGGATAAGCTCAAAGGTTTCCTGAAAACATCCCTGCTGGGCGGTATCGTGGTCATCCTTCCGGTTGCCATCCTGGTGTCGGTCTCGATGTGGGTGTTCAACCTGATCACCGGATGGATAGCACCATTAACCCGTCTTCTGATAAAAGATTCACAACTAAATGAATTCATTGCAGAAACTCTGGTAATTCTGCTGATACTGGCCGCCTGTTTTTTTGTCGGTGTGCTGGTGCGAACCCGTCTGGGCGGTTTCCTCTACAACCTGGTCGAAGGGCACATCCTGAAACTGGCACCGGGTTATTCCATGATCAAGGAAACGGTATTTCAGATATTCGGAAACCGCCGGGAGTCACCGTTTTCTTCCGTTGCGGTGGCCCGGATCTTCTGCAACGACACGCGGGTGACCTGTTTCATTACCGACCGGCATGCGGACGGCAGTTACACCCTGTTTGTACCGACCGGGCCAAACCCGACATCGGGGTTGATCTATCACCTCGGGGCAGAGTATGTACAACCGGTAAATGTCCCGATACAGGATGCCATGCGCTCGATTATCAGCTGCGGGGCGGGTTCAGCAGACTTGCTGAAGGACTGTGTTACATCGAGTCCTGCGGGGAAAACACCGCCCTGATCCTCAGCCTGGCCGGCTATTGGTCGGCCCGCCCGCATCCACGTACAGCTTGAGATTCTGCCCTGGCTGCAGATACATGCCTTCCGGCAGGTTATTCCATTTGCGCAGCTGTAGAATGCTGACATTGAATTTTCTGGAAATGCGGTACAGGGAATCTCCCTTGCGGACAGTATAGGTGACGGGTGCGGCCGGTTGATCGCCTGTCCATATGACGAGTTTCTGTCCCGGCTTGATCAGTGCCTTGTCATTCAGATTGTTCCATTGGGCAACCTGGTTGATCGAAACCTGATACCGGCGTGCGATATTCCACAGACTGTCTCCGCTCCTGACCTCATGGGTCAGCTTGCGGGGTCGGGGTGTCTTGGTATATTGCAGACGTTTGTTCAGGACGGCGTACTGTGACGGATCCTTGATGGAAACCGGTATCATTAAAACACTGCCCGCCCTGATCCTGTCATCCCGCAGTTCATTGGTGCTGCGCAGTGCCGCAACGGTCGTGTCATGGCGTTTTGCAATGCCCGAGAGTGTTTCACCGGGGTTGACGCGGTGCCGTTCCCATTTCACGCCGGCCGATGCCGGCAAGGCGGACAGGTTCCGCCTGAAGAACACCGTTTTTTCAACCGGAATGGCAAGATAGTGCGGCCCCGTCGGGGGAGTGGCCCAGCGGTTGAATCCCGGATTCAGCAGGTAGAGATCTTCCGTATTCATTCCCGCCAGCTCGGCTGCCACCGCAATGTCAAGCTGACGGTTGGTGTCGATGCGCACGAATACGGGATTGTCGGCAATCGGTGGCAGCCTTACGCCATATTTTCCGGGTTGTGCCACAACCGTGCTGATGGCCAGCAGTTTGGGCACGTAGCCAAGCGTCTCTTCCGGGAGTTCCAGATGCCAGAAGTCGGTCGGCCTTCCGGCCTGGCGGTTGTGCTTGATGGCTTCCCGTACGGTGCCGCCACCCCCATTGTAGGCAGCGAAGGCAAGCAGCCAGTCGCCGTCAAATTCCTGCTGGAGCTTGTCGAGGTAATCGAGTGCCGCGCCTGTCGAGGCGATCACATCACGGCGCTTGTCATTCCACCAGTCCTGCTGCAGGTCAAAATGCTTTCCCGTGCTCGGGATAAACTGCCATAAACCGGCTGCCTGCCCGTGCGAGACGGCAAAGGGATTGTAGCCGCTTTCGATGAACGGCAGCAGCACAACCTCGCCAGGAAAATCCCGCTTTCTGACTTCGCTGTAAATATAGCCGAGATAGGGTTCGCCGCGTTCGAAAATGCGTTCCACCTGCTGCGCATTACCGGCATACAGTGCGGCTCTTTGCCTGACCGCGGTATGCTGCTTGCCGGGCAGACGGAAATCGCGGCGGAGACTTTCCCAGAACGGACCGTCACTGGCGGTGGTTGCCGGCGTATCGCCAGGGAACCCGTCTTCGGTTGAAACAGCGCCGCCCAGTGAATAAGCGCTGCCTGCCTTGTCCGGGTTACCCGGCAACCGTGACGAGGTCTCCAGCGATGCGCATCCCGAAACCAGCAGAATGGTCAGCGCAGCTATTGTGGCCTGCGTTGTCGTCATGTAGTACCTATCGGCGTCGGCAAACCGCATGTTGAACCACGTAATGTGATGCAATTCGCCTTATCAGCGAGTACCCGTGACTGCCGCCACCGGCAGCGTCAACTGCGCGTATGCTGACAGGACGGCCCTCTGACGTCAAGCGTCTCCTGCCCCGGCTTGTCTGCCGGGGCACAGCTGATATAAATACGGTATGATTACGCGGTAATGGATAACGGGCATACAGTCGCCGTACGGGCGGCGTCTCTGCGCAGCTGGTTCCAGCGTCCCCTGGGACAACTACTGGCGGAGGCCGAACTGTCGGCACTTGCCGGGCAGCTCCCGACACTGTTTGGCTATCACCTGATGGTCATCGATCCGCCCTGGGAGCACTGTCCGCTGGTGGACAGCCGCATCCCTCACCATGTCATCCAGTCCGTCGAACCCGTGGCAAGACCTGATGCCGGGCTGGCAGGGCATACCGAAGCGTGGCCGATTATGACGGATTCCGTGGACGCCATCGTGCTGCCGCATACCCTGGAATTGTGTCGTGATCCGCACCAGGTGCTGCGGGAAGCCGACCGCAGCCTGATTCCGGATGGTCACCTGGTTATCCTCGGTTTTAACCCGTACAGCCTATGGGGTCTGCGCCGGCTACTGGCGCGTCGTGGCCACCAGATGCCCTGGAACAGCCGTTTCCTCGGGATAAACCGCATCAAGGACTGGTTGGGCCTGCTGGGATTCGATACCTTGTGCAGTCACTATATTTTCAACCGTCCGCCCGTGCAGAGCCAGCGTCTCCTGGACAAACTGCAATTCATGGAATCCGGCAGCGGTTCGGGTCGTCTGCTGCTTTCAGCCGCCTATATTCTCGTCGCGCAGAAACGCACGGTTGTGATGACACCGTTGAAAGCGGGTACCAGCGCCCGTCGCCGGCTTTTTCCGGTCGGTATTCCCAGCTCCAGTCAGGGTAATGTCCGCCGCGCAGGCTGAAACAGAAATTTTCACGGACGGCGCCTGCCGCGGTAACCCGGGGCCGGGAGGATGGGGTGTGGTGCTGCGTTACAACAACCATGAAAAAACACTCTACGGCGCAGAGCCGCTGACCACCAATAACCGCATGGAACTGATGGCCGCCATTATGGGGCTGGAGAGTCTGAAACGCCCCTGCAGGGTCCGGCTGACGACCGACTCCCAATATGTGCAGAAGGGCATTCAGGAATGGATGGCGAACTGGAAGCAACGCGGCTGGAAGACGGCGGCAAGGAAACCGGTGAAGAACGTTGATCTGTGGCAGCGGCTGGACCGGGCCAGCGACCGGCATGATATCGAGTGGCACTGGGTGAGAGGGCATAGCGGTCATCCGGGAAACGAGCGCGCCGATGCCCTGGCCAACCGCGCCATTGACGAGTTGCTATAGGCCCTTACATCCACCGCAGAGTCGCAAAGGACGCAGAGATAAAGTGCCAAGATATGTCGGCAATCTGATACAGATATTCACATTAATGCCGTTCTCTGTGTTCTCCGCGTCTCTGCGGTGATATACCGGGTCAGGAACTGAATATGCGTCAAATCGTACTGGATACGGAAACGACCGGGCTCGAGCCGTCCGAAGGGCACCGGATTATCGAAATCGGATGCGTCGAATTGATCGACCGGCGCTTGAGCGGCAATACCTTTCACCACTATATACAGCCTGACAGGGAGATCGACGCCGGTGCCGTGGAGGTCCATGGCATCACCAATGCAACACTGGCGGACAAGCCACGATTCGCCGATATTGCACAGGAATTTCTGGACTATATACGCGGCGCCGAGCTGGTTATCCACAACGCGCCGTTCGATGTCGGGTTCATCAACCACGAGTTCGGCTTGCTGGGCGAATCGCCGGGCAGCGTAACGGATTACTGCACGGTGCTTGATACCCTGGCCATGGCGCGGCGCATGCATCCGGGACAGCGTAACAACCTGGATGCCCTGTGCCGTCGCTACAGTATTGACAATTCCCGCCGGGAATTACATGGCGCCCTGCTGGATGCCGAGATTCTGGCCGATGTCTATCTCGCCATGACCGGCGGGCAGGTGATGCTGTCACTCGATTCGCAGGCCGATCATCACGGCGAGCAGACTGCCACCATTCGCCGGCTGGAAGGACGGCGCAAACCACTGCGGGTCATCAGGGCGGATCCTGAGGAAAGTCGCGCGCACGCCGCCCGCCTGGATGCCATCGACGATGCCTGTGACGGCGGCGTCAGTGTCTGGAGACGGCTCGATAAGGAGAGCTGACAGCCCCCGGTCGCCTGGGCTAACCTGTCGCCGCGGCGACCGAAAACGTAGCGGCGTTCAGCCACAGGTGGACCAGAATGCTGGCGGCGTAGCCGAGGATGATCACGGGCGCCCACTTCAGGTGGCCGAAGAAGGTGTATTTGCCGCGCGCCTGTCCCATCAATGCCACACCGGCCGCCGAACCGATCGACAGCATGCTGCCACCAACACCCGCGGTGAGGGTAACCAGCAACCAGTGCCCCAGTACCATGTCCGGGTTCATGGTCAGTACCGCGAACATGACCGGAATGTTGTCCACAATGGCCGAAACAACGCCAACGCCAGTATTGGCGAATGTCGGCCCGATATTGGTATACAGGGCCTCGGATACCAGTGCGAGGTAGCCGATAAATCCCAGACCGCCGACACTCAGCACAACGCCATAGAAGAACAGCAGCGTATCCCACTCGGCGCGTGCCAGGCGGTGGAAGAAATCGAATTGCGCATCCTGCGGATCCTCCATTGCCGATTGCCCCACGACGCCGATCGATTCCGGTTCGATCAGGCGCGGCCGGTGGGTCTTCTTCAGGTAGTAACTGAAAAACTGCAGGAAGCCAAGGCCCGTCATCATGCCGAGGAAAGGGGGGAGATGTAGATAATTGTGAAAGCCGATGGCGGTCACGACGGTGCAAGCGAACAGAAACATGATGCGTTTGGCGCCGCGCCGCATCAGGATCCGTTCATCACCGGCGGGCGGTTTGCCATGCGGTACGGTGAACTGCATGATGAACGCCGGTACCATGTAGTTGACCACGGAAGGGATAAACAGCAGAAAGAAGGTACTGAAGTTGACCAGCCCCTCTTGCCATACCATCAGGGTCGTGATGTCTCCAAACGGGGAAAAGGCGCCACCGGCGTTGGCGGCGACCACGATATTGATGCAGCCCACACTCACGAATTTGCCATTCTCCTTACCTACGGCCAGAAGAACGGCGCCCATCACCAGCGCGGTTGTCAGATTGTCCAGCAGGGGTGACAAAAAGAAGGTCAGGATACCGGTCAGCCAGTACAGGTTGCGGTAGCTGAATCCCCTGCGTACCAGGAGGGCGCGCAGGGCCTCGAAGACCTGGCGTTCGTCCATGGCATTGACATAGGTCATCGCGACCAGCAGGAACAGGAACAATTCGGCGAAATCAAGGAGGTTATGCTGCAGGGCTGCCTCGACCGTATGCCCGTCACCGTTGCCGGCATAGATGAAGGCGATCATGCCCCAGATGATGCCGGCAGCAAGGATCACGGGTTTGGACTTTCGCAGGTGCGTGAATTCCTCCAGCATCACCAGGAGGTAGGCGATGACAAAAATAACCAGCGCGGTATAACCGACTCTCTCGCCGGTCAGGTCAACAGTCTGGCCGGTCTCGGAGGCGAGGGCACCCAGGGGAAAAAGCAGCAGCAGGCAGGCGGAGACAATCAGCGGGGGAAGTGCATGAAACAAGGTTGTGCTCCTGTTACTGCGTATTCGGCACTGTGCGGATTCGACCGCCCGGGGTTCTGCGACATACCGTGATTCGATCAAGGCGAACGGATGAAGCATTCGCGGAGCCGCATGACTGCCCGATCGGTTTCAAGCGCGGGAGACTAACACAATGGATAGCAGTCATATAGTCGGTCTGTTGCGTATCCGGATTGTGCCGGATGCTGGCTGGTCACCCGGTGTACCGGTCCGTTTTTGGCTTGCGCGCACTGTACGATTCACCTGCACGTGGTGACGGGTTTGAATAGCGGGATACCGTAGCCCCTGGCGCCCTGCGGCTGCCACAATGGTATTCCGGGCAGGATTGGTGGATTGAAGGGTGTGACAGATGCGTGCTCAGGGAACGCTCGTGCCGGGTGATACGTAATAAAGTAAATTAATAAAAAGCATTAACTAATTATATTTATTGCGTTAATTACCATGATTTTCTCGCTGTTTCTGAAAGTGCCTGTTGGCCCTTGCGCGGGATTGGCCGGGGGATGTTGTGACCGGCAGGCCTCGTTACGACCAGGCACCGGTGTGCGGCATGGACAAAACGCTCAGGCAGCACGCTGGCGTATGTGCCGGTTCATGCTTCCCGCTCATCCTGTTCCCCGCCATTGCTCCTGTCCCCCAGCAGCCGGCGCACTACGACGAAGAACACCGGGACGAACAACACACCGAGCAGGGTGGCACCCACCATGCCGCCCATGACGCCCGTGCCGATTGCATGCCGGCTGTTGGCGCCCGCACCGGTGGAGACAGCCAGCGGCAGTACGCCCAGGATGAAGGCGATGGATGTCATCAGGATAGGTCGGAAGCGCAGGCGACAGGCCTCGAGGGTGGCCTCAAGTACGCCACGCCCCTGCTGGTGCATGGTATTGGCGAACTCGATAATCAGGATGGCATTCTTGGCGGACAGACCGATCACCGCGATGAGACCTACCTTGAAATACACGTCGTTCTCCAGGCCGCGCAGCCAGGTGAAACTGAGTGCGCCAAGCACGCCAAGCGGCACCACCAGCATGACAGCGGCCGGTATCGACCAGCTTTCATAGAGCGCGGCGAGTGCAAGAAATACCACCAGCAGCGACAGGGCAAAGAGGATGGGTGCCTGCTGGCCCGAGATAATCTCCTGCAATGACTGGCCCGACCATTGGTAGCCGATGCCGGCCGGCAGATCCTGCCGGACGATCGTCTGCATGGCCGTCATGGCCTGTCCGGAACTGTAGCCCGCCGCGGCGGAACCGTTGATCTGGATCGCGGGGTGGCCGTTGTAGTGGTCGATCGCCGGCAACGCGATCGTCCAGCTCGATGAAACGACGCTGGAAAGCGGTACCATGTTGTCGATGCCGCCCGCGCTTCCGGGGATGTAGTAATGGCTCAGGTCATCGACGCGGCTGCGATAGTCGGCATCCGCCTGCAGCAGCACCTTGAGTACGCGGCCCTTGTAGTTGAAGTCATTGGCATAGACCGGCGCCAGCATCAGGCGGATGGCATCGTAGATGTCCGGCAGCGACAGGCCCATGGACTGCGCCTGCACGCGATCCACCTCGAGGTGCAGCTCGGGCGCTTCCTCCAACTGGTTGGGGCGCACGCCGTAGAGCAGGGAATTTCCACCGGCCTTCGCCAGCAGGGTATTGCGCGCCTGCAGGAGCTGCTCATGCCCCAGGCCGGCACGGTCCTCGAGGCGGAAATCGAATCCACCGAAGCGACCGAGGCCGCGGATAGTGGGCAGGTTGATCGCGAACATGCGGGCGCCCTTGATCGCCTGCAGTGCGCCGTTCGACCATTGAATGAGGGCATCGATCTGCTCGTCCGCTGCATCGCGGTCGTCCCAGTCCTTGAGGCGGATGAATCCCAGGCCGACATTCTCTCCCTGGCCGACGAAGCTGAAGCCCGCCACGTCGAACACCTGTTCCACGGCCGGATTTTGCTGCAGGATGACTTCCATCTGGCGCAGTACATCCCCCGTGCGTTCCATGCTGGCGCCGGGCGGCAATTGTACGATCACCAGCACGTATCCCTGGTCCTCCTCCGGCACGAAGCTGGTTGGCAGCCGGGTGAACAGCAGGATCGCCACACCCACCAGTACGGCAAAGGCCGCCATCCAGCGCGGTGTGTGGCGGATCGAGTGCTTGATGCGCGCAAGGTAGCCGCGGGTCAGACCGCCGTAGAGGCGGTTGAAGCCGCGCAGGAAACGATTCGGCTCCTTGTGTACCGGCCTGAGCAGGGTGGCGCACAGCGCCGGTGTGAAGCTGAGCGCCATCAGCGCCGAGATCGCCATGGAAATCGCAATCGTCAGTGAAAACTGGCGGTAGATGACGCCCACACTGCCGCCGACCAGCGCCATGGGGATGAACACCGCTGCCAGCACCGTGGTCATGGCGATCACCGCGCCGGTGATCTGGTCCATGGCCTTGCGGGTCGCCTCCTTCGGCGACAGGGATTCCTCGGTCATGATGCGTTCCACGTTCTCCACCACGACGATGGCGTCGTCCACCACCAGGCCGATCGCCAGCACCAGGCCAAAGAGGGTGAGCACGTTGATGGAGAAACCGGCGAGGTACATGCCGGCGAAGGCGCTGGTCAGGGCCACCGGTACAACCAGCGTGGGGATCAGTGTGGCACGCAGGTTCTGCAGGAACAGCAGGATCACCAGAAACACGAGTATCACGGCCTCGATCAGGGTATACACCACCTCGTGGATGGAAATGCGGATGAACTGGGTGCTGTCGTAGGGCACCAGCCAGCTTACACCGGGTGGAAAATAGGCTCCGAGCTCGTCCATCTTGTCACGTACTGCGGCGGCCACATCCAGGGCGTTGGCTCCCGGCGCCAGCAGGATGGCGAAGCCGGCAATAGGGTCACCGCCGAGATGGACGTCGTGGCCGTAGGACTCGGCGCCGAGCGTGACGCGGGCAACGTCACTGAGGCGAACACTGCTCCCGTCCAGGCTGGTGCGCAGGATGATGTCGTCAAACTGTTCCGGCGAGGTGAAACGGCTGGCGGCATTGACGGAGGCGCTGAAGCCTTGACCCGGCGGGGCCGGTTCCGCGCCGAGATAGCCGGCGGCGATCTGTACGTTCTGTTCCCGCACCGCGTCGAGTACCTGCGTGGGACCCAGTCCGTAGCCGTGCAGCTTGTCCGGGTCGAGCCAGACGCGCATGGCATAGGCGGCGCCGAAAAGGTTCGCGTCCCCGATGCCCGGCAGGCGCCGGACAGGATCCAGCACCTGAGCGGCAATCAGATTGTTGAGAGCGTAGGTGTCGAGACTCGGGTCCTCAGAATGCAGCGCCACCACCATCAGGAAGTCGTTGTTGGCCTTGGATACGGTGATGCCGTTCTGTGTCACTTCCTGGGGCAGGCGTGGCTGCGCGACACTGAGTCGATTCTGTACCTGTACCTGGGCGATGTCCGGATCGGTGCCGCTGATGAAAGTCAGTGTGATCTGTGCCGTACCGTTGGAGCGCGAGGTCGACTCGAAATAGAGCAGGTTGTCGACACCGGTGAGTTGCTGCTCGATCACCGAGGTGACGGTCTTCTCGATCACTTCCGCGCTGGCGCCGGGGTAGACGGCGTTGATGCTGATCTGGGGAGGAGCGATGGGCGGGTAAGCCGACACCGGCAGGTTGAAGATGGCGGCACCGCCGGCCAGCGTGATGAGGATGGCGACTACCCAGGCGAAGATCGGCCGGTCGATGAAAAAGCGGGGCATGACGCGGTGTCTCAGTCGGTGGCTGTCTCGGCCGCGGGGTGGTCCGCGGGTACCGTCGTGGCACTGTCGCCCGGCTGTACCTTCTGTATACCCTCGACAATCACCCGGTCACCCTTGCCGAGATCGCCCGTGACGATCCAGCCGGTGCGTGTCATGCCGTGCGTCTGCAGCCGGCGTTGTACGACCTTGCCGTCAGCGTCAACCACCAGGACATAGGCACCCCGGGTATCGCGCGTCACGGCAGCCTGCGGCAGCACGAATGCGTCGTCGATGATGCCGGTCGTCAGCTGCAGATTAACGAACATGCCCGGCAACAGCACATGGTCCGGATTCGGCAGCACGGCGCGCAGCGACACGGCGCCGGTACCGGGGTCGACGGCGAGGTCGGAGAAATCGAGCGTTCCGGTCTGGGGGTAGGGTGTCCCGTCCGGCAGGGTTATCTCCACGCGCCCGGAGGATTTTTCCGTTGCGGTATCCCGCAGTTTCCGCATCTCGTCGGCTGTCAGGCTGAAGTTGACGTAAACGGGATCGATCTGCTCGATGGTGGTCAGCCGGGTCGCCTCGCCCTGGCCTACCAGGGCACCCTCGGTCACGAGGGTGCGTCCGGCGCGCCCGGCAATGGGCGCGGTGACGGTGGCATAGCCCAGGTCAAGACGGGCGCTTTCAACGTCGGCCTGCGCCTGCTTCACCGCCGCTGCCGTGCTGCGCTCGGTGGCGAGTGCGTTATCCAGATCCTGGGTCGAGATCAACTGCTTTTCGACGAGTCCGCGGTAGCGCTTGGCGATCGCGGCGGCATTGGTGGCGTCGGCCTGCGCCCGGGCAAGGGCGGCATCGCGCGCGTGCAATACCGCTTCCAGTGGTGCGGGGTCGATGCGGTACAAAATCTCACCCTGTGCAACGTCGGTGCCCTCCTTGTAGACGCGTTCCAGGATAATCCCCGCCACACGCGCCCGAACCTGCGCGATCCGCGTTGCTGCCAGGCGACCGACGAGTTCACGGGTCACCGGCACGGCCCGGGGCTGAACCTCGATGACCGCGACTTCCGCGGGCGGCGGTTTCGAAGGCTGCTGCGATGTCGCCTGGTCGCAGGCGGCAAGCAGCAGGCTTGCGGCAAGCAGGACAACACACGCAAAATGTCGACTCATAAAAAATCCTTGCCGGACGGAGACGGTACCAGGGTCGTGTCACGTGATGGTAAACCGGTGCCGGCAGCCGCCGCGCCAGGAGATACACACCGGGTTCAGGACGCATTCTAGCATCCGGGTCTGCGCACAGACAGGGGCAACGTGCGGGCGGGAAAACCATGCGCCGGCATCGGCGAGATGCGAGGACAGCGCGCGGGCCGCCGCTGCCAGGCGCCGGATTCAATGGCTTCAGCGGTCGTTGTTCGGTCTGCTCAGTCCCGGGTAATCGGCAGCTCTGTAAAATCACGGACCTGACGGTGTGTGGCGCCCGGGTCGGGATCCGCGTCGCGTACCAGCCATGCGGTCTGCATACCGGCTGCTCGCGCGGCGTCGAGTTCCTCGCGTATATCTGACAGAAACAGGATCTCGTCCGGTGCCATGCCGATGTCCGCGGCGATCGCCGCATAGGCGCCGCTGTCGCGCTTGTCGCCGATGTGCGTATCGTAATAAGCTGAAAACAGCGGACGCAGGTCCCCGGCATCGCTGTAGGCGAACAGCAGTTGCTGGGCCTGCACCGATCCGGATGAGAAGACATACAGGGCGATTCCCCGGGCGTGCCAGGACCGCAGTTGCCTGACGGCATCGGCATACACGTGTCCGGTAAAGGCGCCGTTCTCGTAACCCGCCCGCCACAGCAGTCCCTGCAGCGTCTTGAGCGGCGTGACCTTCCTGTCCGCGTCGATCCAGGCGATCAATTGCGCGATGACCTCTTCCAGTTCCAGCGCCGCACCGGCCACCTCGCGCACGGCCGCCAGCTGCCGGGCGACTTCCGGATCGGCGATGTTGCGGCGTATGAAACCGGCGAGGTGATCGCGGGCATAGGGGAACAGCACCTTATGCACGAAACGCAGCGACGTGGTAGTGCCCTCGATGTCGGTGAGGATCGCGCGGATCATGCGAGACGGGCAACGTAGGTGTCGAAATCGGGGAAGCGCGTCGCGATGTCCGAGCCCGTGAACTCCCCGATCCAGCCGTCGGGGGTGGTGAAAAAGCGGATGCAGGTAAACGAGGGCGAGGCGCCCATGTCGAACCAGTGGGTGGTGTTGGCCGGTACGCTGATCAGGTCGCCGCATTCGCACAGTACCATATAGACACGATCACCGACATGCAGGTAGAACAGGCCGCGGCCGGCCACGAAGAACCGCACCTCGAAGTCGGCGTGCGTGTGTTCGGCAAGGAACTTGCCGCGCAGTTCGGCGGCCTGCGGATGGTCCGGACCCACGCTGACCACATCGATCGACTGAAAGCCGTAATGCGCGTTGAGCCGGTCGATGGATTCGCGGTAGGCGTCAAGGATCCTCGCCTCATCGGCGCCTGACGGCATATCGCGATCGAGTTCCCAGCGCTCGAATTCAACGCCGGCTGCGGCCAGGCGCGCAGTGATGGCATCGCTGTCGGTCAGGGTTTCAGGCGTGCCACCACCATCGGCGTTGCGGATCGTCAATGTGCTCATACCCGGGCCACCTCGCGCATGCGCAGTTCGCACTCAAACAGGAATTCGAAGGCCTCGACGTGGCGCAGTGCGTCATCCATGCTGCCTCCCCAGGTATAGAAGCCGTGGCCGGTAATCAGGTAGCCGTGCAGCGTGCCATCGTGCGCAGCCATCCAGGTCTCTACGGTTCGTGCCAGGCGGTCGATGTCCTGGTCGTTCGCAAAGTTCGGCACTGTTATTGTGCAATCGTGGGTGTCGATGCCGGGAAACGCCTTCAGCAGTTCATAGTCCGACAGCCGGACGGCGTCGCCGCTGAGCCGTGACAGGGCGGTGGCGTTCACCGAATGCGGGTGCAGCACGACGTTGGTATCGGGAAAGCGGCGATAGATCTGCAGGTGCAGTGCGGTCTCGGCCGAAGGGTGGTGCCCGTCCAGCGCCTCGCCCCCGGCGCCGATGCGCATGATATGCGATCGCTCCAGCAGCCCTTTGTGAGCTCCGGAAACCGTAATCGCAAATTCCCCGCCGGCAAGCCGTGCCGAAAAATTGCCGCTGGTCGCCGGTACCATCCCCAGGGCGTATAGGCGCTGCCCGGCGGCAATCAGCTCGGCCGCGCGGGTATCGAACTCCGGGTCGTTTACACGTGACATCGCTTCCGGGGGGCAGCGGGCAGTCCAGGCATGCCTGTTGATATGGTGGGCGATACTGGGATTGAACCAGTGACCCCTGCCGTGTGAAGGCA